>VFQP010000343.1_pt1 | contig 102064 bp, 91 predicted proteins | sample 3512351 | NCBI WGS metagenome assembly VFQP01 (sample SAMN10412372, study PRJNA504923) | tailings metagenome | isolation source: Relicate 1 Philex TSF1 revegetated site | place: Philippines: Tuba, Benguet | collected 2017-08-29
TCTGCGCGCCCGACATGGGCACCAACGCCGTGCTCGACCGCTTCCGCCAGATCGACCCGGTGGTGCTCATCGCCTGCGACGGTGTGACCTACGCCGGGCGCGACCACGACCGCCTGGCCGTGGTGGCCGAGCTGCGCGCGGCGTTGCCCACGGTCCGGCACGTGGTGCTGCACACCAACCTGGCCGAGGGCGAGGCCGCGCAGGCCGAAGCGCTGCAGGCCGCCGCGCCCTGCACCAGCTTCGCCGCCGCCACCGCGCGCGACGACGCGGCCACCGCCGCCTTCGAACCCCTGTGGCTGCCGTTCGACCACCCGCTGTGGATCGTCTATTCCAGCGGCACCACCGGCCTGCCCAAACCCATCGTGCACGGCCACGGCGGCACGGTGCTGGTGGGCATGGCGCTCAAGATCCTGCACAACGACGTGGGCTGCAGCTACCACCCCAACAGCTGGGGCGAGCGCTTCCACTGGTACAGCTCCACCGGCTGGGTGATGTGGAACGCGCAGACCAGTGGCCTGCTCAACGGCACCACCTGCGTCATCTACGACGGCAACCCCGGTGGCAGCAAGGAACGGCCCGACTGGACCACGCTCTGGCGCTTCGCCGCCGAACAGGGCGTGACCTTCTTCGGCGCAGGCGCCGCGTTCTTCGCCAACTGCCTCAAGGCCGGCGTGGACCTGTCCACCTGCGGCGACCTCTCCGCCGTGCGCGCGCTCGGCACCACCGGCTCGTCGCTGTCCGAAGACGCGCAGCGCTGGGGCACCGAGCAGTTCCGCCGCATCGCGAAGAACGAGGCGCAGCGCGATATCTGGTGGTGCAACATTTCCGGCGGTACCGACTTCGCCGGCGCCTTCATCGGCGGCAACCGCGACCTGCCGCAAACCCCCGGCCGCATGCAGTGCCGCCTGCTGGGCTGCGCGGTCGAGTCGTGGAACGAGCAGGGCCAGCCGGTGATCGACGAGGTGGGCGAGCTGGTGTGCGCGCAGCCGATCCCGTCGATGCCGCTGTACTTCGTGGGCGACGTCGACCACAAGCGCCTGCTCGGCAGCTACTTCGATATGTACCCATCCGGAAAAGGGCGCAAGCCCGGTGGCGGTGATCTCGGCCCCGAAGCCGGCGCGGTCTGGCGACACGGCGACTGGCTGCGCATCGGCGCCGACGGCTCGTGCGTGATCTACGGCCGCTCCGACGCCACCATCAACCGCCACGGCCTGCGCATGGGCACCAGCGAGCTGTACAGCGCGGTGGAAGCCCTGCCCGAGGTGATGGATTCGATGGTGGTCGACCTCGAGTACCTCGGCCGCGAAAGCTACATGCCGCTGTTCGTGGTGCTGCGCGAGGGCATCGCGCTGGACGCGGCGCTCAGGGCGCGCATCAACGACAGTATCAAGACCGCGCTGTCGCCGCGCTTCGTGCCCAACGACGTGTTCCAGGTCGCCGAGATCCCGCGCACGCTGTCGGGCAAGAAGCAGGAACTGCCGATCAAGAAACTGCTGCTCGGCCAGCCGCTGGAGAAGGTCATCAACCGCGAGGCGATGGCCAACCCGGGCTGCCTGGACTGGTACGTGAAGTTCGCGGCGTCGCGTTAGGCGCGCAGCGGGCGGAACGTGAACGGCGCGCCGTCGCCACCGTCGAAGGCGATGCGCATGCGCTGACCGACCTGCAGTTCCTGCAGCGTGGCGCCGCTGAGGTTGCTGAAGATCCGCGGGCCTTCGTCGAGCCGCACCAGGCCTTGCAGATACGGCAGCCTGTCGGTGAAGCCCGGCGCGGGAAAGTGCGTCTGCGTGAACGCCACCAGCGTGCCTTCGCCGCTGGCCTCGCGCCATTCCAGCGGTCCCTCGGTCCACAGGCTGAGCGCGCGCGGGTAGAACTGGAAGCGGCCCGAGCGCGGGTCGTGCTGCAGCATCAGGCGCTGCTGCGCGATGCCGTCCCAGAAAGGGCGCGCGGTGTCGGTGACGATGCGTTTCGTGGGGGTGCTCATGCGCCGGCCTCCAGCACCAGGGCGCTGCTGCAGCCCCAGTTGCGTCCGTATTGAATGACGCCGATGCCCGTGACCAGCGCGTTGTCGGCGCGCGGCAGCTGGCGCGCACCGGCCGTGCCCATCAGCTGTTCCACCGCCTCGGCCAGGTTGACCCCGCCGCCCGAAAGCCCGGGCTGGCCGGCGGAGATCTGGCCACCGCCCGTGTTGACCGGCAGCCCGCCGTCGCGTCCCACGCCGGTGTCGAGGATGAAGCGCTCGGCCTGCCCGGTGGCACAGAAACCGATCTGCTCCAGCTGCAGGATGAGCGCGATGAAGAAGTCGTCGTAGGGGTGGAACGACTGGATCTGGCTGGCGGTGAGGCCGGCCGATCGCAGCGCGGCCGGGCCCACGTCCGAGAAACCGGTGACGGTGATGTCGTCGATGTCCTGGCGTGCGTCGAAGTTGATGCGCTCGCGGTAGCCGATCGGGTGGACGAAGCGGGTGAATCCGAGCGAGCGCGCCCGCTCGGTGGACATGACGAGGAAGGCGTTGCCGCCGTCGCAGCGCATCACACAGTCGAGCAGGCGCAGCGGGTCGGCGATCATGCGCGAGTCCAGGTAGCCCTGCTCGGTCAGCGGCGTGCGCAGCACATCCACCGCGTGGTCGTTCAGCAGGGCGCCCTCGCGCTGCGCAACCGCCAGCCGGGCCATGCCCTGTTCGGGCAGGCCATGCCGGGCGGCATAGGCGTTGCTCAGCAGCCCGAAGGCCACCGGCAGGCCATAGCCGAACGGGTCGAGGAACTCCTGCCGGTAGCCGCTCTGCACGGTGGAGAACTGGGTCGACGGCGCATCGGCCGCGAGGCAGAGCACCACGTTGGCCATGCCGCTGTGGATGGCGGCCGACGCCCGGGCGATGTTGCCCGTGACGGAGCAGCCACCGATGTCGGTGACCTGCGCCCAGCCGACGGACAGGCCGAGCGTCTCGCACATCACGCTGGTCCAGAAGGCGTTGCCCGCCTCCGAGTTCGCCAGCGTGGCCGCGAGGCCGTCGATCTGTGCCCGTTCCACACCGGTGCGTGCGAGCAGGCGTGCCGTCACGTCCGCACCGAGTTCCAGGGCCGTTTTTCCGCTGCGCCGCACCGAAGGCAGCTGTGCGCAGCCGACGATGGCGATGCTGCGATCGCGAAGCCAGTCCATGCCGTTGTCCTTTCGCCGCTTCAGCTGCCGGCCTTGAGGCCGAGCTTGGTGACGATGGGGCGCCACTTCGCGATGTCGTTGCGGATCAGGGCATCGAACTCCGCGGCGCTGCCCACCTTCACGGCCATGCCGCCGTCCTGCAGCTTCTGCTGGATCGCAGGGTCGGTCAGCGCCTTGCGGAAGTCGGCGTTCATCCGTGCCACCAGCGCGGGGTCCATCTTCGCGGGGCCCAGCACGCCGAACCAGTTGCCCACGGCGTAGCCCTGCACACCGGCCTCGGCCATGGTCGGCACGTCCTTGAAGGCCTCGAAGCGGCTGCTGGTCGTCACGGCCAGCGGGCGCACGTTGCCGGCCTGGATCTGTGCCTTCGCACCCGGGATGGTGTTGATGCTCAGCGGAATGTGGCCACCGGCCAGGTTCGAGATCGACTCGCTGTCGCCCTTGAAGTGCACCGGGGTCATCGGCACCCCCGTGGTGGCGGCGAGCATCTCGCCGGCCAGGTGCACCGAGGTGCCGACGCCGGCCGTGCCGTACGACAGCAGATCGGGTTTGGCCTTGCCGGCCGCCAGCACGTCCGCCACGGTCTTGTACGGGCTGTCTTTGGTGGTCAGCAGCACGTTGGAGATTTCGGTCACCTGCAGGATGGGCGTGAAATCGTTCAGCGTGCTGTAGGGCAGTTTGTCGTGGATGAGTTCGTTGATGGCGTGGCCGCTGGTCACCATGATCAGGGTCCTGCCGTCGGGTGGTGAACCCACCAGCTGGCGCGAGGCGATGGTGCCCGCCGCGCCCGGCTTGTTCTCCACGATCACCGGCGTGCCCCAGGTGTCGGACAGCTTCTGCGCGACCAGGCGGGCGACGATGTCCGTGGCGCCGCCGGCGGCGAACGGCACCAGGATCCGCGTGACGTTCTGCTGCGCGTGCACGGCGGGTGCCTGCAGGGCGAGTGCCCCGATCGCGGCGAGGGCCGCGCGGTGAATCCATTGACGGCGTGTGTTCATGGTGTCTGTCTCCTGTGGTGGTTGGTGTCAGTCGTTGCCCTGCGGCCCGGCCACTTCATCCAGCCGGGCATCGCTCATCCCGAGCAGGGTCTTCAGGACTTCCCTGGTGTGCTGGCCGCTCGTGGGCGGTGCGGTGTAAACGTTCAGCGGCGTGGCCGACATGCGCATCGGCGAAGCGATCAGCGGCACGGTGCCGCCGCTCACGTGCGTCGCCTTCACCACGATGCCGCGCGCCTCGATCTGGGGATCGGCGAACACCTGGGCCATGTCGTTGATGGGCCCGGCCACAATGTCCGCGTCGCCCAGCACCTGCAGCCAGTGCGCCTTGCCCTGCGTGGCGAAGATCGCGCCCAGGTCGGCCAGCAATTCGTGGCGGTGCGTGACGCGCAGGGCGTTCGTGAGGTAGCGCGCGTCCTCTGCAATGTGCGGCGCCGCCAGCACGCCGCACAGCTTGCGGAACTGCATGTCGTTGCCGGCCACCAGGATGATCTGCCCGTCGCTGCACGCGAAGACGTTCGAGGGCGACACCGATGGCGCACCGTTGCCAAAGCGCTTCGGGTTCTCGCCCGACACCAGGTAGTGCATGGCCTGGTGCGACATCGCCGCCAGCTGGGCATCGAACATGGAGATGTCGATGTACTGCCCCTGCTTCGGGCCACCGCCCGAGCGCGTGTCGCGCGCATACAGCGCGGCCTGGATCGCCGTGGCCGCGTACATGCCGGCCAGCATGTCCGACAGCACGAGGCCCACCTTCAATGGCCCTGCGCCGGGCGCGCCATCGGGGTGGCCGGTCACGCTCATCACGCCGCACATGGCCTGCAACAGCGAGTCGTAGCCGAGCCGGTGCCTGTTCGGGCCGGTCTGCCCGAAGGCGGTGATGGAGCAGTAGATCAATGCCGGGTTGATCTTCGCGAGGTCGTCGTAGCCGAGGCCGTAGCGGGCCAGGTTGCCGACCTTGAAGTTCTCGATGAACACGTCGGACACCCTGGCCAGTTCGCGGATCGCCTCCTGGCCTGCGGGGGTCGACACATCGAGCGCAATGCTCTTCTTGTTGCGGTTGACGCTGAGGTAGTACGACGATTCTTCGGTGGGGTGTCCGTCGGCGTCGTCGAGAAACGGGGGGCCCAGCCGGCGCAGGTCGTCGCCACGGCCGGGCTGCTCCACCTTGATCACCTCGGCACCCAGGTCGCCCAGCAGCTGGGTGCCCCAGGGGCCCGAGAACACGCGGCTCATGTCGAGCACGCGGATGCCCGCCAGGGGCCGGTTGTCTTCGCTTCGTTCTTTCATGGGTGGTGGGTGTGGCAGTGGGCGTGATGCCTGGATGCGGTGATGGGAACGCGGTGGGGAGCGCGCTGCGCGCACCGCGGAAGAAGAGAGAGAGGAGGGGTGCCGATGCAGCGATGGGGCCCTGTGTCAGGGCGCGCCATCGCCACGCCATGGGGCCTGCTTCACGCAGGTGGCGCGGGCGTATCGGAAGTGCTGTGCGTGTGTCTCCATGTTCGAATGCCTGCCCGATGGCTCGGGCTGGGGGCATTCTGGTTCGCACACGCGGGCTTGAAAAATACTGTTTTACTGCACGACATATAGGAATTTCCTATACCCCTCCCGTGCGTGCCATGCGCGAGGGAAGGACGTGCGTCCGGCCGCGGGCAATGCCGCGGCCGGAGAAAGAGAAGCGCAGCGCCTGCGCGTGGCAGGCGCGTGTGGGCGCGTCAGTTCGCGACGGTGAAGCGCTGGCGCACGTGCTTCGGCTTTTCCGCCTCGTCCACGATCGCCACCGCGAGGTCGGCCACGGAAATGCCGGCGGGTGCTTCGCCCGTGCCGGGCAACAGCTGGTCGCCGCCGGTGCGGTACTGGCCGGTGCGTTCGCCCGGCGCGAGTGCGATGGGGGGCGACACGAAGGTCCATTCCAGTTCGGTCTCCCCGCGCAGGCGGGTCAGCAGATCGCGCGCGGCCAGCGCGCCCTGTTTCCATTCGGCGGGGAATTCCGGCGTGTCCACCAGCTGCAGGCCGGGTGCCACTTCCAGGCTGCCGGCACCACCGACCGCCAGCACGCGTTTCACGCCGGCCTGCCGGGCGCCGGCCAGGATGCCGTCGTAGCCCAGGCCGAACAGACGGTGGATGTCCGCCTCGCCCCAGCCGGGGTTGTAGGCGCTCACCACGGCATCGTGGCCAGCGACCGCGCGGGCGACCTGGGTGGCGTCGGCCACGTCGGCCTTCACCACTTGCAACCCCTTTTGGGCCGCGAGTTTTTCGGGATGGCGGGCGAGGGCGGTGACGCTGTGGCCGCGCGACAGCAGTTCGGTGAGCAAGGCGCTGCCGACAAAACCGGTGGCACCGATGAGGGCGATCTTCATGACAAGGCTCCTGAGACAGTTGAGGTGCATCCAGTGTCCTGCCTACACAAAGAAGCCGGTAGACGGCAGAATCGTCTATCTTTATTTAGAAAATCTACAAGATGAGCGACGCCACCGCCTGGACCGACAAGCTCAAGCGCATGGCCCTGTTCGCCGAGATCGTCGACAGCGGCTCCATCAGCGCCGCCGCGCGCCGCGTGGGCAGCACGCCGTCGGCCGTGAGCCAGCAGCTGCGCCTGCTCGAAGCCGCGCTGGGTCTGGTGCTGCTGCACCGCTCCACCCGCCGCATCACGCTCACCGAGGCCGGCGAGCGCTACTACCCGGCCTGCGCCGCCATGGTGGCCCAGGCCCGCAGCGCCGACCAGGCGCTGGAACGCCTGCGCGACGAGCCGGAGGGCGAGCTGCGCCTGGCCGCGCCCATTGGTTTCGGCGAGCTGCTGTCCACCGCGCTCGAACCGCTGCGCCGCCACCCCCGGTTGCGGCTGCACCTGCTGCTGGACGACACGCCGATCGACCTCATCGGCGAGCGCGTGGACCTGGCCCTGCGCGTGGGGCGCTTCACCGACTCGGCGCTGGTCGCGCGCCGGCTGGGCGAGCTCCAGCGCCAGCTGTGTGCCGCGCCGCGTTACCTGGCCGAACGCGGCTGGCCGCGCCACCCGGATGAACTGGCCGGCCACGACTGGCTGGGCCTGCCCCCGCGCAGCGGCGCGGTGGACGTCCTGAGTTTTCAGGGCCAGGGCGAACGCCAGGGTGAGCGGGAAGAGGTGCGCGCCGAGCCGCGCCTGCTGGCCTCGCAGGTGACCGCCCTGCAGGCGATGGCGGTGGCGGGCTGGGGCCTGTACGTGGGCATGGCCGACGACGTGCGCCAGCCCATGGCCGAAGGCCGGCTCGCGCCCGTGCTGCCGGACTGGCGGCTCGAACCCGCGGCGGTGTTTGCCGTCACGCCGCGCCGCGACGAGCAGCCGGCCAAGGTGCGGCACGCGCTGCAGGCGCTGCAGCAGCACTTCGCGGCGCGGCCGGGCTGACCGGCGCTCAGACCTTGATCAGCTTCGCCATGCCAAAGCCCACCACACCCAGCTGAACCAGGTTGAACAGCATGCCGACGACATGCAGCCGCTTGAACCGCGAGATGGCGCCGGGCTCGTCGGCGGCGATGGCTTCCCGCAGCGCGTCCATGTGCGGGAGGAACCGGCGCCGTATGGCGAACACGACCGCTGCGACGCCACCGAGCGCGAACGCCGTCACGATGCGACCCAGCACCGCGTGAGCCACTGCGCCGGCGCTGGCCGCCACGATGATGACTGCGTAGTAGTGGTGGAACATGCCGCGCACGAAACGCCCGTCCAGTGGGGTGTCGTGTTTCAGGATCAGCAGGGGTGGCGTGGCCAGGGCGAAGAACCCCATCGGGAAGAGCAGGGCGACCACCGACAGCAACAGAATCAGGTTGGACAGCACCGGAGTCTCCTTGTCGCCTTGTCCTGGCGCCGCAGGGCGCTGCTCATGGACGGCCGCGCTCGCCGAAATCGTCTGTCCGCCGGCTGACGCGCTGCTGACAGCGCGGCGCGGTTCAGCGCTTCGACACCAGCACGATGCCCACCGCCACGCCCACCAGCGCCACCACCAGCTGCGCGGTGAGCGGCTCGCTCAGCAGCACCACGCCGAACACCAGTGCGAACACCGGCGTGAGGAAGGTGAAGGTCGACATCTGCGTGGCCGGGTAGTGGCGCAGCAGCCACATCCAGGTGAGGTAGCTGGCGAACGCGCCCACCACGGTCTGGATGCCGAGCGAGCCCCAGGCGCGCGCGGAATAGTCGAGCGACCACGCCTCGCCCAGCGCCAGCGAGACGACGGGCGCCACCAGCGCCGTCACCGCCACCTGGTAGAAGAGCGTCTTCTCGGCGCTTGCGCCGGAGAGCTTCGTGGCGCGGATGGTGAGCGTGGTCAGGCCCCACAGCGTGCCGGCGGCCAGCGCCATGGCATCGCCCAGCCACTGGCCCGCCACTGGCGAGCTGTGCATGAAGCCCTCGCTGAACGCCAGCGCCACCGCGGCGAACGCGATCACCAGCCCGATCCACTGGATGCGCCGCAGCCGCTCGCCCGGCACCACGCGGGGCAGCAGCACCGCGACCACGAAAGGGCTGGTGTAGAGGAACACCGTGAGGCGCGACGCACTGGTGTGCAGCAGCCCGAGGTAGATGAAGGCGAACTCGCCGGCGAACAGCGAGCCCGCCAGCAGGCCGGCCTTGAGCGTGCCGTCGCGCTCGAACAGCGGCACGCCGCGCGCCCGGCACCACAGCCAGATCAGCACCGCCGCGCCCCAGAACCGCAGCGAGGCCTGCCACAGCGGCGGCACCTCCGCCACGGTGTCCTTGATCAGGATCTGCTGGAAACCCCAGAACGCGCAGCACACCACGAGCAGCGTGATGGCGAAGGAATCGAGGTGGGTCTTGCGTTGGGCCGGCGTGGTCATGCGGGCGATTGTCGGCGCGCGCCGATCTCCCGTCTGTCGCGCGGGCTTCGGCTGCTCAGCCCGGCTGCGCGAGCTTTCTCAGCTGTGCCTTCAGGCGGCGCACGTCCGCCGCGTCCAGCGTGCCGAGCACCGAGGCTTCATGCTCGCGCGCCTGCGCCATCAGCGGCGTCACCTTGTGCTGTCCGGTGGCGGTGATGCTGACCAGCGTGCGGCGCTGGTCGGCGGGGTCGTCGTTCAGTGACACCCAGCCCTGTGCCGCCAGGCGCTGCACCAGCCGAGTGACGGTGGGCTGCTGGCTCAGCACCTCCAGCGCCAGTTGCCCCACCGGCATGGGTGGTTGCCCGGACAGCGTGGCCAGCACCCGCCATTCGATTCCGCTCAGGCCGGCTTCCCTGACCACGGCTTCGAAGTCCTTGAAAAGCGCGTGGTTGGCCTGACCCAGCAGATAACCGAGGTAGTCATCGATGAATCTTCTGCCCCCACGCTCCGCCGCTGCGCGGGTCGCTGCCCCCCGGGGGGGCTGAGCCGGCCTTGGGGCGGCCCGGCGGCCGTCTCGTTCGCCCTCGCGCTCCGTCGTTGCGACGCGCCCTGGCCGCGTGCTCACAAGGGGTGTTCCGTGTAGAAGCGGCCGCCGTGGAAGAGCAGTGGCGAGGCGCCGGGGCGGTGGCTGCAGCGTTCCACCTCGCCGACGAAGATCACGTGGTCGCCCTCGGCGTACTGGCTGCGGTTGAAGCATTCGAAGCTCGCGGCCGCGCCATCGAGCACGGGCGCGCCGTTCACGCCTTCGGTGAAGCCCACGCCGGCCCAGCGGTCGGTGTCGCGCGCGGCGAAACGCTCGGCCAGCATCTGCTGGTCGGCCGCGAGCACGTTGATCGCGTAGTGCCGGCCGTTGGAGAACGCCGCCAGCGAGCCGGCCAGGCTCGACAGGCTCCAGAGCACCAGCGGCGGCGACAGCGAGACCGAATTGAACGAGTTGGCCGTGAGGCCCAGCAGGGCGCCGCTGTCGGTGCGCGCGGTCACGATGGTCACGCCCGTGGCGAACATGCCCAGCGAGGCGCGGAACTCGGGCACCGAGAAGTCAGGTGGGCGCGCCTGGAGGCCGGCGGAGCGGGCTGGGGACATGGTGAAAATTTATATGAAAAATCATGAATAATGGCAAGGCCGACACGAAAAACTGACGCAAACCGGCCACGACCAGGAGACCCCCATGCTGCAGGAGCGGACCGAACCCGCCTGGATAGACGCTTTCGAAACCGTGTTGCGCCGCTGTGCCGCGCAGCCCGGCGATACCGTAGCCATTCTCGGTGAAACGCAGAGTCGGCCGGTGCTGATGGAACTGGCACGGCTCGCCGCAGCCCGCCTCGGTGTGCACAGCTTCACGCTGACGTTGCCTTCCGTGTTCAGCAAGAACGAGCCCGTCTCCCGTTCCACGGGCGCCAGCCCGGCCATCCAGCAGCTCGCGCCGGTGATCGCCGCGCTGGCGGGATGCACCCTGGTGGTGGACTGCACGGTCGAGGGCCTGATGCACGCGCCCGAACTCCCCGCCATCCTCAAGGGCAACGGCCAGACGCAGCCGCGCGTGGTCTACGTGAGCAACGAACACCCCGAGGCGCTGGTGCGCCTGCTGCCCGACGACGCGACCGAGGCGCGCGTGAAAGACCACGTGAAACGGGTGCGCGGCGCGCGGGCCCTGCGCGTCACCTCCGCCGCCGGCACCGACCTGTCCATCTCGCTGCAGGGCGCGGTGGTGGGCGGCAACTGGGGCACCACCACGCGCCCCGGCACGCTCACCCACTGGCCGGGCGGCATGGTGCTGGCCTTTCCGGCCGCGGGCAGCGTCAATGGCACGCTGGTGCTGGCCGAGGGCGACGTGAACCTCACCTTCAAGCGCTACATCGAGCGCGCGATCACGCTCACGATAGCGAACGACCATGTGACGCGCATCGATGGCCGCGGTGTCGACGCCGAACTGCTGCGCAGCCACTACGCGGCATGGAACGAGAAGGATGCCTACGCCGTGAGCCACGTGGGCTACGGCCTGAACGAAGCCGCGCGCTGGGACAGCATGGCCCTGTACGACAAGCGCGATTTCAACGGCACCGAACTGCGCGCCTTCGCCGGCAACTTCCTCTACAGCACCGGGGCCAACGAGGTGGCCGGGCGCCACACGCGCGGACATTTCGACTTTCCCCTGCGCGGTTGCACAGTCGCGCTCGATGGCACGGCGGTGATCGATGCGGGGAGGGTGCTCGCATGATCCCCAAGTTCACGACATTGGGCAGCGGCCCCACCACCGTGCTGATGCTGCATGGCATCGGCGGCGGCCACGTGGCGTTCGCGCCGCAGGTGGAAACGCTCGCGGCCGCCGGCTACCGCGCCGTGGCCTGGGACATGCCGGGCTATGGCCACAGCGCGCCCATCGAGCCCTACACCTTCAAGGGCCTGGCGCAGAGCTGCATCGACCTCATCGACGCGCTGCAGTGCGAACACGTGGTGCTGCTCGGCCACAGCATGGGCGGCATGGTGGCGCAGGAGGTGGTGGCGCGGCGGCCCGAGCGCGTGAGCCGGCTGGTGCTCTGCGGCACCTCGGCCGCGTTCGGCAAGCGCGCGGATGGCCGCAGCGCCGACGCCTGGGCCCAGCAGTTCATCGCGCAGCGCACCGCGCCGCTCGATGCGGGCCAGAGCATGGCCGATGTCGCACAGAAACTGGTGCCGCAGATGGTCGGCCCGGGCTCGCTGCCCGAAGGCGTGCGCCTGGCCGAGCACTGCATGGCCGGCGTACCGGCCGCCACCTACCGCCGTGCGCTCGACTGCATCGTCACCTTCGACCGGCAGGCCGCGCTGGGCGGCATTGGCGTGCCCACGCTGCTGGTGGGTGGCGAGTTCGACCGCGTGGCCGCGCCCGCGGTGATGAAGCAGATGGCCGCCGCCATTCCGCGCGCGCGTTACGCCGAGCTGCCCGGCATCGGCCACCTCATGAACCTGGAGGCGCCGGACGAGTTCGATGGCCTGCTGCTCGACTTTCTCAACGAGCCCGCAGCCGATCGATCGCGCGACACCCACTGACATTCAAGGAGCGTCCCATGAACATGCCCCTGCCTGCCACTGCACTGGACTTCACCCCCGCCGTGGGCGACATGGCGTTCACGCCGCTGCAGCGCGAACTGCTCACCACGGCACACCGCCTGGGCCGCGAGAGATTCGCGCCGCGCGCCGCGCAGTGGGACCGCGAGGCCAGCTTCCCCTTTGCCAATTACGACGACCTGCGCGAGGCCGGTTTCCTCAAGCTGTGCGTGCCCGTGGCGCACGGCGGCCTGGGCGCCGACTACGCCACCTACATGATGGTCGCGGCCGAGATCGGCCGCTTCTGTGGCGCCACCGCGCTCACCTGGAACATGCACATCTGCAGCACCATGTGGACCGGCGTGCTGGCCGACGGCATTCCCATGACCGATGCGCAGCGCGCCGAGCACCTGGCGCGTCGCGAACTGCACTTTCGCCGCATCGTCAACGACGGCGCGATCTACGCGCAGCCCTTCAGCGAAGGCAGCGCCGCCGCGGCCGGGCGCGCGCCTTTCGGCACCACCGCGAAGAAGGTGGACGGCGGCTGGCTCGTCAACGGCCGCAAGATCTTCGCCAGCCTCTCGGGCGCGGCCGACTACTACGGCATCCTCTGCACCGAGGACAAGGGCGACGACCACCCCGATGCGCGCGACACGCTCTACATCAGCGTGCCGGCCACCAGCGCGGGCTTCTCCATCAGCGGCGAGTGGGACCCGCTCGGCATGCGCGGCACCGTCAGCCGCAACCTCGCGTTCAAGGACGTGTTCGTGAGCGACGCCGAACAGCTGATGCCGCGTGGCATCTACTTCAAGGGCGCGCAGACCTGGCCCGCCATGTTCTTCACCCTCTCGCCCACCTACCTCGGCCTGGCCACGGCCGCCTACGACTTCACCGTGAAGTACCTGCGCGGCGAGGTCGAAGGCGAGCCGCCGGTGAAGCGTCGCCAGTACCCCACCAAGCAGATCGCGGTGGCGCAGATGCGCATCCAGCTCGAAAGCATGAAGAGCCTGTTTGCGCGCGCCATCACCGAAGCCCGGCCCAACCCCACGAAGGACGAGAAGCTGCGCCTGTACGCCGCGCACTACAGCGTGATGGAAGGCGCCAACGACATCGCACGCCTGGCCATCCGCACCTGCGGTGGCCAGAGCATGATGAAACACCTGCCACTGGAGCGCATGTACCGCGACAGCCGCTGCGGTGCGCTCATGCTGCCGTGGACGGCCGAACTCATCCTCGACCGCATGGGCCGCGAGACGCTGTACGAGGCCGGAGAGCGCGACGAGTGAGCCGCCCCGCGCGGGTGCTGCACACCTAGAATGCCGCGATGTCTTTCCCCGTCCACCGGCGCCGTTTCGTGCTTCCGATCTGCCTCGCGCTGCTGGGCTTTCTGAACGCGAACGCCCACGCGGCACCGCCAGTGCTTCCCGCGCCCGCGTCGCCCTGCGACGCCTTCGTCGCCCGCCTGCCCAACCTCAAGCGCCCTCTGTGCGACGCCGCCGAGCTCAAGCCCACCGAAGGCCGGTCGGTGCGCGGTCGCACGATCTACGCGCGCGATGTCGTCGCGCCCGACGCGAAGTTGCGCGTGTTGGTGGTGGGTGCCATCCACGGCGATGAACTCTCGTCGGCCTCGGTCGCGCTGCACTGGATCCAGCACGCGGTGCAGATGCCGGCCAACGCGCACTGGCGTTTCATTCCTGCGCTCAACCCCGACGGCCTGCTGTCCCGCCCCGCGCGTCGCATCAACGCCAACGGCGTCGACCTCAACCGCAACTTTCCCACGCCCAACTGGCACCGCGATGCCAAGGTCTACTGGGAGCGGCGCACCCGCAAGGACCCGCGCCGCTGGCCCGGCAACGAACCGCTGTCCGAACCCGAGTCGCGCTTCCTGCATTCGGAGATGGCGAGCTTCCAGCCCCACCTCATCGTGAGCATCCACGCGCCCTACGGCGTACTCGATTTCGATGGTCCTGGTGTGCCGCCGCCCAAGCTCGGCCGCCTGTATCTCGACCAGGTCGGCATCTTCCCCGGCAGCCTGGGCAACTACGGTGGCGTGCACCAGGGCATGCCGGTTGTCACGGTGGAGCTGCCCAGCGCGCTGCGCACGCCGCTGGACGCCGAGATGCGCCAGATGTGGCTGGACATGCAACGCTGGATGGCCGAACGGCTGCGGCCCGAAGAAGCCCCGCCGCTGGTGCCGGTGAAGGCCCGCAAGACGGGCTGAGCGTCAGGCCGTCGCGCCGCCGCCCACGAGCGACCACAGCGCCTCGGCCGAGGCGGTCATTTCCTGCGGCTGCCGGTACAGGCGGATCTGCATCTGCAGCGCCCATTCGTCACCGCCCGCCACCGCGAGCTGGCCGCCCTGCAGCTCGGCCGCCACCAGGCTGCGCGGCAACCACGCGATGCCCCGGCCTTCCAGCGCCATCGCCTTGAGCACCACCGCGTGGTGCGAGGCGAACACGGTGTGGTGTTGTGTATCGCCGCCCGGCAGGGGTGGCAGGCAGGCCTGCAGCATGCGGCCCAGGCCCGAAGACGCGTGGTACGCCAGGATGGGCAGGGCCTGCTCGGTTGCGGGTTCGCCGAGACGGAACACCGGTGCGCCTTCCGGCCCGGCGATGGCGACCGGCAGCAGCGTGTCCTCGCCGATCGGGCGCATGGGATGGCCCGACGCCTCCAGCCGGCCCGGCATCGCCGGGTGGCCATGGCACAGCAGGAACTGCACGCTGCGCTGCAGCAGCAGGTCTTCACAAGCGGCCAGGTCGTTCGAATGCATCTGCACCGTGCGCGGGCCCAGCGTCTGCTCCACGCGCGAGAACCAGGCGGGAAAGAACGCGAGCGAGAGCAGGTGCGTGGCCGCGAAGCGCAGGCCGGCGGCAGCCTCGTCGTGCGCCGCGCGGGCCAGGCTGCGCGCCGACTCCAGCCGGCCCAGCAGGTCTTCCAGCAGCGGCTTGAAGCGTTGCCCGGCCGGTGTGAGCACCGTCGGATGCGCGCTGCGGTCGAACAGCGCCACGCCCGTCCATTCCTCCAGCGACTTGATGTGGCGGCTGAACGCCGGCTGCGCAATGTGCCGCGCCTGCGCCGCGCGCGAGAAATTGCCCGTCTCGGCCAGCGCGAGGAAATCCTCCAGCCATTCAAGGTCGAGCGGTCGGTTGCCTGGGCCCATGGGTGATCGTGCTTGCGCGCAGATAGATGTATGCGATTCGGGTATTGGACGGGGCGCGGCCCGCCGGGAATGATGCCACCCATTCCTTCCCTCACTGCCTGCCACACCATGAAAATCGTCGACATCGCCGAATCCACCCGCCCGATCAAGTCGGACATCCGCAACGCCTACATCGACTTCTCCAAGATGACCCTGAGCCTCGTGGCTGTGGTCACCGATGTGATTCGCGATGGCAAACCCGTCATCGGCTACGGCTTCAACTCCAACGGCCGCTACGGCCAGGGCGGCCTGATCCGCGACCGCTTCCGCCCGCGTGTGCTCGAAGCCGATCCGGCCAGCCTGCTCGACGAGAGCGGCGAGAATCTCGACCCGCACAAGGTCTGGGCGCAGATGATGATCAACGAGAAACCCGGCGGCCATGGCGAACGCTCGGTCGCCGTCGGCACCATTGACATGGCCGTGTGGGACGCCGTCGCCAAGATCGCCAACAAGCCGCTCTACCAGCTGCTCGCCGAGCGCTACGGCAACGGCACGGCCAACCCGCGCGTGTTCGTCTACGCCGCCGGTGGTTACTACTACCCCGGCAAGGGCCTTGATGGCCTGCGCAAGGAAATGGAGAGCTACCTGGAACGCGGCTACTCGGTGGTGAAGATGAAGATCGGCGGCGCCTCGCTGGCCGACGACTGCGAGCGCATCGAGTCCGTGCTGAAGATCCTCGGCCCGGGCCAGCAGCTCGCGGTGGACGCGAACGGCCGCTTCGACCTCAAGACCGCTGTGGAGTACGGCAAGGCGATGTCGCAATACCCGCTGTTCTGGTACGAGGAAGCCGGCGACCCGCTCGACTACGAACTGCAGGCCGAGCTCGGCAAGGTCTACGCCGGCCCCATGGCCACCGGCGAAAACCTGTTCTCGATGCAGGACGCGCGCAACCTCATCCGCCACGGCGGCATGCGCCCCGACCGCGACTGGCTGCAGTTCGACTGCGCGCTGAGCTACGGCCTCGTCGAATACCTGCGCACGCTGGACATGCTGAAGGAAAACGGCTGGTCCCCCAGCCGCTGCATCCCGCATGGTGGCCACCAGATGTCCCTCGCCATCGCCGCCGGCCTCGGTCTGGGCGGCAACGAAAGCTACCCCGACCTGTTCCAGCCCTACGGCGGTTTCCCGGATGGCGTGAAGGTCGAGAAGGGTTATGTCACGCTGCCCGCGCTGCCCGGTATCGGGTTCGAGGGCAAGGCGGATCTCATTTCGGAGATGCGGGCGCTGGCGGTGTGACGCGAAGTGCGACAGGAACGCCGCACGTCCCGGTACGGCTCTAGAGTGCGCTCAGCGCAAGCACCACGAGTGCGGGCCCCAGCGAGGCCGACCGGGCGTCAGGGTGCACCTGCCCCATCACCTTGACCTGCCGACGCTGCAGATGCCCTGCCGATGTTTCGCTGAGACCGAGCAGCTCCCACTGTTCGGTGTCGGACACCACCAGCACCCACCGGGTGTGGGGGACATTGCCTCTGAGAAGCAGAATCCCTTCGACCTCGATGGTGCCGGTATCCGGGACTCGGCTGCTGCATGAGGCAACGGCTATGGCGGCCAGCAGCAGGGTGCTGGTCGCAAGGGAAAGCAGCCGCCTGTTCATGTGGGCAATCTCGTTGAGCCTGGTGGTTCAGTGGATGACCACGGAAAGTGACGCGCCAGGCGGCACGGTCACGGTGTCGGTGAACATTCCAGTGACGTTGGTTCGCACGACGGGGTGGGTGGCCAATGCCTTGAGTTGACTCGGTGTGGACACAGGCAGACGCCGCTGGGCCATGAACGAGAAGGCGTTGATCTCGGGCAGGGTGAACCCACTGTCCGTGCGCGCAGGGAATCCATAACCCGCCGGGGCATTGTTCGCCGGCATCACGCCCGCTGCGGTGGCCGTGAAGCGACGGAACTGCTCGGCCACCGAGGAGGTGGGCGCCACGGACTTGATGGCGGCGTCCAGTGCGGCAAATGAGTTCGACTGCGACTGCGCCAGGAGGTTCTTGAAGAAGTCGACACCGAGCTGGCGCGCCAGGAACCCACCGAAGGAGCCGGACACGGAGTAGCTGTCGCACGTGCCCGAATAGGCGGTCCACACCTGGAGGCTGCAGTTGAAGGACGAGTAGCTGATGCCCTGGCCGAGATACTGCGGAAGGCGCAAGTCCCCGACGGGGTTGAAGCCCCCCAGCTGGCTGGACACCAGGTCTTCGGTCACCATGGCGCTCATCTCGTCCAGCCAGGTGTCGTAGGCATGACCGGGGCTCATTGAAACGGCGCGGCGGTAAAAGTTGCTCATGTGCATGAGCTCGTGGGCCAGCGTCAACTCACCCGATTCCAGTCCGGCGGTTCCGTCCTTGTAGAGCGTTTCTGTGTCCAGATACAGCGAGAGCGATTCGTTGCTGTTGGGGACAGAGGTGCTGCGCAACAAGGCGTGCATGGCCCAGAAGTAACCCACCACGCCGTACGCCGTATCGTTGTTGTCGAAGTTCAACAGAACAATGTCCAGAGGGCGGTCGGTATCGCTGATGAGGTCGCTGTAAGAGTGGGCTCCCCACAGCGGGCCACCCAGCGAGGTGAGGCTGTCATGGATGCCGTTGCTTTGCACCAGACGGTTGGACAGGCTGTCCACAATGGCACTGGTCACCTTGCCGACGGTGTACTCGGTGGTCTCCACCCAGAAGTTGACGGTCCTTCCGTCCGAGGCCGTGACCTGCTTCACCAGCGTGGCATTCCGGTTGGGGTTGGTCGTGTCGTCGTGATAGAAGCTGCGCGTGTCGTTCACCACGTAGTTCGTGGCGAAGTTCGGGCCGGGGATCTGTGAAAGACGCTTCTTTCGTGAATCGAGAATGGCGTCGTGCCAGCCTTTCCGGTTGAACTCGGCAATGGACGCTTCCATGGGCGTCCTGAAGTGCTCGGAACGGGAGCTTTGCGTGATCGACGACGACATGTTCAGGAATGCGTTCGACGGCATGGCAATGTCGTTCTGGGTTTCGTTGGTCATCACCAGCTGAACGTCCTGACCAGTCAGGCCGGAGATCGATACGGGCACAGGGACGGACGCCGTGCCCGAGTTGGTGTACTGCCAGACGCCAGTTCCACTGCCGGCATAGGTGGTTGCACTGGTCGCGGCACATCCGGTACAGGCCGGCTCGATGGTGGCGGAGGTGACAGGTGTGGTGGTTGTCGTTGGCGCGGCGGTCGCGCCGCCACTGCCGCCACAACCAGCGATGTGCAATGAAACCAGAAGTGCCGACAAGACGGCAATGTGTCGATGGGGCATGGATAAGCCTCGAGGTGTCTGTGAAGATGGATGAATGGCGACACAGCCTGGTGGGCCGTGTGCCAGCTCGCGCCGGATGCCTATGGAAAAGGCATTGACGGTGTTTGAATGGCGCGGGTGCATGCACCTCACGCACGCGATGTGACGTGACTTGTCTTTAAGTTTGTTTCCCCTCCCCGCGCATGGCCGGCGACGCAATGCCCGGCGATACCGGGATTCGTCAGGCCGTGCCTGTCATGGATTTCTTGCGCATGGCGATGTGCCGCCAGCAGTGTGCGGAAGAGGTCGATGCCATGGAGGCAGATGCCACAAAGCTTCCTGATGCCGCAACCAGGTGCCCATCAAAGGAACGAACGGCTTTGACGGTGCGCGTGACGCGCGTTGACGTCACACGAGCGAGGGTGACGTCAGGCCGGGGCTTGTGCCCGCAGTGGGAATCCGTGGGTGTGTGAAAGCGGTTCCTGGGCACGCAAGAGGGTGCCGGCCGCCTGGCGCCGAAGCTGCGCTTTCGGTCTGGTGCCCGTGGTCAGATATTGGTCGGCTGCAGTGCCACTGCGCAGCCTTCCCGCCCCGGGTGGCGTGTCAGGGCTTCACGCCCGGCCTTGATGCGGCGGCGCCGCATGCAGCTGCCGCGGGCCCACCGCTGCCATGGCTTTTGCGCGCGTTCCAGTGCCCTGGAACCCGAAGTTCATCGCGGGTTGTTCGCCATTGATGAGTTCGGCGATGGCCTTGCCCGAACCGGCGCCGTGCGTCCAGCCCAGCGTGCCGTGGCCTGCGTTGATCCAGAGCTTGCGCAGTCTGGTGCGACCGATGAGCGGGATGTTGGTGGGCGTGGCGGGGCGCAGGCCGCACCAGAATTGCGGGTTGCCGCCCTGTTCGGGCGTGCGTGTGTCGGCCACGCCGGGGAACACTTCCTCGATGCGGCGAACCAGCATCTCGCAGCGCTTGCGTGCCAGCGGCGAGTCGAGCGACAGGTCGAAGCCGCCCAGCTCGATGGTGCCGGCCACGCGCAGCTGGTTGCCCAGCCGCGACACGGCGCATTTCATCTGGTCGTCGAGCATGCTCACCGACGGTGCGCGTTCAGGCTGCAGCAGCGGCAGTGTGGCGCTGTAGCCCTTGCCGGGGTAGATCGGCACGTTCACCCCAACAGACTTGAGCAGGGGCGTTGTGTAGGAGCCGCAGGCCACGACGACGGCATCGGCCTTGAGGACGCTGGCGATGCCGGTGTTGCGGTCGCGCACACGGACCTGGCGCAGCTCCCGGCCGTCGCTGTCGAGGTGTTCGATGTCGTGACCGAACAGCAGCTGCGCGCCGCGCTGGCCGCACAGCGCCGCCAGCTTCTGCGTGAACACGCGCGCATCGCCTGATTCGTCACTCTGGGTGTAGGTGCCGCCGACGATGCGATCGCCGAACGATGCAAGCGCCGGTTCGATCGTGAGCAGCTCGTCACGGGAGACCACGCGGCGCTGCACGCCGAAGCGCTGCATCACGGCGGCGGCATCGGCCGCGCCGTCGAAGGATTTCTGGTCTGTGTAGTAGTGCGCGATGCCGCGCTCCAGGCGGTCGTATTCGATGCCGGTGTCGGCCACCACGTCTTTCAGGGCGGCGTGGCTGTAGGCGCCCAGTGCCACGAGTTGCGCCACGTTGCGCACGAAGGCCTTGTCGTTGCACTGCGCCAGGAACTGCAGGCCCCAGCGCCATTGCGCCCAGTCCAGCTGGGGGCGGAACAGCAGCGGCGACTCGTCGGAAAACATCCACTTCAGGGTCTTGAGCGGTGCGTCCTTGTTGGCCCAGGGCTCGCAGTAGCTCACCGAGATCTGCGCGGCGTTGGCGAAACTGGTCTCCAGCGCGGCGTCCGGTTGCCGGTCCACCAGCGTGACCTCGTGGCCCCGCTGGAGCAGGTGCCACGCCGTGCTGACGCCGATGATGCCCGCGCCCAAGACCGTAACTTGCATGATCCGCTCCATGAAAATGGGGATGGTGGAAGCGGCCGAGTATGGGAACAATCGTCGTTCTGGTGAAGTGGAATTAAACTAAAATCCAACTTATCAGAATGACTTATGGCCGGTCACAGGCCGCGCAACGCTTTCGCCCGGAGGTTTCCATGAGCACTTTTGACCCTGACGCACTCGAATGTCTGGCCGCCATCATTGAGGAAGGCGGCTTCGAACGTGCCGCGCAACGCCTCTCCATCACGCAGTCCGCCGTCTCGCAGCGGTTGAGGGCGCTGGAAGCGCAGGTCGGCACGGTGCTGATCGTGCGGAGCCGGCCGCTCAAGCCCACGGCGGCGGGGCAGCTGATGCTCAAGCACGCCAAGATGATGCGGTTGCTGCGGGCGGACCTGGAAAAAGACCTCAAGGAACTCGCGCCGAGCTCGACCGGCAATGGCCGCGACGAGGAACGCATCTCGGTGGCCATCAACGCCGACAGCATCGCCACCTGGGCCCTGCCCGCGCTCGATGCGCTGGCGCAAGGTGGCCTGCCGATCGAAATCATCGCCGACGACCAGGAGTTCACGCACGAATGGCTCCGCGAAGGGCAGGTGCTCGGCTGTGTCACCTCGCTCGGCCAGGCGCTGCGCGGCTGCAGGATGGAGGCCCTGGGCACCATGGACTATGTGGTGGTGGCCGAGGCCGGCTACGCGGCAGAACGCCTGCCCAAGGGCTTGAGCGCGCACAACTTCCACAAGGTGCCCTTCGTCACCTTCAACCGCAAGGACAACCTGCAGCACGCCTTCGTGGCCAAGGCCTTCGGTCTGCCGCGCGTGATGCTCAAGCAAATCTTCGTGCCGTCCAGCGAAGGCCAGGTGCGCGCCGTGCAGGCGGGCTGGGGCGTGAGCGTGGTGCCCGAATTGCGCGTTCGCGATCTGCTGGCCAGTGGCGAACTGGTGAATCTGGCGCCGCGGCACAAACTCGGCGTGGCGCTGTACTGGCATTGCTGGAATCTCAATTCCGATGTGCTGGACGCCCTGAGCGCGGCGCTGCGCCACGCCGGCGCGATCAACCTGAAAAGCGCGGAAGCGCTGCCCGCCTAGAACTTCTGAACTCCCGTGTCTGAATAGTGACTTTGCGGTCACAATGTCGACGCTGTCGTCGATCTGATGCAGAATCCAGAACCCGTCACGAGGCTCCCATGGTCAGCGTCACCACTTCCAAACCCTCCGCCCCTGCACCGGCCAAGCGCAGTTTTCGCGAGCAGATGCACCTTGCGCGTGAAGACGCGATCATCACCGCGGTGAACCGCCTGCTCGCCGAAAAGGGCTTCGAGGCGATGACGCTGGATGAGGTGGCGATCGAGGTGGGTGTGGCGAAGGCGAGCCTTTACAAACACTTTTCCAGCAAGGAAGACCTCGCGAGCGCGGCGATGGTGCGGGTGATGGACCGGGCGCGTGCGTTTCTCGACAAGCTGCAGGGCGAGCCGGGCGACCGCCGGCCGCTCGACCAGCTGAAGGCGGTGGCGCGGTGGACCGTCGAGGTGCAACTGGCCGGGGAAATGCCGTCTTTGCCCAGCCAGAACTCCAGCCTGCGGGCGGTGCTGATCAACAACAAGGCGTACGTGGACGGGCTGATGGACCTGAGCGATCGCCTGGGCGCCTGGATCACCGCGGCGCAGGCCGACGGCAGCCTGAACAAGGCGCTGCCGCCCATTGCGGTGCTCTACACCCTGTATGCCCGGGGTTGTGATCCCGTGCTCGGGTTCCTCAAGGGCACTGGCCTGTACGAGGACGAGCAGATCATCGAGATGGTGCTGAGCACCTGCTTCGAAGGCCTGCAGGCGCGCTGACGGCCGCTGTGCGTGCCATGAAAAAGGGCCGCTTCGAGCGGCCCTTCTCACGTGCAGGCGGTGGTGTTCAGCGCACGAGCAGCACCGGCACGCCGCAGTGGGCCAGCACCTGCGTGGCGACCGAGCCCATCACCAGGTTGCCCAGGGCGCTGTGGCCGTGCGAGCCCATCACCACCAGATCGAACTTGCCAGCGTCGGCCGCCTTGGAGATCTGCTCGCCCGGTGAGCCAACCTTGTGAATGGCCTTGGCCTCGATCCCGTGCCGCTTGAGGAACTTGGCCACGGCGCCCGTCACCTTGCTGGACTCTTCCTCGTAGTACTCGTTGGCCGCAGCAGCACCGATGGCCGCGCGCGCGCGGGGTGGCAGCGGAGCCTGCACGGTGATCAGCGAGATGGCGTTGTTGGGGCCGAACATCTCGTCGTGCGTGGCGAGGTAGGCCAACATCTTCTTGGTGTACGTGCTGCCATCGACAGCCAGCAGGATCTTCATCTGTGCATCTCCTTCATGGTTAAGCCAAGGTTAAGTGTATGTGCATGTCGCACACGCATCTTGCGCTTGATCAAAGGGCTTGACCGCTGCGCGCGGGCACTTCGATCAATTGCTGGGGAATGAAACCGTCCTGCTCGTTCTTCACCGCGTACCCCAGCGGGTTGGCGACGATGCGGCAACGGCCCACCTGCACGTCCGTGGGGCAATGCAGGTGCCCGTGCAGCCAGAGGTCGGCTTTCGGCAGCCAGTCGTCGAGCTTGTTGCAGAAGCCGGCGGTGCCGGGCGTCAGTCCGTAGCGGGGGTCGGCGCTGTGCAGGGTGGGGGCAAAGTGCGTGACCACGACGGTGGTGCCGTCGAACGGTTCGGCCAGTGCACCGCGCAGCCAGCGCTGGCATTCCAGCGCCAACGTGCGCATGGCCTCTGCATCGAACAGTTCACCGTGGCGCTGGCCCGCCATCTTCGAGAGGTAATGGTTGGCCGCGCGGTAGGCTTTCTCGCGTTCGCCGAGCGCGTCGTAGTCGCTCCACAGCGTGGTGCCGATGAAGCGCACGCCCTCGATCACACGGGTCTCGCGCTCCAGCCAGATCAGGCCCAGGCGCTCGCAGGTGGCGCGCAGTTGCTCATGGGCCTCATCCACGTCGAGTGCGTCGTACTCGTGGTTGCCTGGCACGAACAGCACCGGCACCGGCCAGTCGGCAAAGCGGCCCAGGCCCCAGTCGGGCTCACCCATGGCACTGCCATCGCGGCGCAGCTGGTAGGAGCCCACGTCACCGGCCAGCACCAGCAGATCGGCGCCCGGGGCGGGTGTCGGAACGAAGCCGGGGTTGGCTTCGAGGTGCAGGTCGCTGAGCAACTGGAGGTTCATGGGCACATTGTGGTGCAGCGCACTCAGGCCTTGCTGCGCGGGGCGCGCTTCGCCAGGAGCTCGTCGACAGCGGGTTTGAGGAAGCCGGTGGTGGCGGCACGTGCCACGGTCTCGCGCAGCCAGCGGTGGGCGGTGTTCTGCGTGGCCTGTCGGTGCCAGAGCGAATCGACGTGCACGGCCGGCACCTGCAGCGGCAGGTCGCACAGCGCCAGTTCGTGCTCCATGCCGGTCGCACCGACGAAGTGGCGCGGCAGCACGGTCAGCAGGTCGGTGGTGGCGACCACGCGGCCCGCGGTGAAGAACTGGTTGACGGTGAGCACGACGCGGCGCTGGCGCGAGACGGCCGCGAGGGCCTCATCAACGAAACCGAATGGCCGGCCCGAGAAGCTCACCAGCAGATGGCGCGCCGCGCAGTAGGTGTCCAGGCTCAGGGGCTTGCCCGCGAGCGGGTGCCCGCGCCGCATCACGACCACGTACTCGCCGTCGTACAGGCGCTGGTGGTGAAAGTGCGGGTTGTGTTCCTGCAGGTGCAGCGCACCCAGCTCGGCCAGAACGCCGGGGAAATGGCCGATCGCGAGATCGACGGTGCCTGTTTCCAGCAGCTCGCGCGGGTCCCGAGTGGTCAGCGGCAGCACGCGCAGGTTGGCGCCGGGCGCCTCGCTTTCGAAGAGGTCCATCAGGCCCGGGATCAGTTTGGCGGCGGTGGCATCGGCCATGGCGAGCACGAAGGCGTTGCGCGCGCTCGAGGGGTCGAAGGTGCCGGGGGCGAGGGACTCACGCAGCATGTGCAGCGCGTCGCGCACCGTGGGCCACAGCGCCAGCGCGGCGGCGGTGGGCTCCACGCCGTAGCCCGAGCGCTTCACCAGTTCATCGCCCAGCACCTCGCGCAGGCGGCGCAAGGCGTTGCTCACCGCCGGCTGCGTCATGGACAGGTTGTGGGCCGCGCGTGTGAGGTTGCGCTCGGTCATCACTTCGTCGAAGACGCGCAGCAGGTTCAGGTCCAGCGTGCGGAAGTTGAGGTTATTCATCACCCCTGTGAATGTAAGACATCACAAAGATAAAGTGGAAAGATACAAGGGTTAACCCTACTATTGCGTTGTCCAAAAGACATTTTTCATTTTCTGGAGTTCGCCATGAGCACTTTCGCATCCCTTCCTTCTGCCCCGCTGGGCCTGCGCCCGGCTTCCTCGCCCGCGCAAAAGGGTGTCGACGGCATTCAGCGCCGCAACGACAGTGCGCGTGGCCTCGCCGTCATGCTGCTGGCAGCCGTCGTGGCCGCCATGGTCGTGGTCGCCGATCGCCTGATCAGCACCTGGGCCGATGGCCAGCTTTTCCTGGCCTGGGTCTTCCTGTGGGTCGTGGTCTTCGCCGGCATGGCGCTGTTCGCCGACACCGCCCGTTCGCTGGCCCGCCGCGCCGTCGTGTCGCTGGACGGCTGGTCGCAAGCCCTGGCCGAAGCCCGCGCCGAGACCCGCCTCTGGGAAATGGCCCGCATGGACCACCGCCTGATGACCGAACTGATGGCCGCCCGCACGCAAGCCGAGACGCAAGCCGAGGAAACGGTCGCGGTCGCTGCTGCTGTGCAGACGCCTTCCTTCTCCGAAGCGCTGGCACCGCTGGGTCTGCCCGAAGCCCCGAAGGCCGTCGAGCCTGAGATGGGCTACTGGGAGCGCCTGGGCACCGCCCGCGCACGCAACCGCCTGATGTACTACATCTGAAGCGCGACGCGCCCACAAAAAAGCCACCGGGTCCGGTGGCTTTTTTTTCGCCCTGCTTGTTGGGCCCGGGCGGGCCGGCGGTCTGCAGATCGTGCAGGCCACCGGTGTGTTCGGCCTGCTTCAGGCGGCGGCCAGGCGCTTCTCGATCTGCGCCTTTGTCTCCTCGAGCTCACGGGGCAAGTGATAGGCCAGCTGCGTGAACAGCTCGGCGTGCAGGTCCAGTTCCTTGACCCAGGCATCGCGGTCGATGTGGGTCACGGTGCGGTACTGGTCGGCGGAGAAGTCCAGGCCTTCCCAGCGCAGGTCTTCAAAGCGCGGGCTCACGCCGAATGCGTGTTCGGTGCCCTGGCCGGCCTGGCCTTCAAGGCGGTCGATCATCCACTTGAGCACGCGCATGTTCTCGCCGAAACCCGGCCAGACGAACTTGCCGGCCTCGTCTTTGCGGAACCAGTTCACGCAGTAGATGGCGGGCAATCTGGCGCCCTGGCCGGCCAGCTGCTGGCCCACGTTGAGCCAGTGCTGGAAGTAGTCGCTCATGTTGTAGCCGGTGAAGGGCAGCATCGCGAACGGATCGCGGCGCACCACACCCTGCGCGCCGAACGCGGCGGCGGTGGTTTCCGAACCCATGGTCGCGGCCATGTACACGCCTTCGGTCCAGTTGCGGGCCTCGGTCACCAGCGGCACGGTGGTGCTGCGGCGGCCACCGAAGATGAAGGCGTCGATCGCCACGCCCTTCGGGTCGTCCCAGGCCGGGTCGAGCGCGGGGTTGTTGATGGCGGCCACGGTGAAGCGTGCGTTGGGGTGGGCGGCCTTGGCGCCGGTTTCCTTCGCGATCTGCGGCGTCCAGTCCTTGCCCTGCCAGTCGATGGCGTGCGCGGGTGCCTCGCCCATGCCTTCCCACCACACGTCACCGTCATCGGTGAGCGCCACGTTGGTGAAGATCACGTCCTTGTCCAGACTGGCCATGCAGTTCGGGTTGGTCTGCTGGTTGGTGCCGGGGGCCACACCGAAGTAGCCTGCCTCGGGGTTGATCGCGTACAGGCGACCGTCCTTGCCGGGCTTGATCCAGGCGATGTCGTCGCCGATGGTCGTCACCGTCCAGCCTTCGAAGCCCTTGGGCGGGATCAGCATGGCGAAGTTGGTCTTGCCGCAGGCGCTGGGGAAGGCGGCGGCCACGTGGTACTTCTTGCCCTGGGGGTTGGTCACGCCCAGGATCAGCATGTGTTCGGCGAGCCAGCCCTGCTGGCGGCCCATGTCGGACGCGATGCGCAGCGCGAAGCACTTCTTGCCCAGCAGGGCGTTGCCGCCGTAGCCCGAGCCATAGCTCCAGATCTCGCGCGTTTCAGGGTAGTGGACGATGTACTTGGTCGTCGGGTTGCAAGGCCAGCCGGTCTTGTCGGTCTCGCCTTCGGCCAGCGGTGCGCCCACGGTGTGCACGCAGGGCACGAAATCACCGTCGGTGCCGAGCACGTCGTACACGGCCTTGCCCATGCGCGTCATCAGCTTCATGTTGACCGCCACGTAGGCGCTGTCAGACAGCTCGATGCCGATGTGGGCGATCGGGCTGCCCAGCGGGCCCATGCTGAAGGGCACCACGTACATGGTGCGGCCGCGCATGCAGCCATCGAAAAGGGGTTGCAGGGTGGCGCGCATCTCGGCGGGCGCCTTCCAGTTGTTGGTCGGGCCGGCGTCTTCCTGTTTCTGCGAGCAGATGAAGGTGCGGTCTTCGACGCGCGCCACGTCCGACGGGTCGGACAGCGCGAGGAAGCTGTTCGGGCGCTTGACCGGGTCCAGCCGCTTCATCGTGCCGGCGTTCACCAGTTCCTGGCACAGGCGCGCGTACTCTTCGTCGCTGCCGTCGCACCAGTGAATGGCGTCCGGCTTGCACAGCGCGGCCATGTCGGCCACCCAGGCGATCAACCGGGCATGTTTCACAAAGGAGGGGGTGTTGAGGGTCAGGCCCTGCATCACGGGTGAATTCATGGAGTCGCTCCAGAAGTTTGTAAACCGGCATGCCTCAGAGACACCGACAGCCGCGGGCGCCATGCAGATGACGGGGCGGCTGTGAAAGGGAATCCCTGCGACAGAAATAGGGCGGTCGGCGCGTTGGGAGCTGCGGTGCGGATGGCGGGGCAGCGGGGGCGATGAAGCCGGGGCGGGTGGGCCCCGGGCTTGATCAGCGTGTCGGCCAATGCCCTGATTTTAAGAAACCACCCGGCTGGTTACACCCCGGTTACATGCAAAACTCGCATAACGTGATGCATTTGACGGTTGGGTCGACCGCCGGTCGATGGCGCCCAAAAAGAAAGCCGAAGGCCCTTGACGGGCGTTCGGCTTGTCCGGGCGTTCGGGGGTTTCAGGCCATGAAGACGGCGATGAACGCCAGCAGGAACATCAGCACGGCGCCCGCGATCGGCAGCACCACGGGCATGTAGGGAACGATGGCCTCCACCGCGTCCTGGGGTTGTTCGCTGGAGGTGTGGTGATCGTGGCTGGACATGGAAGGCTCCGTGGTGGATTCAAAACACCCGGAATTCTAAGGGAAGCCCGGCGGTCACAGCAGCGCGTAGGTCGTGCTGGCCCGGCACACGCTCTTGCCGTCGTTCGCGCCGCGGATGTCGATCTCGCCAAACACCAGGCTCTTGCCGGCGCGCAGCACGCGCGCGGTGATGAGCGCATCCTGGCCCGAAAGGGGCTTCAGGAAGCTGGTGTTGAGCTGCACGGTGGTCATGGGGCGGCGGGTGCCGAGCTGGGTGACGATGGCCAGCACCATGGCCGTGTCGGCCGCGGACATCATGGCCTGACCGCACAGCATGCCGCCCACACGCGAGAGCTGGTCGCTCTGCGGCAGGCGCAGGCTCACCTCGCCGTCGGCGAACGATTCGACCTTGAGGCCCATGGCCTGGATCCAGGGGGCGAACCAGTCGGCCAGCAGGCCCTGGAGCACTTCAACGGTGACGGCGTTCTCAGGGTTCTGGGTCATGCGGTCGGTCCTCGCGGCGGAATCGGGAAAGCCAGTGGTCCATCAGTTTGCCTGCGGCTTCGCGCCCGCCCAGGCCGAAGGACAGCGCGAACGCCACGGCCACCGCGCCCAGGGTGAGGCCGAAGGCCAGGTTGACGATGTCGTCGGCAATGCCCATGGCGCGCAGGCCCATGGCGATCACCAGGGCCAGGATGGCGTAACGCCCGATGCGCGCCAGGCCCTTGGTGCCGGCGCCGCTGGCGCGGTCGATGGCGTCGTGCGCCAGGTTGGCCAGCCAGAAGCCGATCACCAGGATGGCCGAGCCCAGGAGGATGTCGCCGCCGAAGCGGATGAAGCTGGCGACGATGCCGCTGACCTGCCCGAAGCCCAGTTGCGCCGCCGCTTCCACGGTGGCGAACAGCATGGCGAAGAACAGCGCCACCCGGCCCACGACAACGGACGCGCTGGTGTTCTCGAAGGCGTGGGCCATGTTCACGCGGGCGGGCAGGGTGTCGAAACCCAGCGCGGCCAGCAGGCTGGCCAGCAGCTTGCTGGCGAACGACGCCACCAGCCAGGTGACGACGAGGATGAGGGCGGCGGCGATCAGGTTCGGCACGGCTTGCAGCAGCGTGTTGAGCATGTCGGTGGCGGGCCGGGAGATCGCCTCGATCTTCAGCGCGTCGAGCGCGGCGATCAGCGAGGGCAGGAACACGGCCACGAAGACGAGCATGCCGATCACGCGCGAGAGCTGCACCGTGTCGGCCAGCCCTGCACGATGGCCCAGGCGGTCCACGCCCGCGGTGCGGCTGAGGTGGGTGGTGAGGTTGCGCAGCACGGTGGCCACGATCCAGCCCACGCCGCCGATCACCACCGCGGCCACTGCGTTGGGCAGGATGTCCAGTGTCTTGGTGACCATGTCGCGCAGCGGGCCGAGCAGCCCTTCCATCTGCAGCGCGCCCAGGATGGCCGGCACGAACAGCAGGATCACCAGCCAGAACAGCGCGCCGGAGAGGCTGTCGCTGATGGGCGCCATGTCGGCGTGCGCCGAGAGCTTTTCGTCGAGCGTGGTCTTGTCCAGCAGCTTCTGCGACAGGGCGCGCACCACGCCGGCCACCAGCCAGGCCACGAGCGCCAGCAGCAGCCCGCCCAGCAGGCGTGGTGCGTACTCGAACAGTTGCGTGGTGAAGACCGAGAACGGGCCCGAGACGATGGCCAGGTTCAGCGAGTTGAACACCGCCACAAGGGTGAGCAGGATCACGATCCAGAACAGCGCAAGCGCGACCGCACCCTCGATGTCCACGCGCGTGTTGGTCAGCTTGCCGAAGCGGTGGTTGACGCCGACAAAACCCAGGCTCTTGCGCGTGGCGGCCCGCACCAGCACCGCGATGAACCAGCCGAGGATGAAGATCGCCAGCGCACCCAGCAGCTGCGGTATGTGGGTGCCGAGCGTGCTCTGCAGCGAGTTCCACAGCGTGTTGGTGTCCATGCGCTCCTCCTGTTCGTGTGGTCAGACCGGCGCATGATGCCGGAGCCTTCGCCGCAGCGTCAACCGCGTGCCGCCCGCCTCAGAGCAGCGTGGCTTCGAAGCCGGCTTCGCGCAGGCGCTCGATGACCTGCGCCACATGTTCGCGGCCGCGCGTCTGCAGCACCAGTTCGATGGCCACGTTCTGCGCCGCCAGCAGCGTGAACGCGCGCTGGTGATGCACCTCGTCGATGTTGGCACCGGCCTCGGCCACCGTGGCCGTGATGCGCGCCAGGTTGCCCGGCACGTCGCGTGCATTCACCTGGATGCGGGCCAGCCGGCCCGCGCGCACCATGCCGCGTTCGATGATGGAGGCCAGCAGCATCGGGTCGATGTTGCCGCCGCACAGCACCAGGCCCACCCGCTTGCCGGCAAAACGGTGCGGATGCTTGATGAGTGCCGCCAGACCGGCCGCGCCCGCACCCTCGACCAGGGTCTTTTCGATCTCGAGCAGCATCACGATGGCCTGCTCGATGTCGCCCTCATCGACCAGCAGCAGGTCGTCGACCCGCTGGCGGATGATGGCCTCGGTGATCACGCCCGGCGTGCCCACGGCAATGCCCTCGGCGATGGTGCTCACGCCCTGCGGCAGGTGCGTGCCCTTGATCGCGTTGACCATGGCCGGAAAACGCTCGGTCTGCACGCCGACGATCTCGATGTCGGGCCGGATCGCCTTGGCCGCCGTGGCGATGCCGGCGATCAGGCCGCCGCCGCCGATAGCGATCACCAGGGTGTCCAGGTCGGGTTGCTCGCGCAGCATTTCCAGCGCCACCGTGCCCTGACCGGCCACGATGGCTTCGTCGTCGTACGGGTGCACGAACACCAGGCCCTGTTGCTGGGCGAGCTCGCGGGCGTGCGACCGGGCTGCGTCCAGCGTGTCGCCGTGCAGCACCACCTCGGCGCCGAAGCCGCGCGTGCGTTCCACCTTCACGCCCGGCGTGAAGCGCGGCATGACGATCACCGCGCGCAGGCCCAGGCGTTGCGCGTGATAGGCCACGCCCTGCGCGTGGTTGCCCGCGCTCATGGCGATCACGCCGCGCGCCCGTTCTTCGGCGCTGAGCTGGGCGAGTTTGTTGCACGCACCGCGTTCCTTGAAGGACGCCGTGTACTGCAGGTTCTCGAACTTCAGGAACACCTGACAGCCGGTGAGCTGCGAGATGGTTCGCGATTCGACGAAGGGCGTGTCCAGCACCTGGCCGGCCAGACGACCGGCGGCGGTTTCGATGTCATGTAGTTGCAGCATGGCGCGATTGTGAACCTGCCGTGACCGGCGCCCACTGTGGCAAAGCCCGACAAATTGCTCAAACACCCCTTATCACTCTCTTCCATGATTGATCAAGCTGGGTTATGGTCCGCTCAAATGTCGGCTCCCCTGGAGGTGTCTGGATGACCAAACGCTCGTTGCAGCCCTCTGCATCGGCGGCCCGCACCGTTTTCGATGCGCGCGAAGGCCGCGTCGCCCCCTCGGGCGAGGGGCGCGTCTTCGTGCCTCACGGGCTGCGCCAGGCGCCCGTGCTCGACCTCATGTGCTCGCACTTCGTGCTCACCCTGGCCGCGCGCCAGGGCCCGCGCTTCAATGTGCGGCGCGACCTCAACACCCTGCTGTCGCTGGCCGGCCGCCACCTCGTGTGGCCGCACACCGTGTTGCTGCGCCTGCGCGAATTCCTCGAACGCCGCTGCAAGGACAACGAACTCTGGAGCGGCCACCACGGCCTGAGCACGAACGCCTTCATGGAACGCTACGGCGTGTGGCGCGGCCCGTACGAAGAGGGTACTTTGTTCTTCTATCTGGACGAGTACGCGAAGGAGTCGCCGAAGGACCTGCTGTCGGTGCTCGCCGTCACCGGCGAATGGCTCAGCCATTCGCTGAAGAAGCAATCCACGCTGGTGGAGAAGAACATCGACGCGCTGGCCAGCCTGCTGCAGCTCAACCGCGCCGAGCGGGCGCTGCTGCTGTACGGCACGCTCGCGCGCTACCAGCGCGACCTGCGCTCCATCCTGGTCGAGTTCAAGGTGAACAACGCGCCCGAGGCCTATGCCGCCATCGCCGACGTGGCCGGCGTCAAGGCCAGCGAAGTGGGCGAGGCCCTGCGCGCGGGCTCGCGGCTCGAGCGCATCGGCATGGTCGAGAACCTGATCTCCGAGCACAACATCACCGACCTGGCCGACCTCATGAAGGTCAGCGAGAAGCTGCCGCCTGTGCTGATGCGCGAGTACCGCACGCAGAGCGAACTGATGGCGGTGTTCACGCGGCCTGCCGCGCGTTCCACGCTGACCGCGAAGGACTTCGACTACGTCGGCGAGGATGTCCGCCTGCTCTGTGGCCTGCTGCGCGAGGCCGTGGCGCGCAAGGAAGCCGGGGTGAACGTGCTGATGTACGGCCCGCCCGGCACCGGCAAGACCGAGCTCGCGCGCGTGGTGGCGCTGGCCGCCGGCCTGGAACTCTTTGAAGTGGAATACGCCGACCGCGACGGCAACGCGCTCTCGGGCCGCGACCGCTACCGCTCGCTGCAGATCGCGCAGGTCTTCCTCAAGGGCACGGCGCATTCGGCGCTGCTGTTCGACGAGGTGGAAGACGTGTTCCCGCCCATCTCCAGCGAGGCGGCGCAGCTCATGGCGCGCGCCGAACACGTGGCGGCACCGCACACCGGCAGCGTGAGCGGCAAGGCCTGGGTCAACCAGATCCTGGAGACCAACGCCGTGCCCACGCTGTGGGTGACCAACCGCATCGAACAGATCGACCCGGCGTTCCGGCGCCGTTTCGCCTACCACCTGGAACTCAAGAGCCCGCCGCCCGGCGCGCGCGAGCAGCTGGTGCGCAAGACGCTGGAAGGCGCGCCGGTGTCAGACGGCCTGGTGGCGCGCCTGACCGAGCGCAAGGGACTCACGCCCGCGCAGATCCGCACCGCGCTGCGTTTTGCCCAGCTCGCAGTCGCCCCCGCGCCGCGCAGGGGCGCCCGAACGCGTGCGGCCGAGAGCGCGCCCATGCTCGACGATCTGATCGAGCGGCAGCTGAAGAACGCCGACCTCGCGCTCGGCCGCAAGCCAGACCCGGCGCAGCGCCCCAGCGTCACGCAGTACAGCCTGGACATGCTCAACGTCGAGTCGCGTTACGAACTTCCGCGCGTGGTCGCCGCGCTCAAGGCGCGTGGGCATGGCTGCCTGTGTTTCCACGGTGCGCCCGGCACCGGCAAGACCGCGCTGGCCGAACACATGGCGCAGCAGCTGGACCGCCCGCTGATGATTCGCCGCGCCAGCGACCTGGTGAGCAAGTTCGTGGGCGAGACCGAGCAGCAGATGGCGGCCATGTTCCGCGAGGCCGAGGCCGAGAAGGCGGTGCTGCTGCTCGACGAGGCCGACAGCTTCCTGCAGGACCGCCGCGGCGCGCAGCGCACCTATGAGGTGACCGAGGTCAACGAAATGCTGCAGGGCATGGAGCGCTTTGCCGGCATCTTCATCTGCACCACCAACCTGATGGACAGCATCGATCAGGCGGCACTGCGGCGCTTCACCTTCAAGATCCGCTTCAAGCCGCTCACCGCCCTGCAGCGCGAGACCATGTTCGTGGTCGAGGCGCTGGCGGGCGACGCCTCGCGTCTGGACGCCCCACTGGCCGCACGGCTGGCCAGGCTCGACCAGCTCTGCCCCGGAGACTTCGCGGCGGTGAAGCGGCAGGTGGAGATCCTGGCCGAAACGCTGGCGCCCGAGGAGTTCATGGCCCAGCTCGAAGCCGAGCACCGCATCAAGCCGGAAGTGCGCGAAGCGAGGGGCATGGGCTTCGTGCACTGAACATGAACAGTGCACTCCAACACGCGGATGGCTTAACCTCGCTGGTGAGGCTAAAACAGCGGTAGAGCGGCTGAAATGTAGCCAAAGATGTTCGGCCGAAAACTTTCTTATCTTTTGCTCAATGTATTGCTCTAGCAACACGAGTTGCTGCGCATTTGACATGCATCTCTGGGATCGACCAGAGATCTCTACGAACAGAACGCCGGTTTCTGGCAACACTGAACGGGATTTCCGGAACAGGCCTCCGCAGCACCACGGGGGCGTGCGATGGATACTCGTCAACCCTGTCAACTCTGACGGGGAGTGACACCGCACCTGCTTTTCTTCATCCTCGCGCGCTTTGAACTTGCGGGGAGTGAGCGAATGGGCGTTCTGGTGAAGCGGGTGAAGGCTTGGCGGGTGGATTGGCAGGAGGCTGCACCGGTCCCTCCGCCGTCTTCCGCGCCGAAGGGCGGTGCGCGATGAGCTCCATTCGTGATCAGGCCTGCCAGGCCGCCGTGGCGCGCCACCCCGACCAGCCGCGCAGCCACGAAGACAAGCTCGCGCGGTTGCTCAACCAGCTCGCCGACATCGAGCCCTACCGGCCGCTGTCTTGCAGCGGCAAGGTGCACATCGGCATGTTCTTCGACGGCACGGGCAACAACAAGGATGTCGATTACGACAATGTGCCCAGGGTCGAGGAACGCAAGCACTCCAACGTCGTGCGGCTGTTTCATGTCTACCCGGAATCCGTCGGAAACGGCACTGATGCGTACTTCCGGTATTACGCCCCTGGCGTGGGCACGCTCTTCAACGACGTAGGCGACCTGGGGGGATTGCTGGGCAAGGGTTTCGCCGCCATGGGCCAGGCCCGCATCACCTGGGGTCTCACGCGCGTGTTCAACGCCATCAGTCGGTACATCTTCGGTGCCGACCTGATCTCCGACGACATGGCCAAGGACATCGCCCTCGAACGCGTGACCATCCCCATCAACCTCAAGGGGTACTGGCAGCAGCAGCTGGTGCAGAAGATCGCGTATCACAGGAACCGCCCGAAGATCGACAGGATCGTGGTGGACGTGTTCGGCTTCTCGCGGGGTGCGGCGCAGGCGCGCGCATGGGTGCGGCAGCTCTACGCGCTGTGCGAGAAATCGGGCGACGATTACCTGTTCGCCGGGCGGCCGCTGCAGGTGCGCTTCATGGGCCTGTTCGACACCGTGGCCTCGGTGGGCGGTGCGGGGTTGATGGCCGGCACATCCCTGCTGGATCTGGAGGGTCACATGGGCTGGGCGCACAGGGGCCTGCAGATTCCGCCGCAGGTGGGGCACTGCCTGCACTATGTAGCGCTGCACGAGGTGCGTGGGAGCTTCCCCAGCGACAGCGTGCGGGTGGGGCACGACTACCCAGCCAACTGCCGCGAGGTGGTGTACCCGGGGTCGCACTCGGATGTGGGCGGCGGCTACCAGCCTGGAGCGCAGGGCAAGACGGACCAGCTTGCGCGCATTCCGGGCTTTGCGATGTACGAGGCCGCGTGTGACAAGGGTGTGCCGTTTCTCGCGCGCCATCAGCTCACAGGAGACGGGCAGGTCTACTGGAAAGCATTGGCTCCCAACGAAGACACAGTACGCGACTTCGACGCTTACCAGCGTGCGGCGGACGTGGGCTCCGTGAACGTGCTGGAGGCGCACCGCGCCCACATGGCGCTGTACTTCCGCTACCGCATGCACGCGGGGCTGCGCTATGGCGAGCGTTCATTCATGGCCGAAGCTCGGAGGCAGACCCTCACCACCGATCTGGCGCTGCGCGCGCGCAAGCAAGCCGAACTCAGCAACTTGGTCAAGACTCAGCGGGACCTGCTGGATGCGGCGCGCACGGTGGCGCTGATGGCCTGGCAGGACGACGAGCGCCGTGGACCGCGTACCCTGCGCCTGGGCCGAACAACTCGCGCGGAAACACGTGCCCGCTGGCTGGTGTACGCCACCATGTTCCCCGAGCACGCGCCGCCGCCCGAGCCCACGCTGGCCAAGGCCCTGGCGCGCTGGCGCGAGCGGCTGGCCGCCGAGAGAGCGGCCGAACTGCTGAGCGAGCCGCTCGACCTCGATCTGCTGACGGTCGCCGACGCGCTGTGCGGCCCGCGCGTGGCGCCCGTCATCGAGAGCTTCTTCGACGACTACGTGCACGACTCGATGGCCGGCTTCATCGGCGATGGCGCCGATGAGTACCAGCTCAACGGGCATGGGCTGTTCAAGCACCGGCGCTTTTACGTCGGCGATGCGGGCGATGCCTACGAACGGCGCCGGGTGCGCGAGGAGAACGCACGGCGCATCGAGGCGATGCAGCCCAAGGCACAAGCCACAACGTCCAGCTCCAGTGCAACGCCAATGCGCGGGAGGGCTTCATGATGAGAGAAGCCATGGCGACAACTGCATACAGGGGCTTGTGCTGGGCCGCCTGCGTTCTGACCGCGCTGCTGGTGGGCTGCACGCCGCGAGAGAAGACGATGGGTGCGTCCATCACCGGCTACAACCACACGTACGACCAGTCGCTGTACTACTACACCGTCAATGGCAACATGGGTGCTGGAATGGGGGCACAGAGTGGTGGGGGCGCCTTCTCCTGCTGTGCGTCGATCCCCAGGCATTGGGAGCCCGGAACCAGGGTGAAGGTCTGGTGGTCGTACCAGGGCGGCACGCGCATTCCCCCTGAACCACCACCACACGTGGCGGAGGTGGAGCTGCCGCCGTACAAGCCCTCGGACGTGGGTTCGCTGCAGGTGCACTTCTACCCGGATCAGAAGATCAAGGTGGTAGTCTCCCGCTATGCGATCTGGCACCCGGACTACCCGGCCGATCTGAAATGGGACATGCCCACGCCGGCCGACGCTGTGGCGGGCACTGCGCTGCCGTTTCCGCCGGAGGACAACCCCGAGCCCAACATCACACGGCCGGGTGAGACGTATCCACAGCGCGTGCTGCGCGTGGAAGAAGGCCTCAAGAAGGCCGAAGCCCGGCGCCAGGCCAAGCAGGCGCGCTGGGATGCGCTGGTGGCGCGCAAGGCGGCCGGATTGCCCATCACGCCGGAGTTGCTGCCGCCGTTGTTGCCTCCGGAGCCGATGTGGGACCCCGGGCGGGCGGAGGGGCGGGAGGCGGCGCCGGCCAAACCATAAGCAGGAAGCGTTAGCTCTGTTCAGGAGCACCCACAAAAAAGCCACCGCAAGGTGGCTTTTGTTTTGCAGGTTGCAGCAGGTAGTCAGTGCAACAGGGCCATCGGGCCGGTGGGCAGCTCGTCGGCCGAGTATTCGGGGTGCTTCGAGACGAAGAAGCGCAGCTTCTGGTCAAGGCGGGCGACGCGGCTGTTCGCCACGCTTTCGCAGTGGTGCTTGGAGATCAGGCTGAACAGCTTGCTGCGCAGGAACCACAGGTCCTTGGGGCTCTGGCAGGACATCAGGGCGGCGTGCACGCGCTGGCGCACGGGATCCTTGATGTCGGCCATGGCTTCATGGAACTCGTCGACGAGAAAATCCAGCTCGAGCACCTGGGTGTCGTGGTATTGCGGCTGTGCCGACCGGGATTTGCCAAACCATGGCAACCTGAAAAACATGACGCGCTCCGTTTCGTGGTCTCTGGGCCAGAAGACGCTGAGGTCTCCGGCTACATCAGTTACATCGGCGCGGGGCGCGTGAGCTTGAGTCGCAGAGGGGCGCGAAAAGGGGCTTGCCGACAGGCGGTCGGTGCTATCAAACCTAGGTTGTCAAAGGGACGCGTGGCCCCCGGGCAGGCTCACACGAAAGCACTCACCACCCGGACCACGTCCGCGCCGTAGGCCTCGCGTTTTTTCTGCCCGATGCCCGCAACGCCGTCCAGATCGGCCAGGCTTTCGGGCTTGCGGCTGGCAATGGCGCGCAGGGTGGCGTCGTGGAAGATGACGAACGCCGGCAGGTTGTGTTCGCGCGCGACGCCCGCGCGCCATGCCTTGAGCGCCTCCAGGCACTCGCGTTCCGACAGGCTCAGCGGCACGCCGTCGTCCTTCGCCGTGGCGCGCGCCGCGCGTTGCCGCCCGCTGCGGGCCGAGCCAGCGGCCTTGTCGGCCAGCGCCTTCAGCCACACCGGGCTCTGGCCCTTGAGGATGTCGCGCGCCGCGTCGGCCAGGTGCAGGGTGTTGTAGGGCGCGTCGTGCACCTGCACCGCCTCGCGTGCGATCAGCTGGCGCAGCAGGGCGCGCCATTGCGTCTCGGACAACTCGGCGCCGATGCCGAAGGTCGAGAGTTTTTCGTGGCCGTACTGCTTGACCTTGTCCGTGGCCTTGCCGCGCAGGATGTCCATGATGTGCCCGGCGCCGAAGGCGGTGCCGCTGGCCTGCTGCACCCGGTAGATGCACGACAGCATCTTGCGCGCGGCCTCGGTCGCGTCGTGCATTTCGGGCGGCGTGAGGCAGTTGTCGCAGTTGCCGCAGGGCTGGCTGTCTTCACCGAAATATTTCAGCAGTCGCACGCGCCGGCAGTCCGATGCCTCGGCCAGCGTCAGCAGCGCGTCGAGCTTGCCGCGCAGCACCTGCTTGAACTCGTCCGCCGCCGGGCTTTCATCGATCATGCGGCGCTGGTTCACCACGTCCTGCAGGCCGTAGGCCATCCACGCCGTGGCGGGCTCGCCGTCGCGGCCCGCGCGGCCGGTTTCCTGGTAGTAGCCCTCGATGTTCTTGGGCATGTCGAGGTGGGCGACGAAGCGCACGTCGGGCTTGTCGATGCCCATGCCGAAGGCGATCGTGGCCACCATGATCAGGCCCTCCTCGCGCAGGAACCGGTCCTGGTGGCGCTGGCGCACGGTGGCGTCCAGGCCCGCGTGGTAGGGCAGGGCGTTGAAGCCCGCCTCGCACAGCATGGCCGCCACTTCCTCCACGCGACGGCGCGACTGGCAGTAGACGATGCCGGCGTCGTGCCCGTCTGCGCCCATGTGCTCGTCGCGGATGAAGCGCTGCAGCTGCGTGGTGGCGTCCTTCTTCTCCACCAGCTGGTAGCGGATGTTGGGCCGGTCGAAGCTGCTGATGAAGGTGCGCGCGTCCTGCAGCCGCAGGCGTTCGACGATGTCGGCGCGGGTGAGGTCGTCGGCGGTGGCGGTGAGGGCCACGCGCGGCACGCCGGCGTAGCGTTCGTGCAGCACGGCGAGTGCGCGGTACTCGGGGCGGAAGTCGTGGCCCCACTGGCTCACGCAATGGGCTTCGTCGATCGCGAACAGCGCGAGCTTGCCGCGCTCCACCAGCGAGTCGAGCAGTGCCAGGAAGCGCGGTGTCGTGAGGCGCTCGGGCGCCGCGTAGAGCAGGGTGAGCTCGCCGCGCAGCATCTGCTTCTCCACCTGCTGCGCGTCTTCCAGCGACAGGCTGGAGTTGAGGAAGGCGGCGGCCACACCCGCTTCGATGAGCGCGCCCACCTGGTCGTGCATGAGCGCGATCAGCGGCGACACCACGACCGTCAGGCCCTGGCCCGAGCGCTCGCGCACGATGGCCGGCACCTGGTAGCACAGCGATTTGCCGCCGCCCGTGGGCATGAGCACCAGGGCGTCGCCGCCCGCGCCCACGTGCGAGACGATGTCGGCCTGCGGGCCGCGGAAATCGTCGTAGCCGAACACCTCGTGCAGCACGCCGAGGCTGGTCTCCAGGATCTCGCTGCCGGGGGCGATGTCGATGGCTTCGGTCATCGCTTTACATCTGCTCCCATGGCAATCCATCGTGGCGCCAGCCATTGAGGCTGGAGCGCTTGAAGTCTTCGTTGAGTTCGCCCTCGAAGCCGTGCAGCACGTGCGACACGTCGCCGAAGCCGGCGGCCTCCAGCGCCTTGCCCGCGTCCAGCGTGCGCTTGCCGCTGCGGCAGATCAGCAGCACCGGGCGTGCCTTGTCGCCGGCCTCGTCGGCCACCGCTTGCGCAAAGCGCGCCGGGTCGGGCGTGAGGTCGGGGTATTCGTACCAGGGGATGTTCTCCACGCCGGGCGGGCGGCCCACGTAGAGCGACTCGATCTCCATGCGCACGTCGACAAACAGCGGGGGCTCTTCGCCACGGGCCACGCGCTGCTCGCGTTCGGCCTGCAGCCAGGCCCAGGCCTGCTGGGGCGTGAGGTGTTTCATGCCCGGTATTGTCGGGGAATTCACAGGGCCGCCCGTCCGGCGCCCGGCCTCCGCCAGTGAGGCTCCATACAATTCCGGGCATGAACGCCCCTGCCTACACCCGCGCCCAGGCGCTGCCCGAGATCCTGAAGCACCGCATCGCCATCCTCGATGGCGCCATGGGCACCATGATCCAGCGCTTCAAGCTCGGCGAGGCCGAGTACCGGGGCGAGCGCTTCAAGGACTTCCACAAGGACGTGAAGGGCAACAACGAACTGCTCAGCCTCACGCGGCCAGACGTCATCCGCGACATCCACGAAGGCTACCTGGCCGCCGGTGCCGACCTGATCGAGACCAACACCTTTGGCGCGACCACCATCGCCCAGGACGACTACGACATGGGCCATCTCGCGCGCGAGATGAACCTGGCCTCGGCCCGCCTCGCCCGCGAGGCCTGCGACAAGTTCAGCACGCCCGACAAGCCGCGCTACGTGGCCGGCGCGCTCGGCCCCACGCCCAAGACCGCGAGCATCAGCCCCGACGTGAACGACGCCGGTGCGCGCAACGTCACCTTCGACGAGCTGCGCGCGGCCTACCGCGAGCAGGTCGAGGCCCTGATGGAAGGCGGCGCCGACGTGCTGCTGGTCGAGACCATCTTCGACACGCTCAACGCCAAGGCCGCGCTGTTCGCCATCGACGAGGTCTTCGCCGCCACCGGCGAGCGCCTGCCGCTCATCATCAGCGGCACCGTCACCGACGCCTCGGGCCGCATCCTCAGCGGCCAGACGGTCAGCGCCTTCTGGGCCAGCGTGCGCCACCTGCAGCCGCTGGCCGTGGGCCTGAACTGCGCGCTCGGCGCCGCGCTCATGCGCCCCTACATCCAGGAGCTGGCCAAGGCCGCACCCGACACCTTCATCAGCTGCTACCCCAACGCCGGCCTGCCCAACCCGATGAGCGACACCGGCTTCGACGAGACGCCCGAAGACACCAGCCGCCTGCTGCGCGAGTTCGCGGCCGAAGGCCTGGTGAACATCGTGGGGGGCTGCTGTGGCACCACGCCGCAGCACATCGAGGCGATCCGCCTGAGCGTGGAGCCGATGGCACCGCGCGGCATCCGGCGCGACTACTTCTACAAGGAAGCGGCCTGAAATCCCACGGCGGCGTGGGGTTTCCGGGCCTCGTGCACAATCGCCGTTCCCTTCAAGGGGAGTAGTCAGCCTGCCACCCGGCGCACAGCCGGGCCTCGGTGGGCGGGATTTTCGTCATTACGCAGCCTTCGGGCCGCCGGAAATCCAGAGCCGCGCCACGCGCGGTGGTGGCAAGACCTTGGGGTGTTCGTCAACACCAACCTGAGGTTTTTCTATGGAAAGCATTGCCCCGCTGTGGCTGTGGGTCGTCTTCGTCGTGTTCGTCGTTGCGGCCCTGTTCGTGGATTTCGTGGTTCTCAAGAAGCAGGGCTCGCACGCCGTGGGCGTGAAGGAAGCGCTGAACTGGTCGTTCGCCTGGGTCGCGCTGAGCCTGTTGTTCAACGGCCTGTTCTGGTGGGCCGTGAAGGACAGTACCGGCTCCAGTGAGATCGCCACCGAGAAGTCGCTCGAGTTCCTCACCGGCTACCTGATCGAGAAGAGCCTGGCGGTCGACAACATCTTCGTCTTCCTGCTCATCTTCAGCTACTTCGCCGTGCCGCCGTCGTTCCAGAAGCGCGTGCTCATGATCGGCATCCTGGGCGCGATCGTGCTGCGCACCGTGATGATCCTGGTCGGCGGCTGGCTGCTGTCCGAGTTCCACTGGATCCTCTACCTGTTCGGCGCCTTCCTGGTGCTCACGGGCGTGAAGATGTGGTGGGCCGCCGGCCAGGAGCCGAGCCTGGACGAGAATCCGGCGCTGCGCCTGCTGCGCAGGGTCATGCCTGTCAGCAAGGCCTTCGACGGCGAGAAGTTCTTCACCGTGGAGAACGGCAAGCGCATCGCCACGCCGCTGTTCATGGTGATCTGCCTGGTGGGTTTCACCGACGTGATCTTCGCGGTCGACTCCATCCCGGCGATCTTCGCGATCACGCAGGACCCGTTCATCGTGCTGACCAGCAACGTGTTCGCCATCCTGGGCCTGCGCGCCATGTTCTTCCTGCTGCAGGCCGCCGCGAGCCGCTTCCACCTGCTCAACTACGGGCTGGCGCTGATCCTGGTCTTCATCGGCACCAAGATGCTGCTGCTCGACATCTACAAGATCCCGACCGCGGTGTCCCTGGGCGTGGTGCTGTCCATCCTGACCATCACCATGCTCTGGAGCGCGCGGACCGCCAAGGCCTGATCAGTCCAGGTCGGGCACCAGCCGGTCGATCTCCTGCTGCATCGAGAACACCAGCTGGCTGTAGAGCTGCAGCTTGCCGTCTGCCTCGCGCAGACGGCGGCTCAGGCGCAGCGCCACGCCGCTCAGCAGCTTGGCGGCGGTGGCCGGTTCCTCGGCGACCAGGGCTTCCAGCGACTCGCGGTTGAGCACGGCGCAGCGCACGTCGGTGCTGGCGGTGCAGGTGGCCGAGCGGGCCGCGCCGTCCATCAGCGACATCTCGCCCATCAGGTGGCCGGGGCCGAGCACGTTGACGGTCTGGGCGTCGACGCGGCTGACGTTGAGCGTTTCGACCGTCACCTCGCCGTCCACCACCAGCGCCATGAAGCCGTCGTCGCCGCTGCCACCGCTGTCGCCCTGGCGGATGATGGCCTCGCCCTCCGGGCAGCGCCGCAGCTGCATGTAACCGATCACCGTGAGAGCCTCGTCCTCGCTGAGGTTTGGCAGGGCGGTGGACGAGCGCAGCAGCTCGGCGGCGCGCTGCGCCTTGCCGGAGGCCAGGACGCGGGCGCGGCGGTCGTTGGCGGCGCGTGCGCCGAACAGGGTGTTGAACAAGGCCATGGCGGGTACCGGAGAGGCGAATGGGCAAACCCGGCGATTGTCGCGCCGATTCGCGCGCCTGGGGTGGCATGCACCGCTTTGGCACATCGATTGCTTGAGAGTGGTTCATGCACCTGGATGCCGCCCAACTCGTCAGCCGCCCCGAAGCGCCCGCCACCACCGGCGCCTGGCGCGACCCGCTCGCGCTGTTGCTCGCCTCCACCGGCGAGGGTGTTTTCGGCGTCGACCTGGACGGGCTGTGCGTGTTCATCAACCACGCCGGCGCGCGGATGATCGGTTTCGAGCCTGCGGAACTGCTGGGCCGCAACATGCACGACCTGACCCACCATTCGCACGCCGACGGCGCGCACTACCCGGTGGAGGACTGCCCGATCTTCAACGCCTTCCGCCAGGGGCTGCCCTGCCGGATCGACAGCGAGGTGTTCTGGCGCCGCGACGGTTCAAGCTTCCCGGTCGAATATTCCAGCCACCCCATCGTGGACGGTGGCGAGGTGCGCGGCGCCGTCGTCACCTTTGTCGACATCACCGAACGCAAGCGCGCCGCCGATGCCCTGCAGCGCGCCAAGGACGAGCTGGAAGCGCGCGTGGGTGAGCGCACGCTCGCACTGGCCACCGCATTGAAGCAGGTGCGCGAACTGGCGGCCCGTTCCGAAACCGTGCGCGAGGACGAGCGCACCCGCATCGCGCGCGAGGTGCACGACGAGCTCGGCAGCCTGCTGGTCGCGCTGAAGATGGACGTGAACTGGATGGACAGGCGCCTGTCCGAGCAGGAGCAGCGCAGCGCCGAGGCCGCGCACGACATGCGCGACCGCATGCGCTGCAAGTGCCAGAACATGAGCCGCCTGATCGAGAACGCGGTGGACAACGTCGGCCGCATCATCACCGACCTGCGCCCCAGCATCCTGGACCACCAGGGCCTGTGGGCCGCGCTGGAATGGCAGGCGCAGGAGTTCGTGCAGTCCGCCGAAATGGCGCTGGACTGGCGCATGGAGGTGGCCGGCGCACCCGAGCCGCCCGAGCCCTTGGCCATGGCGGTGTTCCGCATCTTCCAGGAGATGCTCAGCAACGTCGGCCGCCATGCACACGCCGACCGCCTGGGTGTCCACATCGTCGTGCGGGGGACTGCGCTGAGCCTGTGCGTGCAAGACAATGGCGTGGGTGCGCCGTCCCACGCGTTCGAAGCCGCGAACGCCTATGGCGTGATGGGCATGCGCGAACGCGCGCGGCACTTCGGTGGCGGCATACAGATAGACAGCGCACCAGGCGAGGGCACGCGCATGTGCCTGACCGTGACGCTCGGAGACGAGACGTGAACACTTCTTTCGACCTGCTGACCGAAACCATCCGCGTGCTGATCGGCGACGACCACCGCATCGTGCGCGAGGGGCTCAAGCAGATCCTGGCCGACGCGCCCGACGTGCAGGTGGTGGCCGAAGCGCAGACCGGGCCCGAGGTGCTGGCCGAGGTGGCGGCGCTGGGCGGCAGCCTGGGGCTGGACCTCGTGCTGCTCGACATCGCCATGCCCGAGCTGGACGGGCTCGACGTGCTGCAGGCCATCAAGCGCGACCACCCGCGCCTGCCCGTGCTCATGCTCAGCACCTACCCCGAGAAGCAGTACGCGGTGCGCTGCATCCGCCTGGGCGCCTGCGGTTACCTGAACAAGAGCGCCGACCCCGACGACATGATCGCCGCCGTGCGCAAGGCCGCCGGCGGCGCGGTGTTCGTGAGCCAGGCCACGGCCGAGGCGCTGGCGGCCGCCGTGGGCAGCGCGGGCGCGCAGACCGGGCCCGAGGCGCTCTCGCACCGCGAGTACCAGGTCTACCGCCTGCTCACGCAGGGGCGCACCGTGAGCGAAATTGGTGCGCAGCTCGGCCTGGCGCCCAACACGGTGAGCACTTACCGTGCACGCGTGCTGGAAAAAACCGGCGCGAAGAACGACGTGGAGCTCGCGCTGTACGCCGAACGCCACGCGCGCGCCCCGAAAAGTCCCTGAAACACCCGTTCCTGTAGGGCTGGCCCTACACCGCGTCGGTCGGCGCGGCGCGACTTGTGCACGCGGGCGCTGAACGGTGCCCTGTGTGGCCTTTCTGGCCCGGTGCTTGCAAAGCGTTCCTCGTTTTCAACACACGAGGTGCGCCATGTCCGAATTCTTCGACCCCTACAACGCCGACCGTCCGCTGATGATGAAGTGCAGCTGCGGGCGCGACCACACGGTGGCGGACCACCACGCCGAGGCCAACGCCGACAGCGCGGCCGCCGAGCTGCGCCGCCGCAGCGAGACCGCCGAGTTCGAGGCCTACAGCAACGAGTTCATCGAGGCCACGCTGGTCAAGGCGCTGTTCCCGCACGACGAGGTGCGCCGCCGCTTCCTGCGCGCGGTCGGCAAGGGCACGGCCATGGCCGCCATCGCCAGCGTGCTGCCGGTGACCAGTCTGCAGGCCATGGCACAGGAAGCCGGCGCGAAGAAAGGCACGCTGGAGAAGACCAACCTCAAGATCGGGTTCATCCCCATCACCTGCGCCACGCCGCTGATCATGGCGCACCCGCTGGGCTTCTACAGCAAGCAGGGCCTCAACGTGGAGGTGACCAAGACGGCGGGCTGGGCGCTGATCCGCGACAAGATGATCAACAAGGAGTACGACGCCACGCACTTCCTCTCGCCCATGCCTCTGGCCATCTCGCTCGGCCTGGGCAGCAACGCCACGCCGATGAACGTGGCCACGGTGCAGAACGTCAATGGCCAGGCCATCACGCTGAGCCTGAAGCACAAGGACAACCGCGACCCGAAGAACTGGAAGGGCTTCAAGTTCGGCATCCCGTTCGACTACTCGATGCACAACTTCCTGCTGCGCTACTACCTGGCCGAAGCCGGACTGAACCCCGACACCGACGTGCAGCTGCGCGTGATCCCGCCGGCCGAGATGGTGGCCAACCTGCGCGCCGGCAACATCGACGGCTTCCTCGGTCCCGATCCCTTCAACCAGCGCGCGGTGTTCGATGAAGTGGGCTTCATCCACGTGCTCACCAAGGACCTCTGGAACGGCCACCCCTGCTGCGCCTTCGGCACCAGCACCGAGTTCATCCAGAAGAACCCCAACACCTTCGCGGCGCTGTACCGCGCGGTGCTCACCTCGGCCGCCATGGCGCGCGACCCGAAGAACCGCGAACTCATCGCCAAGGTCATCGCACCGAGCCAGTACCTCAACCAGCCCGAGGCCGTGCTCACGCAGGTGCTCACCGGCCGCTTCGCCGATGGCCTGGGCAAGATCCAGACCGTGCCCGACCGCGCCGACTTCGACCCGATGCCGTGGCAGAGCATGGCGGTGTGGATGCTCACGCAGATGCAGCGCTGGGGCTACGTCAAGGGCGATGTGAACTACCAGCAGATCGCCGAGCGCGTGTTCCTCATCACGGACGCACGCAAATACATGAAGGAGCTCGGCCAGCCCTTCGCCGCCGGCCCGGGCTACACGAAGCACACCATCATGGGCAAGGTGTTCGATCCGGCCAAGCCAGCCGAGTACCTGAAGAGCTTCGCGATCCAGAAGGCGGCTTGAACATGCACCCCCACGCTCATCACTTCGTGTGTTCGCTGCCCCCCGAGGGGGCGCAGGCCTCCCTTGGGGCGGCCCGGCGGGAGGCCTCATGAAGACCGCTGGCCTCAACCTGCGCGCCGCGCTGGTCTCGCTGCTGCTGTTCGCCGTGTTCATCGGTGTGTGGCAGCTCTCCACCACCGGGCCCAGCATCGGTGGCTCGTCGGCCGGCATGACGGCCGAGGAGATCGAGTACGCGAAGATGATGGGCAAGGACCCCGGCGCGGCCAAGAGCAGCGGCTTCCCGCCGCCGATCGAGGTGGCGAAGGCGAGCTGGGCCCAGATTTCCGACCCGTTCTACGACAACGGCCCGAACGACAAGGGCATCGGCATCCAGCTCATGCATTCGCTGGCCCGCGTTGCGCTGGGTTTCCTGCTGGCCATGGCGGTGGCGATTCCACTCGGCTTTCTCATCGGCATGTCGCCGCTGATGCAGAAGGCGTTCAACCCCTTCGTGCAGGTGCTCAAGCCGATCAGCCCGCTGGCCTGGATGCCGCTGGCGCTGTACACGCTCAAGGACAGCAACATCAGCGGTATCTTCGTGATCTTCATCTGCTCCGTCTGGCCGATGCTGATCAACACCGCGTTCGGTGTGGCCTCGGTCAAGCGCGAGTGGCTCAATGTGGCGAGCACGCTGGAAGTGAACCCGCTGCGCAAGGCATTCCAGGTGATCCTGCCGGCCGCCGCGCCCACCATCCTCACCGGCATGCGCATCAGCATGGGCATCGCCTGGCTGGTGATCGTGGCCGCCGAGATGCTGGTCGGCGGCACCGGTGTCGGCTACTTCGTGTGGAACGAGTGGAACAACCTCTCGCTCACCAACGTCATCTTTGCCGTGCTGCTCATCGGTGTCGTCGGCATGCTGCTCGACCTGATGTTCGCCCAGCTCCAGAAGGTGGTGACGTATGTGGAGTGAATCCGCCGACCGCGTGAGCCAGACCCCCTCGAAGACCCCCAAGAAAGTCCCCAGGATGACCGGTTTCCTCCAGGTTGAAAAACTCGCCAAGGCGTACCAGGCCGACAAGCCGGTGTTCGCCGACGTGTCATTCGCGATCGACAAGGGCGAGTTCGTCTGCATCATCGGCCACAGCGGCTGTGGCAAGACCACCGTGCTCAACGTGCTCGCGGGGCTGGACACCGCGACATCGGGCCACTGCTTCATGGACGGGCGCGAGATCGCCGGCCCCAGCCTGGAACGCGGCGTCGTGTTCCAGAGCCACGCGCTCATGCCCTGGCTCACGGTGCGGCAGAACATCGCCTTCGCGGTCAAGTCGCGCTGGCCCGACAAGCCGCGCGCCGAGCTCAACGCACACGTGGAAAAGTTCGTGGCGCTGGTGGGCCTGTCGCACGCGATCGACAAGAAACCGAGCCAGCTCTCGGGCGGCATGAAGCAGCGCGTGGGCATCGCGCGCGCCTTCGCGATCCAGCCCAAGATGCTGCTGCTCGACGAGCCCTTCGGTGCGCTGGACGCGCTCACGCGCGGCACCATCCAGGACGAGCTCATGGCCATCGTTCGCGAGACGCAGCAGACCGTCTTCATGATCACCCACGACGTGGACGAGGCCATCCTGCTGGCCGACCGCATCCTGCTCATGAGCAACGGCAGCGAAGGCCCCAACGGCTATGTGCCGGGTGGCATGGCCGAGGTGGTGGTCAACACCCTGCCGCGCTCGCGCACCCGTGCGCAACTGCACCACCTCGATGGGTACTACGACCTGCGCAACCACATCGTCGATTTCCTCGTCACGCGCGCCAGGGCGCACTGATTTCCTTTCTCCCTTTCTCCTTCATCACAAGCAAAGAGGCAACACATGAGCCGACTCGACGTCACCGAAAAAATCGTCAACACCAAAGTCACCAAGGGCCTGAGCTGGGCCGACGTGGCCAAAAAGGTGGGCCAGTCCAAGGAATGGACCACGGCGCTCTGCCTGGGCCAGATGACCGCCACGCCGGCGCAGGCCAAGGTGCTGGGCAAGATCTTCGGCCTCAGCGTCGACGAGCAGAAGTGGCTGCAGGTCGTGCCCTACAAGGGTTCGCTGCCCACCTCGGTGCCGACCGATCCGCTGATCTACCGCTTCTACGAACTCGTGAGCGTGTACGGCACCACCTTCAAGGAACTCATCCACGAAGAGTTCGGCGACGGCATCATGAGCGCGATCGATTTCAAGATGGACATGCAGCGCCAGGCCGACCCGAACGGTGACCGCGTGCAGATCGTCATGTCGGGCAAGTTCCTCCCCTACAAGCAGTACTGATGGAGCCACGTCCGCCGCTGCCGCCGTTCACGCGCGAGTCGGCCATCGAGAAGGTGCGCATGGCCGAGGACGCGTGGAACTCGCGCGACCCGGACCGCGTGGTCAAGGTCTACACCGAGGACACGCGCTGGCGCAACCGCGCGGAGTTTCCCGTGGGCCGCGACGCGGTGCATGCCTTTCTCGTGCGCAAGTGGGCGAAGGAGCTGGACTACCGGCTCATCAAGGAGCTCTGGGCTTTCGACGCGAACCGCATCGCCGTGCGTTTCGTGTACGAATGGCATGACGACTCCGGCCACTGGTTCCGCTCGCACGGCAACGAGAACTGGCAGTTCAATGCCGAGGGCTACATGGAGCAGCGCCACGCCAGCATCAACGACCGGCCGATCCACGAGAGCGAGCGGCTGTTCCACTGGCCGCTGGGCCGGCGGCCCGATGACCACCCGGGCCTGAGCGCACTGGGGCTGTAGGCCGCGCGGCGGCATGCGATGTGCTAGCTTGGCAGCATGAGCACATCGCCCCTGTCGCGGATTTCCCATACCTGGCTGGACGACGGCCATGCCCTGCTGGCCGGCTCGCTGTTCGTGGCGCTGGGCATGACGATGTTCTCGCACGCCGGCCTGCTCACGGGCGGTGTGGCGGGCATGGCTTTCCTGGTGAGCTACGCCACCGGCTGGAGCCTCGCCCTGTGCTTCTTCGTGTTCAGCCTGCCGTTCTTCGCGCTGTCGTGGCGCCGGCTCGGGGCCGAGTTCACCATCAAGAGCCTGTGTGCCGTGGCGCTGGTCTCGCTGTGCACCGCGTGGGCGCCGCGCGTGGTGCGCTTCGAACTGCTCAACCCCTGGGTGGCCTCGGTGCTCGGGGCTTCCTCATCGGCTTCGGGTTGCTGGCCCTGCTGCGCCACCAGGCCAGTGTGGGCGGCGTGAACATCGTGACGCAGTGGCTGCAGCAGAGCCGGGGCATCCGGGCCGGGCACGTGCAGATGGGCGTGGACGTGCTGGTGGTGCTCGCGGCCCTGGTGGTGGTGCCGCCGCAGCGCGTGCTGCAGTCGGTGGTGGGCGCCGTGGCCATCGGCGCCATCCTCACGCTCAACCACCGACCGGGGCGCTACCTCGGCGTGTAGCGCCGGTTCAGGGCAGCGGAATCCACTCGCTGTCGTCGCCCGGTGGCAGCGGAATGCGGCCGGCGGTCCAGTCGGCCTTGGCCTGTTCGATGCGTTCCTTGCGCGAGGACACGAAGTTCCAGAAGATGTGGCGCTCACCCAGCGGTTCGCCACCAAAGATCATCAGGGTGGCCTTCGTGTGCGCGGTGATCACGGCGTCCGCGTCGTCGCCGAAGACGAGCAGCTGGCCGGGCACGTAGGTCTGGCCGTCGTACTCGATCTCGCCGCGCGCCACGTACACCGCCTGTTCGCGGTGGCCGCCGGGCAGCGCCTTGCGCGCGCCGGGTTGCCACTCGGTGTGCAGGTAGAACAGCGGCGAGTGCGTGCGCACGGGGCTCTTCAGGCCGTAGGCCTCGCCCGCGATCAGGCGCATCCACACGCCGCCTTCGTCTTGCACCGGCAGGTCGCTCGCCGGGTAGTGGGTGAAGGCGGGGTCGGTTTCCTCGTCCTTCTCCGGCAGCGCCACCCAGAGCTGCATGAGCTCGAGGCCGCCGCCGGCGAACGAGTCCGGGTGCTTGAAGCGTTCGGAGTGCGAGATGCCGCGCCCGGCCGTCATCCAGTTCACGTCGCCCGGGTTGATGAACTGGTGCACGCCCAGGCTGTCCCGGTGTTCCACCTGGCCGCTGAGCAGGTAGCTCACCGTCGAGAGGCCGATGTGCGGGTGCGGGCGCACATCGGCAGCGCGCGTGTTCTCTGCGGCCAGCGTCACCGGGCCGGCGTGGTCCACGAAGATCCACGGGCCGACCATGCGGCGTTTTGCGTAGGGCAGCACGCGCCGCACCTTCAGGCCGTGGCCCAGGTCGGCATCGCGGGCGGTGATCACCATCTCGAGCATCTCGTCTCCTTGCGTGGGGTTACGCGGTGGCCGCAATCCGGCCCATCTTGCCGCTCTGGAAATCGGCGAAGGCCTGGTGGATCTCGGCCTCGCTGTTCATCACGAACGGACCATACCCCACGATGGGCTCGTCGATCGGTTCGCCAGCCAGCCAGAGCACGGTGGCGTCTTCCAGCACCTCGAAGGTCACGTCCTGCCCGTCGCGCGAATGCACGGCCATCTGCGCGGCGGTCACTTCCTTGCCGTCGGCCAGGCGCAGGCGACCGCGCAGCACAAAGGGCGCTGTGGTGTGGCCTTCGGCGGCGGGCAGCGTCACGGTGTGGCCGGCCTTCAGGCGCAGGTCCCACACCTGCATGGGCGTGAAGGTGCGTGCCGGGCCGTTGGCGCCCAGCAGCTCACCCGCGATGACGCGCGCGGTGCCGGCACCGTCGGGCAGGTCCACCTGCGGAATCTGCTCGCGCGTGATGCCCTGGTAACCCGGCGCGGCCATCTTGTCGCGCGCGGGCAGGTTCACCCACAGCTGCACCATCTCGAACGGGCCGCCTTCCTTGGCGAAGCGCTCGCTGTGGTACTCCTCGTGCACGATGCCCGAGGCCGCGGTCATCCACTGCACCTCACCGGTGCCGATGGTGCCGCCGCCGCCGCTGGAATCGCTGTGCGAGACCTCGCCGTCGTAGACGATGGTCACGGTCTCGAAGCCGCGGTGCGGGTGCTGGCCCACGCCCCGGCGTTTCGGTGTGGGATCGAATTTCGTCGGGCCGCCGTAGTCCAGCAGCAGGAAGGGCGAGAAGCGCTCGGCCGCGCCGTTGTACGAGAAGATGCTGCGCACGGGAAAGCCGTCACCGACCCAATGGCCGCCGGCGCTGCGCTGGATGAAAGAAACGGTTTTCATGGGGTGTTCTCCTGTATGAAAGAGCACTGTACCGGGCATCCGTTCCCGTGATAAGTCGGTAAGATCACAAATCATTTTTCAATGAGATGAACAATCAACACCCCGATCTGAACGACACGCTGGTGTTCGTGCGCGTGGCGCAGGCCGGCGGTTTCAGCGCCGCCGCGCGGGCCATGGGCATGCCCACGTCGACGCTGAGCGTGCGCGTGTCGCGGCTCGAGCAGCGGCTGGGCGTCACGCTGCTGCAGCGCACGACGCGCCGCCTGCGCCTGACCGAGGCCGGCCAGGCCTACCTGCACCAGGCCGCGCGCGGGCTCGACGAGATCCTGCAGGCCGAGGCGCAGCTCGACGCGGGCCGGCACGAGGCGCAAGGCCTGCTGCGCATCACCCTGCCGATCGACATGGGTGACGACCAGCTGCTCGGCATCCTCAGCGCCTACCGCGCGCGGCACCCCGGCGTGGCGGTCGAACTCGTGTTCTCGGACGCGCGGCTCGATCTGGTGGAGCAGGGCCTGGACCTCGCGCTGCGCGCCGGCGAGCTGGCCGATTCCAGCCTGATCGCGCGCCAGATCGGGCAGGCGCGCTGGGCGCCGTTCGCGCACCCCGACTACCTCGCCCGCGCCCCTGCGCTGCGACATCCGAAAGACCTCGCGCAGCACGCCGCGCTGTGCTTCAGCCCGCTCGGCCGCGACAGCTGGACGCTCACGCGCGGCAAGGCGCGCGTCAACGTGCCGCTGCGCAGCGCCTTCGCCGCCAACGACATGCGCTTGGTCCGCCGCCTCGCGCTCGAGGCCCAGGGCGTGGCCCTGCTGCCGGACTACGTGTGCCGGCGCGAGGTCGACCACGGGCAGCTGGTGCCGTTGCTGCCGGGCTGGCACGCGCGCACCGATCCGATCCACCTCGTCTACCCCGGCCAGCGTTTCGTGCCGGCCAAGCTGCGGCACTTCATCGACGAAGCGGGCCCCGCTCTGGCCGCGCTGTTCGAACACTGAACCCGGCGCTAAGCTTCTCATCCTCATGCGCATTGAAGACATCCGCCAGCGCCTGCGCGCGCTCGGTGCCAACCCCCGCCACCAGCAGCGCGTGCTGCGCCTGTGGTCTCAGGCCCTGCCGCAGGACGCGGGCCGGCGCGAGGTTTCGCATTTCCTGCCCGCTCCGCTGGTGGAGGCCCTGCCCGCCGTGAGCGAGGAGCTCGCCGCGCTGGCGGTGCTGCAGTCAGAGCACCCGGGTGAGGATGGTTCGGCGCGCCTGCTGGTGGCGTTGCGCGACGGCCAGACGGTGGAGAGCGTGCTGCTGCCGCGCGACGGGCTGTGCGTGTCCACGCAGGTGGGTTGCGCGGTGGGCTGTGTGTTCTGCATGACGGGGCAGGGCGGCCTGGTGCGGCAGGTGGGCAGCGCCGAGATCGTGGCGCAGGTGGCGCTGGCGCGCACGCGGCGCGTGGTGAAGAAGGTGGTGTTCATGGGCATGGGCGAGCCCGCGCACAACCTGGACAACGTGCTCGAGGCCATCGACCTGCTGGGCACGGTGGGCAACATCGGCCACAAGCACCTGGTGTTCTCCACCGTGGGCGACCCGCGTGTGTTCGAGGCGCTGCCGCAGGGCCGCGTCAAGCCCGCGCTGGCGCTCTCGCTGCACACCACCCGAGCCGACCTGCGCGAACGGTTGCTGCCGCGCGCGCCGCGCATGTCGCCCGAAGAACTGGTGGAAGCGGGCGAACGCTATGCGCGCGCCACCGGCTACCCGATCCAGTACCAGTGGACGCTGCTCGAAGGCATCAACGACGGCGACGACGAGATCGAGGGCATCGTGCGCCTGCTGCACGGCAAGCACGCGATCCTGAACATGATTCCCTACAACACGGTGGACGCGCTGCCCTACCAGCGCCCCAGCTGGGAGCAGGCCGCGTCCATCGCGCGCCGCCTGCACCGGCGCGGCATCCTCACCAAGCTGCGCCAGTCCGCCGGGCAGGACGTGGACGGCGGCTGCGGCCAGCTGCGTGCGCGCGCCGAGAAACCCGCGCGCCGCACCGTGGCCTTGCGGGTGCAGGGCGTCGGCGCCTGAGCGCCACCGCCGCCACGCTCAGTGCAGCGTGAGCGGGTGTGACGTCGTCTTCACCCGCACCACCGCGGCGCGGGGTTCGTACGGTGCAGGCGGCGCGCCGCAGATCACCGCCGCGATGGCGCGCGCCTGCCGGGCGATCGGCTCGATGAACCGGCTCGGCTGCCCATCGATCGCGATGCAGTCGCCCATGGCGTGGATGTGTTCGTTGCTGGTGCGCAGTGTGGCGGCGTCGACCGCGATGCCGTTGTGCCAGGCCAGCCCCGCGCCCTGTGCCAGGCGCGGCGGCGTCTGCAGGCCGGCGGCGGCCACCACCTGGTCGGCCGCGAAGCGCTGGCCGCACGCGGTGGTGAGGCGGTAGCGGCCGGCCACCTGCTCCAGCTGAGCCACCTGCACGCCCCCGACGAAGCGGATGGCAAGGTCTTTCCACGCGTCGAGCAGCGGCGTGCCCGCCTGCCCGGCAGGCCAGCGCGCCAGCGGCGCGGCCTGCACATCCAGCAGGGTGACGCGGTGGCCGCCCAGCGCAAGGTCGTTCGCGAGTTCGCTGCCGATCAGGCCGGCGCCGACGATGACCACGTCCTTCGGCGCATCGCCGAGCGCCGTGCGCAGTTTCTCGTAGGCGGCCAGGTGGTTGATGCGCCAGCACAGCGCGGCGGGCAGGGCTGGTGGCAGCGCGGCCTGCGCGCCGTGCGCGAGCACCAGCCTGTCGTATTTCAGCGTGCCGCGCGTGGTGCGCAGCGTGCGCGTGTCGGGGCAGATGCGCACGGCCTGGGTGTGGGCCAGCAGGCGAACCGTCAGGCGCGCTGCCGCCGCGTGGCCGGCTTCCTTCGCGATCGCACCGGGCGCGAGCCCGCGCGCCATGGCAACCGAGAGCAGCGGCTTGTCGTACACGTCGCCCGTGCAGTTGCTCACCAGGGTGATGGGCAGCGTGGCGTCGAGCGCGCGCAGCGCCTCGGCCATCTGCCAGCCCGCACGCCCGGCGCCCACGATCACCACGCCCGCCGCACCGCGCGCGGCCACGGGTGCGCTGGTGGCGAGGCCGGCGCGCAGCGCGTCCAGCGTGGGCGGTGTGTAGGGCGTGAAGTCGGCCTTGGTCACGCCGCACAGCGGACAGGCCCAGTCGTCGGGGATGTCGGCGTAGCGCGTGCCGGGTGGCAGGCCACCGTCGGGGTCGCCTTCGGCCTCGTCGTAGATGTAGCCGCAGGCGTCGCAGATGTACTGCTGGTACGGCGCGAGTGTTTGAACTGCCGCGGCTGCGGGGGTGAGGGCGGTGTTCATGTCGGCAGCACCTCGGCCGAGAGCCGCGCGATTTCCTTGCGCAGGTGCTTGATGGCCGGCGTGACGATGGCGACGAAGTGCGACTCGCGCACGCGGCGCTGCACGTCCGAGCTCATGAGGTAGCCGCGCGCGCCCTGGTGCAGCAGGGCCGACTGCGCGGCGCGCAGGCTCAGCTCGGCGCCGTGGGCGCGGGCGTCGAGCACGTCGATGAAGAACTCCACCGAGTCGTTGAAAGGCGTTTCGGCCAGCGCCATCACGCGCGCGGTGAGGGCGTCCAGCTCGGCCTGCAGCGCATCGGGCCGGTCTTCGAGGAACTGGTTCACGTGGCCCAGCTGCGCTTCCACCGCCCACATGGTGTCGATGGCGCCCTGCGCCACGCCCACCGCCATGCCGCACTGGAGCATGACGAAAGCGGAGCGGATGCGCGCGATGAAAGGCTTCGCCGGGTCGGCCATGGTCTCGCCGGCGCCGATGAACACGTCCTTCAGCCGCAGCGCGTAGGTGCCGGTGCCTTCCATGGCGGAGAAGCTCGGGCATTCGCGCAGCTCCACGCCGGGCGCGTCGCAGCGCAGCAGGAACATCAGCTCGCGGCCCAGCGGTTCGCCGCGTTCGTCCACCACCGCCGCGAGCGCGCCGCAGGCGTGGCCGGGGCCCAGGTTGCTCACCCAGGGCAGGCTGCCGTTGACGAGGTGGCCGCCGTCCACCGGCGTGGCCTTGAGCAGCAGGCTCTCGATCTGCGCGTAGCTCTTCATCGGGTTGGACATGGCGGTGCCGCCCAGCGAGGCACCAGCGGCCAGCGCGCGCAGGGCCTCGCCCTGCAGCGCCGGGTTGCCGCTGGCCTGCATGTACAGGCCGCAGACCAGCTGGCACCACACCATGAAGCCGGTGGCGCCGCAGACGCGCGAGACCTCGGCCATGGCGCGGATGGCCAGGCCGTAGTCGGCGCGGCCCACCGGTGCGTCGAGGTGCGCGCTGAACGCCCCGAGCGCGCCCAGCTGTTGCAGCACCTCGCGCGGGTAGTGGCCTTCGCGGTCGATCGCCTCGACCACGCCGGCCAGCGGACCTTGCGCCACGGCGCGCACCGCGGCGATCAGCTCATCGGCCGAAGTCCCGTGGGTCAGCTCGCGGGGCAGGTCGTTCGGGTTCATGCGTCCGCCAGGGCAATGCTGAAGGGGATGGGGTTGCGCATCGAGTTCGCCACGGGCGAATAGAAGTTGGCGTGCTGCACGATCTCGTCGAGCACCTCGCGCGTCGCATCACCTTCCACCAGCACCTTCACGCGAATGGCCTGGAAGCCCATCTCGGGCGGCGTCTTCTCCAGCGCGCCACCGGCCCCCCACGCGGCGGGGTTGCCGATGTCGCCTTCCATGAAGACCTCGAGCTTGCTCAGCTTCACGCCTTTCCACGTCGCGACCGCCGTGATGCCCACGGCCAGGCAGCCGCCCAGGCCGGAGAGCACGATCTCGCCCGGCGCGGGCGCGGTGTCCTCGCCGAAGAGGTGCAGCGGCTCGTCCACCACCACCGGCTTGTGCTGGCCCACATACGACAGCGAGCGGTACTGGCCCTCCATCACGGTGTGCACCTTGTTCGTGCCGCGGCTGGCCGGGTTGGCCTTGCCCTTGGCGGCGAAGGCGGCCAGGCCGGTGCCGTCGATCGGGCGCAGGTGCGCCTTCACGGTGGTCACGGGGGTGGTGGGTTCGAGGGTGTCGGTGGCGGACATGGGGTCTCCAGGGTGTTGAAAGAAAGGGATGGGATCAGGCCGCGAGGGCCAGGCTGGGCTTCCTGCCCGACTTCGCCAGCGGCAGGCCGGTCTCGATCGGCAGGCTGTCGTCGCGCGACCACTCGTTCCACGAACCGAAGTACATGCGCACGTCGCTGAAGCCGGCCTGCTTGAGCGCCAGGAAGGTGTTGGAGGCGCGTGCGCCCTTGAAGCAGTAGAGGTAGACGGTGTCGTCGGGCGCGATGCCGGCGGTGGCGCACTCGGCCTTCACCTCGTCGGGCGTCTTGAACACGGGGCCTTGTGCCGAGGGCTTCATGAAGCGGTACCACTCGACCCACTTGGCGCCCGGCAGGCGGCCCTTGCGGGGCGCGAAGTCCTTGCCGTAGGGCGAGGAGCTGTCGCCGATCCACTCGTCCACGTCGCGCACGTCGAGCAGCACGGTGTCGGTGCCGAGCGCGGCCTGCACATCGGCCTGGGTCAGCATCACGTCGGCGCCCTTCAGCTCGGGGAAGGTCGCGGGCGTGGGTGTGGCGGCCTCGGTGGACACCGGCAGGCCGGAAGCCTTCCAGGCGCTGAAGCCGCCGTTGAGCACCTTGATCTTCGGGTAGCCCAGCCAGGTGAGCAGGTAGTAGCCGCGGCAGGACTGGCCGTAGCCGCTGTTCATCGCGTCTTCGTAGAACACGGCGGTCTCTTCACCCGAGAGGCCGGCGGCACCGAGCGCTTCGGCGAAGGTGGTCTTGAGCGCCTGCAGGCCTTCGGGCGTGGAGGTGGCGAGGTAGGTGAAGACCTCGCGCAGGTTCACCGCGCCGGGAATGTGGCCGGCGGCGAAGGTCTCGGCGTCGCGGGTGTCGATGACCACCACGGGTTCGGACGACTGCAGGGCCTGCAACTGGGCGGGTGCGATCAGGATGGCGTCGATGCTCATGGAAACCTCACGAAAGTAGGGGCGGGCGGGATTGCCTGCGGACCCTCTTTGCAACCGGTGTGCCAGGTGCTTCGAATGTGCTGAATGTCTCTGAAGTTCGTTGAATTTATTGAACTTTATGCTCCTTGAAAAGGAGCAAGGGAGCGCGCTCCCGGGTGTCGCGATCTTCAATGTGTCGACACTTTGTCGACACATTGCCCGGCTCAACGCAACTTCTTCATCCTGTAGGCGAACTGCCGCAGGGTGAGCCCCAGGCTTTGCGCCGCGCGCGACTGGTTGCCCTGGTGCCGCGCCAGCGCTTCCCGCAAGGCGTTGGCGCTGTGTGACTGCGCGCTCTGGTAGTCGCGCACCACAGGCGCATCGGCACCGGTCGGCGCCGGCGCCGCGCCAGAGCCCTCGGGCATGAAGCGCTCCAGCGTCTCGGCCGTCACCAGCGTGTGGTCGGCCAGCAGCACCAGCCGCTCGATCAGGTTGCCCAGTTCCCGGATGTTGCCGGGCCAGTCGTGCGCCTGCAGCCGCGCCAGCGCGTCGGGCGCGAGGTTCACGTTGCGCTGGTGCGCCTGGTTGGCGCGGTTCACGAAGTGCAGGGCCAGCGCGCGCACGTCCTCGCCGCGCTCGCGCAGGCTGGGCAGGCGGATCGGGATCACGTTGAGGCGGTAGTACAGGTCCTGCCGGAAGTGGCCGGCCTGCACCTCCTGGGCCAGGTCGCGGTTGGTGGCGGCCACCAGGCGCACGTTCACTTTCAGTTCTTTCGTGCCGCCCAGGCGCACCAGCGTGCCTTCCTGCAGCGTGCGCAGCAGCTTGGACTGCATGGCCAGCGGCAGCTCGCCGATCTCGTCCAGAAAGATGGTGCCGCCGTCGGCCTGCTCGAACCAGCCCGCGCGCGACGTGTTCGCGCCGGTGAATGCACCCCGCTCGTAGCCGAACAGCTCGGACTCGAACAGCGTGTCCGGGATCGCCGAGCAGTTCACCTTGATGAAGGGCTGGTCGTGCCGGCCGCTGGCCAGGTGCACGGCGCGCGCGAACAGCTCCTTGCCGGTGCCCGACTCGCCCAGCAGCAGCACCGTGGCCTGCGATTGCGACACGCGCTCGAGCTCGCCCAGTGCCTGCAGCAGCGCGGGCGACTGGCCGATCAGGCCGTAGCGCGCGCTCGCGCTGTCCAGCGCGCGGGCCAGTGCGGCGTTGCGCGCCACGAGCTGCCGTGTCTGGTCGGCCACCAGCTGTTCGAGCTGCAGCAGCTGCCCGGCCAGCGTGGCCAGGATGCGCAGCACCGCCAGGTCGTCGTTCAGGTGGCGCTGGCGGCTGCGGATGCGGTGGCAGCCGAGCACGCCGATGGTCGCGCCGTTGACCTCGATCGGCAGCGCGATGAAGGCCACCGTCTGCGGCGGCAGGCGATCGCGCGGCACGGTGCGGAACAGGAACAGCGGCTCGGCGTCCACGTCCTGCACGATCGCGGGCAGCCCGGTGGCCAGCACGCGGCCGGTGACGCCCTCGCCCCAGCGGAACACGCCGCGCTGCACCTCTTCGGCCGTGAGGCCGTAGGCGTGGTGGACCGCCGCGGTGCGCTCGACGCCCGGCCGCACTTCCCCGGCCAGCACCATGCGGCCCCGGTTCAGGCCCAGCAGCTCGCTCATCAGGTGCAGCATTTCGCGCAGCACGAAGGCCGGCGCCAGGCTGCGGCCCACCATCTTCATCACCTCGCGCATGAGCAGCAGCTCCTGGGCCTGCCAGTCGGTGCCGGGGCTGTCGGGATCGGTGCGGTGGGGGGGCATGCGGCCGGCGCAAGCAAGCATCGCACCAGCGGCACAAGGAATCCCTGGCGAGCTAAAATCGCCGCTTCTCAAGGAGCGTTGCAGCGCCGGCGGGCTTTTCAGCCCCCACCGTGCGTCAGGCTTGAGTGGGCGCGAACAGGCCCAAACGGCGCTCACCGGTCTGTTTTTCGCAAACTGCCTTGGTGAGTCCCATGTCCTCCGAATACGCTTCCCCGTCTTCTTCCGTGCCGCCCATGCTGCTTTCCGGCCTGGAGCCGCTGCGCATTGGCGAGGGCAGCCTGTTCGTGAACGTGGGTGAACGCACCAACGTCACCGGCTCCAAGGCCTTCGCCCGCATGATCCTGGAAGGCCGCTTCGAGGACGCGCTCGCGGTGGCGCGCCAGCAGGTCGAGAACGGCGCGCAGATCATCGACGTCAACATGGACGAGGCCATGCTCGACAGCAAGGCCGCGATGGTGCGTTTCCTCAACCTCATCGCCGGCGAGCCCGACATCGCGCGCGTGCCGGTGATGGTGGATTCCTCCAAGTGGGACGTGATCGAGGCGGGGCTGCGCTGCGTGCAGGGCAAGGGCGTCGTCAACTCCATCTCGATGAAGGAAGGCCTGGACGAATTCAAGCGCCAGGCGGGGCTGGTCAAGCGCTACGGTGCGGCGGCGGTGGTGATGGCCTTTGACGAAAAGGGCCAGGCCGACACCTACGCCCGCAAGATCGAGATCTGCGAGCGCGCCTACCGTGTGCTGGTCGACGAGGTCGGCTTCCCGCCCGAAGACATCATCTTCGACCCCAACATTTTTGCCATTGCCACCGGCATCGAGGAACACAACAACTACGCGGTCGACTTCATCGAGGCCACGCGCTGGATCAAGCAGAACCTGCCCGGCGCCAAGATCAGTGGCGGCGTGTCCAACGTGTCGTTCAGCTTCCGCGGCAACGACCCGGTGCGCGAGGCCATCCACACCGTGTTCCTGTACCACGCCATCCAGGCGGGCATGGACATGGGCATCGTCAATGCCGGCATGGTCGGCGTGTACGACGAGCTCGAACCCGTGCTGCGCGAGCGCGTGGAAGACGTGGTGCTGAACCGCCGCCCCGATGCGGGCGAACGCCTGGTCGAGGTGGCCGAGAACGCCAAGGGCTCGGCCAAGGACGACAGCAAGAAGAACGAGTGGCGCGCACTGCCGATCCGCGAGCGCCTGTCGCACGCGCTGGTGCGCGGCATCAACGACTTCATCACCGAAGACACCGAGGAGATGTGGCAGCTGATCAAGGCCGATGGCGGCCGCCCGCTGCACGTGATCGAAGGCCCGCTGATGGACGGCATGAACGTCGTCGGCGACCTGTTCGGCCAGGGCAAGATGTTCCTGCCGCAGGTGGTGAAGAGCGCGCGCGTGATGAAGCAGGCCGTGGCGCACCTGCTGCCCTACATCGAGGCCGAGAAGCTGGCCATGCAGGCCGCCGGCGGTGACGTGAAGCCCAAGGGCAAGATCGTGATCGCCACCGTCAAGGGCGACGTGCACGACATCGGCAAGAACATCGTCACCGTCGTGCTCCAGTGCAACAACTACGAGGTGGTGAACATGGGCGTGATGGTGCCCTGCCACGAGATCCTGGCCAAGGCCAAGGAAGAGGGCGCGGACATCGTTGGCCTCTCCGGCCTGATCACCCCCAGCCTGGAAGAGATGCAGTACGTGGCCGGCGAGATGCAGAAGGACGCCCACTTCCGCGAGCGGCGCATTCCGCTGCTCATCGGCGGTGCCACCACCAGCCGCGTGCACACCGCAGTGAAGATCTCGCCGCACTACGAAGGCCCCGTGGTGTACGTGCCCGATGCCTCGCGCAGCGTGAGCGTCGCGCAGGGCCTGCTGTCCGACCAGGCGGCGGCCTACATCGCGGAGGTGACCGCCGACTACGACCGCGTGCGGCACCAGCACGCCAACAAGAAGCAGGTGCCGCTGTGGCCGCTGGAGAAGGCGCGCGCAAACCGCACGCCGATCGACTGGGCCGCCTTCACGCCACACAAACCGAAGTTCATCGGCCGGCGCGTGTTCAAGAACTTCGACCTGAACGAGATCGCGAAGTACATCGACTGGGGCCCGTTCTTCCAGACCTGGGACCTGGCCGGGCCGTTCCCCGAAATCCTGAAGGACGAGGTGGTGGGCGAGGAAGCGCGGCGCGTGTTCAGCGATGGCAAGCGCATGCTGCAACGCCTCATTGAAGGCCGCTGGCTCAGCGCGAGCGCGGTGGTGGGCCTGTACCCGGCCAACACCGTGCACGACGACGACATCGAGCTCTACACCGACGAAAGCCGCAGCGAGGTCGCGCTGACCTGGCACGGCCTGCGCCAGCAGACCGAGAAGCACGAGATCGACGGCGTGATGCGCCCCAGCCGCTGCCTGGCCGACTTCGTCGCACCCAAGGGGGTGGCGAACGACTACGTCGGCGTGTTCGCGGTGACCGCCGGCCTGGGCGTGGAGAAAAAGGAGAAGCAGTTCATCGACGACCTCGACGACTACTCCGCCATCATGCTCAAGGCCCTGGCCGACCGCATGGCCGAGGCGCTGGCCGAGTGCATGCACCACCGCGTGCGCACCGACCTCTGGGGCTACGTGCCCGACGAGGCGCTGAGCAACGAGGAACTCATCAAGGAAAAGTACCAGGGCATCCGCCCCGCGCCGGGCTACCCGGCCTGCCCGGACCACACCGTCAAGCGCCCGATGTTCGACCTGCTGCAGTGCGAGGACATCGGCATGGGCCTGACCGAGAGCCTGGCCATGACGCCGGCGGCCAGCGTGAGCGGCTTCTACCTCGCCCACCCGCAGAGCACCTACTTCAACGTGGGCAAGATCGCCGACGACCAGGTGGACGACCTCGCCGCGCGCAGTGCCGTGGCGCGCAACGAGCTGCAGCGCTGGCTGGCACCGAACCTGTAGATTTTTTCGTTCGCGCATGGAACCCCGGGGAGTTCCGCCGGGTCAGCTTCCGGTACCCTTCGTCTCCCTGTTTTGCACAAGACATTCACATGAACGCACTGAACAACCTCTTCAACCAACCCCGCTTCGGCGTCATCCTGCTGCGCTGGACGCTGGCCATCCTGATGATCTTCCACGGCTGGGCCAAGATCACCGGCGGCGTGGGCGGCATCGAAGGCATGCTGGTGGGCAAGGGCCTGCCGGGCGTCCTGGCCTACGGCGTGTACCTGGGCGAGTTCCTCGCCCCGCTGCTGCTGCTGGCGGGCGTGTGGGTGGTGCCGGCGGCGCTGCTCATCGCGATCAGCATGGGCTTTGCCGTCGCGCTGGCGCACATGGGTCACTGGTTCGACATCACCAACACCGGCGGCTGGCGCCTGGAACTGCAGGCGTTCTTCTTCGTGACCGCGCTGGTGGTGGCGTTCACGAACCGCCTTGGCCCGAACCGCTGACTCGGAACACCCCCCTGCGCCGCTTTGCGGCTTCCCCCCTCTGTGGCGCGCCTTCGGCGCTTCGAGGGGGGACGGCATCTCGGGCCGGCGGAGCCGGACCCTTGATGCCTCTGGAGGGCGCCTGGTGCGCGCCTACACGTTCATGATCGTCACGGCGCGCGAGTTCAGGTAGGCCTCCATGGCTTCCGGCCCGCCTTCGGAGCCGTAGCCCGAATCCTTGAGGCCACCGAACGGCATTTCGGCCGAAGGCATGGCGGGCATGTTCACCCACAGCATGCCCACGTCCACGCGGCGCGCGAGCAGGTCCGCGTTCTTGAGCGAGCGCGTGAAGGCGTAGGCGGCCAGGCCGTAGGGCAGGCGGTTGGCCTCGGCAATCGCCTCGTCCAGCGTGTTGAAGCTGCGCACCGCGGCCATCGGGCCGAAGGGCTCGTCGTTGAACACGCGCGCCTCCAGCGGCACGTCGGTGAGGATGGTTGGCTGCCAGAAGTTGCCGGCGTCGCCAATGCGCCCGCCGCCGGTGGCCAGCGTCGCACCGCGCTCCACGGCGTCCTTCGTGAACTCGGCCATGGCCGTGACGCGGCGCGGGTTGGCCAGCGGGCCCATCTGCGTGCCCTCGGTCGTGCCGTCGCCCACGGCGAGTCCGGCGGCGTGTTTCACCAGCGCGGCCGAGAACTCCTTCGCGATGCTCTCGTGCACCAGGAAGCGCGTGGGCGAAATGCAGACCTGGCCCGCGTTGCGGAACTTGGCACCGCCCGCCGTTTTCACGGCCAGCGCCACGTCGGCGTCTTCCGCCACGATCACCGGCGCGTGGCCGCCCAGCTCCATGGTCACGCGCTTCATGTGCTGGCCCGCCATCGCGGCCAGCTGCTTGCCCACCGGCGTCGAGCCGGTGAAGGTGATCTTGCGGATGACGGGGTGCGCGATCAGGTAGCTGGAGATCTCGGCCGGCGTGCCGTAGACCAGGCCCAGCACCCCGGGCGGCAGACCGGCGTCGGCGAAGGCGCGCACCAGTTCGGCCGGCGCGGCGGGGGTTTCTTCGGGTGCCTTGACGATCATGGAGCAGCCCGTGGCCAGCGCGGCCGCCAGCTTGCGCACCACCTGGTTGATCGGGAAATTCCACGGCGTGAAGGCGGCCACCGGGCCGACCGGGTCCTTCAGCACCATCTGGCGCATGGCCAGGTTGCCGCGCGAGGGCACGATGCGCCCATACACCCGCAGGCCTTCGTCGGCGAACCATTCCAGGATGTCGGCCGCCGCCATCGCCTCGCCCTTGGCCTCGGCCAGCGGCTTGCCCTGTTCCTGCGTCAACAGCGCGGCAATGGCACCGGCGCGCTCGCGCATCAGCGCGGCGGCGGCGCGCATGATCCTGGCGCGCTCGATCGGGGCCTTGTCGCGCCAGACCTCGAAGCCTTTCTGTGCGGCGTCCAGCGCCAGGTCCAGGTCGGCCTTGCGCGCGTGCGCCACGCGCCCGATCTCCTTGCCCGTCGCCGGGTTGAAGACCGCCAGCGTCTCGCCGGCGGCGGCGTCGCGCCACTGGCCCTGGATGAAGAGTTGGGTGTTGGGGTAGCTCATGGCGGGTCTCCTGCGGGTTCTGGGTGGGAAGCCGATCACCATATCAGTTGGTGCCGGGGCCGCGCGCGCCTGGGGTCATCCGGCGCGCGTGCCTTCAACCGCCGCTCTTGAGCACCCGCCGGTACTGCACCGCCTCGGCGACGTGGGCCACGTCCACCGTTTCGCGCTCGGCAAGGTCGGCGATGGTGCGCGCCACGCGCAGGGCGCGGTGCGTGCTGCGCGCGCTCCAGCCCAGGCGCGCCGCTGCCGTGTGCAGGAACTTCATGGCGGCGGGCTCGGGGTTCGCGTGCGTGTCGAGCGCCTGGCCGGCCAGGGCCTGGTTGGCGGTGCCCTGGCGAGCCCGCGCGCGCTCGCGGGCGGCGTGTACGCGTTCGCGCACGGTGGCGCTGCTCTCGCCCGTGGCGCCGTGCAGCAGGTCTTGCGGTGGCAGGGCGGGCACTTCCACATGCAGGTCGATGCGGTCGAGCAGCGGGCCGCTGAGCTTGCCCTGGTAGCGCGCGATCTGGTCCGGCGTGTCGCGGCAGGCGCGGGTCGGGTGGCCCAGGAAACCGCAGGGGCAGGGGTTCATCGCACCCACGAGCTGGAAGCGGGCCGGGAATTCGCTCTGCATGGCCGCACGCGAGATGCGGATGTGGCCGCTTTCCAGGGGCTCGCGCAGCGCCTCCAGCGCGGCGCGCGGGAACTCGGGCAGTTTGCTCTTGCGCACACTTGGTTGTCAGTTCGAGGGTTTCCAAGCCAACTTGACTCAAAGGGCTTTCTTCATGCAGTTTTTAAAGACGATTGGTAGGGCAAGCCCGCAAAGCGGGCGCGTCAGGGAGTCCGCCCTGGGGGTGCGGGGGTACGGATTTTGTGGATAACTTGTGAAAAAACTGTTCCTATCCTGTGGGTAATTAACGCTGCCGTGTCACGGCGGGCTTTATGCCCTCGATAAACAGGCCAAACGTTTGTTCACCAGAGACCGCGTAGCTCAGTACAACGAACTCCGCCCCCTTCGGTGGTGAGCCTCAGCCAAGCTGATACTCGACCGCTCCTTCATCCCTAAGGGTGCAGACTGGAGCCCAGTTCACCGCATACCGTCTCGTGAGATTCGTGACGTCATAGCGCATGAATAGCCAAGGTCGTTCACCATACTTTTCTGCAACCTCAAGCGCGCGCTCCTTCTGCGTCACGCTCGCCTGGGATTGCCAAGACACGCAGTTGCGGATGGCAACTTGAATCTGTTCCATAAAGACCGAATCGAAGGTCCAGTGACAAACGGCTACTTGCAGTCCTGATACCAGGAGAACGGGGACGCGAAGATTTCTTCCTCCCAGCGATTTGTTCAAATGATTCGCTAGGAGGTCAGGCGCACGAATCCAAAACGTCTTGGGAAGTTTTCCGTTGGTAGCTAGGGCTGACACCGACAAGTACACCTCGCAAGTTCGAAGTCCTACCAGTTCGTGAACGCGCAATTGCGGAGGCTGAAGAACAAGATGCTCAAGGTGCGGCTCGAAGTCGTTCGGAAGGAAAACCACCAGTGCGGACCGCGCTGTGTCCTCAAACAAATCCGGAGACTGCAGCATTTCCATAGGGGCAACTGCGCCGTGAGCTGGTGGGCAGAGAGCGAGATGCCGAGTGGGCCATTGTTTGGTGAATGCGCGACGGGTAAGTGTCCGGACTCGTGCAAGACCCGGGATGCTGCTCGCTGGAAACTTGATTGGGACGTTGCGTTCTGTAGGAGTGTGAGGGGAAGGCGAAGTCATTGTCGTGAAGCTCAGATTTGTTGAGGTGTTGCCAGTTGCCCAGCATCTCTGTACAGCTACACGTTTTAGACTTGCTGTTCTTGGGAGATGTCGAGTCCCGCAACCGTCCGTAGAAGTGGTTGAAATGAAAAGGGGAGGCTATGGCCTCCCCGTGGTATGAATCTATTGCGGCCTCGGCGAGGCCGCAGGTTGCGTTAGGTGATGTGATGATTCAGAGCAACTTCGGGCATCGCAGGGTCCGTGTGCTTGGTCTGCAAAAACCCTACGCTGATGTTTGCGAAGGTTTGCCTCGTTCGAGCTCCCACCACCGCTTCCAGAGCTCCGTGCTCCAGCAACGTATGAAAACGCTCCTGGAAGTCGAGCAGATGACCCTCCTTGGCTGAGCTGTCGCGATACGCTTTCTCCAGCACCGGGTTCATCTCGAAGGGGTCACGTCCAATTTGATTGAAACCGTCTGAACCCTTCAGTCTCGCGCGCATGAAGCCGGCCTTATGCCAGGCCATCATCGCGTTGTAGACCTCTGGGTCCCCTGGATTGGCGACGTTGCAGTAGTAGTTCCTGCCCATCTGCACGTCGAAGAACAGAACGTCGCAACCGTCGATGGCCATGAGGCCGATGCGAAACCCCGGTTGAGTCACGGGCTCGAAGATAGGAATATCCAAGATGGGTAGATGAGGCGCAGTGGTCAGCCCGCTACGAGTCTCATCATCAAACTCCAAAGGGTTTAGCAGGCTAACCCTACTGATAAATCGCTCATCAGGAGCAAGGTGTTCTTTTCTCAGAGATTTGGTCTTCACTATCGTTTTCCTTAGATGACTGGCCGCTACAAGGGCCATGAACTACTTGTAGCAAACAGCTTTTAAATTTCACGAGATGCTCGGCTGGTCAATGCACGGCTGCCGCCAGAGCATCGCCAATCCGCTTCACGATGCCGGTGACCAAAGCGTTGCCCATAAAGAACGCGCGCTTGGTGTCTGAAACGCCATCAAGAGCGGTGAAGCCTCGCGGGAATCCGTTGAGTGTTTCGAGCTCTTCGGGCAGAAGGCGACGGAGTCGGCCATCGTTTGCCTGAACTACGTGCTTGAATCGTGACGCGGCGCTGCCGCCTTCCGCAGTGATGATGGTCCGCGCCGGCCTGTCCAGCGGGTCCGGGAAGGACATGGCACCCTCGGAGTAGATGTATTCATGGCCGGTGCGCGAAGTGCGCTTTAGAGACTTCCCGCCTTTGAGAAAGGACCACTTGGAAATCTCCTCAGGCGAAATGAAGTACTCAGCAGGAATGCTTTTTTCGCCTGTTGCCTTCACCACATCACCCAGAGTGCGAACTGGGAACGCGCCTTGACCATTGGCGGCATCCGGTACCCGAGCACTCGTCTCCAAAGTCGCTACCTCGCCGTTGATGTAAACGCCTGATGTCAAGAATCGGGTGTCGCCGTTAGCGAGACTGGTGTAGCTACCCTGGGCCTCAAGGGGGTCAGCAGGCAGGCTAAAAGCGGTCAAGGCGCTTTTCGTCTCCCACGGTAGAGCAGCCTTAAGCACGCTTTCGGCAAAGTCCCAAGGTATGTGGTCACTCAACAGAAACGTTGAGCTGCCGACGTTGGCGTCGGCGATGGTCCTGTATGCGCCCGTGCTGTAGTGATGCGCCACGATGAAAACCCGTCGCCGACGCTGTGGAAAGCCGTAGTCAGAGGCGTTGACGACCTGCCACTCGACGGCATAGCCCAATTGGCCAAGCGAAGCCAGGATGATGGCGAAGTCCCGACCACGGCATGCCGTGGGACTTTTAAGCAGACGGTCTACGTTCTCCAGGATGACATGCTTGATGGGCTGTCCAGCCTCCAAGTGCCGCCGTAGCGTCTCGTGGATTGACCACCAAAGAACCCCTTTCTTGCCCTCGATTCCGGCGGCCGCACTGGCAGATTTCGCCACGGAATAGTCTTGACAGGGAAAGCCGCCGACTAGCACGTCTGCATTGGTGGCAAGGAGTTGCGAGAACTTCTCAGAGCTTGCTAATACGTGGTTGATGTCCTCATTGAGGTGACCCTCAGAACCCCAACGGGCGGCGTACACCTCTGACGCGTGTTGTCGTTTTGTGGATGGCTCGAACTGATTCGACCAGACTACTTGAAACTGCCGCTGCCCAGACCCTGCCTCGTCAAGGCCAGGAAAGCCTTCAAGACCGCCACGGAAACCACCTACGCCTGCAAAGAACTCAAGCACCCGCAGAGGTGCAGAAACTGACTGTCGCAAAACCGACTCCGCACGGGTCGGTCATGCGAAGTCGCACGGTTCAAACCTCCCGTGCAGCGGTTCAGCGAATTGGGTTTAGCCTTTCGTCAATCGCAATGCTGAAAGGCTTTACTTTTGTCGGCGGTCTTGAACAAACATCCAAGTCCACAGGGCAATACTCAAAAATCTGGTTTTCTCAAATGCGCCATAGCTGCGGGTTAAATCTACAGTCTGCGATTGCCAGCTTTTCTAGGCGTGACTGCTAGGTTTGGGCTAGGCCAGTGATGCCGAAGTCAAGAGCACCTCTGACGACTGACTTGACCGAAATTGGGGGTGTAGGTTGACAGCTCCTTGTCAACTCGCTGCTTTGCTGCATCAAGGCAGCGATGGAGCTAGCGTGATGAAGACCGTCGGGATATCCAGCGTCCTTGTAGAGCCCGACGGAGGGCCTCTACGTGACCTGTGTGCAACCCGACGTTGACGTCGCACAAAACAAGGCATCCCATGAGGTCGATTCGCGAGCCCGCCAATCCCGTCCCTGACAACGTGTCGTCCAAGACCACGAATGGCTCGTCTCTATGATGGTTCAACAGCCAGCGCTCGATAGCGCCCAGCCGCGTTTCCCCCCTGTTCTGGGGAGCGTCCCAGTGCTCGTGGAAGCACTCGGATAGTTGTCGAAGCCCAGTTGCTTGAAAGACTTTCTCAAAGCCTGACCTATCTAGCATCCGAAGCCAGCTTGTCGTGAGCACCACGCGCGGTCGATGTTCTTCAATAGCTGCCAGCAAGGTATCGACGGCACCTTGCGTGAACAACTTCTCCCAGAGGTCCTCCGGGTGAGGCTCAACAATGACGTCATAGCCTCCGTACGGTGCGTTAAGGCATAGCACGTCATCAAGGTCCAAGAACAGCAACGGGCGGGACGAAACAGTTCGTGGCGAGGCGGTTTTGCTGTTTGACATGGCAACTGGTTGGGACGATACAGGTTGACTTCGACGCTGCATTTCCCGCCGAGCCTGCATCGCCTTACAAGCTTGGTCAACTAGCCAATTTTCTAGTATTCAGATTTCTCACGCTGTACGGTCGCAGCTCAAGTGGAAGCTCGCGGGCTAGAGGCATTTGGGCCTGACCTGTCTCAAAAAACTAAGCGGCAACACCCAAGCTGCATGCGCGTCTCAAAACACGACTTGACTCCGCCCAGCAGTCTCACAATTCAATGCAATATGCCGTAGAGGTCGGTTGCTTGGCTGCTGGCCAGCTAGTCCTAGCTCAAGGCTCAGCGCTCAAGTCGACTTGCGTGCCGAGACTGAGTCGCTCAATGAGCGCAGGAGGGAGAGCAGTCCACTGCTGCATCTCTGGCAAGGTGCTTGGCCTTCGCCGCGCACTTCATCCACATCCGCCAAACAATCCGCCAAAACTCGTGCCAACCACGTCATCATCCACGGCGTGGAAACAGTAAATTTTGCGCAAAATCAATGACTTAAAGGCAGTCAAACCCCCTGGGTACATCCGCCAGACAATCCGCCAGTTTGCTTGCCAAACCACTCTTACGAGCCTCCGCCAACTACCCGTAGAGGTGCTGGACCACAACCTTTTCCTGGCGCAATGCCGCGTCGTATGGGCAATGGTCAGAGCACAGGACTCGCGACCTCCAAGGTCATGGTTCCACTGTCGAGCCTGGCACCACTACTTGTGCCCAATGTCGGTCGTGCAAGAGCGCATTGGTGTGCACTCCACGGAGTTCAAGGCCACTGGCAAGCCTCCTTGAGCGCCTGGCAAAGTCCTCGTACTGCGGTGCCCGGGCGTCGAGCACACGCATTTGATTCAAGGTCCTTCGGTACTGCTCAAGCATGTTGAGGACATCTGCAGGGAGCTTGTCATAGTCGATGGGGCCGTTCACGTGAACTCCTCCTAATTGTCTCGGCGCTCCCTATGGTGCTAATTGGCACATTCTGAAGGTCTGGGCCATGGAATCAAGTGGTTGCGGTCCGCCGGCCTAGGCTTCCGGCGGCTTTTCTTTCCAGTGCGCGACAGCCCTAGCTCCACTGCTTCACATTCAGCTGTTGGCAAACCTCGAAGGTCTTGAAGGCGAGTCGAGCCTTCATTGCTTCCACTTCCTGACTAAGCGACCCCAAGGCTTCACTTAGTTGAGCTCGAGTGACAGGTGACGCCGGACCCACGATGACCTTGTTCAGCCTCATGTCTTGGCCAAACTTCTTGAAGTACATACCCCCATCCTTGGTCGCCTGGTCAAGCTGCACAAACACTCGATGTTCTTCTTCGTACGCCCAGTGCTCAAACTTGATGCAAATCATTTTTTGCAGCCAGTCTTCGGAGAGGTTGCCAGCGCGTCGCATCGCCGCAAGGCTTTCGATTTCGGGCCTGTCTGCTTGGTAGGTGATAGGGGTCAGATGCTCGTCTGCCACTTCGAACCCAAGGCAGATTCCTTTGTGATGCTCTGCATAGTGGCTCCATTGCACCGGATTTCTCCAGTTCGCACTGAAGCAAATAATGCCGACCTGCTTCCCCATTGCCGTTTTGGTGGCTTTCATCGCCCAACGGTCTTCCTTGCTGTGGAAGGCCGGAGCTGCCCACTCAAAAGGGTCGTTGAGCTTGGAAAGCTCTGCAATCTTTAATCTGCGCTTCTCGATATTGGAGAGCGCGTGGACGGCGGAGGTGAAGTGATAAACCTGCATTGCTAGGCGCATTCGCGGTTAGAGCTCGAACCACTTTTCACCTGTGTCCATCGCTCGCAGGATGACAACCCTATCCCACTGCGGCGGCCGCTTGATGTTCTCCATCAGCTGCGCCCTATCACGGGCGTCGAGCTTCATCCCCGTGGTGTTCACCAAAACCAGCCAGCTCTCCATGTAGTCAACCGGGCACCGAGCCCTCTTCTTTGCTTTCTCTACGGCGCAGCGCTCGATGTTTTGAATGAACTCAGCGACGACGAAGCCTCCCGACTGCTTGTCGAGCATGCCTCCAAGACGGAAGAATGACGCCAGTCGGTCTGACGCGGCAATGACTTCAAGCTCAAAGTGCGAGTCCTCGTAGAGCAAGCGATTCGTTTTGAGATTCAACGCCTTGAAGTCGAGCATTGCCGCCTTGAGTTTTGGAATCAGGACTTTCCATGGCGGCACAGGGCGTGAGAAGCGGTAGCAGACAAACCAGCTTGTTCCATCACCTTCGCCGAGCTCCTCGCAGAGCTTCTCCATCCTGTGCCGCACGCGGTATGCGGCATCCTGCAGGTCCTCGGCCACGCCATCATTCAAGTGATGCTGGTCGAGTCGGCGTACTTCGACTGCTACGTTTCCTTCAACGCTGAAGTCGGGATAGGTGGAGGTGCCGTTGGGCTCATAGCAAATCGAACTGCGCCCTTCTTCGACTAGAAATTCATGCGCCAGTTTTTCAGCTGCGTCCATAGCACCTCTTCGAACCAGTGTGCACGGGAAGCTCACTGAGTTGCAAGTGGCCTCAAACTCAGGCTTGTGCGACAGGCAGAGACTCAGCCTGGACGCGGTGAAGTGGGAGCGTCACCAGCTGCTTTGCTGATGCGCTCTGCAGCCGCCCGTAGGTGGTCCACAGGGCACATCAAGGCCTTCGCCAACTTGCCCAAGGTGTCAACGGAGACAGTTACCTCGCCTCGCTCTACGCGGCCTACAAAGTTCCTGTGAAGACCTGTAGCCGTGGCTAGGTCGCCTTGGCTGATATCAAGGGTCAGACGACGCTCCTCGACGGCGACACCAAGCGCTTTAGCCAACTCCATGTTCGAACGAGCTTCCTTTAGGCAACGCACGCCTTACTCGACTCAAAGGCGTGTCCGTTAGCGCTGGAATTTACCTTTGAACCCTCCAATCACGAGAAGTGTTCATTTTTCGTTTTTTGAACCCTATAATGTTCATATTCTTTAAAATGAACACTCATTGATGGACGCTGTAACGAACGAGGTGCTACGGACGAGGGAGCGAGACTCGCGTGAGCCTGAGCGCCCTGTTCGTGGTTCGCGCTACTGGTCGACCGTCGAGGTGCCAGGCGATGTCTTCTTCATGGTGGAGTGCGCGGTATCCACGAACGCCGAGGGAACTCGTTTCGAGGTCAAGCGACAAATCGCAACGGACTTCTGGGTAGCGCGCGACATTTACGCCCGAACCGCCAGTGAGTGGGCTCACATCTACGCGTACATACGAGAGCCGTCGATATTTGGTTCAGGCCACACTTTCCAAAAGGTGGTGGAAGTCAGTCAGGTGGGCACTACAGACCGCCTGCTGTATCGATTTGAGTCAGGGCTGATGGTGCAGGTCGCTGGCGGGAGCATTTCCCATGGGGCACCGCTGCTGGATGTAGTGCGCAAGGTCTTTCCCATTTCGTAATGGTCTCGCCTCGAAGCCTGTTGCGTGCCTTTGATGGTCTTTGAAGCCCAACTACACCGCCATGAAAAAGCCGCCCGCCAACCCTGAGCATCCAAAGCCGCTCGCGTCGATGGCTGGTACGTCGCCCAAAGTCCTGACGAGCTTGATAGGGGGCGTCTACGTCGAATACAGCCCGGTCGACACCATCCGTCAGGCGGCGTGCCTCGACCTTCTGAATCAGCTTGAAGACTACTTTGCCCGCAAACAGCGGGAAGCTGCGGCCGGGGGGAAAACAGTCACAAGAGCGCAAGTCGTCGCTGCAGTAAAGCGCAAGAAGGTCCAATGGGGACTCACGGATGCCGAAGTGCTGTGGGTTGTCGCTCGAATTCCAACCGAATTCGCCCCTGCCCAAGGCGAGCCGATTGGAAGCGCACCAATCGCACCTCCGAGAGGAGAGATGTCATCTCACTCGCGCGTGCGTCGCTTGCTCGGACGCAAATGACAACACCGTCATCTCCAATCGAGTGGGCGGGACGGAAAGTGTCATGAACGAGGCGCCGCGTGCACATACCGCCGCCATTTCGCCCCCACCACCTACCTGAGCTATGCGCCGTGCGCAGACGAGATGGGCACACTTCGGAAGTGAGCGATGACAGTACCCTTTGAGAGAACCCGCGCCTTGTTGCTCACGAGAGAGATGCTGCAACGACTGGCCAGTTCCAAGGATTCGGCACAGGTACCCGTCTCGCTGCGAGATGAAGCCGCCTCCCTGCTGCGTCACTACCCGACTTATGCGGACATTGAGCTTGCACATCAAGCGCATCCCGAAATCTTCGGGCCAGTGCCCCCATTTAGCCGCTTGAGTGGCTCGGCGACTGTTCGTGGGGTCATTGATGGAAGCCAGGGTGGCTCTTAAGCATCAAGTGATGCCTGATGTCGCGACGACTAGCCAGCTTCTAGCAGTCACATCTGACGCCTTACGGTCGCAGCACCAGAAGGAGACTTCCAGATTGGCCCAACCCTGGTGCCAAGGGAGCGACTTGCGAAATCTGCTCACGTTGTATCAATGAATTTGAGAATTCTCAAAATCGTTGATACAACGTGAGAATGCCTCGGGTGCGAACTTGGGACTGCACTTAAGCTCAAGGCACGGAGGCCGACAGGAAGTCGTTTGCTATAGTGAATCTAACCATGAAGACTGACACATCCAACATGGGTGCAGCGGAGCTGCGCGAAATGGCTGCCTCGTTGATACGGCAGGCTGAAGAGCAAAGCACCAGAGAGTTTGAGAGCACCATGAGCTTTCTCTCAGACAAGCTGAAGCACATGGGTCGAACCAAGAAGGACGCTGTCATTCACCTGCTGAAGATGATGCGTAGTTCTGAAATGGAGGACACGCTGGCTGACCTCGTTGGAGGCTCGCGACGCACATCCAAAAAGGAGCGCGCCGATTTGGACTGCGAAGGCAATGCACCCGAAGTCGGCGTGACCTACAAGCTTCCTTCAGGTGACACCTGGACGCGTAAAGGGAAGGTTGGAGCCACGAAGCGCGAGTTCGCTTTGCACGCAAAGACCACTACCTGGGCAAAGATGAGGGCGTGAACCCCATTCTTGCAGTCTTCAAAGATGCGGTCCTGCGAGTGTGAATGACACCTGCAGTTCCAAATTACTGCAGCGTGCAGTCAAACACGCCTACGCACCTGATGCGTCGTCGTCCGATGAGCCCAGGTCGGGAGAAACCAATTTGAGCTGCTGGAGCCGGATAGACATCGCTTGCTCGCTCACCCCAAAGCTCTTGGCGAGCGACGCGACCGAAAGCTCGTCGAACAAATCTCTCTCGAGCGCGGCGCGTGTGACGTGATGTGCGGGCATCAGAAGGCAAGCTGCAAACGCATTGGCTTCTCTTTCTTGCCAGACATCAGTCATTGAGCCTTCTTGCTTGTAGACCGCAGAGCTTGGCTCGCCAACTCGTTGATAGACCCGAATCTGCCGGTCGATGAACATCCGATTGCCACTCTCATCTCGTTCGGCTTCATCGTCGTGGAGCACCAAATGACCGAGCTCATGAGCAACCGTGAACCGCTTGCGATTGGATGGATGTTCCTTGTTCACCAGGACATGCCGCTGGTCCCCCTTGATGATAAGCACTCCAGAGACATCTGATTCCATGTCTTCTTCGTGCACACGCACCCGCAAACTCTCTACGACCTTGTCGACATCCGTCGGTATTGTTAACGCGCCGGCCTGCCGAAGTACATCTTGGGCCAAGCGTTCTATCTGTGCCGGGTTACGGTTGCGTGTCATCGTCGTCCAAGTCTAGGATGGCTGAAATTCTTTGAAGGGCTTTTGGGGGAGCGGTATACGTCCGTCCCCCGTACTCCAACGCGGTACGTTCAGGAAGAGCCTTCTCGCGCTCCACCTCTGAGGGAGACGGAAGGACATCGGCAACATTGGCTTGGAGCGCGTCACAGATCCCGTAGAGGGCGTGCAGACTCACCTTCTGCACACCTTTCTCAATATTGGTGATGGATGTTCGCTCCAAATTTACTAGCGCAGCAAGACCTGCTTGGGTCATGCGCCCTTCGGGCATTTCGAAATCCTCACGCAGCTTGCGTAGGCGTTCGCCAACCAGCCGGTAGAGGCGCGTCTCGTCAATCACGTGCTGCTTCTCCGAAAGTTAAAAAAATTCTATGTGCACCGCACCAGAATGTCAACATCTTTGACATTTGAGCCGCAAGTTGCGTGACAAAGTCAACAATGATGACTTTTGAGTTTGTAAAAACAACATGCTTTGACTAAATACGCGGTTTTGGGTAGCATCCATGTGGTTGACGCTGTCGAGCAGAGCCAATATGGTCAATGGCTAAAGTTGCGGCACAAAAAAGGCGCCTAGGCGCCAGAAAGGAAAAAGATGAAGAAGCTGAAATGAAACAAGGGGTCTAACCTGGTTGGATAGACCCCCTGAGTTGGACGCGTGAAACACGAGCCCGGTGTGGTAGCCGCTAGTGTCATCGAGTCCAGCCCAGGCGTCAACCCATCCAGATAAAGGCCTTGAAGGTGGCGGAGTCTTTCTCCGTCAGCAAAAAGTCTTATCTTGAAAAGGAAATGCCATGAAGGCAATCGATATCCACATCGCCGGCGACAAGCTGGAAACCCAACCTGGTGCGAAACGCGGCCAGGAACTTATCGACCTGGCGAGCGTTGTCCCGCCCCAGCAGTTGGTGTTCGAAATCGACGGTGACGTCGATATCGCCATCAACCCCACCGACATCATCGTGCTTCGCGGCGGCGAGCGTTTCAGTGTCGGCGATGGAAGTCCGCAGCTTCCCGACAACCCGGTGATGCGCAATCCCATCGGTGCAACGCTTAACGAACAGCCTCTGACCGCTTACGGCGGCGGGCGGCAAGGCAAGGCCTCTGTTGCTGAGCTCTTGACTTGGGCAGGGGGTGGAGAGCAAGACATCTGGCTTGACCTGGATGGTCTGGCCGACGAGTTGCTGCTGCCCACGGACCGTGTGGTGCTTCAGCCGCAAGACGACTTCATCTCTGTGCCTCGAATGGAAGAAGACCGCGTCTACGAGGTCACCGTTCTCTTGGATGGAGAAGCCAAGGTGCGGCGCTTCCCTGCAGCTTTGACCGTATTGCGGGCCATTCGCCAGAGCTTGCCCCCGCGTGACCGGCCCAATGCACATGAGTTCGACATGGTCGACGGCAATCTGGGGACGAGCCCGCTCGACGTAAACGCAACGCTGAAGGCAGCGGGTGTGCGTGACGGGCATGTGCTGTCGATTACCAAGAAAAACGGCGGCGGCGGATGAGCGCGGTGGCCATCGTCCATCCCGCGCTGGCCAAAGCCAGTTTTGAGATGACGATACGGCCGCTGCTCACTGGTCGGGAACAGTATGCATCGGTGGGGGTTCGCCTTGCCGACTACGCGTTCCCGTATCTAGACGTAGACCTGGATTGGCCGGCCCAAGGGCGGACCATCCGGCTTCGTGTAGACGGTACGGACTACCCGTACCGACCGGTGGGCGGTTGGTGGGTAACGCCATCTGGAGAGCGCATGTTGTCTGGGCACCAGCAGATTCCTGTCGGCCTTGGTTTTCACGCCAGCAAGGAAGACCAGCGGCCATGGCCATGGTTCTGCTTTCTAGGCTGGCGGGAGTATCACGACCACAGCAGCCATCAGGACACTTCATGGGCCTCAGTCCGTGAGCACGGCAGATTAAGCGTGCTGCAACTCGTCATCCAACTTCAGGTCGACCTCAACAAGCCAGGGGTATCACTAGCATGAAGATTCAAAAGTGGAAACTGAACCTGGACGTCATAGGCCAGACGGAGAAGGCATTTCTCGTGGGTGCGCACGAGGTCTTTGCCATCTGGTCTGCCGCACACGTTGCTAACCAGCATGTCCAGAACTTGACAGTAGACGGCTGCATCGTGCCTGCACAGACGCCTGGAGTCGAAGCCGATGGCGTATGGGTGCACATCGCTGGCAGTGAGCTACAGCGGATCCAGCTTGACAACTTCAAAGCGGGGAGGCGCAGCGTTATTCAGCTGCATACCCACCCTGGTGCTGATGTGCGAATGTCCCGTCTTGACCGTCAATGGGAAGTCGTCCGTCATGTCGGAGCCCTGAGCATCATCGTTCCGCACTACGGTCGCTTTGGACTTCAACTGGGCGAAGGTGCCAATGTTTACGAACGCGAAGAGGATGACTGGCGGTTGTGGTCAACGGTCGAAGCGCGGGAAAGGTTGGTTTACTCATGAGCGCGACTGAAAAAAATCGCCAAGCCCTGGTGGCGCTATTTGGCAGTGACAAACTGGTCGCCATGTTGTCCGGGAAACGCATCGCAATCACGTTGCCTTCTGCCAGCACACCCCCAAGCGCCATGCTTCTTGCCACCGTGCTCTCGGACACGCTAGGGAGGCTCTGGCCCAACCTTGACTTCAGCGGTGAGCAAGCTGAAGTCGCCTTAAGCGTCAGCGAAGAGGCCGCGCGTTCTGGCGGTGCTCCTACAAACGGGCTGCGTGTGGCTTGGGAGCCGCCGTATGACATGGTGGTGAGTATCGGGGTGCCCGCGCCCCAAGCAGCTTCGCCCTCCATCCAAGTGGGGGCCGATGGCTGGCACGTGGCGTTTGGTGAAAGCGCCGCATGTGGAGATAGCTTGAACCCCGTTGGGCCTGCGTTCGCTGCGGGTCTTGCCGCAGCGCAAGTCTTTCGAAGCTGCTTTGAGAGCGAGCTTGCGGGTTACGGTGCAAAGCCCTTGGGCAACTGGTCGGCTGATGTGCGAGAACTGTTCAATGCGCGGGGTCTCGAGCTCGCGGACATCGACTTTGGGGAAACGCATGTGTTTGGTGTTGGTGCCGTAACCCACGGGATGGCCTGGCTGCTGGAGAAATGGCCCAGGAAGGTTACCGGGGACTTGAACCTCGTCGACAGCGACAACTACGGGTCGGGCAATGGTCAGCGGTATGCCTTTATGAGACCGGGGAGCGCGGGGACGTCAAAGGTCGAGGCAATCGCGGAGCGTTTGCGCGGGCACGCGCAGCTGACAGTGACGCCTCACAGCAAGGATATGAACACCTATTGCCGAGACCAAGGTTACAAGCGACCCCTCGAGCGCGTTGTCACCGGCTTGGACTCCGAAGAGGCTCGTCGACAGGCTGCATTGAAGTGCCCGAAACGCACTATCAATATGTGGACGAGCGAGAGCTACATCGGCGCAGGACAGTATGTTCCAGGCCAAGGACGCGGATGCCTCTTTTGTGCCTACCCTGAACCTGTCGACAACCCAATGGATGAGGTGGCGAGGTTCCACAGGCATACGGGATTGAATCCAGAAGTCGTTCGCGAACTGCTTTCCTCATCTCGGGAGCTCACTGCTCAGGAGGCGCTCAAGGTCTCAACAGAAAAGGGCATACCTCTCGAGCGCATACAGGGTGAACCCTTGCGCTCTGTCTTGCCCGTGCTTTGTGCAACAGGTCGGGTTCTTCGAGACGATGCTAAGGGCGCCGTCGATGTGCCGTTCTCTTTCTCTTCGCTCTTGGCCGGTGTTGCCGGATTCATCATGCTATTGCGCGATGTTCAGTTGAGCGCCAATGTCAGCGAAGGCTGGAATCAGCATGTGTTCAAGACGCCCTCACCCTTGATGATGAGTCCGCAGCAGCGGCATCCGCGTTGTGTGCGTTGCAGTGCTGCCGAACTGCTCTAAATGATGCATGTTCGAAGCTGGAAAGCGGATGAGTGCTATGGCTATCTTCCAGGTGTGGCGAGCGATATCCTCCTCTCACGAGCGGCGTGGTGGGGACTGTGGAGGATGTATCGTTGAAGTTGGGCTCGGCCACAGAGCATGTACCGAATGGCGTCCAAGCCCGTTGTCACTGCCTAGTTGGCCAAAGCAGTACGTAGCGTTTTCTTGACACTGTGCGCCCAACTCGCACCTTGCCGAAGTGTTGCGATAGTGGCGGTAGGCACCTGTGCAAAGAAGAGTGACTCGTCAAAGTCGCACAGTTCAAGGACGTACTTGAGCCTGTGCTCTCTCAGTCGACGGTCACCCCGCGTGACTGAGCCGCTTTCACCAGTTTGTCGGAAGAACTCAGCAGCCTCACGAACATGGTCCAAAAAAGTTGCCTCAAGAGCTGGAATCGCGCGACTGAAGCGAGACCTCAGTCTTTCATCGGCGGCATCTTTGGAGACAACGAATCCCCAGGGCCTAGAGCCTGAGGCAATGTCAACGCACATGGCCTCTGTTCGAGTCAGTCCAAAGTTTCTTGCTATGCGGAGGCGATGAGCTACGCCGGGATCCAGACGAGCGATTGTGTCAATCGCGTCGAAGGCTCTTTTCCTTTCTCCGCGAATTGGAAGCACGAACGTGCCCAAGAGATTCCGTGCAATCGCGTCACCTTGGTTCGCTGCCAGCGTCATCCAATGCATGCCAGCCTCAAACGCCTCGATGTCGAGCGCCGATTTCAATATTGATGCTCCCAGTTGACGTTGCGCGCAGGGGTCCCCACTTGAAGCAGCTTTCTCCAGGAAGAATCTGGCAGCTTGTGGATTGGCGACTGACCCCTGGCCATACGCATGTACCCGATAGAGGAGCAACCACGCCTCCTCAATCCCAGCGTCTGCCGCGCGAAAGAGCAGAGCTGTTCCGCCACGGACGTTCCGCTTTGGGGTCAAACTGGCGGACCACGCAAACACCGAATCGATGCCGCATAGGGCGCGACCCAAGACCAAGGCGGCAGATGAGTTGCCCCGCTTCACACAGTCTTCCAGCATCGACTGCAGTCGACCACTATCCATCTGCGGCAACGTCATGCGCTGGTTTTGGGTTGCGACCAGCGCAATGCACACAGCATCACAGAGTTCCGGGGTTTGTTCCACTTCCATTGAAACCGCGTATTCCATGACACGAGCAGCAATATCCAGGTCGCCACTCTTTACAGCCGACGACAGTGCTTGAGTCATCGTTCCACTAGCGTCTATCTCAGGGAGAGAGGCAAGTGTAGACATGGCGACCTTCATTGAGTCTTCTTTGCCGCCCGATAGCGCGTTCATTGCTGCTGCCGCATGTTGGCATCCGTCTGCGCTCGCTTGACCCCACAGACGGTGAACGGAATCCACCTCTCTATGTGTCAGCGCGCGCCAAAATCCTAGCTTGAGGCGCGCGGAAGCTGCACCACCGTTTGCTGCTGATGCAAGCACAACCACAAGACTCCGTCGAACCAGTTCACTCAGCGGCAGCGCGTCAGCGATGATTCTTGCCGACAGCTCAGAGTCCGCTAAAGAGGGATGCGAAAGGTACTTGAGCCCGAGGTCGATGTACTGCGAGAACCCGTCAGTACCCAGCAAGTAGCGTTGCCCGAGTTCGCAAAGAGCATCGCGGTCGCCTTGCTTCGCAAGTGTCAGCAGCTGTACGTCTTGTCGTCGCATTCTTTCCCGTGCGGTTAGATGGTCTCGCGTCTCATGTCGCACCATTGCGGACACTTGTGACCGTTCACCGGGAAATCTATCTACGAGGTAGTTTCCAAACTGTGGCGTGCTCATTACGCATGCGTCACGAGGCTGTTACGTGACGCGCGTCGTGTTGTTGTGAGCATCGATGTCCCGCTGCAGCTCATACCTTGACGTCGTCAAGAGCACTGTCTACCGCGCTATGCAGGTGCAGATTTCTAACGACAAGGTGACTTCGTTTTAACCAAGACGCAAGCATCTAGAAACTTGTCCCTCAGTAGATTCCTCTCGCGACGTTGCGCACGTTCGAGCGGTGACGCCAGGATGTACCTTGTCCGTTAAAGAACGGGATTGCCTTGCGCGAGATGACTCGCCGTGAGTGGCCGTTTGCTCTACGTCGCCTCCCCCTGCGAACACGACCTTCTTCTTAACCACTTCATTTGTGCTTTCGTGGCTACGGAGGAAGGTGTTGAGCTTGAGGACGTCAGAGTCCGACTATGCGATGAGACCAGCATGCCGCTTTGGAATTCGAAGAAATCTCAATCTAAATTGAAGACAAGTGCCGCTTCTAGCCGCCGGCTAGGGAGTGCTCTGACGAGTCATCGCGAGTTGGAAGCACATTCAACTTTGCAAAGCCTCATGGTCGTGTTACGACCCTTGCTCATTCCCATGGCGTGCATGCTGGCCTTGCTGTGGATATCCCGTTTCGCCATGTCATTCTGGCAGGCGAGTCGTATTTCGGAGGCTGACGCGTGGGGGCACCTCCTGCTTGAGGGTCTCCGATTCGACCTGGTTCTTGTTGGCATGATTTGGGTGTTTCCCGCAGCTGCAACACCTTGGATGGCGCTGTATCGTGGCAGCCGTCTTTGGTGGTCGACCTTTCTGCGCTTCTACGGCGGAGTGGCAGTGCTGCTGGTGGCTTTCATGGAGCTGGCCACACCAGCCTTCATTGGTCAGTACGACAGCCGCCCCAACTATCTTTTTGTCGAATACCTCGGCTATGGAAAGGAAGTGGGTGGCACGCTGTTAAAGGACTATTGGCCACATCTGCTTTTCACCGCAGTCCTTCTCCCGCTTCTGGCACTGGTTTACTGGCGGATGAGCAAACCTGTACGTGCCTCCGCTCAGTTGCGTCTATGGCAAGCGCCGTTGCTCTCGGTCTTGCTCTTTGCAGTGTTGGCGGTAAGCGCTCGGGGAGCTCTTGGCCACCGAGCGGCCAACCCGGCAACTGCTGCAGTGACGACCGACCACCTGGTCAACGAGCTTCCACTGAGCTCCCTTTACACAGTCAGCTATGCGATTTATCAGTCAAGAAAGGCTGAAGAAGGTGGCATCACGTATGCGGAGATTCCCGAGTCAAAGGTCATAGAAATCGTTCGCCGTGAAACAGGCCTTCCCTCGACTGCATTTCGAGACCCTTCGGTGCCCTTGCGCCATCAGATAGCGAGCTTGCAGCCGCGAGCGCGGCCGCTAAACCTTGTGCTTATCCTGGAGGAGAGCCTCGGTGCCGAGTTCGTAGGTCGGCTTGGAGGTCTTTCACTCACTCCCAACCTTGACCGCCTAGCGGATGAGGGCATTTGGTTTGAAAACCTTTACGCAACAGGAACTCGCTCAGTGCGGGGGATTGAAGCAGTAGTAGCTGGCTTCCCACCGACGGCTGCGGTAAGCACCGTGAAGTTGGCAAAGTCCCAACGTGACTTCTTTACCCTCGCCGGATTCTTGAAGCCGCATGGCTACACGTCGACGTTCTTCTACGGTGGCGAGTCGCATTTTGACAATATGCGAAGCTACTTCATGGGCAACGGCTTTGACCGTGTAGTAGAGCAAAAGGACATGCCGAAGAGCGCGTTCATAGGTACTTGGGGCGCATCCGATGGTGACCTTTTCGAACTCGCTCATCAGCAATTCACTCAGCAGCCTAAGGACAAGCCATTCTTCGGTCTGGTGCTCAGCTCCTCAAATCACTCGCCATTCGAGTTTCCGGACGGCGACTTCGACTTGTATGAGCAACCAAGAGGCACGGTCAACAACGCTGTGAAGTATGCGGACCATGCACTTGGACGCTTCTTCGAGAAGGCCAAGTCTTCTGAGTACTGGCAAAACACACTCTTCCTCGTGGTGGCTGACCACAACTCGAGAGTGTATGGACCGTCCGTGATACCGGTCGAACGCTTTCACATCCCAGGTCTCATTCTTGGAGGCGCGATTCGCTCGCCGGAACGCATCGCGCCCATCGCAAGTCAGATAGACCTTGCACCTACCCTAGTGTCGTTGATGGGTCTGAGCGGGGAGAGTCCCTGGATGGGCCGGGATATGAGTGACCCAGCTCAACGCGCGCGAGTGGGTCGAGCCATTCTGCAGTTCGACAAGATTCAGGCATACATGGAGGGCGACCGCCTGGCAGTGTTGCAGCCAGACCGTCCGGCCAGGGTCATGCGCTACGCCAAAGGGGTGTTGAGTGATTTGCCGGAAGGCGACCTAGGACTGGTGGAGACCGCACAAGCGCATGCTCGATACGCCCAATGGGCATATCAACGTCAATGGCATCGCTGAGTCGAGGTGGAGACGTCTCGCGGGTACGCTGACTCTGCGGGGAGCATCAGGCGTTGTTCGCAAAGCACGATATGGCGCACGGGGCGTCACTCATGGACCGCATTGACTGTCAGTAGTACCACCTGAAGTGGCTCGGGCGTACCCGTCCATTGCTTTCCTTAGGGGTTCGCACCCGTTCTCCGACGCGATGCCTAAGGCGCTTCTCTTTCATGCGCGAGCCGTCAGCGTGAGCTGCACACAGCTAATTGCTCCGGTCCGCCACAGAACTCTCTGCCTCTAGAACGCATGCCGCCTTGACTTCTTTTAGGGCTAGAGCACTGCAATCTCGTGCATAGATTTTTTGGCTGTGATGAGCGCGAGTGCGGCGGGCCCGTGGACGCCAGCATACAGATGGCGCCTGTTGTATGAGAAATCACTTGCGATTGTTTCTACAACTCGGGGTCGACCTGCTTCATTCCACGTCGTGCCCATAGCCTACGTATCGCACCAAGTTTTCTTGCAGCCAGTGGCTGCGACGAGAGCAGTTGGAGGTGCGTACCAAACCCAAACTAGGAGCAATCAATATGAACAGGAAAATGCTGACGCTCGCTGCGCTGGCAGCTGTGTCCACCGTCGCAAGCGCCCAATCCTCTGTGACGCTGTTTGGCGTTGTCGACGCTGCGGTGCGTTCGGTGAAGAACGGATCTGCCGGGTCGCAAACTCAACTTGCTTCTGGCGACAACATGACCAGTCGCTGGGGCCTGCGCGGCGTGGAAGACCTCGGTGGTGGCCTGAGAGCCAGCTTCCACCTCGAATCACAGTTCGCCGTGGACACGGGTACAGCGGACCCCGCAAAGTTCTTTGGCCGCCGCTCGACAGTGAGTCTGAGTGGTGGATTCGGTGAAGTCCGACTGGGTCGTGACTACACCCCCACTTTCATGAACGGCCTGGGCGACGAATTTGGAATCGTGGGTATTGGCTCACGCGGCATCTTCCTCTATGGAGCTGGCTCGAACCTGGGCAGCGTGGCCAGCACGGTTCTCCGCGCGGACAATGCAATCAGCTACCTGCTGCCCGCCATGGGTGGCGTGTATGGCCAGATTCAAGTCGCGCCAAGCGAAGGAATTGTGGGCAACCGCTATACGGGTGGTGGGCTCGGATACAAGAACTCGGCGATGGACGTTGGTGTGGCGTACGGTGTAACCGATGTCGGAACGCCTTCCGACTTCAAACACTACAACGTCAAGTTCAACTACATGTTTGGCTTTGCAACGTTGCACACGCTGTATGACGTGAAGACCTGGGGTGACCGCAAGACGCAGGACATCTCCATCGGCGCCAGCGTTCCTGTTGCCACCGGCACTATCCGCGTTGGCTACACGCGCGCCAATCGTTCTGGTGGTCCAGTGGGCTCTGGCTATGCGGATGGCGACGACAGCAGTCGTCTGGCAATCGGCTATGTGCATGACCTGTCGAAGCGTACGGCGCTGTACACCACGTATAGCCGCATCAGCAACGACGGCGCTGCCCGTAGTTCTGTCCTCGGAACGCCTCCTGCCGGCATGCTGGGAGGTGAAAACTCCTCCGGCTTCGAAGTGGGCCTGCGCCACACCTTCTAAGCAGATACCCCGGTTCTCGGGGTGACCTCGGGTTCTTCTCGCACGCAGATTAGTCGGTATGGCAGGTCTGCGTGCTTTTTCGTGTGCGCGCAGCGACGAACTCGCCTTCCTCCTGAGCAACATGACGGATTTGTCATTCTTCAATCTCAATGTTGTAGGAGCCTCGTTTTTAAAGTTGATGTCGGTTCTTGAGGGCAACCCTGCCTAGCTCAAGGGTCAGTTCCATTCACTATTGAGGTTCCAAATGAAAGCACTTTCAACACTCCGTATCGCAGCAATCGCAGTCGCATTTACCAGCACTCTGGGTGCAGTGTCTGCAGCTGAAACGTTCCGCAATGGTCAGTCGGTCCAAGGCCAGTCGGCTAGCACGGATGCTGGCTCGAGAATCGTGGACGTTGAAGCAACCAAGTACGCCAACGTCAAGTATGGGGAAACGGTCTCCTTTGTGGGCTCAGGCGGTAAGAAGTTTTCGTGGACCTTCAATGGTTTGGATGGCCGCTCCTGGGATATCGCCCAGTTCGCGCCTGCCGGGTTTACGAGCAAGGACTATCGTGTTTACGTGACCAAGAGTCCGTTGTATCGCCGTTGATTGGTGGCCACCAGTACCTGGCTCGTGGGCCAGTAGCTCAGGTTCATGTCCTAACCACAGTGAGATGGGATGGCGGTGACGGTTGCTTGAGCGCGACCAATCCACCGCCTTTCATAGGCTCCGCTCTGGACTTGGACCCTAGCAGGCGCTTTCTTCTAAATGCGCATCGCCCTGGGGTCCAGGCCGGACTCCTTGTCGAAAGGATGTCATTTACCCCCGGAGTGCAACAGCCCTCTGTCAGCCGAATTACATGTTCGTCACATTCCAGATTGAAGAACTTCACGTGCCAAACTGCCGGCCCTTGGAGACGGTCGCCGTATGAAAATTCTTATCGTGGAAGACGAAGCCCATACGGGCGAGTACCTCAAGCAAGGTCTGAGAGAAGCGGGGTACTACACCGAGTTGATGCGGGATGGTGTTGACGGTTTGCACGAGGCTACGGAGGGTGACTACGACCTGGTGCTGCTGGATGTGAATTTGCCTGGAATTGACGGATGGTCGGTGCTTCGCTCATTGCGGAGAAAGAAGCCTCATCTGCCGGTTCTGTACCTCACAGCTAGAGACAGTATTGAAGACCGCGTCAAAGGCCTTGAATTGGGCGCAGATGACTACCTCATCAAGCCATTTTCGTTCTCCGAGCTTCTCGCACGCATAAAGACGGTGCTGCGCAGAGGTACTCAGTCGCAGGAGTCCACAACCCTCCAAGTGGCCGATTTGCAGCTAGACCTTGTGCGGAGAAGGGCTAGCAGGGCGGGTCGTCGCCTTGACCTGACTGCGAAGGAGTTCGGACTTCTCGAGCTCTTCATGCGGCGCCGAGGGGAGGTCCTCCCACGTACCTTGATAGCTTCGCTGATGTGGGACATCAACTTCGACAGCGAGAGCAATGTGATTGTTGTCGCGGTCGGGCGACTGCGGTCAAAGATCGACGACGCGTTCGATGCCAAGCTGCTTAGAACAGTGCGTGGCATGGGCTACGTGCTCGACGAACCAGAGCCCTGAAGGTGTTTGAGAGCTATGTCGTTAACTGCCCGATTGACGATTCTTTTCGCCTGCGTGCTGACGGTAGTCCTGGCAGGATTCTCGTGGCTGGTCTTTCGAGAAACAAGCAGCCGGTTCCATGAGCTGGACGAGCTGCTGTTGCAGGGCAAAGTTCAGCTCGTCGCAGAAGCGGCGCGAAACAGCCGGTCGGAGGATGAGCTGAGGGGGTGGCTTGCGACAAGCATGCCCGGGCATGCTGGGCTCTACGTCAAGGTTCTCAGCGACACTGGTGACCTATTTGAACATCGAGATTTGCAATTGCCAGCTGGCCTTGCAGAAGAGTTCGCCGGTGCCGGGGAGGCCAAAGACTGGCGAAGAACAGCTCACAGCTTTCATGCCAAGCGCTTTGAGGTCAGTCTTGGCGGGGACGCATCAAAGAAGCTCACTGTGATTGCCGCAGTGGACACGCGCCAGCACACAGACTTTCTTGACGTGTTGTCCATGAAGACTTTGGGGTATGTGTGCTTCGCGGTAATAGTGGGCGCGATGCTTGGCTGGCTAGCGAGCCGAGGCGGCCTACAGCCGCTTACCACGATGAGAGCAAGAGCCGAGCAAATTAACGCCAATAGGCTATCGGAGCGCATCTCGGCTCAGAGCTGGCCAAAGGAGATGCGCGAACTTGCTAACTCACTGAACGGCTTGCTGGATCGTCTCCAAAGCGACTTTGACCGCCTGAGCGCGTTCTCGGCAAATCTGGCGCACGAGATGCGAACGCCAGTCAGCAACCTTCTGACCGTCGCGCAAGTCACACTGGCTCAATCACGAACCAGTGACGAGTATCGAAGCACGATTGAGACGATATCGGAAGAACTGCAAGACCAAGCGAGAACCATCTCTGACATGCTCTTCCTGGCACGAACGGAGAACATGCACGCGCTGCCATCTGTCCAACTTGTTGAGCTCGACGTGGAGTCTCAATCGTTGGTTGATTTCTATGACGTCACGGCAAGCGAAAAGGCGCTGAACTTTGCAGTCAAGGGCTCCGCTCGAGTGCAAGGTGACCGTCTGATGATTCGTCGAGCAATCAGCAATCTTCTATCAAATGCTGTGAAGTATGCGCAGCCCGCATCCACCATCGACATCAGCATCAGCACAACTGAAGGGAAGGCCAGTCTGGCGATTACAAACAGGGGGGAAGAGATTCCTGTTGCCTCTCAAGCGTCGCTCTTTGACCGCTTTGTGCGACTCTCTTCGCCGAGCGTAAAAGATGCTGGAGGTCTGGGCCTCGGCCTTGCTATCACCAAAGCCATCATGAGAGCCCACCACGGTCAAGTCAAGCTGAGGTCCCTAGCAGGGGCCAACACCTTTGTCCTCGAATTTGAGAAGGTGGTGTCCCCGTCGCACTAGGTGAACTCGCTTCAGTTGTTGCTGTGGTCTTTGTTCAGAAGATAGTCCATGCGGGCCACTTCGTTGCTCGTGACAGGGATAGAGCGACCATCTGCGGCCTCCAGAACTTCGCCCTTCTTCAAGTACACGGCGGTACCTACCCGGCTTTCCTTGCCCATCTTCCCATCAGGGAAGATGTAGAGACTGCCTCCGTCTTTGAGCGGGATGATTTCCTTGGCGGCTTCGACGGCGGCGTGCCCAGCGAAGACGGAAGTGGAGGCGAGAGCAAGGGCTACGATGGCAAGTTTCGTTTTCATATATGTTCCTTCTGTGATTGTCCGAACAGCACTATTGCTTCGGAGTACCTGCGTACCCCCCTAAGCTACCCAGATGGCCGTGACGAGAGCGCTGCCTGAGCATTACTTTTTTGTCAGGACAGGGCGTTCAGTTGGCAATTGCGGTTCGCAAGGTTTGTCGTACCCCTTGCGCCCAACTGGAGCCCTGTCGCAGCGAGGTGAGGGTCGATGTTGGGACCTGTGCAAAGAACATGGACTCATCGACGCCGCTGCGGTCAAGTCGATATCGAAGCTTCTGCGACCGCTGTCGCTGCTCGGCGTTGGACAGCACCGGGCCCTCACCCGCGAGTCGGAAGAACTCTGCAGACTCGCGTAAGCTGTCGACAAATTGACCTTTTAGCGCCGGTATTGCTCGGCCAAACCTGGTTCTCTGGTTGCGGTCAGCCGCGCCGCTTGAAACGACCAGGCCCCATGACCTTACGCCGGACACAACGTCCACGCACGTTGCTTCGGCTTTGGTCAATCCGAAATGCCTCGAGACGCGTAAACGATGTGCGACCCAGGGGTCGATTTTTTCCAGCTCTTCAATGACATGCAGAGCGTCGTCGTCAGTTCCTCGCACGGGAAGAACGAACGATTGCAGCAGGCTTTTCGCAATGACGTCGTCTTGGGCTGCAGCTTGAGACATCCAGTGAAGCCCAAGCTCCTGCTCTGCGATGCCAGTAGCTGATTTGAGAATCATTGCTCCAAGCTGACGTTGCGCATTGGCGTTGCCACTAGCGGCAGCCTTCTCAAGAAAGAAAAGCGCTGCTTGGGGATTTGCCACGGAGCCATGGCCATCGGAGTGGACTCGGTAGAGGAGCAACCAAGCCTCGCTCAGACCTGCATCCGCCGCACGAAGTAGTAGCGCGGTACCCCCTCTGAGATTTCGCCGGGGCACCAGACTTTCGGAGGATGCAAATGCGGTGTCAATGCCGCAAAATGCGCGGCCCAAAAGCAACGCTGCCTCGGCGTTCCTTCGGCCCACGCAGTCCTCCAGGATGGCATGAAGCGTCGTACTGTCAAGTTCGGGGAGAGACACCTGAACGCTTTGCAGGAAGACAAGGGCGCCGCAAACGGCATCGCACAGCGCTGAGCCTCGCTCCAAAGGCAGCGCAATTGCGTACTTGAGCAGTCGAATGACGAGTGCAGAGTTTCCAGATTGTGTGGCCTCGGAGAGCGCGTGTTCAACAGTGCCTTCGGCCGCGACGTCGGGCTCCTTGACAAGAGCTTTCAATGCCGACAAGAGACGGCCTTCCTCGGAGCTCTTGTAAGCACTTAGAGCGTCTGAGGCTGTCGCACTACCCAAGGCTTCGGCTCGCTCCCATAGCTCGAGAGCAAGCTCTTCGTCCAGTTGCATCAAACCACGCCATACCCCCAGCTTGAGGCAAGCACCTGACGAACCAGCACTTGCTGCGGCAACCAGCATTGGGACCAGGTCGCGTCGGACGAGGTCGCTCAACGAAAGGCTTTCCGCAATGATTCTGGCGGAGCGCTCTGAAGTGGAAAGCGCTGGGTGGGATAGGTATTTGAGGCCTAGATCGGTGTACTGTGGAAAGCCCTGCACACCTTGCAAGTAGCGTTGCCCAACCTCGCATAACGCATCCAAGTCGCCTTGTCTAGCAAGGGCCAGCAGTTGAACGTCTTGACGCCGCATGTTTTCCAGAACTTCGATAGAAACCTGTCGGGGAATCTATCGAGATGCTGGTTTCCACGAGCTTTCGCTCTGATGACGATGTCGTCACCAAATTGTTATTTTCACGAATTGGACTTCCCGTACGTAGTGACGGAAAAACACAACGCCCTACGGATGGGCTGGGTTGGTACGTGCGAAGAGAGCAACGCATTTCGCCTGTTTTCAGGCAAATCGCTAGCGAATTTTTCAGAACTAGACGCGGGGTGAGCGTTCATGCGTAGACGTGAACATAGTCACGGGTACGCACCGTCGTCATGTGCTTGGTCAGACAGCCATCAGTTTTGGCTGTTCGTCTTCGGTGACTCTTTGACCAGCATGCGAGGTGCGATTCGTCCCCCCAAACTAGTCTCTGAATAGAGCTATCAGCGTAAAGGAAATCTCATGAACAAGACGAATCGTTCGGCACTGGCCGTGCTCGCCCTCCTCGGGACCACTGCCGCCTTTGCCCAAAGCAGCGTGACGCTGTACGGCCGTGTGAATACCACGGTGGAACGCCAAGATGTGGGTGGCGTGAAGACCACGGTTGTGGCCAACAACAACTCCCGCTTCGGCTTCAAAGGTGTTGAGGATCTCGGCGGTGGACTGACCGCTGGCTTCCAGCTGGAAAGCGGTTTTCAGTCTGACACCGGCGTTGGCAGTGGTGCGCTTTTCGGCCGCCACAGCGAAGTGAACCTGTCGGGCGGATTTGGTACCGTTCGCTTGGGCAACTTCTTCCCCGCCTCGTACTTCGCGTCTGCCGACTATGTCAGCATGCACAACCACGACACTGGGTCCTCGTCTGACGCTCTGTACTACGACCCGGTCTGGTTCGGCGGCCCAGGCACCGGCAACAAGATTGCCTACCGCACCCCCAATATCGGTGGCTTCACTGCGGAAGGTTCTGTTGTGCTGCATGAGCAAGCACCCGGTACCGGCGGCAAGAATGGCTATGACTTTGCTGCCAACTACGCCATGGGCGCACTGGACCTTGGCGCAGGCTACAGCGCCATTGATAGCAACAAGCAGTTCTCCTTGCGTGCTCTGTATTCCTTCGGTCAATTTACCGTTGGTGGCTACTATCAGCGCAACAAGGACGCAAACCAACTGCTGGCTACGGGAGCTGGAACACGCAACAATCTCCGCTTGGCTGCAGCCTACAGCGTTGGCGCCTCGGAGTTTCACGTGAACGTGGGCCGTGCAGGCGAATACGAGAACATCGTCGACAGCGACGCTACGCAATACACGCTGGGCTACAACTACAACCTGAGCAAGCGCACGAAGGTCTACGGTTACTACACCCGCGTGAACAACAGCACCAACGCGACCTACATGACCGGCACCGCTGGTGCCGATTTCAGCTCCGTTGCTGTGGGCATTCGCCACAACTTCTAAGCTGCTCGTGCTATCGGCAGCCTCGCTGCCCGAGCGTTAGCTTTCGAAGAAAGAGGCCTCGCGTTCCTTCAAGGGATGCGAGGCCCTTTGTCTTTTAGCCGCACAGCCACAAACAGCGTGAGGGATTCCATAAATGAATAGCATCGCCTTCTTGAACGGTGGCGTGAAGTTGATTGGGCGTTTGCCAGCACAGGTGTCACGTGACGCCCGCTTCGGTACACTTCCTCTTGTCCCATCTGAAGGCGTCGACTCGCAAGAGTCAGGTGATTTTGCTTCTCGCGTCTGGCGCGAAGATATGGCATCGATGCGCGAATCGACCTTCTCTCTGACAGAGCTCGCTCCTGGCTACTTCAAGTGGAGGTACCTGTTGAAGAGCGGTTTTCAAGAGCGCACCATCAGGCGCTCACCATGCAATCGCGGAGCACGCCACCCACGACCACTTTTTTTTGGACTCGAGGCACATGAAGCTGTTGGTGATTGAGGATGAAGTGAAACTGGCGGAGTACCTTCGGAAAGGCCTCCAGGAAGCTGGTTTCGTTGTGGACCTTGCGCACAATGGCATCGATGGCTTGCATCTCGCAATGGAGTCCGACTACGACCTCATCGTGCTAGACGGCATGCTTCCTGGCATTGACGGGCTTGGCTTGTTGGCCGCGTTGCGTCAGACCAAGCGCACAAGGGTCTTGATGCTGACTGCGAGAATAAAGGTCGAAGACAGAGTGCGCGGCCTGAACACAGGTGCAGATGACTACATGGTCAAGCCGTTTGCATTTTCTGAACTCGTTGCCAGGGTTCAGGCATTGTTGAGAAGAGAACAGACAGGAGTGGGAGCTGAGCAGCCCACGGTGCTTAGTGTGGCTGACCTAGAGGTTGACCTGGTCGGTCGCAAGGTGTCTCGCCGAGGGCAAAAGATTCTCCTGACATCGCAAGAGTTCAGCCTTCTTTCCTTGCTCCTGCGACGACAGGGCCAAGTACTTTCGAGAACCGAAATTGCCTCGCAAGTGTGGGACATGAACTTCGACAGCAACACAAATGTGGTGGACGCTGCGGTCCGACGCTTGCGCACCAAAGTGGATGTGCCGTTTGACAGCCCGTTGATTCACACGGTTCGCGGCGTTGGCTACATCCTAGAACCCCGACAAGAATGAATCGGAATAGCGCAAATTCGCTAGGACGACGGCTGTCGGCCTGGCTTGCGTGGCAAAGCTTGGGTGGGCTGCTAATCGTGTGTGCAACGGTGTACGGAGCCACACACTACGCGTTCAAGGCGCGGCAGCTTGAGGAGTTGGACCAGAAGCGGGCGCTGCTGACATATCTTGCCTCCGAGGCCGCGCGCAACGGCAATGAAGTCAAGCTCAAGCATGAGCTTGACGATTTCATGGTTGGCCATCCCCAACTCGGGCTTTCCGTCGCACAGACAGACGGAGCAATTTTTCACCAAAAACTGCTGCCACCGTCGAGGCATGAGCGACGAACGATTCAGTTCAACCTCGACTCCCCGAAACCTGGTCAGCAAATGCTTCGCACGGAGTTGTCGCTGGATGTAGGTGGCGATGCGCTGGTGTTGCGACGCATCGCCTGGATTCTCTTTGGGGCAGCAGTGGGAGGCGTACTGCTGATTTCCTTCGGCGGATTTCTCCTGGTGTGGCTTGGATTGCGGCCTTTGCGCGAGCTCTCGGCACAGGTGAAAGTGCTCACAGCAGGGACGCTGCACATCCGACTGGATGGTTCGCGACAGCCCGACGAGCTCGCTCCGTTGATTGCGCAATTCAACGATTTGTTGGCCCGACTCGACCAGTCTTATGAACAAATGGAGGGCTTCAACGCTGACGTCGCCCACGAGTTGTTGACGCCGCTGACTACATTGATGAGCGGTGCTGAACTGGCGATGAACTCATCCAAGAGCTTGGACGAGATACGTGAGTTGCTCGGTTCGAATCTGGAGGATCTGCAGCGCATCGCTGGAATAGTGCACGACATGCTGTTTCTCTCGCAAGCAGATAGGGGGGCGGCTGCGCGTCGCACATCAACTCCCAGCCTCGCAGCAGTCGTACGGCGCGTTGCCGAGTACCACGAAGCTACCCTCGATGATGCTGGACTAACCCTTGAGGTGAAGGGGGACGTCGATGGCGAGTTCGACCTGCAGCTGTTGCAGCGCGCGTTCTCTAACCTGGTTAGCAATGCCACTCGCTACGCCACAAAGGGCTCGAGCATCGTAGTGAGGATTGAACCCGATGCCTTCGAGCAGGTGACGGTTCTTGTCGAGAATCGCGGGGCCCCGGTTGACACCCAGACCCTCTCTAGGATGTTTGACCGGTTCTTTCGAGCCGATGCATCACGCAGCGGAGCTAGCAAGAATCACGGCCTCGGTCTCTCAATTGTTGCGGCCATTGCGCGTATGCATGGCGGCACGACCATGGCTGCATCGAGCCACGGAGTCACCAGCGTGGGCATCCGTCTGAAGCGGTTCGCTAAGTAGTCGACAACCGATTTTCCACATCGGTGTGGGCAATCTCACGAGCGAGTTTGCCCGGCAACCTGTACTGCGCACTCGCGTTTCAGCCTAGCTTTCAAATATGACTGATTTGTCATTTTGATGACTTCATGTTGTTGAGGACCAACTCATACAGTGCTTCTCAGTGCCGAAACGGCAGCTGTTGCCTCACACGAGAGGCTTTCCAAATCACTTATGAGGTCCTACATGTCCAAAATCCATACCTTCCGACAAGCCGCCTTCGCAGTCTCAATTGCAGCCACCCTGGCCAGCGCCTCCGCTGCTGGCGTTTCCAGCAAGGAGCAGGCGCTGATTGGCCAACCCGCTCCTGCCACGGCATCGGCACGTGTCATCGACCTGAGTGCGTCCAGCTACGCGAATGTCTCCTACGGCGAGACAGTCGTCTTTCGCGGCAATGGAGGCAACCAGTTCACATGGACGTTCAACGGTGTTGGTGGCCGTTCCTGGGACCTTGCCAAGATTGCCCCAGCCGGCTTCTCCGACAAGCAGTTCCGCGTGTTCGTGAGTCGTAATCCGCTGTATCGCAGCTGAGCGTTCATCGCTCGTAGTGGGCGAATCCGCGCTGCCGGGACGGGGATTGCCACGACAGGCGCTAGGAGTACACGGGCTACACACGCATGGTGTGTGGCCCGTTTTACTTTTTGTCGCCGCCCTTGTATGCCAGAAGGCGCAGTGCGTTGAAGACGACCAAGAGCGTCGAACCCTCATGAACGGCAACGGCTGCTCCAATGCCAAGACCCATGATGGTCGCGGGGACCAAAACCGCCACGATGCCAAGACTCACGAAGACGTTCTGACGAATCACCGAACGCGTGTGACGGCTTAAGCCTACGGCGAAGGGAAGGTTTCTCAGGTCGTCGGCCATTAGCGCCACGTCGGCTGTCTCCAGTGCCACATCTGAGCCTGCAGCCCCCATGGCGATGCCTACGGTCGCGTTGGCCATAGCGGGGGCGTCATTGACGCCATCGCCCACCATTGCTACCTTCGTTTCCTCGCGAAGCTTGCGAATCGCTTCGACTTTGTCCTCGGGCATTAAGTCACCCCAGGCCTCATCGAGCCCTACCTCACCGGCAACTGCTTCTGCCACTTTCTTGTGGTCCCCGGAAATCATAATCATGCGGGTGATGCCGAGCTCTCGAAGCTGCTTCAGTGCATCACGTGCGCCTTCGCGTGGGGTATCAAGAAGTCCGATGGCGCCGAGATCTCGCTCACCCTTGCGCACAACCATAGATGTGCGGCCTGCTTCACGCAGACTTTCAATGGCTGACGCGGCCGAAGCACCCAGGGGGGCGATGCCATCGCTTCCAAAGAGTTCTGCTTTGCCAATCCAGACTGTCTCCCCGTCCACAGTGGCAGTCACCCCGCGTCCAATCAAGTTCTCGAGATTGCTTGCGGTTGGGATGGGTTGCTGCCCCAAGCGTTCACGACCGTCCTTCGCTATCGCAGCAGCAAGCGGGTGGTCGCTCAAGGACTCGACTGCAACCGCCACAGCGAGCAGTTCTGTTTCGGTGACACCTTCCGCTGTCACCACGTCGGTGATTCGCGGTCGGCCTTCCGTCAGTGTGCCGGTCTTGTCAAATGCCATTGCGTTGAGGGAGCCGAGCTCTTCAAGAGGAGCGCCACCCTTTATCAGAACGCCACCTCGTGCTGCGCGAGCAATACCTGAAAGAACCGCGCTGGGCGTCGCAATGGCCAAGGCACACGGGCTGGCAGCCACAAGAACCGCCATGGCGCGATAAAAGCTATCGCGGAACGGCTCGTCCACGACTACCCAAGCAAACAAGAGTAGGAACGCCAGCAACAGAACAGCGGGCACAAAAATGCGTTCGAACTGGTCCGTGAATCGCTGCGTTGGAGACTTGCGCGTCTCTGCTTCGCTGACCATCTTGACCACTCGGGCCAGGGTCGAATCGGTGGAGCGTCGCGTCACCTCAATTTCGATGGCATGTGCCCCGTTGATGGTGCCCGAGAAAACGCGGGAGGCTGCTTCGATGGCATCGGGTCTCGAGCGAGCGAGGGCCGCATCATCGACCGGCCGCTTATCGACAGGCATGCTCTCGCCAGTGACAGGCGCCTGGTTGATGCTTGTTGTGCCAACCAGAATAAATCCATCGGCGGGAAGGCGCTCATTTGGCCTCACCAAAACGACATCACCGACCACGAGTTCTTCAACCGCAATCTCAGATGTCTGCCCATCGCGGCGAACGGTGGCCGTATCTGGCGCTAGTTCTGCCAGTGCCTCAATGGCGCGCTTTGCCCGACCCATGGCATAGCTTTCAAGTGCGTGGCCCAGGCTGAACAGAAACAGAAGAAGCGCGCCCTCTGCCCATGACCCGAGAGCAGCTGCGCCGGCAGCCGCGACCAACATCAGGGTGTCAATCTCGAAGCGCTTGCGTCGAAGGTTATCGATGGCTTCTCGCAATGTATAGAAACCGCCAAAGAAGTACGCAGCGACGTAACAAGCAAGTGGAAGCCAGGATGGCGCGCCCGTGATTAGCTTCTCCGCGACGGCTCCCGCACCGAGCAGCGCTCCGCAGATCAGCGCGAAGATCATTTCGCTGTTCGCGCCGAACACGCCGCCATGCTGGTGCCCTTCGTGGCCGCCGGAAGCATGTTTATGGTCACCGTGGTCGTGGCTATGCGCGCTATGGTCTTCCTCCGCCTCGCGCGGATTCGTTCCAAGGCTTGAGAGTTCGGCACGTATTACTTCTTCCGAGGTCTTCTCGCGGTCGAACTCGATGTGCAGGAGCCCTGAAGCATTGCTGTTGGCTTCAAGAACCCCCTCCAACTTCTGCAGACGGTCGGCCACGGACCCAGCCTTCCTTTGATGGTTAACCCCGTCAAGTTGCCACTGAAGGTGGCCGAAGCGGCTAGAGATTTCTGCGCCAGCTGCTTTCGCAAGTTCACGAATGCGCGTTAACGAAAGCTGGTCCGGGTCATAGTGAATGCATAGCTGCGGCGGCTTTTCTGCGGCGCCAGGCCGCACGTGCACTTCGTCAACGCCTGGCCGATTGCGCAGCAGCTGTCGCAGCCGCTCAACGCAGGCATCTGCTTCGCCAGGAATGCTCGGCAGAAGAACAGGGAGGTCGAGGCGAAGCTTTTCAGACATGACGTGATGGTCGCTCTATACGACTGAGTTGAAGAGAAAAGAGCTGAACTTTGCTCGCAGAAGGTGTGCGAAGAAGCTCGTGAACGCTTGATTCTTGAACGGCTGACACGTGCACCGAAAACATATCGCAAAAGTCATGTTCGCGTCACATTCGCGTTAGATAATTTATATCCATGGTGCAAAGCTCGCCAGAGGTGTTTTCGTCCTCGTTTTGTCACATTGCGTCGGTCTAATCATTTGTGTCAGCCCGACTTGGGTTGTCGTTCCACCGAGTCCTTGCGATGTAGGTCGCATCGGAACACGGTCCAACTCAACTGCACAGCAATAGACGACATGAAACACTCTCTCATCGCCCTTTCGATTCTCGCGACCACTGCAGGGGCGTTTGCGCAAAGCAGCACCACTCTCTTCGGTGTTGTCGACGCATCTGTGACACGACTGTCCAGCGACAGCGCGAGCGTCACGGGACTCTCCAGTGGTGAACAATCTAGCAGCCGTCTGGGTTTTCGTGGACTGGAAGACCTCGGCGGAGGTCTCAAGGCCAGCTTCTGGCTTGAAGGCAGCGTTGCCGTTGACAACGGCGGTACAACATTTCGCTTTGACCGTCGCTCCACTGTTGGCTTGATTGGCGGGTTTGGCGAGGTTCGACTTGGCCGGGACAAGCTCGCGTCCTATCTGAACGTAGAGACCTTTGACCCGTTCGGCGACATTGGAGTGGCTGGAAACGGCGCTAACAACATGCTCGGCAACGCAACGGTCGCCGCTGGCACGCAAGAGGGTAGCCACTCCAAGCGCGCAAGCAATATCGTCTCGTATCTGACGCCCAAGATGGGTGGCTTCCACGGCCAGGTGCAATACGGCTTCGGCGAGCGAGCTAGCAGCGAGCCGAACAACAGCCGAGGCAATTTCGTCTCCGCACGCGTGGGATATCAATCGAACCCGCTCGACATCGCGTTGGGCTATGCACAGTTGAAGGGGGGCACTGCTATCCAGGAAGTGACCTACAAAGCGGTCAACTTGGGCGCTTCGTACGACCTCGGATTCGTGAAGCCGATGGTGCTGATTGCGACCGAACGTGGCGCCGGGCGCGGTGTCAATGCGTATACCTTGGGCGCGTCGGCCCCCGTCGGACAGGCGGGTGAGTTCCGTGTCGGCTATACACGCTTCAGCACCCGCAACCAGGTCGAGGCCGATTCCTCGAAGTTGGGTCTCGGCTACATCCACAAGTTGTCCAAGCGCACTGTGGTCTACGGCCTGCTCGCACGAGTGAGCAACGACAGCAACGCGAATCGCGGCTTCGCAGTCTCCTCGTCTTCCCTGGCGTCTCCGCTCATCGCCGCCGGCGACAGCGCAACCGGATACTCCATCGGCGTGCGTCACTCGTTCTGACAAAAAGAGCCGCAGCACGGATGTGGTGTCTGTGCTGCGGCGTATAAAGTGCTCCCCGTGGAATTGGCCCAAGAGCTTTGCGGTTCTCGGGCCTTTTTTCGTTGGGGATTTCGTGAAGGTTTGGTTGCGTCCTATTAACGCGCAATCAACTCCAGAAAGTTACATCTTCTTCGTGAACATCATGACCAGCGTGTTTGCGTTCACAGATTTTCCATCTGCCTTTCCAAGGAATGAGTTCTTCTTGGTTGCACCGACCATTGCGCCTGACACTGAGAAGCCATCGCCGAGGTCATAGACAGCGCCAACGCTGTAGTCGACATAGTTGGGCAGGGTAATGTCGCTGCTGTACGAGGTGTAGCCCAGCGATGCCTTCAAGGTCCACTTGGGATGGATCTCTTGAGCGTAGGCCACGCTCAGATACCCAGTGCCTTTGCCCTTCAAACCCGACCCGAGCGCGGAGCCCGCAGCGTTGAAGTAGTCGTCAGATACGGTGTGGTAGTACTTGGCGCTCAGAGGACCCCAACCCACACCGAGGTACAGCTCAGTTGTGTTTACGGCGCTGGCGCCCGTGTAGTGATAGCGCAGAACACCAGCGTCCCAGCTGAGCTCGCCGGTTGCAAAGATGTAGCCAGCGTAGAGATCGCTTTCCAGATTTGCGGTCGGGCCCGTGGCACTCGTCTGGAAGTTGACGGTCGAGTTCCAGTTTCCAGCATAGAAACCACTTGCGTGGGAGTAGTCGAAACCGCCTTGCAGCGCAGGTCGCAGCTGTCCTTCTCGCACATCCTGGTCTTGACCGCGAGTCTTGTAGTTGGTGACGAGACTGACGTTCGCGCTCAGCTGGGCGCTGGCCAGCATGGGAAGCGCTGCCAATGTGAGGACGGCCAGGGTCTTGGGGGAGATGGTTGTTTTCATGAGTGAGCTTTCAAGTGGTGATGAACAGATAAAAGCCGAGTCGGAGCTTTTGACCCCCACCCTCAATTGCAGGCAACGAGGGCACGGGACTCGACGTAGACAGCTTGCTATGGCATAGCGTTTCACCAAGAGAAAACTTCGGGGAATTCATTGAAACGCTAGTGAATTTGGCTCTTCAAGCGCGATTCAGCAACTTGAAAGCAACTGCCCTCGTGCAACTCCCCATTGCATGTTTGGCTGCTTCTCAGTCAACCCGGGCGCTCACTGCTGGCACGAACCGATTTCTCCGGTCAGAGCCAGGCTGAACGCGACTCAGCTCTTCCGACACATAAGCAGAAAGTGACGCATTTGTCATCGCTCGGATGTCGGTTTGTGTCGGTGCGCTCTCTAAATTAAGTCCAACAGATGACGGCTCCCGCTGGTAACCGCGTAGCGATCCGACGGACCGCCAAGTCTGCAAACGTTCACTCGGCCCATGTCCACTGTGATGTCAGGTCGATGGCTCTGTTCTCGAGTGCGGTTAGAGGCCGTGCCCTCAATCCCAGGACAACTATCCGTGGAGTTTCTTTCCCAGGAGCGTCAAGCCGAAGTCAGAGCCATCGCCGAAAGGCAGCAGAAGACTTACCGCCAGATGCTTTCGGCAAACAAAAACAAGACGTTCGCCATCCATGCGATTCACAACCTGCATCGGCAGATAGACGAACTGGTGACAAGGGTCCAAGCAAGACCTGATGTGCGCTTCGACTGCAAACCGGGGTGCTCGCATTGTTGCAACTTCCGCATTGAGGTCTTCCCGCCCGAGGTGTTTGTTCTGGCTCGAAGGCTGCGGGCGCTGCCAGGCGACCAACTAAACCTGGTGACTGAACGGCTTCGTCTTCATGTTCAAAGGTCACAAGGAGTCCCTAGAGCGCAGCACTGGATGAACTGCCCGTTGCTGAATGACGACCGTTGCTCCGTCTACGAAGACAGACCGTCGACTTGCAGGAAGTACCTGTCCTTAGATGTTGAGGAGTGCAAGCGACCAGGAATCAGCGCGCTAGAGGACGGCGAGTTGGCGCTGAAGTCATTGGCGCTCGTCAGTGGCGTTCGAGAGGCCTATTCAAAGGCCAAGAGTCCCCTCTCCATCCACGAGCTGAGCGAGGCGCTACTCATGGCGCTTACTGACCCAACCTGCGAGGAACGTTGGTTCAAGGGTGAGATTGTCTTTCCGCTAATGGCTGCGGACGACTGAATTCATGACGCCAGTCTTTTTATGTAGAGGGGAGCTGTGAGCGCAGTTGGGCGTAACGAGCCATGCCCATGCTACAGCGGGAAGAAGTACAAGCATTGCTGCATGACGCGTAGTTCGACCCCGTTGGCGGCGGGTGAAGCGACCAGCCCAGTCGATGCGCTTAACGTGGCATGGAGCTTCTTCGAGTCGCGCCAAGCAACCGAGGCGGCGAATCTGTGTCGAACAGTTCTTCGTTCAGATGCGACGCAGCCGGATGCGCTGTACTTGCTGGGCGTCTTGGCTTGTGAAAGCGGAAATTTCTGGGATGCTCTGGATCTCTTCCGGAAAGCTGCACTGGCGCGCCCGCAGTTTCCTGAAGCGCACTACTACCTCGGGCTTATTCATATGAGGCAAGCCCAGCATGAGCAGGCTGCCTCGCACTACCGCCAAGCAATCGCATCTGCGCCTGGATTCGTCGAAGCACATTGCAATCTGGGCGTTGTGCTTAACCGCTTGGGTCAGCCGCTTCAGGCCTTGTCCAGCTACCAGGAGGCACTGGCCATTCGTGAGGCGACAGAAGTGAAGATTGGCCTCGCCGAGTGCTTGCAGCGCCTCCGCGTCTCGCCAGGCGTGAGCCACTTGCGCCCCCTGCTCACGCGCGCAATCGCTGAAGCCTGGCGCCGGCCTGAAGAGCTCGCGCCCGCCGCCATCGCCTTCCTAAAGTGCGAAGCAGGATTCCAAGAAGCATTGTCGAAAGGAGTTGGGCGAGAGAGATTGCTTGCCGACTGGTGCGAAAACAGACTTCTTCTTGCGTTGCTTGAGAGTGCGACGATTTGCGATGTCGAGCTCGAGCGCTTGTTGACAGCGGTCCGCGAGACGCTTCTGGATGACGCTCTGAGGTTCGATGTGGAAGATGATGAGCTGCTGAGCTTGCGTTCCGCCCTAGCACAGCAGTGCTTTGTGAACGAATACTCTTGGCTCGTGCACCCAGAAGAAAGCGAGAAGGTCGAAGAGCTACTGAAGCGTGCGAGTCTCGCTATCGAATCGGGTCGAATGCCGTTGCCACAAGTCATGCTCGCGCTTGCTAGCTATCTACCTCTGTGCAATCTGCCATTTGTAGACGCTCTGAGGGAACATGCCTGGTCTGATTCGCTGCGGTCGGTGATACGTCAGCAAATTGATGAAGTGAGGCAGGAGTTCAATTGGCGCTCGGTCCTTCCAAAAATAACAGCGATAGACCAAGACTCGTCGAGCAAGGTTCAGCAACAGTACGAAGAGAACCCTTACCCGCGCTGGGTCCGCTCCTCTTTGTTTCCCGCCCCACTCACGTTGGAAGACCGGCTGCGCATGCAGATTCCGCACGCGCGTTTTCAACCAATGAACAGAATCGGTACTGTCGACGTTCTTATTGCGGGATGCGGAAGCGGTCGTCACTCAACTGAGAGTGCAAGCGCATATAGCGACTCGCGAGTGCTTGCGATTGACCTAAGTGCAAGCAGCCTCGCCTACGCGATGCGCAAGTCTCATGAGCTCGGTCAATGCAATGTCGAGTACGCCCAAGCCGACATTCTGCAACTATCGTCGCTCAACCGACGCTTCGACCTCATCGAGTCCGTAGGTGTGCTTCATCATTTGGCTGACCCAGCGGCGGGATGGCGAGCACTACTCCAAATGCTACGGCCAGGCGGACTCATGTTGCTCGGCCTGTACAGCGAAGCAGCGCGCGCTCCAGTAGTCGCCGCGCGGCAATTCATTGCTCATCATGGCTATCTCGCTACTGCACAAGGCATTCGAGAATGTCGCGCGGCAATCATGGGGGCAGATTGTCCGGAGGCACTGAGTCACCTCACCGCGTTCGGAGACTTCTACGGCTTGAGTGCATGCCGCGACTTGCTATTCCATGCGCAAGAGCACCGCACAAACTTACTCGCTATTGATGCGCTGCTGAATGAGCTGTCGCTCGACCTCGTAGGCATGCATGTTGAGCCAGAGGTACTTCGAAAATTCCAAGTGGGCTGCTGCCGGTTTCAAAGACACCTTGTTAAGGTGGAAGATGAAACCGGAG
>VFQP010000432.1_pt1 | contig 101879 bp, 130 predicted proteins | sample 3512351 | NCBI WGS metagenome assembly VFQP01 (sample SAMN10412372, study PRJNA504923) | tailings metagenome | isolation source: Relicate 1 Philex TSF1 revegetated site | place: Philippines: Tuba, Benguet | collected 2017-08-29
TGCATCCGACACGCAGGTGGCAGCACGACAGGGACTAGCCTTCACAACGCAGATGTCCAATGCTGTGTGCCAAAACTGTGGTGGGCAGCTGGCTACCCGTGATGATTCCAGGTAGTTATTGTTGTGTGGAAAAGGGGCATTGTGGTTTTGTATGTTTACAAACCATCAACACGAGTACACTGATCACCTCAGTGCTTCCATCGCCAAGTTGTCCCCTACCTACCTCCGCCGCAAGCGTAACAGTGATGCAGCAGCTCCCAATAAACGGTACAGAGGAGTGGGGGGTGATGAGGTCACCAGCTGTGTATGTCAACTGTGTCAGCGTAAATATATCATTTCACAACCACGCAGGCAACGGCCAGCCAACACCGTGGCATTGTTGCAAACGTGTGAAAATTGTGGTACCACCAATGCCAAGCCATATTGCAATGCAGACGTCGCGGCACAGGTATGTCGGTGACCACCATTGCACGCACCATCCACCTGTCATCACATCCCCCCCATCATCACAGGCTGCAGGGGATGCCAACCTGCGTGACCTGACCAACAGCAAAACCAGCGCCCCACGCGCGCCATCAGGTGAACCGGAAGTGATGCAGCGGGGCACGCCATCGACAAACGCCGCCGCACAAGCACAGCCATCCACCCTTGCCATCCTCAGCCTCCACCCCACCGAAGAGGGTGCTGCAACCACCACCAAGTCACACAGCGCAGTGCGTGGCAACAACAACGCATCCAGCATACCTGTGCAGTCACCCATAGTGGCAGGCAACAGCACCGATGCCCTCCCACCAGCTGCACCTCATGCTGCACACATGTCCATGGCGAGTCAATTTGCCCAACAGGCACGACCACCTGTCCAACCAGATTTCTCCACTGCTGACAATTATGGTGTGCAGCACAATGCTGCAGCACTCCCACAAATGTCTGACAGTGTCGTGCAACCAGAACTGTCACTCGTGCAGCCACCCACACGAAGGGGGGGGGCGGATGTGTCCACCGTGGGGGGGAGCCATGCTGCGAGTAGGGGTGGGTCGGCGGTGCTGGGGGGGCATGGTATGGTGGGGCCCACAGAGAGCGTGTGCAGCAAGCACCCAAGGGGGGCTGCGCGACCTGCTCTGAGTGAAAAAGTAGGGGAGGCAACGGGGGGCCGCGTGGGGGCGGAGGGGGGGGGAGGCCACGGGGGAGGGCAGGTGGGAGGGCGTGGATCGGCATGTCGGACAACAAGGGGTGCACGGGGCGTGATGGTGGCGGATGCTGATGATGTGGTTTCAATTGGTATGGTGATGCTGATGTGAGGCAGCATGTGATCAGCGCATGTGATCAGCATGTGATCATCCTCCCCACAGGTACATTTGCAAGTGAGCTCAGCAACCCAGGACGACATGCTGCAGGACACCCAGCACAACAGGATGAGGAGCACGTGACAAGCCCCATTCGTGCGAGTGAGGTGCATCAGCAACGCAATGGTGTGCATGGTGCGCCCCCCAGCACTGCAGCAATGGTGCCTGCACACATTGGAGAGGTGTGTTGATGGTGTTTTTGATGTTCTCTATTAGGTCCTCTTCTGGTGGATCAACCCCACTAGTGGTTGACAATCCTCACATCATCATCATCATCATCATCCTTGATCATCCTTGATCATCCTTACACATCATCCCCCACAGCCTGTATCAACAGCAGCAGCACATACAAGTGCAGTGGACACCCCACCCCCCGTAACACGACAGCAATTTGCATCAGCACATGCAGACAGCAGTCGGCCAGTGGGTGCATCCCAAGTAGATGGTGGAGGGGGATCAGGACCGACGAGCGAGGGGGAGGACGCTCACACACAGCACACACATGAATCGGATGCATTGGCTGCAGTGCATTTGGATAGCCCAACGTGCTTGACACGTCGACAGGCGAGGGCGGTGCTGGCGGGGCGGGGGCGGCTGCGTCGGGGGGGGCGTTGATGATGCAGGGGATGAGGTTTGTCATCATGTGGCAGTCGTCATTATTGTTTATGTGTGCGTTGATCGGTGTTTGTTTGTGTGTTTCGGGCGCATCTTGCGCGCATTCTTGGGCACTTGTCAACAAAAGAGCGCAACACCCAACAGTTGAAAATTGTGTGCGTACATGCGCATACACTGTCAGCATCATTGCATGGTGTGTCATCACAAGAAACGCACACGTGTGATATTTGTTTTGGATTTTTTTCATGCTTCCCACTGCACGTGCTGCAAGACGTGTATACAATACGTCTTACCTCACACAATCACCATTATAACAAATCATCATAGTAACCAAACACACACACGCATGGTGAAAACATTGATAACGACGCTTCCAGCCCTGCTCCTTTGTGTCTCCTGTCATTTCCCCCCTGTCATTTCCCCCTCTCCTTTCCCCCCTCTCCTTTCCCCCCTCTCCTTTTCCCCCCTCTCATTTCCCCCCTCTCATTTCCCCCATTCAGCTTCCTGCATCACCCCATCCAACAGCTTCATAAACGCCACTTTAGCCCCCTCTGTACAAGACAAGCTCGACGGCACCCCAATCGCCCTCGACCACTGCACCGACGCCACCATAAACCCAGCCGCACGCAGCGTCGCTTCCCTCAGACGCATGGCCAGTGTCGGCAAGCGTTCTGTGGATACATACGATCTGGGCCATGCATCACCACTGTCACAGTCATCAAAAGCCCTGGAACCTTCAAGGGACCTCGAAACCTTGTCCCAGGAGGAGGCCCCTTCATGGGGCCCCTTGTGGCCCTTGTACGAATTGGAGCGCTTGGCAATGTGGAGCACCAGGCGGGCGCCATTGTCCAAATGCAGCAGGACGTCGACATACATGACACCGTCTAATAGGGGGATGTTGGCTTCTGCATCGACGACGCGGGGGTGTTGTTTTGCCCATGATTGGAGGACACAAGCAGAGGGCATGATGGGGACTGGGTCTTCCCTGTGTTTTTTTTTTTGGGGGGGGGGGGTTGTGTGTTTGCAGGAGCTTCATATAGGTCAAAAATACGCCACATACACACTTTTTGCAATACAACAATACACACCCACGCAATACCACACCCGCCCTCCATACAATACAACAACAACCCCAAATGCACTACAACAACCCAGCCACACACACACACACCCTCTTGGTAAACATGTGCCAGGCAGCAATATGGGGGCCTCAGGGAGCAATGCCCCAATACTTTGTGATACATAATACAAACGCCTATGCACACTCGGCTCAAGCGTCACCGAGCCATTTTGCACACTGCTCACAAGTCGCTGATACCATGGGTGTGCAAGGGTGTGGAGTTGTTGTAAAAGCAAGGGATCCTCAAAGCACTGCATGAGACAGTAGTAGAGGGCACTTGCCTGGGGGAGATCAAGGTGAGGTGAAGGTGAGGTGAAGGTGAGGTGAAGGTGAGGTGAAGGTGAGGTGAACAGAGAGATTGAGGTGAGGGAACAGACAATCAATACAAAACACACACACACACTCACAAATCAACACATACACACACTATTCACAAATACAACCTTGCCTCGAACCCCCATGAATGCATGATCAGAGGTGAGCAGCTTCTGCATAACTTCCATCAGCACATGTGACTCAAATTGTGCAGGGGGACCCAACTGGGGGAGGATGTGTGTGGGAGGTGGCATGTGGGTGTGTAGGGGAGGATATATGTGGGGGAGGGTGTGATGAGAATGGGTGGTGGATGTGATGGTGTGGGGGAATGGTGTACATCAACGGTACATAAAAAACAATTGTCATGGGCACCATGTATCCATCATACAACACACATACCTGTCCAGCCATTTTTACCAGCCCATGCAAGTGTACGTCTGACAAATCATCAATGCTGTGATGAGGTGATAAGATTGTATGGTGTGTGTGTGTGTGTGTGTGTTGCAGATAGACATGGTGTGTAAATTGGTGTGTATACTACTGCATCATGTGCTTGTATTGTGTTGGTGATGAGAATAGGACACATACGAATATGCACACAAACACACACAAACAAACACACCATCACAAAAAAACGGTCAAAAAAAACCAACTTACCAGCTGCACAAAAAGTCAAACAGGCGTTTTGTGGTGTCAGGATCAGGTCTATGGTTTGCTTCTGCACACCGACTAAGTACAGCGTAGACAGATTTTTCATTCCAAGTGTGTGGTCTACTGGTGAATACGTATAATAAACGTGCAAATTGCTCATGATGGTCATCGAGTATGTTGAAGGGGCCAATCAACCCTGTGGTGGTCAACGAAATCAACATGGTCAACGTGGTCAATAAATTTCATACTGGTGATGGTGGTCAACATGGTCAACGTGGTCAACCATTTTGTGAACACACAGCATGACATGCATCACATACAACACCATCTGCAACAAACATCACAAACACATACAGATACACCATGCATGTGTGTACACAAACTCCAAGCATGTATACACATACACTATACAACACACACACCACTACACAGACACACACACCACCACACAGCACACGTACACAAAAGCATGCTCAGTCTGTTGACTCGCTCCTCTTGACCTGCTTCCACTCTCCCACATTCATATTCCACCATGTCCTGTAGTTTTGCGCGTGCCTCTTCAGATATCATGATGTTGTGCTGCTTGAAAAACCTGTATAGGGAGAGGGTGTGAGGTGTTATGGGGGGAGGTGGTGTGAGGTATTGTGCATTGCATGTGGTGTGAGGTAGTGGAGTACATTGCATGTGTACATCCCATGTGTGGATGGTGTGTGTTTGCAACAGACTTGACTTACTACACCATAACCAGACACAAGCACATCCACCAAAACAACACACACAAACACCAGAATACCTCAATACATTACACACATCAACCACAAGCATACCTCAATACGTTATACACAGCACCCATATGCAGGTGTCCCCACTGGTCCCTCATGGAACGTTCCAGAGCATATGCTACCTTGAGGTGCAGCTGCCCAACCATTGGTGTTTGTGACAGGTAGGTGAGCACACGTACGAGTATGGAGAGGTCGAGTTTCTGGGGGTGGTGGTAGGAGTGGCATGTTGTGGTAGGGTTAGGGGTGGCGGAGTGTGGTGGGGTAGTGGTGGTGGAGTGTGGTGGGGTGGTTGGGAGTGGTGTGTGTGTGGAACATACATATGCACCTATACTCAAACAACACGCTACACATACAAACACACACACAAACAAACAACACGCTACACATATAAACACAAAAAAAACCACACACACGCACACATACCTCTGCTCTTATCAAGCATGCATTTAAACACAGCGCCACATCCAGGTGTTTCGGCACACACCCCAGCTTACACAACAAATCTAACACCTGTGCAATCACCACAGCAGGAGTGGTAGTGCGTTCTCCCGCAAGTGCTTGTGCACATACTGTGTTGAGGAGGGTTGCTAGGGCATCAAAGTGTATGCCTAGCTGGGGCAGCCTGTGTGTGTTTTTTTTGTGTGTGTGTGTGTGTGTTTTTGGATGTGTGTTTTGTGGGTTGTGGTTTTTGTGTGTGTACGTTTCTTGTGTGTAGGTTTTTTGTGTGTCAAGTTACGTGTGTGTGTTGGTGGACACACATACACATTTCTGTATTGTACAAGCATGTATTGTATAGTACAAGCATGTATTGTATAGTACAAGCATGTATTGTATTGTACAAGCATGTATCACCATGCACACACACACTCGCCCTCTTTCCCCACAAACAATCCCCCCCCCCACATACGTTGAAAGCACCTTCAACCCATTCAACAACGACTGCACTTGAGGCACCATCCCCATCCCTATCGCCCTATTGAGTGCCTGCACAAACACCTCTGGTTGTATGTAGGGGGGCCATGCACCCTGGATGTGTATTGCACGTGCTAGGTAGCTGAGGTCTGTGGTGCTGCAGTGGGCAAGGGAGTTGGATATCTGTGTGAGATGGGTGGGTGGGTGGGGTGGGAGAGGGTGTGTGGTGGGGTGTGTGTGCAGGTATGCAGGTGTAGAGGGGTGTGTTGAGCAATGTTCCCAACAACACACACACCACACATACTCTCTCTCTCTCTCATACACACACACACACACACTTCCCCCTCCTCGCTCCATCTCCTTCTCCCTCTCTCACACCCACAAACACCCACACACCAAATGCCAGTGGTGATCATAATCCAGCTGTGATGGCCACCCCATTTTTGAGAAGGCAAACATCACTGCAGTCAGACTCCTAGGTGACATGAGAGGAAGCTGAGTCAGCACGGAATATGCCAGTGCCTCTTTTTCCTCTGGTGGTAGAGAAAAACCAGGGAGACTCATGTTCTCAGCAAGGACACTGATAAACATGGCGAGTTCATTTTCACTGAGCTGATCACGTAGCTGTGGGTGTGTGTTTGTGGGGGGGTGGGTGGGTGGGTGGGTGTGGGTGTGCAACAAGAAATACACAACAACAACAGTAGTCGCACATGCACCACAACAACACATACACCACAACAACACAACAAAAAAGCAACACACCTCTATGATTCGCTTCTGCACAGGGGTGATGTTGGGTATGGTGTATGGTTTCTGTTGCACACGCTGCAACACCCACATAACCACCATAGCTTGTCGTTTCAACAGTGTGTCACTCTTGATAAACATGGCATCATGGATTCCCTGTCGTGTAGGAGGATGATGGGGGGGGTGATATGGCGGTGTATGATGATGGTGGTATGTGGGATGGTGGTATGTGATGATGGGGGCACACCACACTCCATTGCACGCACACACCCCAGCATCATACCACAGCACGCCACAGCATCCCAACACATATGCACGCACATGCACACCCCCAACCATGCACACCCCCAATCATGCACACACACCATCACGCACACCCAATCATGCACACAACCTTGAGGTATGGCAGTGCAATGGTTTGCTTCACTGCTGCAAATGCTTGCAACAATGTGACCAGCTCATTACGAGACAGCCTATACACAGCCAACCCCTGCTGCTTCTCCACAACGGTACCCCCTGCATGCCCTGGAGCACCCCCTGTGCGCCTATATGCTGTGGTGGCATGCATCATGTCTGTGCTGCCCATACCAGCAGCTCGTGCGTGCATGGGTGAAGGCCCGTCCATGTGTGGGGGTGTTGTTGCATATGATGTGGAAACAGGCGTATTGCTGCACAGTTGTTGTACAGCAAGGCCCATGATGCGTATTGCTGCTTCCTTGAGGGGGGGGGATTCACATATCCATGAGCATGCACAGACGACCTGCAGGAGCTGATGTGCATTCATGTCCCTCATTTCTATGTGGGTGTTTATCGTGTGTTTCTTTATGGTTTGTTTTTATGTACGTATATGCATGTATTCGTGTGTGCATGTTTGTGTGTATTCACGTGTCACCGTGTGTGTATTTGCATATGCAAATGATGTCATGTGTTTCAGAGGCAAATGTGTCCCAACAGCACACATATCACAACAACAACCACAACACCCCATACCTAACAACAGCGCGCGGGATGTCAGCACGTTGCTCAACACAGGAATTGCATTTTTACTCAGCCTGTCCCCCTTTATCTTTTTCCGTGCATGATGTAGCTGTGTGAGGCAGGGAAAACGCTCCGTACGCCACTGTGCTGGTAAATGACCCTCATCGGGATGCACTGGGGCACCGGGATGCTCATCAGTGTCTGCAGGCCCACGTGGTATGCCACCTCGTGGGTATCGAGTAGATGCACTATGATGCGTGGGTTTGGGATTGAGGGACTGGCTGTCTATGTGATGAGGAGGTACAGTATGGAGTAGATGATGTGATGGCAAACATGTCCCCCAATATTGGTTGCTCCTGCTGGAAAATGCTGTTGATACATGATCATAGTCTTGGAAATGAGTCTGCAATGATTGTATGGTGTATTGAGGAGAACCTAGTGCAGCAAGCCACCGCCAAGCATGCTGCTGTAAGGCTTTGTGGCGTGTTGTCAACCACAGCATGATTATTATTGTATGGTAGTGGTGGTGGTCATAATGGTGACTATTGCATTGTTAACAAAATCGGTGTGGTTGTTGTTTTTGCCTGCAATGTACAATGTATTTGTATGGATGTGGTCAACGAACACAACATAAAGGCATCTCAGTAGGAGCGCGATGCTGTGGATTGTGTTGCTTGGCAGTGTATTTGTGTCGATATTTGCGCTGATTTTACGCTGCATCGCTCTGCTCAGGTATTCATGCTTACACATCCCACATGCAGCCTATTTTGGTGGTGTCAACCAGCCACAACCAACCACCACAACCACAGAGCGGATGCAGACTTGACTCTTGTATCATTGCCAGATCCTCCTGAGAATGCATACGCACATCGGGTGGTATGGATTACAGGCGCCAGTCAGGTGCGCATGGACTGATGATGTGTGCACACTATGCATTTTCCAACGCACACATGTGTCGTGCTCATCACAGGGTCTGGGTGCTGCAATTGCGCGTGCATTTGCAAACACAGGATGCAAGCTGGTGTTGTCAGCACGCTCCACCACCGCACTCGAGGTATGCTCCTTTGTGTTTTTTTGACCTTTGTTGTTCTCACTCATTCACTCATCTGCATGCACACAACCATGTGCACAACCACACCAGACACAGCATGCAGTCAAAACAGCAGCCATCACACCCCGCATCCATGCTAACAGGCACAACCCACAGGTCTTCCCCCACCCCCCCCGCCAACACACAGGCAGTTCAAGCCGCATGTGCAGCAACCATGCCCCCTGACCACATTTCTCTCCTCCCCTTTGACCTGTTGACCACCTCAGATTCAGACATACAGGCAGCCGTACGTACTGCAGAGGGTTTTTTCGGGGCCATTGATGTGGTCGTACACAATGCCGGGATGAGTCAGCATAGCTTGGCAATGCATATGCCCACCTCTGCATTTCATACGATGCTCAAACTCAACCTGGTGGCTCCATTGACACTGACACATGCGGTGTTGCCTGGCATGCTTGCTCGGTATGTGGGTGTGTAGTGGGGGTGTGTAGTGTGTGTTGTATGGGGTTGTGTAGTGTACAAGGGGTTGTGTAGTTGTACCCATACTCCACCTTATTCCTTCTCAAAGGAGAAAAAATTCCTACCTCTCATCCTATTGTCCACCTCATTATGACCTCATTATTACTATAATGTCATAGGATGACTCACTATGACCTCATTATTACTATAATGTCATAGTATGACTCGTTATGACCTGCCTCATTATTATCCCCTTTGTCCCCATTATGCAGGCAGTGGGGTCAGTTTATTGTGATATCCAGCATGAGTGCATTGGTACCAAGTGCAGGTCAGGCACAGTATGCATCATCTAAAGCAGCATTGGCTTCGTATTTTCAGTCACTGGGGTCAGAATTGGCTGATAGGTGTGTGTGTATGTGTTTGTGTATGTGTGTGTGTATGTGTATGTGTACGTAGTGGGTATGTGTGTACACGTACCACGCACTCTCACTGGTGCCACATCCATGAATGACCATGTACACACCTCTAAACACACCCCTGCACACACCCCTACACACCCCTGGGTATACACACACCTCTCACAGGAACATTACAGTCACAGTAGCATACCCGGGTCCTATAGCAAGGGAGTCAGAGACACCTCGCCTTGTCATGGGTGCCAAGGGCACACTCGTACCTGCTGCTCCTACTGGTGTGTGTGTGAGAGAGTGTGTTTGTATGAGGGTGTGTGTATGAGAGTGTGTGTGTGTGTGTGAGAGAGAGAGGGTGGGGTGGGGGGGTGGGGGGGGGGGAGAGGTTATTGGGAGTGTATTTCATCCGTGTGTGATGTAAAGTCACATGCATATTGTTTCTCGCATGCATGCAATGTCATGTCACATGCATATTGTGTGTATCATGCATACATCACAAACACATAGTGTGGTACATGGTGCTTGACAACACACTACCATGAATACCACCATTACCATCACCCTCATCATGCGTACACATGCCCATCACCCTCTTCACCCTCATCATCATGTGTGCACATGCAACAGGGGACAAGGGACGACAACCGACAAGTAGGGTGGCTCAGTTGGTGGTTAGAGGGGCATATCATCACTTGCATAGGTGTTGGATTGCACAGTTTCCTGTACTACCAATGGGTATGACTGTTTGGGCGTGTGAATGTTGGGCGTGTGAATGTTGGGCGTGTATTGTTGGGCGTGTGAATGTTGGGTGTGTGATTGTGAGGGAGGGGCTAGCAGTGTGATAGGAGTTGAAATACACACCATATTTCTGTTCTCAATTCTTGTGAATGACACCATGCAGATCACACCATCATCACCACCATCATATCACAGCATACCTGAGCCAATACATGCCTGTCATTGCACTCAACCTGATGAAGCAAGTTGGACCTCGGCGGGCGAGAGCAATGGATGCTGGGGAGGGAGGGTATGATGTGAATAAGCTGACGGCAAAGATGGATTGGCTGGCAGTGCTGGGGTGGCGACGAGGTGGGGCTCAGGCAAGTGATGTCCACCGAAAACGCCAATGATGAGGTGTTACACCATTTTAATGCTGTTATTTGATTCAATTTACCAATCATAGCTCCTAGATCCCCCGCTAGTAATCTGATTGTAAGCACAACAACACGAGTATGTTGTTTTTGAGGCGTGGACAACGAGGGATCGTGCAGCAATGGTGTCGTGTGCTGCATGCTGTTGGCACCAACGACCTTGCTAGTCCCACACACAATGTACAAACCCCATGGAGCTGTACTGCAAATGCTCCAGCATCAAACACGACACGGTTGGAGTTTGCTGGTCTTGCAGATCTCACCAACCCGCACGTGTGTCATCATCGTTCACACTGGGGTCGTTCCTACTCCAAAAGTATGTGTTGACGCTCCACACGCACACCTGTGAATCTGCATACTGTAGCGCCACCATATTGCCCCCTACCACAGAGGCTAAGAAGCATGCTGCGGGGGCAGACACCTCGCCAGCAGATGACACACCATGGCATGAAGCAGACACAAAACAGTATGTTGTGCTGTACGATGACTGTTTGTAAAGTTATGAAATGCTTGTATGCATTGTATCTTACCATGCACTCATGCATGCGGTCGCACATATGCAAGGGTTTCCTTCTGGGTGCATGGTTCCCATTCAGGATGCATGTACGCACGACAGCCCTCACACCACTACACCAGGGCCATGAACAAAGCAATTGAGCATTTGCAGCATGAGTACCATAACCTCAGAACTGGACGTGCAACACCAGGTGTGAGTGCCTACCATGTCGACCGTGTCCAACACGCCCATCATTACAAATTGCACACATTTGTTTGTGTACACCCCCACACGCTTGTTTTGTGTACACCCCCACACACTTGATTCTTGTACCCCTACCTCCAGGCATGTTTGACCATATCAAAGCAGATGTATACGGTGAAAGGATGCCAATCAAGGCAGTGGGCACATCTTCAGTGCGGGATGCCCATCTTGCAGTTGTAACTGTATATGATCCAGACAATGCAGATGCAGTCGCCAAGGCTATTCGGGAGAGTCCACTGGGGTTGGATCCACAGGTGGAGGGTGCAGAGGTGCTTGTGCGAATACCAAGGTGTGATGGGATGTGATGGTGTTGTATGACACCATGTACACAACTGTGCTATGTAGAGTGTATGCATGGAAACGTTGTGTGCAGTGAACACAATCATTGTGCCTGGTGTTACGTTGCTGGTGTTGCATGTATATGTATTCTGTCGACATAACAAATACTGTGGCGATGGGGATGTGTGTACGCTATGCAACTCTCAACAACCCTCAACAACCCTGTCCCCACCCTCAAAGGCCAACCAAGGAAACAGTGGCAGGGCTCATGAAGATGGCCAAGGCAGAGGCAGAGGGGGCCAAGGTGACAGTGCGCCATGCCCGCAAGTTGGCGATGGATGAGATCAAGGCAATGGCATCTGAGGACTTGCGACGCAAGGCAGAAAAGCAGGTGCAGACAATTACTGACGAATACATCCACAAGGTGGATGCCATGCTCAAGGACAAGGATCGTGAACTTGCAGCATTGGTGTGAGGTGTGGTGTGGTGGGTGTGAAGTGTGAGGTGGCGTGGATGCATCCGTTTGGGTATTATGCTGCCCAGGTATCTTTTTTGATGGTACTCTGTGCTAGCCACACAAATGCAACATGTAGTAACATAGATATAGGTGATAGCATAGACATCGGCAACGTATATAGAAGCATATACGCACCTAGCCAAACCTGAAATCAATTGCTGGTCAGCGAGGGGTGCACACGACCCCAAGCACAGCAAAATGAATGCAATCAATCATCGCAGCACGCTGCAACTCCAGTGCTGCCATACGCGTGTTCATCATGTGCGTGTTCGTGCACAGCAGCATCAGCAAGTGACCACGACGCAACAACAAGAAAAGCAACGCAAGGTGGCCATTTTTGTCGAGCCCTCCCCTTTTTCACACATAAGCGGCATGAAAAACCGCTTTGAATGCTTGATCAAGGGCCTTCGCAACGCCGGGGACGATGTGGTCGTCTTCACCCCCGACCGCACTCCACCCAAGGACTTTCATGGTGCCCAGGTGTGTTTGACATGCATATAACCCCATGCATACACCACATGTATGCATACACCAACACCCACCAATCTTGGGATCTCCAACCAGGTTGTAAACGTGCTTGGCTTTCCCCTGCCATTTTACAGCAGCCCCACGTTACTCCTTTCCCTTGGCCTGTCTGTGCGTGTCATGTGGCGCCTCATCACCCAGCGGCCCGACATTATCCACGTCTCCACCCCCGGCATCCTCGTCTTTGCCGCCACCTTGTATGCCAAGCTCCTCCGCATCCCCCTCGTCGTCTCCTATCACACCCACGTGCCGGAATACATTCCCAAATACACATGGCCTGGTCTTGTGGCACCAATGTGGGCGCTCATTCGACTGTGGACGCGTGCTGCAGACCTCACACTGGTCACATCACGCATCATGAAGGATGAATTGGCCGCCAATCAGTGCCATGATAAGCCCATTGAGATTTGGCAGCGTGGGGTGGACACAGACGTGTTTCATCCACGATTCCGCGACGAAACCATGCGGGCACGCATGATTGGTGGTAGTGATGGTGTGTTGGAGCAAGGAGGGGCCAACAATGTGCCTGCCAAGCAACAGGACAATGTAGATGACACCACCTTGCTTGTATATATAGGCAGGCTGGGTGCGGAGAAAAACCTGTTTCAACTGCGTGACATCCTCGACCGTGTGCAGCAAACCACCAGCCACCCAGTCGCCCTGTCCTTTGTGGGGGATGGCCCAGAGCGTGCCGCCTTGCAAGCCCATTTTCAGGGGTATCCCAATGTGACCTTTATGGGCATGCTCCAGGGTGAGCAGCTGTCCCAGGCATATGCGAGTGGAGACATTTTTGTCATGCCCAGTGAAACCGAAACTTTGGGATTTGTGGTCTTGGAAGCCATGGCTGCTGGGCTGGCGGTGGTTGCGGTGCGGGCGGGTGGGCTCCGGGATATTATCACTGCCCCGGGCACCACGGGTGTGTTTTATGAGCCGGGGGATGTCGAGGGTGCCGCACGGCATGTGCAGCGGTTGGTAGAGAATCCTAGGGAACGACAGCAAATGGGGCAGGCTGCACGTACAGATGTGGCTGCATGGGGGTGGGACGCAGCCACACAGCGGTTACGCAATAGGCAGTATAGTCGTGCAGAACGTCGGTGTGTGGGGCGGCGGCGTGTGCGGTGGAGGTGGCTGCGTGGTGGGGTGCGGTGGGTGGTTGCCTTGTGGCAATGGTTGGTGTCGTTGGTGGTTGGGGGCAAGGTTGCTGTGGAGCGGGCGACATGATGATGGTGTGGTGGTGCATAATATGATGATGATGATGTCATGATTGATTACTCTTGTAAATTGGTAACAACAACAAGATGATAAAAAAGCAAAAATATGGTAAACACGGTTATTGTGGAGAAATCACTTTCTAAGTGGGGAAATTACGCTCAACACATACCCTCAACAACAAACCCTCAACAACACAACGCATTCTCAGCACAGCGCCCCACCCGCAGCAGCAGCAGCCTGTGCAACAGCCTGCTCCACAGCATCGTCAATCGTACTGCAATGCTCCTTGCCACCCAGCTGATACGCCACTCGAAACTCCTGCAGCCCAATTGCCTCGGCCATTTCACCCAAATCTTCTCCAAACACAAACACACGAATGGCCAGGGACATGGTGCCTTGCAACACACGTGTTTGCATTGCAAGCCCCGCATGACAAAATGGCTGGGGGCCAGCAAACGCAGCAGCCGTCGCAAAGCGCACCGCCCCCAGCAGCGGTTCGAGCAGGAGTGCTTGTTCCCCTGGACTGTTATCGTCGGTGGCGTCGTCGGTGCTTGCTGGTGGGAGTGGTTGGGCGTGGATGCAGTCTTGTAGCCATGGGCGGAGTGCGTGTGCGACATCTGCAGCAACGTATGCTTCAGCTTGATGGAGGGTAATGAGACCATCTGCTGCAGAGGAGGTATCTGCAGTGATGTCCATGCTGTCATCTTCGTGTTGGGTGTGCTCTGGTATTTGTATCTGGGGTTGGGGTGATTGTTGTTGTGTGACAAGTTGTATGCAGGTTCGTACATGGCTGTGTACCCTGTATGAAATATCCTATCAACATACCTCTCCAGTGGCATAGTCAAAGTAATTACCCACACCATATCCATCCCCATACGCTGCATCTGCTGCTGTCGCTGTCAACACACCACTGCCATCATTCCTTTTCACACCACCACCACCACCACCACCATCGTTGTCTGGGGGCCACCGTTGTCTGCGTGCACCATGCCGTCTCCGCTGTTGTGCAAATGGCAAGGTTGTGTTGTGTGTGACAGGCATGTCAAGCATGGTTGTGTGTCCTTGTGTTGTTGTTGTGGTGGTGGTGGTGGTGTCTGCTGATTGCGGGGTTTCTTGTGTTTGTGTTGTTGGTGCATTGCCAGGGGAGCCTACACTTGAATCTTGTTGTTGTTGTTGTTTGTGTGTAGTTGGGTCTGGTTGTGCCTGCCCTGCTGTGGCTTCCTGATGCTGTGGTAGCTCTTGCATTGGTTGTTCTTTTTGTGTCGATTGTTCTTTTTGTGCTGGTTGTTCATTTTGTGTGGATTGTTCGTTTTCCACTAATTGTTTCTCTTCTTGCTGGGGGTTTTGTGTTGCTGAAAGCGATGCTGACAATTGTGCAGCTGCTGGGTCGACACGATCCACCATTGGTGCTTTGACACGTGTCGTAGCTGTGGTGGGGTCTGGTTGGGCCTGTCCTGCAACAGCACCCCAGTTTCCACCAGTGGAAACCCGCTTGTCAAGAAAACCCATACGCACACGCTGCGCTGCTGCATTAATCGGGCTGTCACCAATTGGGCTGTTGTTTGCTGCAGGGAGCAACGTTGGCTGTTCGCCCACGAGATGTATGCGCTGCTGATGCGTGTCCACGTGCTCTGGGGAGGGTGGGGGTTGTCATCCAGCATGTACAGCAAAACATTGCACACATGAAACGCCATTGAGCAACGCACCATGTGCTCGTTTGCTGATGGACAAGCCCACCAACACCATTCCCCAGATTACCAGGACAACAACGGCCACCACCCGTCGCCTGCTGAGTGCACGCAGAGGGTGGTGGCCGGTACGGCGAGCCATTGAAACGTGTGGTGTTACCGTGGCTTCATTGGTGACTAATGATCATCGTGCTGCAATCACTGCAGTTTACAAACACATAATTGGCCAAAAGTGTCTGTGTGGCTTCAACTGTGTGGCTTCATAGAGTATGGTGCTGCAAAAAGGGAAACAGCTGGTGTAAAAATACACACCAGCTCAAAACTTTTCACCAAACAGTTCGCCTCGGTTGTCCACGGCGTTGTATCGCACCCAATCACCAGCAATGGGCGCCGCCACGAGTGCATCAGGAATTCCAAATGCATCCACAAGCTGCAGGCACAATGGCCCCAATTCCTTGCAGAGTGCACGCACGTGGTCGGGCACCCAGCGTGCAGCCTCTGCAGGTAACAACCCCTCCGACAAAAACAATGCAATATCCACCTCGATGCGGCGCATGGCATACAGTATGCACAGTGTCGTCAGCGTCTCTCGCACGTTGCCGCTTGCCGACATGATGGCGCGTGCACAGGCATCCAGCACCTCACGCTCTGCATAGGCTGTTGCTGTTGCTTGCACCAGATCGCTCTCTTGCTTCATCCACACCTCAAATACCTCTTCGCCCGACCCCAAGCCGCGCATACGCTGGGTGAGCTGCAACAACAGACGCCCCTCCCGTGCAGTGAAGAGGCGCTGGAGTGTGGGAAGATCACGCAACGCAGCGGCACTGCGGATGGGGGGTGGGGTGGTGCGCATGCGTGCTTGCACAGCGGGAACGGCACGAGCGGCGGTGGAGAGCTCCTTGGCCACCTTTTGAAACAGCACACGATTGTCGCCCTCTGCAGTGACACCCGCATGTGCAAATCCAATCAACTGACCGAATCGGTTCACAGACAAATAGCCCTGCCCACCACAGCCTGTTGTGTGGGGGGGGTATGGTTGTTGGACAGGGTTGCATCGTACACACCCACCCACCCCTTTTCCCCCAACAACACGTACGTTCACGGCAGACGTTGGAGGTTTCGTTGAGGTTCCAGCCACACAGTGGTTTGATGCCACAGCACAGCATGACCACCTCCCGAGCGAGTTCTGGATCCTCAACCACGCCATTGAACCCACTGGCCGCTCCGTAGCGGTCTTTGACATAGTTGAGGCCAATGTTCAGACACACAGTCGTGGCTACCAAAGGCAGTAGCGCCCGTTGCTGCAACTGATAACTCATGATGGCGGCATCACTCTTGCCAGTGGGCCCCACACACAGACGAGATGCCGCATAGCGAACCGCAATCAGCAACGCCAGTTTTGATCCCGAGTTCATCATGCTTGCAATGCAGATTCGGCCACTGAGCAGCTGGTCTGCCACCCGGAGAAACCGGTCCCTTGGTTTGACCACAGCGCTGGAAAAACGTCCCGTCTTGGGGCACACAGAGGAATGGGCATCAAGCAATGCCCAATGCGGCACCCTGACACCATCAAACCACAGCTTGCCATTGTCCACACCATTGCAGCCCATCTTGTGGCCCATGTCCTCAATGCGCACACCAGGCACAGCATTGCCACGATCGTCACGAATTCGCACCAAAAACCCATGGATGCCCTCATGCTTGTCGCCAATGTGCAGCTGTGCCATCACCACCGCCCAGTTGGCATGCACTGCAGAGTTGGTGATCCAGTACTTTTGTGCCAAGGTCGTTGGGGTGTGGAGAATAAACTCGTTGGTTGCTGCATCATAGTGTGCAGTGGTGCCCATCTCTACAGCATTGTTGCCATAGCCAAGCTCTGTCAGTGCAAAGCACCCAATGTCTGTGAGCGCATCAATGCCATTGACGAGCTTGTCATGGTGCTTGGCGGTGCCCAGCTTGATGACAGAGCCACCAAACAGGTTGAACTGCACTGTCATTTTGGTGGCCATGGACACATCGCTCCACGTAGCGAGCTCGTGTGCAGCAAATATGATGTGGGGATTGTCGTAGAAGTTGCGGAGGCTAAAGATGTTGGCTGCACACAGGGCTTTGAGGCGGGCAAGGGAGAGCTCACGCTCTTCTTGGAGGGTGACATCGTATCGACTGGGGGGATGATGATCTTGTAGTGGTAGTGGTTGTGGGAGATGAAAGGTAGGCTCACACGTACGGTAGAAAGATGTCATTGGCACACATGAGCTGCTTCATGGCTGCTCGAGCTTGATGGTTGTCGTGATCGAGCAAAAACTGCAACGCCTTGGTATCCAGGACGCCGCCATTGCCAATGTCGTGCTGCTGAGAGAGGTGTAAAGAGGTGTTGAAGTGGCTATGGAGGGCAGCAAGACGACGGCGAGCAGCTGCATCCATGTCTGCTTTCGGAATCACTGCTTTTGTGATGGTGGTGCGTGCTGCGTGGTGGTGTGTGCTGTTTTGATTGAGAATAACCTGTTATGAACTCGTTGTGAGGAAAAGAGAAACCATTGACATCGTCAACATGCAGAAACACAGCACACAGCATGGTCAACAACAGACGCATTCCTCAGCACCCACAGCACTGCAACCCTCTCTGCCACATGCACAAAAACACATAAACACAAAAACCACAGTTTGGCATGGTACAACACACAACACACAACACACAACATCATTCACATCAGCAAAACACAAGCACCGACGACGGGGATCGAACCCGCAACCTTCACCTTAGGAGGGCGACGCGCTACCATTGCGCCACGTCGGCCGAACACTTTTTCACCAAACAATGACTTATGACTGCGCACCCCGGCACGAACCTCATTTGCGAGCAACCCACATCAAACAACACAACCAGACACCCACAACCCATTATAGCACCAAAAATGGGTCAATAACTTATCACTGCAGACAGGAGGATAGCACCAAAATTGGGGTCTACCGAGAATCGAACTCGGGTCACCTATACATTCACGCGGGTGAGCGCGTGGGGATGTGCATCCGAAACAGGCATCTTCGCCACTGGACCATAGACCCGACATCGCGTTTTCGAGATGAGACAAAACCTAAGCCCACTGCACGAGTTGTTGTGGCATCGGTTGGTTGATGACCGTGGATCTGGCGTGCAGTGACTGGGTTTGTGACGCCTTGATGGTCTATCATGTGTATACCAGATGGTGACACGTGTTGTACGTTTGTTGACATGCGAGGAAAGCGGTGGTTTCTTTTGATGGTGATCATGGCGGTCGTTGTGCAAGCACGTGTTTATGCAAGATGATGTCTATTCCTGTTGCAATGACTGCAAGTGTCATACAGCGCCATCTGTGAGTGCCATGGGTGCTGCGTTGTGTGCAGAAGTTTTGTGCACCAAAACATACCCACAACGCCCTCTTTCTCATTCCCCCCCCCCAAAGCACTGTACACCCTCAAACCCCACAACAACAAAACCCCACCAACCACCACCATCATCATCATCACTCTGCTCATCCTGGGTGTGTTGACAAGTCCTACCACACAACTGAGATCAACACATCGTTTCCATTCTATACCAACACCACCCTTGGCGGTCCCACGCATGAGCTTCTCTTCTTCTGTTATAGCACGTTATAACACGAGGGTTATAACACAATCACACATACGATCAGCAGTATTTCGCACGACTGCTGCAGCATCATCCGCAGGATCATTCCACACCTCTCCTTCCACACCACAACGCCCCTTTAAACCATCCACACGCACCACAAAAACAAGCACAGCAGTATCCATGACCACTACTGCTCAACCCGCCTCCACAACCCAAGCAACCAACCCACTCGTTGCCTTTTCCAAGGCACCCACCCTGCTGCACCCACCCTATGACATCATCAAGCCCGAGCACGTGGTGCCCGGCATCACCGAAGTCATCGACCAACTCAATGCTGAGCTGGACGCCCTCGAAGCCAACGTGCAACCCACGTGGGAAGGATGCGTGGAGCCCCTGGAGCGCATCGTCGACCGCCTGAGCCGCGTGTGGGGGGCTGTGTCGCACCTCAAGGCAGTCAAGGACACCAAGGAATTGCGTGACGCAGTGGATGAGGTGCAACCCAAGCGCGTGGCACTGAGTTTGCGCCTCAGTCAGTCGGTGCCGTTGTACAACGCATTTCAGTCCATCAAGCAAAACAAGGCCACCTGGGACGCGCTGACCGAGGCTCAGCAGCGCGTGGTGGACAATGAGCTTCGTGATTTTGTGCTTGGCGGGGTGGCGCTGCAGGGAGAGGAAAAGGACGCGTTTGTTGCCAACTCGCAAGAGCTCTCGAAACTGTCCACCACGTTCTCCAACAATGTGCTCGATGCCACCAAGGCATACAAAAAGCTCATTGTGGATAAAAATGGTATTGTTGTTGGGTTGGTTTGTCATGTTTATTGTACGCCACTGACCAACACCCCACCTCAACAGAAATTGATGGGCTCCCACCATCTGCCTTGGGTTTGGCTGCACAGCAAGCTGCACAGGATGGCCATGAGGGCGCCACTGCAGAAGAGGGACCATGGTTGCTCACCCTCGACATTCCCTGCTACATGCCCGTCCTCACGCACTGTACGTGTTGGTAGGATACATACTGGGGGTGTTGGGTGTCATCATGGGTGTCTGTGTCTGTGCACATACATGTTCAGACATGCAACGCCACCTCCCCCAGGCAAAAACCGTGCCCTGCGTGAGGAGATGTACCGCGCCTACATCTCACGTGCATCTTCAGGTGACATCGACAATGCACCCATCATCAAACGCATCCTGGAACTCCGACAACAGCAGGCAAAACTCCTTGGGTACAGCTCCTACGCAGAGGTCTCCCTGGCACGAAAGATGGCCACCTTGCCCAAGGCAGAGGCACTGCTTGAGGAGCTGCGTGTGGCATCGTACCCAGCAGCCAAGCAGGATTTGGAGGATGTGACTGCATTTGCCAAGGAATTTGATGCTGAGGCACCCAGCCCATTGCAGCACTGGGACGTGTCGTTTTATGCAGAACGCCTTCGTGAACAAAAGTATGTGGGGGGGAGGGGGTTGTGTTTTGATGGGATGGCAGTGTGGTGTGTGTGTTTTTTTGGGGGAAGCACCACATCACTGGCATTCCAACACAGGTATGATATCAGCGACGAGCAGCTGCGCCCCTACTTTGCGCTGCCCAATGTGCTCGATGGCTTGTTTCTGCTTGTCAAGCGTTTGTTTGACGTGGATGTGGCACCAGCAGATGGGGAGGCAGCTGTGTGGCACCCCGACGTGCGCTTCTTCTCTGTGTCAATCAATGGGCAGCCCAAGGCCTATTTTTACCTCGACCCCTATTCGCGCCCTGCTGAGAAACGCGGCGGTGCATGGATGGACACGTACGTTGTTGCTGTGGTGGGATGGGATGGGGATGGGGCATGCTGTGTTTGAAAAAAGCAACAACACATTCCTTACACACAGTGTGGTGGGCCAGAGTCGTCTGTTTGCTGCACAAGGACAAGCAGTTCGCTTGCCAGTGGCCCATATGGTGTGCAACCAGTCCCCTCCTGTGGGTGACAAGGTGCGAACGATCATGTGTGCGCATCAAACCAACACACCACCAAGATCCATGCCCCACTCACACACACAACAGCCAAGCCTGATGACATTTCGAGAGGTGGAAACCCTTGCACATGAATTTGGCCACGCCCTGCAGCACATGCTGACCACACAAGATGAGGGCATGGTGGCTGGGATCAACGGCATTGAATGGGATGCAGTGGAGGTTGCCAGTCAGGTATTCGCTGTAGGGGTGGGTTGGATGAATGGGATGCATTGAGTGTGGAAAAGCACCAGATGGCAGATTCCACACACGGTTCCCCCCATGCACACAACAGTTTATGGAAAACTTCTGCTACGACCGAGCAACGCTTGATACATTTGCCAAGCACTACGAAACAGGCGAGCCACTCCCAGAGGAACTCTACCAGCGCCTGGTGGCTGCCAAAAACTACCGATCTGGCACCATGTCGTTGCGACAGTTGCATTTTGCATGCCTGGATTTGGAGTTGCACAAGGCTGCTGTGGTGGAGGATCCCTTTGCACTGGACCAGGCACAAGCAGCCAAGACAATGGTGCTGCCACCACTGCCAGAGGATCGGTTTTTGTGTGCATTTAGCCACATCTTTGCAGGAGGGTATGCGGCAGGCTACTTTAGGTATGCATGTGGTGTGGGGGATGCATGTGGGGTGCTGTACATGTGTACGGGTGTAGAGTTATGAACAACAACAACAACAACAACTCCTTGGCAACACAGTTACAAGTGGGCAGAGGTGCTGAGTGCGGATGCGTTTGCTGCGTTTGAAGAGGTTGGGTTGGACAATGATGATGCAGTGCAGCAGGTTGGGCGAAGGTATCGTGACACCATCTTGGCGCTGGGTGGAGGGCGCGCCCCTGAGCTTGTTTTTGCAGATTTCCGTGGGCGGGAGCCATCCACCGAGGCGCTGCTGAGGCACAATGGGTTGGCCCCAGCAATGGCTGCTTGATGACGAGTGTTTGGGTACATATTTGGATGCCGAGGGGAGAAGTGGGATTTTTCATGTAACTCACTCACCACAACAATTCTCACCACAACAATACCACCAACCAATTCCATCAACATGGAAGAACAACAGCAGTATGGTGATCACCTCGCAAACAGAGCCAAGAAGGAAGATCAGCATGGCAAACGAAAAAAGGCTCAAAACGCATCCGACACACCTAAAAAGAAGCGAAAGGAAGCAAAGAAGGAACCAAAGAAGCAACCAGAGAAACGTCTGGCACGTTATCGGAGTAAATTGACCAATGCGATTGCTGAAAGGATTGATCGTGCGATGCCAGGTGGGTGACTGTGTGCTGCTCACGTACTCACATCCTCACCACCAACGTTGTACCACCACCTCCCAAAAGGCTCCGGCCACCGTCTGTTTCTTGTGGATCATGCCCAGCTGCGCCCTGAAACCGATCCCAACGGCCCCGCATCGAGCTTTACAATCATGGGCGCCACAGGCAACATCTACACCACCACCATCGACCACATACCCACATGCACATGCCCCGATTTCCAGCGCCGAGGGGGACCCTGCAAGCACCTGTTGTTTGTCACGCTGCGTGTGCTCAACCTCAACCACACCGACATGTGTGTGATACAGCAGGCATTGCTCACCGAGGAGCTCAAGCACGTGTTGGGAAACATGGAAACCCGTGTCTTGCAAGCACCTCGTGTGGTGGTTGCAGACGAGGCCGTGCGCAGCGTATGGAAGCAGCGTGCAGGTGCATCCTCGTCCAGTACGACCCCAGTCAAGCCCCGCAATGTGGACGAGGGCGCCGAGTGTGGCATCTGCTTTGATCCACTGACTAATGATTCAGTATGCTGTGTCCAGTGTCAAAATGGGCTCCACCAAGCTTGCTGGAATGCTTTGCTCAAACATAAAAAGTCATCCAATGTGCCATGCCCCTATTGCCGGGGTGATTTCATGGGTGGTCGTGCGGAAGAGGGTGGGTACGTCAACTTGGCGTCGGTGTCGACAGCGCATAGGGGACACAATGTCGGGCTGCTTGAATTGTATCCCAACTCTGCAGAGTAGATGATATATAGGAACCGAGGCCGTTGAGAGATCGTGGTTGTTTTGTATTGTGCAGGTTTTTCGTGCAAAGGTGTGTACATTACATGCTAGTATCACCAAAATTCAGCAACCTAGGTTGTGTTTCTCTGTAGTAATGAAAATCAGCATGCTCAAAATTGTCAAGCCTCTTTACGCCCCTCCACTTGAAAACAGCTGCCCACCACGCTGACCATGCTCACGCCCCTCGCCCTGCAACGACCGCTGATCAGGCCACTCATGGCTTGCCCGCTGTGCCTTTTCCTGCAGCGTCTCTCCCTGCGCCAAAACCACAGGCTGGTCAACACCGACTTTGACCGCCACCTCCTCCGCTACCCCGACATCTGCACCACCATTTTGGTTTTCTGCACTGCTCATGATGTTCTCATCCACTCCTGCAAAATACACGCTGCCACGTCGACTGGTGCCCTCCCCTCTTGATGACATGGACTGACGCACCAAATCATTCAATGCCAGTGCACTCGCCGCCTTTTTCAGCGTGGAAGTGCCGCCATTGACCCCACGCATGCTGCCGCCCCTCATCCCACGCATGCTACCCCCCGCGTGCATGCTCCCTCCCCGCATGCTCCGACTGTACCGCCCATGTGGCAGGCGCTCCCCACCCCCTCGAATGCTCACGTCCAGCCCATAGGGGTCAACTGCACCCCCTGCATCATGCAGACGGGCAAATGACTTGGCTGCCATTTTTGACGCAGCACGATCCAGCATGCCTGTGTCTCGTGCACGCTGCAGCCGCTTCATGGTGTCACTGTAGACTGTTTGTGCAGCGATGACACTATGTACAATGTTTTTCAGGCGCCGCAAGGATGCCACATTTGCTGCACCATATGCCACACTGTGGGGTTTTTGAAAGGTGTTGGGTATATGCAAGGGTGTATGCAAAGGCAGTGATACATGTTGTACACGAATAGCATCATGCACGTATACACCCCCACCAACACACAAACCTTGCATCAAGTGGTCGTGGCAGCAACCCACCCCCGGACACCAACCAATCATGCTTGAGCACTTGTGCAGCAGTCAGACGCTTGGCAGGATCAAAGCGCAGCATGCCCATGAGCAGGTCCTTCGCAGCAGGGGACAGGGCCCTCCATCGTGGGTCGAGCAACCCAGGGGCCTTGGCAAGGGACAGCGTGGCATATTCCAGTTCTTGACACTGGGCAAAATTGAAGGGCTTGCGCCCAACAAGCATGATGAACAAGAGCACACCACAACTGAAAATATCCATCGCGGGGGTGTGAGGACCTGGTGTGTGTGTGTGGTGGGAGGGTTGTCATGCAGAGAGGAAGTACCTGTGCATACAACCATACACCGCCTCCCCCCCACACCAAAAAATCATCACCAACAACATACCTCTCATTGCCACTTCAGGGGACACAAACCCGGGTGATCCAAGGGCCCCACTCTCCCGGAGCCCCTGCTCCACACGGCACCCCATACCAAGGTCGATCAACACCACCCGAGGTGTGTGGCCATTGCCCTGGCCATCTCGTGGCTTGGCATAGAGTACGTTTTCACCCTTGATGTCCCGATGCACAATGCCTGCCTCATGCAATGCAGCCACACCCTGCATCACCTGCTGAAAGAGCTGCGCTGCGTGCTGCTCAGTGTACAAGTTTGTTTTGTTTTTTGTCTTGGTATACTGTCCAGCATGCCCAAGCTCATGCAGGTGATCGAGCAGCTGCCCACCAGCCAAGTATTCAAGCACAATGACGAGCTGTTTTTCGTCTTGTTCCACACCGAGGCATGATACCACATGTGGGGAGCGCTCCACAGCACGCAGCAGGTCTGGTTCTGCCAGCATCACCTGCCTGTGGGCGTCGTCCATGTCGGGGGACTCGAGAAACACTATTTTGAGAGCTGCCAAACGACCCGTGCTGATATTGCGCGCGAGTACTGTGTTTGCAAATGCGCCCTCCCTGGTGTTGGTGTTCGCAGTGTTCATAGGTGCTGCTGTGTGAACAACACACACATACACCAGCATACCCGAGGTCTTGCAAAATGTGCCACCGCTGGTGAATTGGGTGACAACTCCAGTCTTGCCAATCTTCTACGCTTCCCCCACATTCCAAACACGAGGTGAGAAAGTTGGGCATTATGTTGGTTATGTTGTTCAGTTATAGACCTTGCTTGTTCATCGCCCGACCTGCATCGATGACCTGTCGCTCCCAGTTTACTGTCTATGTCTACTGTTTCTCACAGCGGTCACCCTCAACAATATCGCAACACAAATCCAAGACTGTTGCACAATCAACGGCTTGATAAAACAGTGTGCCCCACTTGCAGACAAACAGGCCACCCGAACACAGTCCATGCCTTCCCTCTCCCCTCCATCCAACCCGGCCGCAGCACGAGTGCTGTGCGATGCATCAGACAGCCCACCACTTGCCCGCCTCGCTGCAGCAGTATCCTATCTCCTTTACATGCTCCGCGACATAGTGTCACCCGGCCCCGCCAACGCAGAAGTGGTCCTGGGAGAGCAGCGACTCTACCACGAGCGTTTGGACGCGCAGCACACCGCATTCCACCAACAGCTCGCAACCTATGATGCACGTCAAAAGGTTGTAATCAAGCATCTGCGGCGGTACGATCAGGCACAGTGCTGCGCCGAGGCACACATTGTGGTATGTGCGAGTGGTATTTCAGCAGCACTGGCATTGAATGCAGCACCCTTTTCATCATCACCAGCAACCCCAACAGATGCATCCACATGCGTCGGTCCACAAGCCCCCCACCAAGCGGCGTGCTACCACCAGGTCCACACTTGTCTTCCTCGACCTGCGCGCCTCTGGGTCATGTACGTTTCACACTGGCAGCACACCAGAGCACATCACCATACATGCGCTGCCACGGCTGGAGTTGGCAGTCCCAGCCGCAGCAAACACAGCCGCGTGGCAGTACAAGGGGGAGCTGGTGTTGACATGCAGCAACCACCCATTGGCAATGCGCCTGGAGATGAAGGGTACCGGTGTGGAGGGCAAGGTGTTGGATGCCGACACCCTGCGCACTGTGGCAACCGTGCGTGGGGGACTGGAGCATGGGGTGGTGCTCGAGGCTGTTGGTAGCACACAGCAAAGTGCAATGCAGGTGCTGCCGGAAGTGGGGTCGGTGTTGTCGACGCTCAGTTTGGATGCATTGGGTGGGTTGCGCATGCCATTGCTGTGGAGCACGCTGCATGATGCGTTGCTGTTTGCGGTGCCTGATGGGTTGTCCCTGCGTCCGCTGCATGTGCAAGCTGACAATGGGGAGGGTAGAGGCAGCGATGCACTACCACCATGCATCAAGGTGTGTATTGGTGAATTCAGATTTGTTACACACGTTTTTGTTCTCCTCATTGTTCTCCTGTGATGACCCTGTTGGTACACATTTCCATACACACAGGAGGAGCGCGCCAAGGGACACACTCCCCATTATGAACACTACACTCGCATCACCACAGAGGTGTAGTACCACCAGGCCTGTCTCCACTAATGAAAAATCACACTGAGTAATCTCATGGTTTCACAGAAAAAATACATAATCCCAAATCAACCAAATAATGCGTCATCAAGACCATCCATAAGCACCAGAATGTCGGCCTCAGGGGTGGGCTGCACTGCCTGCCGCTTGGCAGGCGGCTGCTCAGGATTGTTGCTGAGCTGTTCCATTGGTTGTGCTGTTGCTTGTGCTGTTTCCATTGTTTGTGCTGTTGGCTGTGCTGTTGGTTGTACACCGCCTCCCAAGACACCACGCTCATTGTTTGTAACGTCAGTGCACGGCACACGATCACTCCCCCCAGCAGCACATGACAGCTCCATGCTGCTGGCCCTGCTCGCCATGCGGCCAGCAGCTGGTGCCCTTTTCTTGGTGCGTGTCATGCGATGGAGCGCAAGTGGGTCATCATCGTCGTCAGATGGAGCCGCCACAGCAGCAGCAGCAGCTGAAGGAGTGTCGAACAGTGTCAGTGTAGGTGTGGCAGCGGGGCGCGAGACGGTTGGGGTGCATGCGACAACCTGTATTCCCTCTGGTGGTTGTGTTGGTGGTTGTGTTGCTGGCACCACCTGCCAGTAGGGCACGGTGGGGGATGCGGATGCACAGGGTTGTTGGGCAAGGAGGACGGGACCCTCGAGGAGGACACCCCCCCAGTTGGTGGGTGCTGCATGCCGGGGGTTGGTCGACAAAACGTCATGTGGTGCATTATTGACATGTGCATTATGCTGCACTGTCGTATTGCCTGAGGAAAACGTAGCAGGAAACACTTGGGCAATGCTGGAGGGCTGTACACAAAGGTAGAGGGCATCATGCCCCACTTTCAGCACTGGTACGTTGTGTAGTAGCAATGCTGCACCGGGTGTGATGCCTAGGCTGTGTGCAAGTGTGGTGCTGTGGAAACATGCACCCATGCTGCCCGTGTGATCCTGTTGGTTGGGAATTGAGGGCATGTTGGTATACTTGTACATGCGGTGCAATTGGGGGTGTGCCCCCCCCCCCCCCGCACACACACCTTGACGACGACAAATGCATCCCCATTCGCCAAGGGTTGAGAGATGGATGCAACAAGCGCGAGGAGTTGTGGCACACGGGTGCTTGTGGATTTGTCGATCACGTGCTGTATGCTGTGCCCGAGCACGCTGTGTACATCTGTGGTTGGGGTGGTGGGTATGCTGGTGGTACACACCCAAACAGCCACCATACAAATCCCCACACACCAGTACAAGGCACATCCAATGCATCCAGTGCTGCACGCCATGCCTCACACTCGTTGACATTTTCTTGTGGTTCGTTATACATTTCTTCCTCGTCTTCAAACGTGTTTGTGGCGTTGGGGCTTGGCAGTTGGGCGGCGAGGCGGCCTGCAGGACCTGGGATGGCTTGCAATGCTACTGCTGGAGTGTGTGGGAATGGCGGTGGCTGGTGTGGTGGTTGGCTGGTTGAGGTGGGATTGTTGTTGGCGGGTGGTGGGTGCTGATCACTGCGGGGAACGATTGCACCTGCTGCACCATCCATCAGCAAATCATCAAAGCCATCGAGGTTAAACCCCTCGTCCATTGTAGTCGAGAGGTTGATGTGTACGAGGCTGATGTGTGTACTATATAATGAGATTCTGCAGATGCGATTGTACACACAGCAGGTTGCTCACTGTTGCTGCTATTGGTTCTATCAATGTTCTACACGTGTTACAACCGTGAAATGGCACAAAAATAATCAAAAACCCAACAAGTTTTCGCACGCTTGCGTGTTGCTCAACCCCACGTCATCCAGCTAGCAGCATCAAAACAGCTGGGGCAACAGAGACGTGCTCCCATCCTTGAAAGAGGACAACCCAGCTGGCTTGGCCACTGCACGGCACATGGGACACGTCCGTTCACGCTCAAACCACTCTGCAATGCATGCCTCGCAAAACAAATGAGTACACTGTAAACGTATGGGCTTGACCATAGGTTCCTGTGTGTACATGATGATTGTGTGCAGAGGGACACACTGAAAACAACAACAATGTACGTGCAGTACTTGTGCCCAGCTCAAACCGCAACACACCACACGTGCAGGCCAACATGAACAGTTCACACACCACATACACACACACACACACTACACACCTGGCAGATGGCACATTGATTGCCTGCCTCTGCCACTTCTGCCTCTGTTGCATATTGCCCATACTGCCCCTCTGGGCGCATGATGAGCTTGAGTGCAGTCACCACCGATACAAGACGCTCATACAACATGGAGATTTTGAATACAACATATACACCTGTGTTTTTAGTGTGTGTACTTCACTGTGTGTATTTTAGTGTGTGTACACACAGATGGTGTGTGAGGAGGGGTTGTACCCCATTTATTATTATTATTATTTATTATGGAGACAGTTATTATTAATGATGGAGACAGAAGCAAGAAGGCCAGCACACCCCCACTGACGGCATGCACAGCATATGTGTCATACGCCCACCAAACACGTACCAGTGCATGATGAAAACAAAAACGAGGGGAGCTTGCGTGTGAGGTAGTATTTATACCACACAGGAGTAGGTGTGGCAGCCCTGTAAAACAGCAAGCCATGCTCCACTGCGGTGAGCACTTGACCCCGGGCACGTATTTGCTCAGCACTACGTGTTGGGAGCATGAGCAGCAGGATTATTTTCAAGGCCATGCCACAATAGCGGAGCAGCACATCCACCACTGCTACATCGAAAAACGCATCCCACACCTACAATTGGTGGGTGCTTATGTGGAATATATATATGGTTGCACATTGTATGCACACTGTGTTGTTGTATATGCACACTCACACAACCCTGTTTTTTTTTTCTTTCCGCACAACAAGTGCATACCGTATCAATTGCAGGTGGGGGTGACAATGCCAGCACCAACCACAACTGCTGTCGCTTGAGCAACCACAGCACTGCTGGCACATGCAACAGCAGGCCAATTGCCAATGGGATCAGCTGCCCCAATGCCCTTCGCTCCTTGAGTGCTGCTTGTCTCCGCACAACCTCATTCCCTTTTATCAGTACAAATGTGAGCCATGAAAACACCAACAAGCCTGCGAGGTGGTTGTAGAGGAAGACAACCATGAGGAGTCCAAAAAAGCACAAGGAGGATTCCACCCAGCGAGCTGTTGCCTGCAGGGATGGGGGGTGGGGGTGGGGCGTGTACGTAACAGGGTGCAAAGATTTGTGCAGCAATGGCACAGCCAAGATAATGTAGCCAACATACGCACAACACCTCCCATATGTGGTGCTCTTGCATCACACACCTGGAGATCCACCACTGTGGCATTGTGTAGTCGGTGACGTTCTGCAGACGCTGCCACATTGCCCACATTGGCACTATCCTGTCGCCCACTGCTTGCAACGGACAATTCACGGCGATGCAACGTGTGGGGAACAACACCATCATGGCCCCCACTATCATGTCCCCCCTCCACACCAGGCATCCCCCCGTGTGCTGTGGGTGTCTCCCGATGACTTCCTGGACCCCGCAGTGTGGGTGTTTCCCTATGGCTCGCTGTGCCACGCACACTGCTCGAAGCTGCTGCCCATGTGGCGGTGGATGGCAGGCGCACACCCTCTCCACCCTCTTCGTCGTCGTCCGACGCGTGCCGCAGCTGCAGGCGCACGAGAGGGAGGCGTGGCAAGCGGCTGTCCGCACGGCCCAGCCTGCTGGCGCTGTGCAGTGCAGAGAGGAGGTTGTTTATGGATGCGAGGCTACTGTTGTTTTGACTGGGGCTTGCATCGGGAGGATCTTCTGATGTGCTTGTGGGAAGCAGTGGGTCGGTGTGTGTATCTGACCGTGACATTGGGTGGTTGGAATTTTTGTTGTTTGTGTGGTTGTTGTTGTCGTGTTGTGGGATTACTACAATCTGTTCATGAAACTGATGGACAATCTTGTGGGTTGCTTATTGATTGTATTTTCGTGTTGGCTCACGTTGTTGTTCAGTAGGATACAAAACTGCGGTTTTTATGTTATTTTGTGAGCGAAGGATTGCACGTTGTTCAGCACATGTTGATATCTCAAGGTCTATATTCTACACACTCAGCACACACGCAGTGCATGCACACACAGTACATGCAATATAACTAGCAAAAGCTGCAGTAAAATTATGGGGTGACAGCAGCCACAGCATCCCCAAAACAGAACAGCATGGAAGGAAAAACAGTAGTCCTTGCAATGGGCATGTTGCTCACTGGCACCCTCAACACACTGGCAACCAAATACCAGGTGTGTACTGTAGACAATTACTGCAGTGCCCGTCACCACCACCACCCGTCATCCCCTCATCACGTAGGACTTGGTGGTAGTGGGTCACGACAGCCACGGCCATCCACGGTACTTTCAGCACCCTGTTGTCCAGAGTGCCATGATGTTTCTGGGTGAACTCATGTGCCTCATCCCCTACACTGCAAGCTTCCTCGCGCAGCGATGGGTAGAAGACCCCGACACTGCTCGAGCAGGTGGCATCCAGGAACGTCGCCGCTCAGCCCACAGCATAAAAGCACTGCTGGCCTTTAGCATCCCTGCAGCATGTGATGCATGTGGGAGTACCTTGTTGAATATTGGGTTGTTTTTTACCTATGCGAGTGCCTTTCAAATGCTCCGTGGCAGCCTTGGTATGAGGAGTGTTTGTCTTTTTGGGGATTTATTTGGGGATGTGTTGGTGGTGGGAATTGTCGTTGTTGTTTGTGAGTACTGTTGTAGTGTTGGTGGGTGTTTTTATTTTCAACTGAAAACAGACACACAGTGCTCGGTTGCGCAAATGCCACACTCCATCACCTACAATCCCCCCCTCCCCCCACCACCATACAGTGTTTTTTTGTGGTATATTCACCATCATTATCCTCAAGCGTCGATTGCATGTGCATCATTGGCTGGGCATGACGCTTATTGTAGCTGGTGCTGCATTGGTGGGATTGGCAAGCTTGATAACAGATGAATGGGCTCAATTTTCATTACAGGCAAGCATGCCTGTGCAGGGTGCCATGCAAGCAGGTGCGATGTGGATATGTTGTATGTCTGACATGGGAACAAGATGTCTCCCATGTCTACTATCCCCATACACACAGCAGCATCATGCAACAGACTGTATCATGTGCACACGCAACATATGCCAACCTCTATACCTCTACACATACCTCTACATATACCTACACAGGATATCCCCCTGCACCCATCGCCCATGACAATGTCACACCATGGCTCCTCCCACCACCCCATCAGCTGTACAGCACTGTACCAAGACACTTGTTGTTTATGGGTCGACGGGGCCTCAAAACAGCACCAGGCAATGACACACTCTGGGTAGACTCAGTTTATGAATCCAACCATGGATCGCCCCATATGAACCCTAACCTCGTCGACGGTGTTGTGTCATCAAGCCAAGTTACCTCATGGCTTGCAAAGTCCTCCTCCACTGCATCTGCACCCTTACTGGGTAATGCACTTGTCATAGCAGCTCAAATTGCAGCAGCAGCGCAGTTTATCATAGAGGAAAAATTTCTAACCCAATATCGCGTGCCTGCCCTCCTGGCAGTGGGATTAGAAGGGTTTTGGGGGTTGCTCATCTGTTTGACCATTGGTCCTTGGCTGGCTAGGGTTGACCTTTTTCACGGTCGTCCCTTTGACAATTTTTCCACTGCATTGCATGAAATTGCCGTCTCCCCCATGCTCCTGTGGTCCACTGTGGCAAGCATTGTGTCCATTGCGTTTTTCAACTCCTTTGGAGTTCGGGTGACCAAGCGTCTCTCAGGTGCTGCCCGTGCAGCCATCGACGCGTGCCGTACATTGTTTATTTGGGTAATAGCACTCGGGCTTGGGTGGGAGCCCCTCTCCCCACCCCTGCGCATCACACTCCAAGTGCTCGGGTTTTTGGTGTTGCTCAGTGGGACGTCTTTGTACAATGAATTGCTTCGTTCGTGCTTGCCTAGCCCTGTGTTGGTGAGTGATGCAACGGCGTCCTTGCTGGGGGAAGAAGATGGGCAGGGGAATGGGGCAGGAGAAGGGAATGGGACACGGCAACGTGGGTCAGCGGCATATGCTGTGCGTGCACCTCCTATCAAGGAAAACTACAGTATGGCTCGCAGCATGCGGGTGCTGCCACAGGTATGTTGTATGGTGTGGGGTGCCTACGTTGTTTTGTGAGAGAATCATGTATGGCGTCGTCCACATATGTATGGCATTCCCTACAAATGCCATGTAGCGGCACATTCCCTGTCATTCACACAGGCGCTGTCACCCCATTCCCTGTCATCTGTGCGCTTTTCGAGGGTGTTTGGTCCCCTTGCACGTGAAGACTCTGGTGTGGGTAGTAGTGCATTGGCAGGGAGAGGGGATGATGAGGAAGGGTCGCTGAGGTAAGGGTGTTGTGTGCTGTTTGTTTGCTGTGTGTGCATGGTGTAGATTTGTACAAATAGGTACACTTTTATCATTTTGTTTGATAGACACGTTTCTTTATGTGCACTGCAATGTACACTGCACACCAACCACAACGACACACACCAAGCACACCAACACACAGCACACATATGAGCTGGTTGACGCGAGGGGGTGATGAGAGCGCACATGGGGGTATGATGTTTCCCAGTGAAGACTCCTTGGACACACCCCTTTTGCTGCCTGGGGATGCACCATCACCTCCACCACCCTCACGCTCACCACCACCACCGTCACGCTCACCACAACCACCACGCGCAAACACAAGGCAAACATGATGATTTCTGTGCGCTGCTGCTGCTAGGTGTATGTGTAATGTGTGCATTTCATAGCACGATAAGAGTTCTTTGAGCTTTTATCTCATAGCCTGCGCATGATGCCTGTTGTTACAATTTTGATGCTCATATACTGCGTCGCGTTGGCAAAACAAATAAACACACCACACGACACACACCACATCACACAACATGTGAAACAACGTTGTGGTAGTTGCAGTGGAAACAAATGACCCAATGCAATGTGCTCAATGAATACAAAAATTGCTGGTAAAAACAACAGCACCACATCCAGCAACACCTCAAACGTACACGCTCTCCTCCCTGGCAGATAAAAAACCACAACACCAAATTGCCCAACACCCCATTGCACAACCCACAAACCCCTCAAGACCCCATGCGGCGTTTGTACTCGTCAAGCGTCATCGTCTGCTTCATCCCCCCCTTGCTCCCATCCGTCGCCGTGCAGAGTGTCGCGTGCCAGTTGCACCCCCCCAACAGGGCCCGTGCAAGTGGCGTCATGGGTGTTTTGCTATGTAGGCGGGACAGGTCAATGTCTAGGTCAGGCAGGACATCGAGGGAGGCCATTTTCATAGGCACAGCCTTTTTGCTTGGGGTTGTTATGGTCTTGCTGGGGGACTGTACATTGGGGTCTTGGGAATCCTGGTCGGCTTGTTCTTTTACACCTACTTTTTGTGGTTTGATCATGACCACGGGTTGGGTTTTACGGCGGGAGAAGACATCCACTTGGTCTTCTCCTGCACCACCTTGGACCCCATCGGGGCGATTGCCGACACTCTTGAGCATGTTTTGAAAGTTGATGTTGGCGTTTTTCTTGTTGATGGCCTCAATTGCACCCTGTGTGTGGGGGGGGGGGTGACGTGTGGGGGGGGGGGAATGATGTGTGGTGATGTATCAACACATGATATGGATATACATGATACACACCACGTATGCTGCCCCACACTCCTCCAAATCACACACATTCCCACACCCACAATACACACACACACACACACCTTGTTTTTATCATCTTTCCCCCCCTTACGACGTGACTCCAACAGCTCCAATGCCGTCATCTGCTCCTGAAGCTGCCAAATGGCCTCCACATCCTGACGCATCTGCGCATCTTTGAGTAATCGCTGCAGCCTAAGGCGTTCTGCACCAGTGCTGCCACTGAACCAGCCACGTTGTCGTTTTTTCTCAAGCAGCTGTTTGACGTCTTCTGCATTGAAGGTGTAGTTTTCAGCCTAGGGTGGGTTAGGGGTGGGGGGTGTTGAGAAGAAACCACGTATCCCCACCAACATGACTACCAATGTGAGCACACCACAAAACAACCCACACCTAAACCCAATATATACCACACCCAATATACACCACACCCAATATATACCACACCCTGCAACTGTATAGATTTCAGCCAACCTGTCTATGCAGCTCCTGAGCCTCCTGTATGTCCCTCACCTTGGGCAACTCCTCCCCATCACGTATGCATTGATTTTGGAAATGTTCAAACTCCTCCTCGGTGATTTTTGAATTTGAAATGAGGGAGAGACTCACCATGCGTGTGTAGGCACCACGTCGTACATTCAGCCAGCGGTTGGTCTTTTCTTTGCTGTTGCTGTTGACGGCATAGGGGCTGATGAGGTAGCGGCCATCCATGTTTCTGTTGTTGAGTGGTGTGTGGTGTGGGGGGGGGGGGGGTGTGAAGTGGGGGGTGCAGGGGATGCGCCAAGTATATCTATATGTACACCCCACCCTCTTACAAACACCACCCCTTTACACGAACCAAACACACTACACACACCAACCCCACCACCACCCTAGACTCACAGAAACACACTCACAGTGACAACACAAAAACATACTTGATGCGGCCCTCTTCCTCAGTCACGTTGACCACCACAGCCATGAGGTACTTGCGGGAGTCCGGCCCCACCTTGCCTGGTACTGTTGCTGCAATACGAACCACAGAGTTGCGCAGGTTGTGCAGGAAAAAGGGCTTGTTTGCCCACTCCTCCAGTTTGTTACGGGTGAGTTGCACTGAGAGGATGTCATTGTGGTTTGCATTTTGGTTGCGTGCCTGTGGTTGGGGTCAATGGATGTGCATTGGATGTGTGTACATCAGGTGGGTTGTGTTGCACAAGAGTGTTGCAAAGAAATACACTTTGTCTTGTACGCACAGCATACACTATAAACAACACCTTTTGTAACCCCCACCACCAATGCAATACCTTTTCCTCATCGTCGTCTTCCTGTTCCTCATCCTCCCCCTCCTCTTCCACATCCTCATCACGCCCCCCCACACGGTACTCGTCATCATCATCACCCTCCTCCTCATCTGATGCTTCTTCATCAACATCCTCATACTCTTCATCTGCATCTCGTGCACTGTGTGTGTGGGGGTGGGTGGGTGGGTGTTTTTTTTCTTCAATGACACAAACAATAACGCGCAATACACACACCATACACTCGTCACGTGTTTTAAAACAAACCCACCCACCCACCCACACAACAAACAAACACAACCCACCGTGCAGCTTTGGTGCTGGCAGTTTTCTTTCGTTGCTGTGCCTTGCGAATGTCGGCAATTGCTTGTCGCTTGGCATCAGGACGCTTGCGAGCGGGGGGCTTGGGTGCCGGCTCGTCGTCCTTGCTCTTGGCAAGCAGTTTTTGTCGCTCGGTGCGATTGATGCGCTCTTCTGCACGCTTGGCCAGGATCATCTCACGCTCGAGCTGTGTCTTGGCCATGAGCTCGGCACGGTCATCCTCGTCATAGTACAAATCTGAGCCATAGCCATCATCCTCGTCCACTTGTTGAGGTTTTTTGCGTTTGGCAGCCCTGGGGCGTGCTGCTGGAGCAACTGTGGGCAATTCCTCCACGTCCTCAGGCTCTGATTCAGCCTCATTGCTCCTGTATGCTTCAAAGATCTCTTCATCCGTTGCTGTGGGCCCACCCGGCTGGTTTGGTGGAGGACCACTCATGTTTCTGTATTGTTTCTGTGTTGCTGTTGCTAGTGGGGTTGTGTGTGGAGGGTGTAAATGAGGAGAGAGGTGTTGTTGGTGAAAAGTATGCTCAAATTGTTTCACTGCTATGTGTTTTTCATTGTTGCAGTACATCACCTGTCACTACCACCCATCAGCACCCCATACACAAACCCCATCCACAAACAAAAACCACCATGGCATTGAGGTTGGCCAAGAGTGCGTTTGTGGCAAGTCGAATGAGTACAGCACGTAGCTTGTTGCCAGTACGAGGAGGGGGTGGTGGGCCATTGCCACCCCCCATACCACCATCACAACCTGTACGAAACGAGGTGGAGTAGTGCAGAATTGCATGCAGCAGGGTTGCACAACACACTTGTTCCTGCACGCACAGCTGCCAGAGCAAGATGAAATGACGTGGGATGATGGGACTGGCAACCCAGAATACTGCTTGGACTGGCAGAAAAACACTGGTGGCATGAATGCGGTATGACCCCGTGCATGGATGTGTCTATACCATGCAGGTGCCAAAAAGCATGTACATACCTATGATATCTACAGGCAAAAGCAGCAATGATGCTGATGGGTACATTTGCAGGCTTGTACGCCATGGGCAAGGTTGCCGCATACACAAACCCCGAGGCGCACCGCCCATTTGTACGTTGGTGTTAGTCAGAGTGTGTGTTTGTCACAGTGAGTGTGTTTGTCAGAGTGTACATTTGTCAGAGTGCAGATATTACACTGCGCAGGAGAGCTCTCACCATCCTTGCTCATCCTCGACACAAACGCACCCACCCACAGGCACCCAAGCAAATGGTATTTGATGAAAACAAGCTCTTGTATCCTGGGCGCTCTCAGTGATGTTGGCGATCTGTTTTCATATAGATACTACTGTGATAGTTTGGGTGATGACCAGCACATCGTTGCTGGTGGCTTTGTCGTTTTTTGTGCTGTTTCCTTGTTTAAAACCTTTATAGATTGCTGCCTACAAAATGCTGCTTTAGATTATTGCTGTAACAACATCACTCAGCGTCGTTAGTAGTGTTGCAATACTACCTCGAAAGCAAAGCAATCAACGACATCGGGCATGCCCACATCCTCCAGCAGCGAAGAGGACCTCAGTGCGTTTGCATCTGTTGCAGTCGATAGTAGCTTTATTCACAATCATGCCAAGGTGCGAAAAGAATCGCAAATTTGCTCTTGGGTTTGTGTTTGACCACCGCTCAAATACACTACCACCAAATACACTACCACTGCAGAGCAACAAGCGTGCCAAGCGCAGAGTCACAAATGATGGAGAGAAGGACACGTCCCAGCCAGTGCTCGCATCGGTAGGTGTACTGTGGTGGTTGCGCAAACACACACATGTGCTTTGTGGGCATACACACGGCCCTGCACAAGTGTACACACATACATGACTACATGCACACTCATAGGTAGCAGCAGTATTGGATGCGCGACTTGCCAATGAGTTGGTGTTTGAAGAACGTGATGATGAACATGTCAACGCAGCGACAACACCTTGTGAACAGCCACAACCCAAGCGCAAGAAGAAACGCAAAGGGGCACATGATGAAGATGTGCATGTGACACAAAATAATGTAGAACATAATGGAGCGAAAAAGAAGAAAAGCAAGGGGAACGCCAAAGAAAAAGATCCAAAACAGAAGAAAAAAAAGAAGACAAGGGACAGACAGCACGTAGAGGACCCAGCCGATGGTGGAGCCAACACAACCACAGACAACCATACAACCATAGACAATATGGGTGGGGTGCGCCTCTTTCGCAAGGTCCCCCCAGGTGTGCCATGCCGCCTGGACATAGTCAACCGCCCCTGTACTGATCCATTACAACACAAAGGAGTTGATAGACCGCCAGGACGGCAGAGCAAGGGCACACAGCGGCATGGTAGAGCAGGACCCACCAGTGACGATGATGATGACAGTGATGACCCAGACGCACGGTTGTTGCAGGTGGTCGTAGATGCAACAGCAATATACAAGAGTGCAGAACGTGCAGCAAAGGAGGCTGCTGCCAACATTAGCAATGAGTTGATAGGTGCGTTGTGTGTGATGGTGGTATGTGGCGCTCCTTGGACATGATTATGGCACTTTTGTTTCTTTCCACACACACAACAATCGTTCACCGCAGATGCTGTAGAATAATATGGATGAGGAAACAGAGTATTGCATGATGAAACACTCGCCAATTGGACTAAATCATCCATCTGTGTTGTAACATTATGACGCCTAGCAAAGCAGCGCACAAAATTGCTGCTACAGAGGCTCCTGCAACGCCATCATCGTATGTGTCAGTGTCGTTACTGCGCTCTACTGGCAGCAACGGATGTGAGGAAGACCGAGGGTCACACAGGCCTTTGACGCCAAACCCATGTCATGCCCATGGACTGAATGTAAGGATTGAGTGGTGCGGAGTACATGCGTGCAGCAGGCTCGCTTTGTTTACCAGCATCTGTCCAGCATCTCGTTATATGAACGAACATCATCATCTTCCCCACTGCACCACAGAACATCAGGTCTGCCACACCCTATGTACCAACCTGGACACGCACCACACTGTGCATACTCCTCTCAATCTGCTCCCTGGGCACGTTGCTCCTGATACGTAGATGGAAACCGGCATGGTGGTGGCGCCTGCGCTTTGCACGATGTGCACACCCCGCTGCAGCCAAGTGGCTGGGTGTATACTCTGTGGATGGCTTGCATGCCCTCATACCTGTGCACACAACACACAGTGGTGGCACTATGGTATGGCATCATCGCTCTGTGGTGGGGGTGGTAGTGTGCTGCACAAAATATGGGTGTGCCTGTTTGTATGCACTGTCACTGGCAGTATCTTGCACTCCACTGCCTAACCTCTGTACCACAACAACCCTCTGCATCACAACAACCCCTCTGTATCACAACAACCACTCTGTACCACACAGCACCACAACCCACACAACCAAGAGCAGCGTCTGTGTTGGGTGGAGTTTCGATGTCAAAGGTATATCCTGCACCATACAACATGTGAGTGGGTACCAGTGCCCCCCATCCCAGATGACATTGGCAGGAGATTACATACCCTCAGTGCACATCAACCAATCACAAGTATGCGTATGTGAAAGTGTGTGTGTGTACATGAGGAGGATGGTGTGTGTGTGCATAGGTGTGTGTGTGTGCATATACGTGTGTGTGTGTGCATATACGTGTGTGTATGTGCATATACGTGTGTGTATGTGTATACACGTGTGTGTATGTGTATATACGTGTGTCTATGTGTATACAGCAGGATGACATGTGTGGCAAACAAAAGCAGTGTGCATAGCAATACACAACATCATTACACAACAAAACAACCATACATTCCCTGGTCAAACACACACAGGCAGTCAAAAGGCAGGGTTTGACCGTGATGCACGTGTTGTCATGTATGGTCCCAATGCCCTGTATGTTCCTGTACACCCACTGTGGTGGACGCTGCTTGTGGAGCTCACGCATCCTTTCTATGTGTTTCAGGTGGGTGTGTGGGTGTGTTTTTGTGTGTGTGTTGGGGGGGGGGGGATGGTAGTGGTGGGGATGGGTAGATGGGGGTGTACCCTAGGTATTTGTCTGGTATATGCATATTCTGTCTGGTATATGTCTATTACACACATGCATGCATGGCAAGACACTTATGCAAACAAGACACACAATATGATACAACCACCCACACATCTGTAATGCACATCAGCCCTACACCCACACTCTACACCTACACTCAACACCCCACCCCATAAACACCCACCCCATACACACCAACCTCCTCACACAGTTTGTATCAGTCCTCATATGGTTGATAGAGCTGTACATTGCCTACTCTGTGGTCATCCTCATCATCACCCTCGTGTCGGTCATCATCGCGGCATATCAAGCATATAAATACCAACAGCGATTGGCAGCTATGGCTAGTTATCAGGGCAATGTGGCGTTGCTAGTAGACAAACAACTGGTCTGTGTTTTGGAGTGGTGGTGGGTGTTTTGGAGTGGTGGTGGGTGTGTGGATGGGTGTGGGTGGGTGTGAATGGGTGGAGGTGTTTGGTGGGAGGGTGTGGGAGAGAAAAGGGGGTTTGAATGCATGATGGGGCTATGCATACTAAGGGGGTAGGGGAGAAACATACCACCAACAACACCCCACACACATGTACACACACACACACACATCCCCTAGCACACCCCCTAGTTAATCCACATCACACACCATTTCCTCCTCCGTACAGCACACCATATCAAGCACCGAATTGGTACCAGGAGATGTCTTTGTGCTCACACCCAACCACCCAGTTGCATGTGATTGCGTATTGTTGACTGGCGAAGCAGTGGTCAACGAAGCGGTGTTGACTGGGGAGTCAACACCGTGCAGGAAGGTTGCATGGGCAGATGGTGGGTTTGATTCCATGTGCTTTGACCCTGATGTTGACCGTGCATGTGTGCTGTTTGCTGGGACGACTGTGCTTCAGGTACAAAGTGATTGAGAGAGAGGGGGATGTGTGATTGGTAGCGATTGAAGGGGCCATATTGTGTAGTATATCACAATATCACTGTGTGATAATCACATAGATATCACATACACAGATAGATATCACATACACAGATAGATATCACACCCCTCCCCACGTTCCACACCCCTCCACACCCCACCACGCCCCTCACACCCAGGTCACCAGCACCCCACAATACCCAGCATATGCCCTCGCAGTGCGCACAGGCTTTGGCACTGCCCGGGGTCAACTGGTGGCTGGTATACTACACCCTCGGGCAGGTTCTGCGGCATCTTCCTTTGGCACGGATGCTGTCAAGTTTATGGTGGTGATGTTGGTGTTGGGCATGCTGTTATATACGTGGGCGGCTGTGGCGATGGCGTCGTTGGGGGCGAGTACTGTGTATGTGGGTGTGTGGTGTGTGTGGGTGTGGGTGGTGTGCGGATGGATGTGTGGTGTGTGGATGATGTCTGTGGTGTGTCGATGTGTTGATGATGCCTGTGGTGTGTGGATCATGTGGGTGTGTGGGAAGGCAAGCATACGCAATGTTTATATGCACGCTCCCTCTTCTCACGTCTCACTTCTCTCATGCTGCTCTATGCAACCAACACATTGTTGACAACACACATTGTTGACAATACACATTGTTGACCATACACATTGTTGACCATACACATACACACACACACACACTATACACACACACTATACACACACACAGCTTTATCATTGCCAAAGCACTCGACATGATCACCGTGGTGGTCCCCCCCGCACTCCCAGCCTGCTTAGCAATTGCCCTGGGCATTTCCATAAGACGCCTAGGGACACATGGTATACATGTGGCTGATCCACATAGAGTGCCCACTGCTGGATGTATAGACACAGTGGCATTTGATAAGACTGGCACACTCACAGAGGATGGGTAGGTGCTTTTTTGGGGGGGGAGGGAGGGTTCATATTGGGTGTGTGTATGTCTTGGGTGTGTTGTATGTGTAGGGTAGAATGAGTATGTGGTGCTGTATATCGCCATTCTCATGTGTCCACACGTACAAACATAGACATCACTCATCCATTCCCCCCCCTCACATCACACATGCACCCCCCCTCACACCACACATGCAAACCCTCACAGTGTACAGCTCCTTGGTCTCATAGCTGTCACAGGCAAACACCTGCATCCCACCCCCCTCCCCCCCGACCACCCACTTGCAGCCCCCCTACAACCCCTCCTGGCAGGGTGCCATGGCCTCACAGTGATGGGGGGGCACCCAGTGGGTGATTCCCTTGATGTGCTGCTGCTGCAAGCCAGTGGGTGGGTGTTGGAGGGGGGAGGGGGGAGTGGGGGGGTGGTGGTGCATCCCCCACATGATACACAACAGGTATTGGTGTTTTTTTGGTGGTGTTTTTGGTGGTGTTTTTGGTGTTGTTGTTAGTCAGTTGGTTTTACAATAGAGTAGGTGTTTTTGTGCATTGTATAGGTGTGCAATCAGTACACTACAATAAAACACCCCAAACACATCATCATCAATGTGTTGAGTATGCTGTACTGTATTACGTAATGCATATAACAACAATAATACTATCCACCCCCTCCCTGCACCCCCCACCCCCCCCAACCCACACACACACAGTCCTTTACCATCCTCAAACGCTTTGCCTTCAGCAGTGAGCGTCGACGATGCACTGTTGTGATGAGGGGCCCTGATGGGGCCCACTGGGTCATGAGCAAGGGGGCCCCTGAGGCCATTCGGAGGTTGGTAGGGCCCTCTTCATTACCCAGTGACCTTGATGAGGTGCTGTTTCACCATACCAATGTACGTGTGTGGTGGGTGTACACATGTGTTGAATACATGTGTTGAGTAACATGCAACTACATCACCACACACATGCACACCTGTAGGAGGGCCATCGTGTGCTTGCAATGGCATGGCGCCGTGTTGACCATCATCATGTGCACCATCATGTTGACCAACAGCCACTACCAGCAGCAGCACCATCATGGCACAGTATGACCCAAGCACAAGCAGAGCAGGGGTTGACTTTTTGTGGGTTGGCAATCATGGTCAACCCTTTGCGCCCTGATACTGCTGCAGTGTTGACCAACCTCCAGGTTGTGTGTGAGGGTTTGTGTGAGGGGATGGGGAGGAGGATAGCAAATACACAAAAGATGCACCCACATACCTGACACCCAACTCTCACCCATGTGCTACACACAACGTACACAATCAAATACCTCGTTACACAGGATGCCAACATTCGGTGTTTAATGATAACAGGTGATAACATTAACACAGCGATGTCTGTCGCACACGCATGTGGTATAATACAACCCCAGCAACCAACCATTTTGTTGGATGTGGAGGATGCCGTTGTTCATGCCACACATCATCGTCATCGCCCCTCATTGACCTCAACATGCTCAGCAGCAGCAGCAGCAGCAGCGGGGGTGGCAACCACATCCACATCACTTGACCATGTTGACTATGTTGACCATGTTGACCATGTTGACCATGTACATGACCCCATGGGCCCTATGCCTGTAGGAACAACAGCAATAACAACAGCAACAACAACAGCAACAACACATGCTGCCGGTCATGAACACCATGCACACCCTCATCCACACCACCAGAATAACAACAGCAACCAGCAGCAACAAAGCATGCTTGTAGCAACACAGCAGCATGGGGATGGTTCCATTCATACCCTCACCCACGCACAGCTCCTGTCTGCCCTTGCACATGGCAACCCCACAGGGGGCCCCGCAGGGGCCCCTGTGGCAGTGGCTGTGACAGGGCCTGCCTGGGACATGCTGGTCACTGCTGCATACTCACCTCACCGACCACCAGCAACAGCAGCAGGAGGATCAGCAGCAACAGAACCAATCATGTCACAACCAGCACGCAATACAGCAGAGAGCAGTCCTGCACGCACAACATCCCAGCGGGCCCCTCGCACTGGGCCCCGCCATGCACCCCAACCCTCTTCCTCCTCCATTATGTATCTCACCACTGTGTTGCATCATGTGCTGCACAAGGGATGTGTGTTTGCTCGAATGACACCTCAGCAAAAGCGTCAAGTGGTCAACGCCTTGGGTCCTGGGCTTGATGATATGTTTGACCACCTGATACCACAACATGAGTCAAACCAATCACATGATGCACATGATGCAGTACATGATATAATTACGCATGCGTCAATGCAGTCATCACATGATGCACATGAGACACATGAGACACACAGCACACATGCGTCAATGGGACAACCACCCCCGTGTGGTGGTTTACATCGCTGTGTCGCATTTTGTGGTGATGGTGCAAATGATATCGCAGCACTCAAGTCAGCAGCTGTGGGGGTATCTCTGTGTGAGGCAGAGGCATCAGTGGCAGCACCATTGACGAGTGCCAGGCCATCTATTGCGTGCATGATACGGGTGTGTGTGTTTGTGTGTTTGTGTGTTTGTGTGTGTGGGGGGGGGGGTGTACAAGGGGGAGAGGGGGGAAAGCGTTTGTGTGTTTGTGTGCATGATACGGGTGTGTGTGTGATAAAGGGTGTGGGTGGGTGTTTGGGGGGAAAGGGGGCAGAATGTGTGTGTGTGAGGGTGAATGATACAGGGTGTGTGTGTATGATACATGGTGTGTGTGTGTATTGAATGTACATGGACATGCTCTCTTATGTATACACAATCTGTACACAATCTTTTCTATACACCAACAAACAAACCCACCTAAAAACACACAGACACACACGTGTACATACACACCCCAATGTATACACACCCATGCAGGTCATTGCTGAGGGTAGAGCGGCCCTCGTATCAAGTTTTAGTGTATTCAAATTTGTATTGGTATACGCTTGTATTCAAATGACTGCTGCCAACATTGTCTATTCGTATGGACTGGACCTAGGACGTTTTCAGGTGTGTTGATGTGCTTTGGTGTATTGTGTTGTGATGATGTGCTGTGATGATGTGTGTTGGAGGGGTGCTGCTGAGAGCATATGATGAGCACACATACACACAAACAACATACACACATACACACACACACAAAACCACAAGCACACAAAACCACAAGCACATACCCCAAAGAAGACCTTTAAAGATAAAAAGAAGACCCAACACCACCACCCACCTCCACTCCCACACAGTACCTCATACAAGACCTCCTGTTTGCCACCATACTCGCAGCCCTCATGGCCCTGAGTCAACCCCGCCTTGACCTTGCCCCCACCCACCCACCACAACGCCTCGTCACACGCGCAGTCCTCCTCCCTGCATTAACTGTGTGTGTGCTCATGCTTGCGTGGCAGGGTGTGTCGTTGGGTGTGTTGACCATGCAAGGGTGGTATACAAGGTTTGACCCACAACAGCAGGGGGGGGGGTGCTTTGCTGTGCAGGAGAAAACCACTGCGTGCACAGCGGTATGGTACTTGGTTGTGTGTAATGGGTATATGGTTGATGTGGCACCCAGGTACATACCTTGTGTGTGTTCAAGCACAAATGCAACCCTGCCTTTCTAACACACACACAACCCTGCCTTGTATTTTAACACATCATCACAATGTATATTGCACACACACACACACATGCACACACACACACAGTCTCCTGAGAGTTCCACTGTGTTTCTCATGTCCCTTGCACAATTGCTCACTGCTGCTCTTGTGTTTACTGCGGTATGATGATGTGGGTGTACATGCTGCTCTACATGCATGCTGCTATACATACATGCTGGTATTCGTACATGTATTTCTATGGCACCCTCCCTGCCATACACCTCCCCCCCCCCCCCCCCCCCGCACACACACACAGGGCAAACCATATGTGTATCCCCTCCACCAAAACACCGCCCTTGTCGTTACCATGCTTGTACAACTGAGTGTGGTATTCCTATGGACACTGGGATCACAACAGGGGTGGTTTGCTCGCGTCCTAGCCAACCTCGTTCCCCTCCCCTTTACCTATAGACTACAACTCCTCCTGTGCATGCTGTGCATGCTGTGCACTGTGCTGCTCAGTGTGGCGGGTATCACACGATGGGCACAGCATGGGGAGGTAAGGGGGCGTGATGTGCAACACACGTCACGTGTCGTCCGGTGGTGGGGGTGGGTGCGTGGGTGTGTAGGTGGGTGGGTGGGTGGGTGCGTGGCAAGGGTGCGTGGGGGCGGGCGGGTGGGGGCGGCTGGTTCATGATGATGATGATGATGGCGGGGGGGTGGTCATGATGATGCTTGCGTGCTCATGACGATGTGGTCATCATGATGCACGGACAACAACAATTGATGATGACAGCACACACACATTTGTTATTTGTCAACAGACACATTTGTCATGTATTTGATATACTTGTTATTACTTTTGTACCACATGATTGATTGCCACGTTGTGTGTGGCATGACAACAAGGTCAACAACGCTCTCTAAACAGAAAACAAACAAGCTGATGTGCCTATCGACTCTTGAATGATGTATATTGTTTTTCGTCATGTTTTCTCAATTAATGATACAACACACCATGTACTGCTGCATAACTACTGCACTACACGATTGTGTCACACACAATATCACACACACATCAACTGACATGATCAACAACCAATACATGATGCTCCAATACATGATGCTCCAATCATGAACGCGTTCTCCTATAGCACTCTACAGCGCTCCTTACAGCGTTCTCTGCAACGAGTGATGCCCTGCAGCAGTTGTGCACATCAACACCGCCCATCATATGCATTGTGCTTGCTTTCATGTGTGCCTCTATGTATTTGTACGCGTGTGTGTGTGCATGTGACTGTTGTACAACACCATGTAAAAAACAAACAATCAATGTGAAAACAAATATCTGTGTCGACCCTCACGTTTTTGTAATCCCAACAAAACATGAAATGGCAGAAAACAACAGCAGACAAAAACCAACAGTCAAAAACAAAACAAAAAAAGCCATCACACGAGTGTTGACCAGGTGTGGTATCACATGCAGGGTTGACCACATGCAGGGTTGACCACATGCAAGGTTGACCACATGTGTGTTGACCAGGTGTGGTATCACATGCAGGGCAGACCCTATATCAACCCACAGCAACAGGCAGGGTATATGCACGTGCGTTCCTACACATCCTGCAGTCGTTGTGTGTAAAACAGCATGTATGCTTGTGATTGCTGCACCACATCCTCAGGTACCTGTGGATGATGTGTGTATGTGTATGCATGATGTGTATGTATTTGACCATGCATACATGCATGTTTGCACACATACAATGTAAAAACGTACACCCAAAGTACGTCCCATGCATCTATACACCCCCCCCACACACACAAATCCCTCCCCCCCACACACAAACACACCTGCTGCACGTAGGCATCGTCACACAAGTACCATGCATCCCCACTCCGCACATACGACACATAGTGCCCCCCCTGATAACTCCCCTTGTGCACTACCACACACGTGCAGTCATACAACACTGGCCGTTGATCCAACCCCTCCCCATCACGCCCTCGCTTGACAGGCAACTTGTATCGGTGCTGCAGTACCGTGGTTGCCAGGTAGGGCCGCATGTCGAGGGCAGAGAGGGGGAAATGTAGGTGGGTGTCTAATTTTCGACCGGTGTTGGTTGAGGCATGGTGTGCAAATGTTTTCAGGTGAAAACACAACACGGGGGGGAGGCGGCGGATGGCGAGCTGTTTGATGGCCTGCTGCTGCAGCTTGCAACTGTGTTTGTTTTTTGTTTTTTTTGTTTGTGAGAGAGGGAGTGTGTGTACATTCTGTGCATATCTTATAGAAATACAATGCAACAACACAACCCCCTCCTACACACAATACCTCGACTTGTACACTTGCACACAACCCCCCACACACAACCACACACACAAGAATACACCCACCTGCTGCATATCCAGGTGTCATGCACCCCCACAGCCTCTGGCTCTACAAATCGACGCAAACATGACTCCAATGACAAAAGCCGCCCAGGTCCATGTAGCCCTCCATGCAGCGGCACCCCACCCGCTGCTGCCGGGCCCATGGGAGGCAACATAGAGGGGCCCCCAGAGGGTCCCGCCATTGCCCCACCATTGTGGGGGGGCTCTGCTTTGACCATGGTGGTCTCCAGGTTGACCGGCACAGGGGAGGCACCTTCCCGGTAGCTTCCCCCCCCACGCAGACTGGCGACGCGCTGTTGCTTGGGTTGTTTTTGCGACAGGGGGGGTTGCTCTGCCATCATGGGTGTCGTCCCACTGGCGCCCCCCGTTTGTGGGGCATGTTGCGTGTGGGGCATGGTGGTGTGGGACATGGCATACATCCCCCCACCATGATGGGGGTGTTGTTGTTGGGGGTGTTGTTGGGGGTGTGGTTGCTGCTGCTGGTAGTGCATGGTGGGTGTGGTGGTGTACTGCGTCATGTGCATGTGTTGACCAGGATATTGACCAGGGTGTTGGCTTGGGGAGTAGGGGTGTTGGTGTGTGGGGTAGTGCATGGTGTTGTGGTGTGCATACATAGGCTGCTGCTGCTGCTGCTGCTGTTGTTGTTGTTGTTGTTGCATTGCATTACCATATTGCTGTGACTGCATATACTGTTGCTGCTGCATATATTGCTGCTGCTGCTGTTGCTGCATGTACTGTTGCTGCTGCATGTACTGCTGCTGCTGCTGTTGTTGTTGTTGCTGTGTTTCCATCACACCACCATTACCACCCCCACCCCCATGCTGTTGCGGTGACAGCGCACCACCCCCACCAGGCCCCCCCCCCATCGTGTGGGGGGGCCCTTGTGGTGGGTATCGTCGTGCGCTGTGAGGGAGGTATTGTACAACAACAGTCAGGCGCCCCTCTGCTGTGCGTTTGAGGGTAAGCAGTGCATACAGACGACCTTGACCTACAGGTGCACCTGATGCTGTATGTTGTGCACACTTGACCAGGATACCCAACCGCCCCTGTAGGTGTGTGTGTGGTTGAAGGTGTGTATGGTTGGGGATGTGTGCTTTGGATATGAGGAGGAGGAGGAGGAGGAAGAGGGGTAATGATGTTGATGATGATGATTGTAGTTGTGTACACACTTGCTGCCTAGTCATTCACACACACACACACACACACACCACCACCACCTTCTCCCACCTGCAAGGATGTGGGTGGCATATCCTTGGCTGGCCGTGAAAACCCCAATCCAAATGGGGAGTTGGGGTTGGGGCGACAACTCACCAACGTGTACCCTGGTGGCAGCTGATGTTTGGGGTGCCCCTGCTTGCCCTGCTTTTGCAACATGAGCAGCTGGAGTAAGTACTGACCACATATAGTGACTGACTCGTGAGATATGTTGGCTGGAAACTCCTCCCCGGGCCCCTGGTGGGCCCCCTGCTGTTGCGGACCCCCCTGCTGCAGTTGTTGAGCAGCGGCATGTGCACCAGCAGCCTGCCCGGCCCCCGCCCCGCGCCCGGGGGGCGTGTGCGGGCCCCCCCGCTGGTTGGACCCCCTCCCCAAGGGCACAGGGGGAGCCACGGCAGTCGCGGGCGCAAAGGCCCCCCCCCGGGTACGTTGCCGGGCCCGGGTGGCCATTGCTGGGGAGTCGGGTTGCTCTACAGGGGATGAGGCATGTGGTGTGTGTGCTGGTGGCATGGTGGGTGAGAAGGCATAGGGCGGGGCGTCGGGGTGGGGTGCGGGTGGGTGTGGTGGGGTGGTGCGCACGTGTGGTGGGAGGGGTGGAGGTGGGTCAAGCATGGGTGGCATTGGGTGAGAGGGATCCATGCACTCTGTGCCTAGCAGTGCCAGGGCATGAGGAGGCAACCTGGTGGTGGGGTTGTGTTTTTTGACAATGCTGTTGTATGAACTGTATGTATGTACCATGTACACCATATATACACACCATACACACTACACCACATGTACACAGACACTTTACAGTACACATGTGCCACCATACTTGCACATGCACCCACCCACCCCACCCACCCAACACACTCAACACACCACCACAAAAAACATACTTGTCATGGTATGACTCTGGTATCATCGGCAGCATCTGTGGCGGCACCCCCCCCTGTATAGCAGCCACCACAGCTTCATACATTGCCGTGCCTGTCAGTTTGAGCGCCTTGTTGCGCATGCAGGCCTTCTTCAGCTGCTTGTTGCGGCAGGTATGACACACCCCACAGCGGGTGGTGGTGCCCGGGGCGGTGCGGCGGGGTGGGGGGGCAGTGGTGGTGGGGGCTGTGGAAGGGGGTGGTGGTGCCAATGCTGCTGTGTGGGGGAACGGGTGTGTGCAGGTGTGCGTGTATGTCATATGTGCACGCCCTTTCTTCTTCCTTTTTACCCTCCTCTTATGTATGTATACCCAATCCTCCTCCACGTTGCACAATTTCGCACAATTCTGTACATGCTCACAGATACTCTCACATACCATCCCCACCACCCCCACCCACCTGTTCGTCCCCGTGGTGCTGTGTCTGCCAGTGACTGCAACTCCCTCATCAGTGGTGTTGTCGACCTCTTTGGCTGCTTGACCTGCTTGTTTGCCTTGGCAACAAACCGGCCCCCCACACCCCGCGCCACCCCCCCCGTGGCGGCCAACCCCGAAGCCCCACTACGATTGGTGGTTTGTGACCGCTGAGAGGGTTGGGTGGTGGTATGCGCACCCCGGCCTGCTGTGGTGTGGGTGTGGGTGTGTGGGGGTTGGCCCCCCCTAGGGTCCACATGCAGGCTTATGTCCATAAAGGGTTCGTAGGAGGTGGACACGTGTCCACATGCACAGCATGTGACATCGCTGCGTAATAAGCCGGCGAATAGGCGATCTGCTATGGATTCGTTGCTTATGGTTGTGCCTGGGTGAGGGTGGGGGGTGTACAAAGTGCATGGAGTTCTGCTTCAGGTTTTTTCACACCACATATGCTCTTGTGCAGACACCACATTTGCTGCTGTACCTCACACACTACATGTGCTACTTCACGTCACACACCACACAACCTTCAAATCACACTCCACATGCACCCACAGATTCCAAGTACACCCCTGTACACCCCCATACACTCCCATACACACACACCATTACTAGTATGTCCTCGTAGTGTAGTGTCAGCATCATCTGCATCATCACCCCCAGCAGCAGCACCCAGCTCTGCACCACTCCCCTGATCCCCTATTGCTAATGCAGCACTGTGTTCCCCATCTTCGTTGACCCCGTTGACCGTGGGAGGTGGGGGGCGTTGACCACTACCATCAGCAAGGGCCTCGTCTGAGTCTGTCGTGTTGGTGTTGATGGGTGTGTGTTGGTGGGTGTGTTTGTGGATGGGTGTGTTTGTGGATGGGTGGGTTTTGGTGTTGCTGTATGTAAAACAACATGCATACACATGCTCCATGCATGTGCACAACACTACAACACACACACACACACACACAACCCCCCCCCATACACACCAGATGAGCTCAATGGCAACCCCAGTCTCCCCTGCAGTGCCGTTGCCCTCGCCTCCCCCAGGTGACTCATGAGAAACAGGTAAAACTCATGTGCATCTTGCTGCTGGTAGCCTGCTAGGTGATTGTTGACAACCTGCCACCAGCACATGAGGAAATGGGAGGGGCTGAGGGGCATGGGGTCACCCGAGTATGCTGTGGAGAAGAGGGCGTCCTGTGAGGGGTGGGGAGGGGGGGTATAGAGGTGAGTGATACGTGAGTGTGGTACCAAAACGGAAGTATATGTGTGTTTGTATGTGTGTGTACATGTGTGTACATGCATATGTATACGTATTGGTATGTATTTGTGGAGGGATGTGCATACACATGTCATACACGCCAACCACAAAACACCCACCCACACCCATGTGCATCATTTCTCCCACCCCCCCCATCCACCCCCCCCCCCCTACCATTTCACAACTCAAACATCGATGGTCCCCTGTAAATGTACACGCCTCCTGCATGTGCCCCCCAGCTAAAAAGTAATTCCTCAGCAGTGGGGTGTTGAGGAGGGCTTGTAATACAGCATTCATAAAACACGTGTTGCCCAAGTTGTTTAGGCCTCGTGGGTGTCTTTCCAGTGTAGCAACCTTGGTTGCACCCCTGTGGGTATTTGGTGTTTGCATAGTGTGTGTAGGGTGTGTGTGTGTGGTGCATGTGCAGGTGGGTGTGTACATGCAGGAATGCAGACATATAGGCACGTCTTGGGTTTCCTTTGTGTATGTATGCGTGTGCATGCATGACTACCAGCACATTCACCCCACACAACATACTCTGGCAGGGGTGGGGTGGCTTGTCGGGGTGGTGGGGTGGGTGTGCGTGTTGATCGTGTGGGTATGGCAGTGCTGGTGGACATGCATGACTTGTCATCAGGCCCCTGTGGTTTGACCACCATCGCACGTATACCCTGAGTGTGTTGAATTGTGTGTGGTGGGGGGTGTTGAATTGTGTGTGGTGGGGGGTGTCGGAGTAGGTGTGGTAGTGATGGTGAGCGTAATGGAAGGGGAGCAAACAAAGTTAAGAGTGTACAGTGTGGATAGAGCACGCATGTAATGGAACAGACCCCACACATGCATGTTGACCCGAGTGTGATGTGTGAGAGGCAGTCAAACACATGCATGGGAGGTGACACTCCTATATGTACTCCTATATGTACTCCTATATGTACATCCTATGCCCCACTGAGGACCCCCATACATACCGTCATTGCTTCATCCAAACCTTGATGGTAGACATAGTCATCACAGGCATTGCAATACACCTCACCCCGTTGCGCATCATATATGAGCGCAGTGCCTGTGGTGTACAGAGACCGCATATATATGCGCATCCCCCTTGGCACATATCCCATACACACACACACGCAACACACCGTTGTCACACTCGTGCTTGCGACTGTGATCGAAGTCTTGAGGCGCGGCGCCACAGTCCATGCAGACAAAGGGTGTGCCATTGGCGAGCAATATCGCATTGCCGTTGGTCTATGTAAGTTATACACAATGATGGTGAGGCAAATATAGACAAAATACAACAACCAGGCGCAAACGAGGGGGCGTACCGGGTTGCATCGCCAACAGTGCAGCAGCGCGTTGAGCACTGTACTGCTCCCGTGATTGACTTGCTGATCCCACCAAGCGGATATATGAGAGCATGAGCACGCCATGACTGGTCAATTGGTGTGCATTCTGTGGCAGGGGTTTCGTGCATTTTGTGTGGCAATTGTGATTTCCTGCCTCCTTGCGCACCAAACCTCCCACCAACCTTATGTTGCTGTCATCGCAATGGCACTGTGTGTTGTCCAGGTAATACACGTGTATTGACTGCCGTGTTTTGATGCGTGGCTTGTGGGATGTTAATGATGGTTGGCAATGGCAATCGTCGTGCGTGTTGGTGTATCAATGCTGAAGTCGTGGTGTTGTGTCGTCGTGGTTGCTTACAGTGCGTGGGTGTTGTTGATTTTACTACATTGAAACATTGTACAAACATTGCCCGGGCACCCTCCCATGTGCAAATATACTGGACGTGACCTACAATTGATGAGTTGCATCAGAAATCCTTGCTGCTCACCTGTGCATGGGCATACAGACACTTGCACACCCACATATGTTTGATCCACATCAGCACACATCACCACCTACATCACACACCTTCCATTGGTTGGTTGCCAAAGCATGATACGCCTTGCGTGCCAGGTACACATATTGCCTTGGTAACAGTGGGTTGACATCCTTAAACTCCTCCTGGGGATTGGGGGGAGTGGTATTATTGTACTGCAACGTAGTGTACAGTATGTGCTGCCCAAAGCTCAACGTGAGGGACCATGGTATTCACCAGTACGTGTAAAGAGCGTTGCGTACCTCAAAACACAAAAAGAAGATGAGTGGCAGGATCAATGCAAAGAAGGAAACCTGTGGGATGGTGGTGGGTGGAGCATGGCATGTGTAGAGTAGTAACACACATCCCCAACGCACACCCAACGCATTCTCCAACGCACCCCGCAACATGGAAACAAGAAAATCAAGGCAGGGTTGATGCGTGTGTGTGTCTCAATATAGTGTACAGTGTGCCAAAATGCCAGACCTAGTGCAAAACTGAGTGTGATACAAGCACTTGGTGGTGTACAGGCGAGTGATGTTTGACTGGGTTGCACAACGCCCACCATCACGCATACATCAAACCAACCGCAGCAATGACACGTGGATTGAGTAATCGTTTACTAAGTGGGCGTTGTCGAGGTTCCAGAAGCGAATTGAGCTGCGGCATCTGGATGTGTTGGAGTGGATTGCAGGGTTTGAGCACGGGGTTTGTTGGTTTTGTTGTGCAGCACTGTGCAGCACGGTCCACTATGTTTATTAGATACTATGTGTCTGGTATAGGGCAATATATAGACATTTGTAAACATTTACAACCTGCCTGGTCACATAGCCTCACAACCCCACATGCTTCTGCAGCTCCATCTCCATAAACCCATTGAAATTCAGGCGCAGCAAAAACTGCCTCAAATATGGTGCCCTATGACTTGCCTGTGTTATTGTGCGTACAATGGTAGTTGCCTCTTTATGGTGCCCAGCGCACTCAATCCCCCCCCCAACACACACAAACACACACAACACCCTACCTGCAGCTTGTTGCTTTGCAGTGCCATGTAGAGCATTTTTGTACACCGCCAAAACTCAGCAGCAATGGAATCCACTTTTGGTTCATTCCCAGCATCCAATACACTCCCCAGCGCCGTGGGTCCCGTCATGTGCTGCACCATGGTGCACAACCGATGACACAGCGACATCATCGTCTCAAGCAGGGCCATAATCTGCCGCAGGTCCAAAAACGATTGCAGCAGCAGTGCGTCCACAAATTCACGGTGGGCCCGTTCTGCGCTGCCGTAATCATGGGCCCCCTGTACCGCTTCTATAAGCAGGCCATAGCGCCCTTCAATGACATCCACCTGGACGTAGATTTGCAGGTTGGTCATGATGTGTGCCATGTTGTGTCGGAGGTTCCAGAGCTTGAGCATGCGGCGTCGTGCTGCTGGGTCGGGGGCCTGCAGGTGACGGAGGGTCCCCCATGCGTCCTCCAGGGCAAGCTGCAGGCGTTTGAGCCGCATCAGGTAGTGGAAGAGGACATTGTACTTGGCAACAACCTGTTGTTGTTAAGGTGGTGGGTATATACCCAACCATGCACCCACCCACCCACCCACATCCACACCTCTGGTGTCAGCAGGAGGTGTAGTGGCCAGTCAAGTTTGTAATCCAACCCCAGACCATCCCATTGGTCAAACGCAGGCACGCACAAAGTTCGACCATCCAGTTTGACTGCATGGGTGGTCAACACACGACCCTGACCACCTGGTTTGGTTGTTGTTGGGGCACCATTGGGTATGGATACAGATGCTTGCTCCTGGGTGTGTGGTTCACCATGGTCAACAGAGAAACAGGTCAACATAGAGCACAAGTGGGTTGATGACTTGGTGTGCGGGGTCGGTGGGGCATAAGGGATGTGCTGCCATGTACATGCTGTTGTGTTTTGCACCATCAACAACAACCTATTGCAATCATATGCACAAATCATTCCCAGCATTGTTACATCACGCACACACCACACACACACACACACACACACACACACACATACCCTAAATGTGAGTCGCACATGTTGAAACAGTGGGTCATGATCAGCCCCCACTTTGGAGGCTGCTTGTATAAAGGGAATTGCAATGTCAGCCTCAGCTGTAGTGGGTTTGGGTGGGAGTGCCAACAACGACTTGCCCTGTGGTACATACAATTGGTACACACGGGTTGCTAGTGGAGTTGCAAGTACGTTTGTCTGTATGGGCATTGCGTGTGCACATACACAAGTATGGAGATGCAAGTACATACATGCTGTATGGGATTGTGTGTATGCCACCCTGTACCTCTTGTAAAAAGCACTGGAAGAAATCACCCTTGGCCATGAGAAAGTAATCCCTCAAAACCTGAAGATGCCGAGGAAGGTCTGCATTGACCACAGCGAGTCGCCACAACTCCTCTGCCACCTAGTGATTGTGAAGGAATATTGTGCAGGGATATTGTGCGGGGATATTGTGCAGGGATGTTGTGAAGGGATGTTGTGAAGGGATGTTGTGAAGGGATGTTGTGAAGGGATAGTGTTTGTGCAGGGATGCGCATGTTGTGTACGCACCATTGTGTGTGCTGCATGAGGTTGTGTGTGCATAGGAATGTGCAGACGTGATACCAACACATGGTGGATGCAACTGTATACATGACATTCCAACATAAAACACACCCCATCTACCCTCATGCACTACCCCCCACACACACTACCCCCTCCCCACTAAACACACATACCTTGGCCCGTATATCAGCTATACACGTTTCAAATGCAAGCTGGTCAAAGCGTGGTTGCTGGCGCAGTGCAGCCAATTGTGTAGCAAATGACAACACATCTTCATCAGCCAACAACCCCCTTGGTTGCTGCACACCACCACCATGTTGCAATATGCGCACCGCTTTTCCTGTAAACAGGATGCTGGCTGCAACGGGGGGGGGGATGTAGGAAGGGACCCGAGCATCTGCTACCTGCATGTTTTTTTGGGTGTGTGTGTGAGTGGTGTAGGCTGTGTGTGAATAAAGGGTGCGTGTATATGTAGGGTGTTTGTTCTGTGTGTATATACATGTGTGTATGCAAGTGTATCCGATACTGTTGTTGATGTCATACACAGCTTGATATAGTATGAGTGCAGTTGTGTGCATCACACATGTGACAAACCAAACACAAGACAGGCAGCATACCTCAAATCCATTGTGCCACTCCATGCTGTGCACGCTGTAGTCCACCTCCTCCTCCTCCCCCATTGTAGGGGAGGGTGGCTCCAGGGTAGTTGAGCGTGTTATGAAAAACTCATCCTCACTATCAAGCAACATGCCGTGGGCAATCCTGGTGTTTGTGTGTTTGGGGGAGAAAACATGAGTGTGGGTGGGTGGGTGGGTATATGAGTGTTTGGCTGGGTATACGAGTGTTTTTGGGTGGGTACATGTGCGTTGGTGGTGGTATGTGTTGTATGTGGTTGTTCCAGCAAATGCAAAAACAACAGTGCACCGTCCATACCATGCAGTGAGGTGCCTATACAACACCAGGTTGCAGTGCCACAATAATCGACAGAAGCATGACTGCAGGGATGGTACCCCACACAATGACTGTGTGAAAATGAGTGTGCATGTGTGTGTGTGCATGTGTGTGCATGTGTGTGAGTCTGCATGTGTGTGTATACGTGGGAGGTATGGAGGAGCCCTCCAACGATGCATGTGTAACTTTTGCCACACACAACACACAAAAACATACACACCTTGCTGTACAACAGTTGCAAAATTTGTGAGCTGCCCATTTTCTGGTGCTGGATATCGTACATAACGTGGTGCAACGCCGGGAGCACCATCTGTTGATGGTGTATAAACGCAGGTGGTCGTGCGTATACATGTATACACAAACATGCTCACGTGTGTGTGTCCACATTGGTGCACACACGCACCTCAAAGTCGTACAAAAAGTGTTGTATGGTGGACAGTGTGACTGTAGAGTCGTACATGACCACATGCTGCAGCCTCAGCACTGCTTGGCGGTAGACATCCAGTACCTCTGTAGGTGGTGGGCACATGGGTGGTGACCCCACGTACACACACCACTTGCACACCCACAAATATACTACCTGCCACGCCGCGTGCAAGTGCACGCCTGTAGCTGCTGCCCACGTGTCGACCCTCGTGCTGTGTGACAAAGTGCTGCAGGCAGCGACAGTGAAACCCAAGCTTGGCAAGGCTGTTGAAGGCATCCCTGTGTTTATGTCGTCAACACGTGCATCACCCAACACATAGCATTACCCAGCACGCACGACCACCAACCTGATTGGTGTATCATCCAAAGGCACATCATCTGACAAAACAAGCGTGACGTTAGCTGGGCTGCCCATTTCCCTGCTTTGGTCACCGTCATTGACAAATATGTCACCAGTGAACCCGTTGAGTGCGAGCAAAAGCTCGGGATACAAGCTGCACGGATCAAAACAAGACATTACGATGCTGGATGTTCTACTTTTGTATATGGTCACCGTTGTTGCATTTTGCGAGTCACAAAGACATGGAAAATGTTGAGACAGCACACAACAAGAGACGAGTTGTTAGAGGTGTTTTTTTTTTTGCAAATCAGCAACCACGCGGAGCGGGGTAAGCTAGCAAATGTACATCAACACACCATACGCCCCCGCGGTCGAGCACGCCATGCGCAGCCTGCGCTGGCTGCTTAAGCCTCTTCCTCTTCCTCATACTCGCCCTCCTCGTCAATCTGTGCCTCCTGGTACTGCTGGTATTCAGACACGAGGTCGTTCATGTTGCTCTCAGCCTCTGTGTTGTGTTGGGGATATGGTTGAATGAACAACGTTGATCAACACCCAGCCATACAAACACCGTACCGGTGAATTCCATCTCGTCCATGCCCTCGCCGGTGTACCAGTGAAGGAACGCCTTCCTCCTGAACATGGCGGTAAACTGCTCGGACACACGCTTGAACATTTCCTGAATGGCTGTAGAGTTGCCTGTTGTTGTTTGGGGAGGTGTGTGGTGGTGGTGGTGGTCATTGGAGATACAGTAACAGCACAACAACACACAACACCCCCTGTACACAAACACAAAAAACATTTACCCAACAAATAACATACCCAAGAATGTGGCGCTCATCTTGAGGCCCTTGGGGGGAATGTCGCAAATGCTGCTCTTGACATTGTTGGGGATCCACTCGACAAAGTAGCTCGAGTTTTTGTTTTGTACGTTCAACATCTGCTCATCCACCTCCTTGCTCGACATGCGCCCACGGAACAAGGCAGAGGCAGTCAAGTAGCGACCGTGACGAGGATCAGCAGCGCACATCATGTTCTTGGCGTCCCACATTTGCTGGGTGAGCTCGGGCACAGAGAGTGCACGGTATTGCTGGCTCCCGCGGCTGGTGAGGGGTGTAAAGCCCACCATGAAAAAGTGCAGACGAGGAAAGGGGATGAGGTTGACCGCCAGCTTGCGCAGGTCGGCGTTGAGCTGCCCTGGGAAGCGCAGGCAGCAGGTGACGCCCGACATGACTGCGCTGATCAGGTGGTTGAGGTCACCAAAGGTGGGGGTGGTGAGCTTGAGCGTGCGGAAGCAAATGTCATACAGCGCCTCGTTATCCAGGATCATGCACTCGTCGGCGTTTTCCACAAGCTGGTGCACCGACAGGGTGGCGTTGTAGGGCTCCACCACGGTGTCAGACACCTTGGGGGATGGCACGACGCTAAAGGTCATCATCATGCGGTCGGGGTACTCTTCGCGAATCTTGGAGATGAGGAGGGTACCCATGCCACTGCCGGTACCACCACCAAGCGAGTGGCACACCTGGAAACCTGTTGATGATGATGATGATGCAAGGAGGTGGGTGATGCAGCCGTCTGTCAACAACACAGCAACCCAGAAAACCCGCATACCCTGCAGGCAGTCACAGGACTCGGCCTCCTTGCGGACAACGTCCAACACAGAGTCGATGAGCTCAGCGCCCTCAGTGTAATGGCCCTTTGCCCAGTTGTTGCCGGCACCGGTCTGGCCAAACACAAAGTTGTCAGGGCGGAAGATTTGGCCATAGGGACCTGCACGCACGCTGTCCATGGTGCCGGGCTCCAAGTCGAGGAGCACCGCACGGGGGACATAGCGACCTGATTATGGGTGTGCACCAGATGGGGGACCCTCGGGTGTGTCAGCAAATGTGACATGTACCCTTTCGCAATACAATCAGGTCTGCTTCCCAACCACAAAGCCACACATCCTCAACGACGTACCGCCTGTGGCCTCGTTGAAGTAGACGTTGATGCGTTCCAATTGCAGGTCGCTCTCGCCGCAGTAGGTGCCGGTAGGGTCGACACCATGTTCGTCGCAGATAACCTGTGATGTGGGAGGACAAAAATGGGCTGTGCACAACCACAGGTCAAACGATGGGCAATCAAAAACACGCGTTGTTGTGCAGTGGGTCATACGCCCAGAAACCCATGTATAAAAGCTACATGTATTGCTGTATATGCATATGTGATGCCATGCGGGTTGCAGGCGGCGTGTGTGGCGCATCGCTGCTCATCACGGTTTTGGCTGCAAGACAAAATGCATATGCGTGGCTGTTTTCGAGGCTGCAAATGCGTACATACCTCCCAAAACTTGGCACCAATCTGATTACCGCATTGGCCGGCCTGGATGTGTACGATTTCTGTGCAAAGTGGGTGTGATGGGCGTGATGAGCATCAAAGGGAGTGCCTGCACTCCTGCTGCACGTACCGCGCATGGTTGCTGCAAATGCCTATGTATGTCGAGTTACAAAGCAAGCGGACAGCAAATGGCAGCGAATGAAGAGTGAAATTTTTGAAATCACGATGGTGGAAAATGCATGATGGGCCCATGTCAAAGAGCTTTTTTGTTGCACTTGTATCTGGATGCACTTGTAATGCGTATCCGTTGGTGTCGACATGCCTGCCTCGCATCGCCTGCAAACACTGTTGCAGCATTTGCAACCCAACCTCTCGAGACCCACTGATGACCATGTTGCAACTCATGCAGCAAGTGCCAACCCACCACAGCCTCTGAACAAAATTTGCACTGCACAAGAAGCTCTGCAACTTGTAAACAACAACGATGTGGTCACTGTATGTTTGTTCTATTACAGGTGCATCAATATATACACGCATCCCTCCATGGAGATCCTCCCCGTCCCAGGTCGCTGGCTTTGTTGGCAGCAGCTGCCCAGACTTGCTGCTCCAGGCGCTGCGCACCCGATTTAATAACACTCACATGCCACGTGACTTGACGTTGCTGTATGTGGCCAGTGCAGCCGATGGCAAAGAGGCAGGGCTGAACAGACTTGCTGCTCGGGGGTTGGTGGCCAAGCTAATATATGCATGGACCGGCAGCGCGCCACAACTTGCACACATGGTACGTCAGGGCCACGTGCAAGCATGGAATCTTCCCCTAGGTGTAGGTATGTGCATGTGGTAGTGGGTGTGGTAGTGGGTGTTTGTACTGGTATGTTTGTATGGGTGTGCAAATGGTATACGCAAGTGTGTATCTACAACACACACAGTCTCACACATGATACGTGATGTTGCTGCCAAGCGTGTGGGGCCTATTACTCACATTGGACTGCACACATTTGTCGACCCCCGCAACAAGGTGTGTGGCTGTGTGTGATGTGATGGTGGGGGCACATGGATGGAGATGTTGGCAACGGTCATTGTGTATGCATTTATGTGTTATTGTGTTTTGTATACACACATGTATGTACAGTAATACTCATTACAACAGGGTGGGCGTTTGAATGCAGCAACAAAAGAAAACCTGGTGGAAGTGGTGGAGCTGGGTGGGGAGGAACGCCTCTGGTACAAGGTGTGTTTAGTAGGGATGTTGTGCATGGGTCTACGTGTTATGTGTGTGCATGTGCATGCATTCGAGAGTCATGTGGAACGTAAACACCACCACCACCAATGTGGCATACACATTGCAACACCACCACCACCATGATAGGCACCTCAGGCCATCCACATTGCGCTGTTACGTGGCACCACTGCAGACACTGCAGGTAATATTTCCCTAGAGCGTGAGCCCCTCTACCTGGATCAGCTCTACCAGGCCATGGCTGCACACAACAGTGGAGGCAAAGTGATTGTGCAGGTGGAACGAATTGTGGCATCAGGGAGCATCCCATCACGGTTGGTGCACATACCTGGTGCACTGGTTGACAAGGTGTGAAGCGATTGTGGGATGATTGTGGATGTGGAATGCACGACTGATACCGCTCACAAAACCTTTCACAATCCACACATCCTCAAAACATTCCATCACACATCCACAACAACGCAGGTGGTGGTATCCCCAGCATCAACACATCCCATGTCGTTTGGGTGGCCTGTGTATGACGGCACCCTCACAGGGGAGGTGGTGGCGCCCAGTGAGCATGTGGATGTATTGCCCCCTGGTGTTCGACGCGTCATTGCACATCGTGCCATGATGGTGATTGGACCAGACACACGTATTGTCAACTTGGGTGTGGGCATGCCAGAGGTGGGTGTTGCTGTGTCGTTTTCCTAGACACTCCAAGACACCACCCCTTGCATACAAACACCCAACCAACACATGCCCATCACACCCCACCCACCCACCCGCAAGCACCCACCCACATACACAACACAGGGTGTGGCAAATATGATTGCAGCCGTATCCTCCCACCACAACCCCCATGCACTGCACGCACAACTCACAGTGGAGGCAGGCACCTTTGGGGGCATCCCATTGAGCGGCAACCGGTTTGGCACCAGTCGCAATGCCAGCTGCTATATACCCACAGCCACCATGTTGGACTTTTATCAGGGATCTGGGTTGGATATGGCTGTGCTGGGCATGGCGCAGGTGGATTTGCATGGGAATGTCAACGTGTCGAGATTTGGCAATCGCATGCCGGGATGTGGGGGGTTTATTGATATCTCGCAAACATCCAAGGTGGTGTGCTTCGTTGGGACCTTTACCACAGGGGGGCTCAAGGTATGTTGCGGGGTTGGTGGATTGGTGTACCATGTCTACCTGAAATTGTGTTTTAAAAAACCATACATGCTGTGTATGGTAGGTACCCCACCCACATGGGGTATGGTGTATGTTTCCTCAAACAAAAAAAAGGTTTCCACTCACTTTCCCACACACAGGCATCAGTTGGCAATGGCAAGCTCACCATACACACAGAAGGCACATCCCGTAAATTCCGCCACACCGTAGAAGAAACAACCTTTGTAGGCAGTGCAGCCCCTGCACACCAGCGTGTGCTCTACATCACAGAGCGTGCTGTGTTTGGGTTGCGCAAGGGGCGGATGGTGTTGCTTGAGGTGGCACCAGGTGTGGATGTGGAGCGTGATGTGTTGGGTCAGATGGACTTTGTGCCTGATGTTGCTGAGGAGGTGGGTATCATGGATGCACGGTTGTTTCAAGGATAGGGATTGATATGGATGCATGGTTGATTTAAGCATAGTGATCGTCAAGCATTGTGATCGACCACATTGCACGAGGATGTGTGGGATACTGTGGTGTTTTTTGCGTGGTGTTTTTTGTGTGGTATTTTTTGTGTGGTACTTTTTTGTGTGGATACATGTGCATGGTTTGGTTTATCATTGCAGTGTGCTTTGTTGCTGCACGTTTGATGCTTGATGTACTTTGTCAAAGTGTTTTTTGTTGAACGCTGTTGTGAAAAACGAGGGGAGACTTTTGACAGAGGGTGTTTCATCATGTATCATGTATCATCATATATTATGAGAGAATATGTATCATATATGTAAAACATAGGATGTACAAGTTGTGTGCCTATGAAATGCTGCAATGCACAGAAATACAAACCATCAGCAATTGTGACATGACAGCAAGGCAGTAGAGAGATGATCATGAGGGAAGCTTCTTCCTCACAAGCCCCTTGAAGAAATCCAAACTGAGGTGAGAGGAGGGAAGTACATGTTGTGTACATACACACACAATATATACACACTCCATCCACATACACACACTCCATACACACATACACACTCCATACACATACACACATACACACTCCATACACATACACACATACACACTCCATACACATCCCCCCCCCCCCCCGGTCCTCCTTCTCCCTTATACCTACAACCCTCCCACTCCGCCCCCCCTCACACAACCACCCCTCTCACCCCCCTCACCTATTCCCATCAGGGTGCAGCTCCATTGCCTCACCAGTCACAACATCACGTGCCAGTAAGTAACCACCTGCAGTCAACCCATGAATGACCACCTGTGATGTTCCTGTGTGAACATAGGGGGAGGGGTGCTGTTTGTATATATGCTGTGTATGTACACATATACACACACACACACCACGAGTACAGACACACACTACATATATACACACTCTACATACACACTCTCCATACATACACACTCTCCATACATACACACTCTCCATACATACACACACACCATACACACACACCATACACACACACCATATACACACACACCATATACACACACACCATATACACAAACACCATATACACAAACACCATATATACACCAAACCACATACATACACCCACATACCACACCATACCTGCATCCCCACCACCACCACCACTACCACCACCACCACCACCTGTGCCTTCAACAGTCACCTGTTGTCCACTATGTAGCCAATACTTCAAGTAGGATGCCTGTAGTGAAGAAAACCCCTCTTGCTCCAGGGTGTGGAGGTGCTGCTCCAGGGTGTTGAGGAAGACGGCAAGTATTTCCTGTAGTGAGGGTTTGTGAGTGTGTGCATTTGTTTGTGGGTGGGTGTTTGTTTGTGTTTTGTTTGTAATGTATACAATGGGAAGATGGTGTGTGTGTGCAGGAGGTGTGATGCTGTGTACCTGTTGGAGACTTAATGTGTGTCCGTCATTGAGCATCATGAATGATACAAACAACACACACACATATACCATATACAACAATTACACACACACACACATCCTCTTCCTCATCATCATCATCACAAAAACACACACCTCCTCCACCCACCACAAAAATACACACCTCACGAGACACACACACATCCTCTCTCCCCAACTGCCCCCGCACAAGCTCCTCCACACACGTGGTAGGTTGCCTATTGGTCACATTCAACCCCACACCAATTGTTGCTGAGAATCGCCCTTGTTTGTAGGCAGTGTGGCATAGTATTCCACCTACTTTGAGTCCAGTGTGACTGTATAAATCATTGGGCCACTTGACACGCAACAGGGGGGTGGTGGGTGAGGGGGTGGGTGCCTGTGGTGGGCGGGGGAGGGGGTACACATGGTTGTACACACATACTATATACACACATACTATATACACATGGTGGGGAGGTTGTGGGGAGGTTGTGGGGAGGTTGTATGCTTTGTATGAGGTATGATTCAACAAGGATATATGTATATGTATATACGTTTGTGTTTTATGAACAATATCTTGTACAACAATATCCAGTACAACATGCATGACATGGTGTACACACATACACACACACACACATAACAAGGACAACAACAACCCAAATATATACCCCTGCATTTGTCCTGACTATGTGCTCCACCGCTTCGACCACTGCCATGCATGCAACATACTGCACAAAGGGGAGTCGTGTGCCAGTGATATCAAGGTGTGTGGTGAGGGAAAACATCAAGCAGCCGGGGGGGGAGGTCCACACATTCCCACCCCTCCCTGTGTTGGGGGGGAGTGTGTTGCAGTGCATGTGAAGGTGTGTTGCAGTACATGTGGTGTCACATGCCATCCATACTCATCATGTCATTCCCTACGATTCACAGTCAAGATACAAGTCAACTGACTGCACCACATATTGTTGTTGTTGCTGGTGGTGTATGTACACCCCGTGTCCCCCCCCCCACACCTCCCCCCTACACACACCACATACCTTTGCCTGTTGTTTGTACGTCTGCAACGCACACAACACCATCAGGCAGTGCATCGCGGTTGTCCTGCAGCAGCGTTTGTGTCGAGTGCAAGTGAGCAGCAGTGAGGAGGGTGCTACCGAGTGTGTGGGTGGCTAGATTGCGGTACATGACTGGTGCGCTCAATGTAGGTGATGGCTGATGCGAGTCTGGCCATGCAGATGGTGGATGGAGTGTGATTGTCACGGCTTGCTTATCTTGGGGGATGAAAGAGGACAGTGTCGCCTGATGGGGGGGTGTTGATAGCGGAGATGTTGATGTATGTGTGATCTGGTGTTTCCACGATCACGTACATTGGGTAGAGATTGTAACAATGTGTTTGGTTTGGATGGTGGTGCGTGTACTTGCACATGATACTGAACAGTGCTTGTTGCCTGTGTCATCACAGACCTACAGATTGTTTGTCGACAGTGCAGCAACGGCATCTGTATCATGACATGGTTATTGGACTATGTTGTAGACTATAGAGTTGATTGTAAACAGGCCTGGTGTTTGTTACCGGCTTGGTCAAACTCGACTTGTTGTTTATTATTGTATATACCAACCCCAAACGAACACAAAATACCGTAAGATTGTCACCATAGCATGTGTGGTATTGCTGCTATACTGCATCACGGTGATGCTGAGGCTGGGAGTGGCACTGATGGTGGCCATGTCCTGGATACACTGATGCCTTGGCTGTGTGCTCGTGGACCAGATTGTCAGGGCACTGTTGATGTACGTGGCTGGGTATTCTCTTGCGTTGAATCTTGAATTGACATGAATCAAACACCCACAGCGCGTGGTGCGTGATGCTGATGGTACGACCATCACCACGTTGACCATGGCCGCAACCTTGCTCCACATACGAGGCATTGCACCTGATGCTGTACCCCTACAAGACCACGGTACTGTGCTGTGCTACAACGGTATGGCAGCCTTGCATGGTGGGCATCGACGCGCATGCGTCATTGGCATCCAATGATGGCACACGCACCTATACATCCCAGCAAAACCGCCTCCTACCCAGGAGAGTGCTTTGGTGGCATGCATGTTGCACCCATTGACATCACATCCTCCATGCAAGCGGCTGCCAATGATGGCATGTCGTTGTTTCACGCACTGCAAGGGGTGAGCGGTGATTGCATTGTCGACATCATGTCAGCATGGCGGGGCCCATGGTCGTTGTTGTTTTGGCAGCAAGAGCAGCAACGATTGTGGTTTGGGAGAGATGTGCTTGGTGCGTGGGGTGGTGGTGGAATGGTGTTGTTGATGTGTGCATGCGGAGCATGTCTACACCATCCACATCATCATCACACAGGGCGTCGAAGCTTGCTCCTTCGCACAACACATCGGAGCTTGTGTTTCTCATCCATAGCACCACCACCAGCACATCACGACAAGAATGACACACATGCCAGCACCACATCCCTGAATAACCATGCCACCCATCGTGATGATGATGCCCATGATGCCCTTGGTGCTGACAGCACACAATCTGGGGGATCTGCATGGATGGAGGTTCCACCTGGAATATACTGTATTGACATGCACTCCCATGCTGATGCGGATACCCATGGTGCCGGGAAAGGGCCCCCCTTGGCTCAACAGGGCCCCCTCATTGATGCGCTCCATAACTGGGGCTTGGCAACACCATGCATTGGACCTGCAGCAACACCAACAGCAGCAACAGCAGCCACAACAGACACAGCAGCTACAGTAGCCACAGCAACACCAGCAGCAAGTACACATGTGCCTGCGACCACCAATGCACCCACCACCAATGCACCCACCTCTGCAGCCACCAATGCACCCACCTCTGCAGCCACCAATGCACCCACCACTGCAGCCACCAATGCACCCATCACCACTGCAGCCACCAGCAGTGATAGGGGACGCTTGTTGTGTTGGCCATGGTCGTGTGCAGTACCACAGGCATTAGCCACCATGCAGCGTATTGCACCGGACACCTTGGCACCCCCAGTAGCAACAGACACACAAGCAACACAAGTACCACCACCACAATCACCACAAATATCACCAACACAAACAACACAAACAACAGTAGTGGATAAGCAAGCAGGCACCCACAACCATACACAGCAACAGCACCAGCAAGCAGACCACCATAATGTGACAGACAACCATAATGTGTCCACACACACCATAGCACTAGACCTACTGCGTCATGCTGTGGCACTACGCTGCTGTGCAGCCACTACCAGCATGCGCCCAGTGCGCTGTATACAGGAACCCAGTACCTTTGCAGCAACAAGGGGGCCCTCTCATTATGCAGCACCAGGGGGACCTGTATCATCTGATTTGTGTGAAATGCCCTGTGACAACAATACCTATGACAACAACACCAATGACAATGCTATTCATACCAGTGACACATGTACCAACAGCATTGATACACCAACCACTACCAGCAACACCACTACCAATACCACCAATACCAGCAGCACACACTTGAAGGGCATGCGCAGTGATAGAACAGTATCCATGCTCCTCCCAGTAGCACCTGTCATGGTGATGTTCAGTGGTGGTGTTGACTCTACACTGCTGGCTGCACTCACACATGATGCACTCCCACCTGGTAGGACCGTGGTTGTTGTTGTTGCTGTTGTTATTGTTATTATTGTTGTTGCTGTACATTGTGTGAATCATGTATACTCTCGACACCCCAACCACATCAACATCCCCTATCCCCCACCCCCACCCACCATGTCCTCTCATCCACACCTCTAGGTGTCCCAATAGACCTGGTTAGTATTTGCTTTGACCATGGTCAATCACCCGATCGCACTGCTGCACTGGATGCATTAAAGGAGCTGAGGGGGTATGCACCTGAGAGAACATGGAGGCTGCTGTTGGTCAATGCTACACTGGAGGATGTGGATGCACACAGGTGAGAGTGGGCGTGTGTGGGAGTGTATGTGGGAGTGTATGTGGGGTTATACACATGTGAGGGTCGGAAGAGGGGGGAGGGGTGGGGATGGACAGATGTGAGGGTGGGCATGTGTATGCTTTGTTGATTGTGTATGCTTTGTTGATTGTGTATACCAATGCATGTTCACGGGTTGTACAGTGACACCTACATATACATCACCACGCCACACCATAAACACTCATCATTGTATTAGGGCACACTTGCTGCAGCTGCTACACCCAGCACACACCATCATGGACTTCAACATTGGTGCTGCCCTGTGGCTGGCTGCCCGGGGTGTGGGGCACCTGCATGATGATGACATAATTGGTGGTGACATAATTGATGATACCATGATGGGTCCCAAGGATACCACAGACAGTGCATGTGCTTCACCCCCACCACTGCAACCATCATCCACACCACTGCAACCATCATCCCCACCACACCCACTGTACCAATCAGCAGCACGGGTGGTCCTCATGGGTCACGGTGCTGATGAGCTGTGTGGTGGGTATGGACGACACCGCAGCCAGTTTCGTGTGCGTGGGTGGCAGGGGTTGCAGGAGGAGCTTCAGCTTGATATGCAGCGATTGTGGGTGCGCAACCTGGGAAGGGATGACCGACTGGTGTCTGATCATGGGCGGGAGGCACGGCATCCGTTTTTAGATGAAGCATTTGTGCAGCATGTGTTGCAGCTCCCCCTGTGGCAGGTTGCGGACTTGCGACAGGGGCCCGGGCAGGGGGACAAGGTGCTGTTGCGAAACATGTTGGGGACCCTTGGGCTGCCACGGTATGTTGAATGCACACAGGGCTTGTTGTACGTGAGCACACACTGGTCACACGCAGTGCTCATACACCCGCACCGGTCATCATCACAGGGCGGCAGGGCGGGTCAAGCGCGCCATACAGTTTGGCACGAGGCTGGGCATCCAATGCAATCGCAGGGATTTTGGAAGCAACCGCGCTGCGAATCAGCGCAATGCTGGGTCGCTGCGCATTGGGGATGTAATTGATACATCCTGATTGAAATGAAATCATGGTACCGGGCGTGCCTTTTGTACTTTTGTGCCATTTGTTCCAGCAAAACCAATGTGCATCATTCGTGTTGTCAGCACACCTTGAAATACCATTCAAACACTCATTCCAACGTCGACTGTCCTCAACGAAGAATACCACACGTGCAATTCCTCAGCTACATCTGCAGCTGCGCACGACAGCGCGCCTCGACTAGCCATTCATATACACAACAAGTCCATGCTACCACGTATACGTTGCTAAGAACAGCACAGCACCAACGTACACGTTGTGCACCAACACACATGGGCCTTTCCAGCCTGCATCACGCCCCAAGGCTGGGCTTTGGCCGTCGAGGTGTCCTCCGTATTACCAATGACAGTCCAAGAGATCCGTCACGACGATCGGTTGTTGGCCAGCGTAGCACCCATCTGGAGGCCCCGCTGTCGGCCCGAATCAAGCGAACCGTCACGCTCAAAGTCGACCATACACCACCCTCCAGCGAACCATGCACTCTGCAGACAGCAGACACCTTGCCAACAGACAGCTTGCCGACAGTCGCTGAGGGGAACAGCAATACAGCAACACACACCCGGGAAAAGTCATGGTTGGACGCCATCCCCTTGTCCCCCCGTGTTCGTGGCCTCGTCATGCTCAACTGCTTGGTGTTTTTGATGGCGACCAACTGGACTGTTGTCAAAGTGGGCGGTGGTGACTTGGACCCTTTTTCTTTTGCATTCTTTCGCTTTGGCGTTGCCGCATTGGCGCTCGCTCCGTTTTTGAAAGAGGCATTCCGAGAGGATCGTAAAGAGTTGCGTGGGGCTGGGCTTGAGCTTGGGTTGTGGACTGCAGCGGGCTATCTGACACAGAGCTTGGGGCTGCTGTACACAGATGCTTCCCGTGCCTCTTTTCTCAGCACATTTACGGTATGCCACATTGCTTGTGGTGGGATGTGTTGAGATGGTGGGTTCCTGAATGGCGGACACGCTGAGAGCGTGAACATGGTGAACCCCCTCATCAACCCCCTCACAACAGGTACTCATAGTCCCTCTCCTTGCGGGATTTTTCGGCAAGGGCGTCAAGCCCTTTGTGTGGTTGTCGGTGATTGCCGCATTTGTGGGCGTGGGGCTCCTTGAGCACTCGGGCACTGAATTTGGAGTGGGGGACATTTGGAGTTTTGCCAGTGCAGTATTCTTTGGCATTCAAGTATTCCGCACAGAGATCGTGTCCAGGCGTTTGCCATACAGGGCAACGCTGCCCCTCATGTCCATTGTCATGTTCACCATTGCAGGATGTTCGGGGATTGTGGCAGCAGCTGCCAACGTAGATTCGCTCATGCACTTTGCAAGCAACCCACTGGATTTGAGAACAGCGCTGCTTGCGTTGCCGTGGTTGGCAATTTTGTATACTGGGCTGCTGTCGACCGACGTCGCCCTCGTGTGCGAGGTGTGTCGTTTTTGGCGCATGTTTGCTGTTGTTGTTCTTTTGCATACCACATGGTGCATACACACGCTTCATGTATACACACACACATTAGAACACACTCACAAAAACAAACAAACAACACACAGTTTGAGGCATTGCATGATGTCAGCAGTGTGGAAGCTGCCCTGGTCTATACCCTGGAGCCAGTCCTGGGTGCCATGATTGCATGGGCCCTGCTGGGAGAACGCTGGGGCGCTTGGGGGTGGGTTGGTGCAGCGCTTATTGTGGGCAGCAGCTTTGTCACCCAGGTGTACGGCGCAGAACCAGAGGAAAAGGCAGGAGGTGCAGCAACAGCAACCGCGGCGAGTAACGGCCCTGTGAGTGCACGTGTTGGTGAGACTGCATCCAAGAAAACAGACTAGGAACCCTTTCTTTTTTTTTTCGTTTTTGACAGCGTGCGTGTGTGCATCTCCCACCCCGAGGGCACGGGAAACCCACGCGAAACAGCATGCATACAAAATGAGAGCCATATGCCAGCATTGATGATGCCCATTTGAGAAAATACGACCCGTTTTTGGTGTGTACACCCTGGAGATGTGTGGCTGTTGTGTGTGTGCGCGGTGTGTCAAGGTGCCACACTAGCACTGTGTTTTCCTCGACCAATTTGTTGTTTTGTTGCTGCGCATTGCCTTGTTTGCTGGCTCTTTTTTCGCGCACCCGCCAATTACTACCTGCCTTGCTTGCGCCTGTGCACATGTTTCTCTGTTGTTTTCCCACACCACGATTTCGTCTGTGTTGATGGATTGTTTACCAGAGCGCGACCGACACTGTCTGCCCAGCAGTTTTGAGCACTTTGCTGTGGCTTTTTGTTTTGTTTCTGTCGCGCAATTTACTAAAACCTACCAAGTACGTCCGGGTTGTTTGTGTGGCACCGGCCCACTGCAGTGCAAGGACAAATACATAAGCAACATGTGCAGGAAAACTGTTGCCCTCGTCACGAAAAATAAAACACCGTTCACCCTCTCTCTCACACACACTCTCCTGTTCACGCGTCAAATCCCTGGAATGCCCCGCTGCTCTGTGTCGGTCGCGTTCGCGGGGGTGTTGCCTGCTGAGGGGTCACCTGCTGCTGTGGTGCTGCACCCCGGGCTGGTCGCCTATCTGTTGGCAGCTGCACATGCCTAGCACGTGCCTGCTGTGCCTGTCGTGCCTTTTCCTTGTCCACTGCTGCTTTTGCAGGTGCTGGTGTTGGTGTCTCAAATGGGTTGGTTGAGGCTCCTGCGGGTTGAGGTGCTGGTTGAGGTGCTGATCCGGGTTGAGGTGGTGCTGGTTGAGGTGCCGCAGATCCTGCTGCTGGTTGAGATGCAGCAGCTCCTTTGCTGGCATCCCCACTGCTGTCTGCCCCACCGCCTGGTGCAGAATGTGCTCGTGCCACCTCCGCATCACCCTCACTGCTCAGATCCACCTCTGCGACTGTGAGATCACGATTGAGCAATTCCAAGCGGCGTGTGAGCTGGTCTAGTTTATCCAGCTGTGCATGCGCCGACTCTTGTATCAACAAATTCAACTCTTGGCAGAGCTTGTCCTTGACCCGTTCCTCTGCTGCAAGCACTTCCTCAGCGGAAGCTGCCATGGCACGTGCTCGCTGCTGGTTTTTGCGTGCAGCAAGCACCTTTTCGTTTTGCGCCTCAATCTTCTTGCGCAGCATCTCAAGGGCGCTGCGTTTGGGGCCACTCGTGAGCTTGAGTTGGAGCTGTAGCCCTGCAAGCTCTTTTTCTACATCCTTGATGCGCGAATAGTTCTTGTTGATCAGCCCCTTGAGCTGTGGTGGCGATGTGGCGGTTGGGGTGTGTGCACAGTGTGGAGTGTGCAGGAGCGTGCATAGGTGATTCACACTCGTGTCATGGGCAGTGTAACTCTGGTGTAGCTACAACAGACGCACCTGCTCTTCTTTTTGCTCAATTACTTTCTCATGCAAGCGTGAAGTCGCCAGCACATCGCCGTTGGTCGCCAGCTGCTGTTCTGCATGAAATGCTGCATCTTCAGCAGGGGCGTCCGTGGCAACCATGGTGGAGTGCAAGCAATATGGTGGTGTGAATGGTGGTGTTGCAACATGTATGGCACTTACGGTTTTTTGCCACAACACAAAACCAAACACCAGAATTACACACCAAGATTACATACCAACACACCAGTAGTATACACGACACACTCTTACTACATTCCCAACACAACTGGTGCATGTTACATCGCTCCAACTTGTAAACAGAGCGCTTCACCATCCCAACCCAGCACCAAAAGTCACAAGAACCCGCTATACAAACAGTATAATCAAATACCACTCTTAAACTCTCTTGCACGACCTCCTTTCTTGCATCACTGGGCAAACCAATGACCAACAGACGTGCTGCAGCCCAGGACAACGGTCAGGACAACCCTGGCAGCTCAGTAAACCAACCCCCACCCTTTTTGATCAAAACGTACGTGCTTGTGGCTGTTGATCTTGCAGTTGGTGCGCGCATGTACGATTACACGATTTATTTCCCACTCGTACAACAGGTATGAGCTTGTAGACGACCCCGATACAGATTCCATAGTGTCGTGGGGAGCAGATGGGCAGAGGTACGTGATTTGACTGGTGGTGTTGGTGGAGCAAGTGTGGCACCATGCATGTTCCGTTGTTCCAACACAGTTTCATCGTGTGGAAGCCTGCAGAGTTTGCACGGGACTTGCTGCCCAAGCACTTTAAGCACAACAATTTTTCCTCATTTGTGCGGCAGTTGAACACCTATGTACGGCGATGGACCGTGCACAACCGTTCACCCACACACATCGTGTTGACACACTACACACACACAACACAGGGATTTCGCAAGGTGGATCCAGATCGTTGGGAATTTGCAAATGAGCATTTTCTGCGCGACAATCGGGAGGCCCTCAAGGACATTCACCGTCGCAAGCCTACTGGTGGCACATCATCCAGCGCCCACCGCAACCAGCAGGCAGCCATTGAGGTTGGACAGTATGGTGGCCTCTCTGATGAAATTGAAGCACTCAAACGTGACAAGAATATACTCATGATGGAGCTTGTTCGCATACGGCAGCAGCAGCAGGTTGTGTGATGAGGGGGTGGTGACATCATGTGCATGTTGATTGCCTATTCTGCAAGTGTACAACTGCTGACCCCCCCCCAACACACACAGAACCAGGAGCGTTTCGTGCATGACATGCAGCATCGCCTCCAAACAACAGAGCAGCGACAGCACAGCTTGATGACGTTTATGGCCAAGATGTTGCAAAACCCCGGATTCATGCAGCAGGTGATGCAATTGCACAAGCAACATGAAATGCGACAGATTAGCCAAGGCGAGCCAGGTGCGTGGGTTTTTGGATGCGCTAACTGATCAGGGGATGTGCTTGATCATGTGCAATCTGCACAATAACTCATCCAACACACATAAACACAGGGAGGAAAAAGCGACGGGCTGGTGTGGATGGTGAGGAGCTTGAGGATCCTGACAACCAAGCTGCCCTCATTGAATACCAGCCACCGGGATCTGACTTCACACAGATGCTCTTCAACCTCATGGGCAACAATCATCAAACAACAACAACTGACTGGGGTGCACCACCCAGCATGGATGGGTTGTCATTGGGCAACACTATGGGGGCTGGTCCAAGCACCATGATGGACACATCAGGGATGCCATCATCATCATACGCACCACTGGTGACACCACCGATGTATCCAGTGGCACCTGTACCAGTGTCGGTGACTGTTGTGCCACAGGAAGTAGATGGTGCAGCACCACCTGTTCCTGATATGGTATCCATCCCACCTGCAAGTGGGGCCATGCCAACCATGTACATGGGTGGTGCAGATGCGGTGCCAGGGGTGTTTTCTGGTGGTTTGCAATCATCCGCTGTGCAACCAGTGGTGCAGTCACCGATTGATTTGGATGATTTGGGGCTTACACCAGACCTCATGGCATCGCTGTCGGGTGGGGATGGGGTGGCCATGGGCGATGGAATGGACGACGCCATGTGGCAGTCATTGATGGAGTCGGCAGACAGTTTGGGGACGTCAGGGCTCATATCTCCATTGATAAAGAGTGAGCCTAAAGACTGATTAATCAAGATCAATATTGATTTTGGCACAGTGCGTGTGTGCGTGTGTGTGTATTACAGTACACCCCAGTCACACGCATGCAAACCACATAGATTTGGTTGTTTAATATTCACTCCGTTGTAACAGTAGTGCGCAATAGTGTGTAGCATTGTTTTAAGGGACTCAAAAGGAAAGCAGATCGTGAGTGTTCGATGATGAGGCTTTCTACGCTCAACAAGGCAACCTCGTGCAGCCCACTGGTATGACAACAACGTTTTGCATATTGTAGCGCATTTGCTTGTGTATGATGCACCTCAATTCCACACATGATCCCACCAACTCGGACTGCCATCCCCACAGTGGCGCCACCAGCGTGTTTTGAGCGCCCACCCTCCCACCACCCTTGTACGCCCTGTGCTACCTACCACACATACATCACGCAGCATGGCAGCACGTGCAGAAAAGGAGTCGGGCCATCAGGTACCCAACACCAGTGTTGTGTCGGAGGATGCCATCGACCCAGAGATTAAAGCATTCCAAGAGCACCAGCGCACTGCTGCACGCTTGCCACTTGCAGATGAAGTGCGCACATTGGTGTCACTAGGACGGTATGTATGGTTGGTTTCCACCATGATCATTTCCTATGCATCTCACATCATCATCCTACTACATCATCCTACATCATCATCATCAACCAGATGGGGTGTGTTGTGCACCCAGGGCCGACAGCAGCTCGACGGCTTCCCCTGTGGCAGTGTGGTGGAATACGCCCTCACAGAGTCTGGCCAGCCTGTCTTTGCCTTTAGCACCCTCTCCCCCCACACGGGCGACCTGCAAACCAATCCCAAGGCAAGCCTCGTAGTGACTGCCCCCGAATTCAAGGGTCTGGCAGATGCGCGCGTATGTCTGACTGGGGAAATCACACCCATTGCACAAGAGGCACTGTCGCCACTCAAGGAGCTGTACAAGGCGCGGCACCCAGGGAGCTTTTGGGTGGATTTTGGGGATTTCAAGTGGTTTCAGATGGAGAATGTGGTGGCTGCACGAGTGATTGGAGGATTTGCACGTGCTGGCTCGGTATGTTGTGCATGGTTGTTGTGCGTGTATGATTATACATTGAGGGATGAATGCAAATATGTATGGAGGGACACCGTGTGCTGCACGATCTGCCACATCATGTACATCCATCTTTTGCACAACGCTCCACATCACAACCACAACAATTCACACACTACTAGGTGACTGGTGAGGAGTATTTTGCATGCACCTCTGATCCAGTTGCTGCCTTTAGCGCCCCCATATGTGGGCACATGAACGATGATCATGCAGACGCCACACGTGCCATTGTCAAACACTACACTGGGTTGACTGTAGAGTCGGCTAATATGTTGACCGTTGACCGTCTGGGCATGAATGTGCAGTGCACTCGGGACGGGCAGACATTCAAGGCTCGTGTGCCTTGGGTCCGGTGCGTGGGTGGGGGGGTGGGAGGGTGTTATTGTGGGGGGGGGTTGGAATGTGTATGCTTTTGTGTGGACACAGTGGTTGGGTGGTTTTTATGTGTCTGTCACACCTGTCATTTGTTTTCCCCTCAACATGTTTTTCCCTCCTCAACATGTACCTCAACATGTACCTCAACAGGCCAGCAGAGGATCGCAAATCCATCAAGGATGTGATTGTGGAGATGACAAGAACAGCTGCTGCAGCTACAGCACAAAACGAAAATGTGGCTGCTTGAGAGAAGAGGCGTGTGTGTGTTGAAAGAGATGCAAGAGGCATGTGTGTGTTTTGAAAGAGCGCATCAGTGTGCTACCTAGGGTAGAGCATTAGTGGGGAGGGCGAGTAGGGTAGGACAGTGTGCTGCTTTGCTGAGGATACATGTGGCATGTAAAGTATTACACAAGTGAACAACTAGTTACTTCTAGGGAAAGAATTCGGCTGCAATTGGTGCAAATGCTGTGGGTGCGTGTGCCCAGGGGTCCATGAGAAAAAGCTCGTGTGAAACAGCAGGGGAGCGGTGCTACACGCAACGCATCCCAGTGACAGGTGTCCCCTGCCATAGCAGATGTCCTTTGCCATGCAGAGCACACATCCCACGTCAGAACACATCCCACATCAGGAAGAAGGAAAAGGGTTGTGCAAACAAGAAAACGCAGAAAATACTCATCACGCTGCCTCACGCAGCAACAAACGGTGCAGTCTTGCCCAGTTGCTGTTGCTCTTTCGATTGCATGGCTTGAATAGAGGTGCACTCAATGGTGTTGACAATATCTGCCACTGTACATCCACGACTGAGGTCATTCACAGGGCGGGTGAGACCCTGCAGGATTGGGCCAATGGCAATGGCACCAGTGGACTGTTGTACTGCCTGTGAGTTGGTGTGTGTTGTGATATTGGTGTGTGTTGTGTGTTGTGATATTGTTGTGTGTTATGATATTGTTGTGTGTTGGATATTCAAATCAGATCTTGGGGGGGATATTGAGGGGATATAGATGGGTGGATACAATGCATGCATATGTACAACAAAACACAGTGGTCCTACAAAAACACACCACACGCACCACACTCACCAAACACACCACATCCAACATCAAAACACCACCTCACACACCTTGTATGTATTATTCCCAGTATTGAGGTCAGGGAACACGCACACATTAGCCTGTCCAGCAACATCACTATGGGATTTTATTTTCACAGCAGCCACCTCAGGGTCCACTGCTGCATCATATTGAATGGGGCCCTCTATGTAGAGGTCAGGTCGTAATTGCTTGGCCAATTTTGCTGCAGTGGTGACCTAGGTGTGTGTGTGTGGTGTTATGTGTATGTACATGTGTCGTTTGCGTATGGATACTTTATGTATGTGTGTGGCATTGTTTGTGTACGTGTGTGGTGTTGTTTGTGTATGGATATTCACACTTACTCACACATACTCACACACATTCACACATATATACTAGACTCACACAACATACTCACGCAACATTAACTCACACAACATTAACTCACACAACATTAACTCACAAAATAGAAACTCACAAAACACGTTCCACACAACGTGCTCCACAAACACACCTTTTCCACTTCTGGCCCTGCACCACTCCCCAGTGTGGAGTATGACAGCAATGCAACACGTGCAGGTGAGATACCAAATGCCTCAGCTGTTTCTGCTGATGTTACAGCAATGTGTGCCAGTTCTTCAGGGCTAGGTGATACATTGACTGCACAGTCACCATACACCAATATCTGTGGGGAATAATAGATGTGGGGGAATGATCGATGTGGGGGAAGAATAGAAAGGGTTGTGTATGGGAGTAGGATGATTTTGTATGTAAACATGCATGCATGGGAACAAGAATATTGTGTATGTAAGCAAGTGTGTATGGGAACAAGTGTGTATGTAAGCAAGTATGTATTGAAACAAAAAGATGGTGTTTGGAAACACAATGCATGTCTGCAAAAACCATGCACGTGATACAAAGCCCCCCCTTCAATCACATCATCATATTCCATACGCATCCCAACCCATACCCCCATACCTTGTTGGGTAGGCACATGAAAAACACAGAGGAAATCAATTGTTTACTATGAGAACGCAGTAGCTGCAGTGCAGGCCGAATGGTGTTGGCAGTGGTGTGTGTGGCACCAGATACCATGCCATCTGCATCTCCACACAACACAGCTGCTGTTGCAAAATAATTCACATCTGACAGAATGTCACGTGCCTGCAATGGGGCGGTGCACATGTGGAGCAATGAAGCATAACATGCCACAGTTATTGTGCCACTTTTTTTTTGACACAATGCAACAACACCAGGTACCATGCAACACCCTCAACACACACAATAATAAATACACACACATAAATACACACACACAAATACACACACATAAATACACACACATAAATACACACACACACACACAAACACCCCCCCCCCCCACATTACCTGTTCAGGAGTCATATTCTTGCTTTTCCGCGCCTCACACACCGCAGCTGCATATCGATCAAACGCGGGGCTCTTGATGGGATCCACCACCTCACATTGACTGATATCCACATTGAACAGCTTTGCCTGGGCATGCACAGCCTCGGGTTCTCCCAGCAGCGTAATCCGGGCAATACCCCTTCGGGTGACGTCCTCTGCTGCCTTGAGCACCCTCTTGTCGGAGCTCTCTGGTAGGATAATGTGCTGTGGGGACTGCTGACAGCGCTTGGTGAGGCCATGCATAAACATTTTGGGGGTGATTATGGTTGACTCTGCCTGTGCATCGAGGCGTTCCACGAGCAAATTGGCATTGATGTATCGGTCAAAGAGGAGTTTCGACTGAGATATTTTTTCAGAGGAGGAGGGGAGCATGCGGTCCTTGAGTTTGCTGACTGCGTTGGTGACAGTAAAGGTGGGGGCATCAATGTGTAATACGGGGAGCAGGGCGTCTTGGTCGTGCTTTGTCAGCCGCTCTACAATCTAGGTAGAGGTGGTGGTGTGGAGGTGGTGGTGTTGAGGAGGAGGTGGTGGTGTGGAGGTGGTGTGGAGGTGGTGACATGCAGCATGCACACACAATCCATGTCTCTACAAAACAACAAAAAGAATAAAGAACGAAAAGAAAAAGGAAAAAAAGGAAAAAACACACACATACCGTGGCAGAGCGTGGTCCATAATCAGCACGCCCTGTTGTGAGAATCCCAGCACATGTGGGTCCCACACCAGTGAAGTGGGCTGCCAACAATGCAATGATGACATCAGCACGTGTCCGGGAGCAGATGACGAGAGGACGCTTGTGTGTCCCCTCATAATACTCATCCCCACCTTCTTCTAGGTATTCCAATACTTGTTCGAGCACTGCGGATGCAACATACACATGGTTGAAATCCCTATCAAGAGACCCCATTGAGCCAAAGACCAACTGTGTGTACAGGGTGGGTGTGTAGGGTGTGGGTTGATGTATTTCTGCACACACAAGGAGAGTGCACACAGGAAATGTGTGTGGTGGACATTCATGTCCTGTGTTGTACATCTCCTCCCCCAATACTTCACATCCTCTCCCCCCTACTGTACATCCCCTCCCCCCCGTACTACACACACACCTGTGCACCTAGGGAAGCATGGATCTGATCCAGGCGTATGGAAGACAACACACTGTCAAATGGCAGGGCCCCTAGAAACGAAATGGGCCCGTCTGCCAGCCGCCGGGTCAGTTGACTGGCAATCAGGGACCGGTCCTTTGCCGGGGCCTTGTTTATTATTAAACCTACTACATCTGCTTTTGCGAGTTGAAACACCTGGGCACCAATTTTCGCACGGTCGTGGAGTTGTGTGGCAGTTTCCCCACCATCGCCACGGGCCACCATGACCACGGGGGCGTTGAGGTTGGCTGCAATCTGTGGGAGGGGGGGTGTAATGGTATGGTAATGATATGGTGTAATGGGTGTGCAAGGGGGGATGCATATGTTATGGATATGCATGTGCGACTGATATGCATATGCATATGCAATGCATACGCAATACATTGTGTGTGTGTGGTGTACAATTGCATTGTATACACCTAAAACCACCCCTATATATATACATCCATGCCCTTTTGGCCAACCAACCCACACCTCCGCATTCACTTCCATAAAGTTGCTGCCGATCATCTCCTGCGTGGCCCCCTCCATGAGCACCACATCATATGCGCCATGATACTTGTCATACGCCTGATATATATCTTCCATCAGGTCCTCCACTTGCCCTGCTGCAAGTCGTGTAACTGCTTCTGTGTACATGATGACAAATGGTGATGGACGTGATGTTGACCAATGGTAGTGATGATGATGACCAAATAGGATATGTATTGTAGCTTGTGTTGTTGGTGGTGTTGTGTCCACCACTCTCACCTTGCTGGGTGACACCCACGCTGCCTGTGGGGCTGCCCTTGAGAGGAAATGCGGAATACAGCAAGTCTGCATGGGAGGGCGCCACCGTGTGGGATCCCGGTGGGGGGCTGAAGCCGATGGGCTGGAAAAAACCAATGCTTGGTATGTGGCGTAGGAAGTAATCCATGAATCCAATGAGGAGGGGTGCATTGGATGTATCCGAGTCGACATTGGTGATGTAAACCGATTTGTGGGCATCACCGTTGGTGGTACCATTGTTGCTGTTGTTGTTTCCGTTGTTGGTGGTTCCAAATGGACGCGTGCCATGGATGGGGACGTGCAATAGGGCTGCAGCTGAGAGGCAACCCTTGTTGCGTGACCTAGATGCCACACCGTGGATGAGCGACTTGAGCATACGTAGTGCTGCGTAGTACTGACGGAACGGTGGCTATGTTTGATGCTGTGCTTTAAAGGCTAGTGCACGCGCTGTGTGGACTGTGATCGTGTGATCGTCGTGTAGCACATGCAGCTCGTGCAGATATCATGTTACTATGTGGGTTTACGCATATTTATGAATATAGACGTTGCACAAACTCAAACAGATTGTTTTCGCTCTCTTGGATTTGCAAGTGCCTGCGCCCTGTATGTTTGTGTGGAAACGTGACACCTCACTGACCTACACATGTGCTCACCCCCCACCCACCCACCCACCACCCATACCTGGCACGCTTGGCGGCATCACGTGCCCTCTGTTCCTGAAAGCTCACCCCCGAGTAGGCAGCACCCCCACAAAAACCTACCACAAGCCCAAGCACGTTGACAGGATGGTATGATACGTCGTGAAACAACAACAGCCCCAGCCCCATGGTCAAAATGTCTTTTATTTGTCCCGTCACGCTGGTTGCAAGTGGTGAGTTGATAGTGGTGCACTTGAAGATGCACAGGTTGAGCAAAAACGCTTGTGATGCACTGAGCACCAGGAAAAACTGTGCGTGGAATTGTATTGGGGGGGGTGTTGGAGAGATGGTGTATGGGGGGTGGGTGGATGACACTTGCAGGTGTGTGGAGACAACATAGTACACACACATGTTTGTTGCATACCACACATGCTTGTTTGTTGCATACCACACACACATGTTTGTTGTATACCCACACATGATTGTTGTATATGTAAACACACATGTTGCATACACACCACGTACCCAAAAAGGCACACTAGTGAGTTGTGGGTAGGACACCACATCTCGTAGCTCATTGGTACCACCAACTAAATACAATAGCATGATGGGAAGGCCCAATATGTTATTATGCCATAGTAATGTTGTCTGATTCAAGCCTGGCATGTGGGGAAACAGCAGCAATGGGTGTATAGGGCAACGGGGATGTATGCATGATTGCATGTATGCACAACAACGCACACGATTGTGTACAATGTGTATCACACCCATCCAGATGTGCACTTAATACAACACACAACCCCACACCTCAACACACCTCAACCCCCCAAGAGGTCAACACACACCTGCTTTATCACCCAGCATTTTTATCAACAGCAAATATGTGGCAGTGCTAAATATAAGGATACCCATCCACAAATATCCAGGTAGATTGAATGTGAGGTCTGAGCACCCAGCAACCACTGCCCCTGCTACCATAAACACCAGTGCCACCTGTGTGAATAGTGGGTATTTGAGTGTTTGGTTGTGTGTGGTGTATACAAGGGTGTGTGTGTGATGTACACAAGGGTGTGTGGTGTGTATGCAAGGGTGTGTGTGTGGTGTATGTACGGGTGTGTGTGGTGTAGAACAAGATGCACAATGTGTATATGCTGCATAAGGGCTTTATATTATGTGATACACTAGGTTTGGGTACATACCGATGCAGGTTTTGATGGGCTCTTGTTAAACAGCTGTACCTCACCCAGTGCAATCACGAGAGTGGTGATGCGCCTCAATGTGCTGTGAGTGTGTATGGATGTGTGTGATTGTGTGTGTGTGTGTGTGTGTGCATAGATGCGTGTATGTGTATAGATGTGCTAGTGTTGGTAGATGTGTTGCATGCTTTGTTGTGTTGCATGTGTTAGTTGGGTGATGCAACCTCCATATCAATGCCTGTCGTCATCAACATCATCATCTTGTCAAAAACACATCACCCAACCACACACACGCACCTGTACATGGGCACGTTGAGGTAGCGCAGGGCAGTCACCCCTGATACAACATACAACCACCAAAAAAATGCCAATGGCAACACCTGTGTGATGTGTCATGATGTGATGTATTGTGATGATACATTGTGATGATATATGTATCATTATGTGATCATAAGCAATGTGCTGCTGCCCCAGTGCCAACAATTACTATTTGCACACACCCACATGTCAGCACACGCTCATTTGCCCATCATCAACAAACCTGCCGTGCTGATTGCGCAGTCACGTTGAAAAAAGAAAGCACCCCCCCACTGCGCAGCACCCACATGTATGTGATGGACACGAGTATTTGCAACGTAGTGACGAGGTTGGGGTAGTGAAAATGGTAGATCGCAAAAACGGCCTTGTTGAACAATGTGATGGACACACTGGTAAAGCCATAGCTGAGACACGCCAATAGCCTGGTCGTGAGGCTGTACCGCACCACCGTATTATGGGTGTCGGGCTCATTTGCTGATGGTGCTGTGTGTGGCAAGAGTGCTGCCTGGTTGCTGGTGGTGTGTGCCTTGACGTCTACATGGTAGATTGGCTGCGGGGATGTGCGTGGGTGTAATCCAGTGTGTTGCATCTTTTCTGCAGGAATCTTATCTGGTGGTGAATCCAGGGCTGCCATGATGTGCTACGGGGAATGGGCGGGTAAACTGCCGGTTTGCAGGGAATGGAATTGCCATCAGCAAAAGATACCGCTGTTTAAACGGGCTAGCAACGTGGGCTTGACGGCGATCATTGCATAGTACAGCGCATCTGTTGATATGGCATGCGAGGGAAGAGCAACAGTGTGCTGTCAGTTGCGAGGTGGAATCATGGACGTTGCAACCAAGTGGCTGTCCCTAGGGTAGATGGGGCGTGTGATGCGGCAGTTGAAGCTTTACGATAACGCTGAATATCGTGTATTGTGAATTGAGTGGTGTGTTTTTACAACACAGCACATTCCTACCAGCTACCTGTGATAATACAACATCAGCACACAGATACCATCAGCACACATGATGGAACAACAGATGAAACAATAATCACAAAAGAACAGTGCCAATTGATGATGGGTTGCCAAGATGTGGTAGAAGGCATCATTGATATGATCAGCCCTTGGCAGAGCCATCATGGCCTCAACCACCTCTGCATTTCCCGTGCAACGAAGGAAGAAGCATTTGGAATCGAGGGCCTACCAATTGGAACTGTTTGAGTACGCCAAGGAACACAATGTGTGTGTGTGTGATGTGTGGCCATCATTGTGGTTGTCTGTGCTCACCTCATTCTCAACCTCATCCCCACAGGTTGTCATCTACCTGGACACTGGATCAGGCAAAACCTTTGTGTCTGTGCTCCTCATCCGCCACGAGCACGCTGTTGCTGCTGCACGCCACGCTGCAGGCACTGGCCCACAGCCACTCGCCATCTTCATGGCCCCCACTGTTGCCCTCGTGGAGCAACAGTATAGTGTATTGAAAAACCAGCTTGATTTACGAGTATCCAGGTGTGTTAATGCTGATCTAAGGAGCACACAATGTCGCTTGCGCGATGGATGACATGCCAGCATGTACACATGTGTTGTGATGGTTGCAAACCCATACAACCAGGTATATTGGTGCACTCAATGTAGACTCCTGGAATATGCACCGCTGGAAGGAGGAGTTTGCAGGGAATGATGTGATGGTCATGACACCTCAAATTTTGTTAAACGCACTGCAACGGGCATTCATCAAGGTGGTTTTTTTGGATGGGGGGTGATGTGCTGTCATGACGGTTGCATGCGCCTGTGTTGCACAGGACCCCAGCACACACCATCATGGACTTCAACATTGGTGCTGCCCTGTGGCTGGCTGCCCGGGGTGTGGGGCACCTGCATGATGATGACATAATTGGTGGTGACATAATTGATGATACCATGATGGGTCCCAAGGATACCACAGACAGTGCATGTGCTTCACCCCCACCACTGCAACCATCATCCACACCACTGCAACCATCATCCCCACCACACCCACTGTACCAATCAGCAGCACGGGTGGTCCTCATGGGTCACGGTGCTGATGAGCTGTGTGGTGGGTATGGACGACACCGCAGCCAGTTTCGTGTGCGTGGGTGGCAGGGGTTGCAGGAGGAGCTTCAGCTTGATATGCAGCGATTGTGGGTGCGCAACCTGGGAAGGGATGACCGACTGGTGTCTGATCATGGGCGGGAGGCACGGCATCCGTTTTTAGATGAAGCATTTGTGCAGCATGTGTTGCAGCTCCCCCTGTGGCAGGTTGCGGACTTGCGACAGGGGCCCGGGCAGGGGGACAAGGTGCTGTTGCGAAACATGTTGGGGACCCTTGGGCTGCCACGGTATGTTGAATGCACACAGGGCTTGTTGTACGTGAGCACACACTGGTCACACGCAGTGCTCATACACCCGCACCGGTCATCATCACAGGGCGGCAGGGCGGGTCAAGCGCGCCATACAGTTTGGCACGAGGCTGGGCATCCAATGCAATCGCAGGGATTTTGGAAGCAACCGCGCTGCGAATCAGCGCAATGCTGGGTCGCTGCGCATTGGGGATGTAATTGATACATCCTGATTGAAATGAAATCATGGTACCGGGCGTGCCTTTTGTACTTTTGTGCCATTTGTTCCAGCAAAACCAATGTGCATCATTCGTGTTGTCAGCACACCTTGAAATACCATTCAAACACTCATTCCAACGTCGACTGTCCTCAACGAAGAATACCACACGTGCAATTCCTCAGCTACATCTGCAGCTGCGCACGACAGCGCGCCTCGACTAGCCATTCATATACACAACAAGTCCATGCTACCACGTATACGTTGCTAAGAACAGCACAGCACCAACGTACACGTTGTGCACCAACACACATGGGCCTTTCCAGCCTGCATCACGCCCCAAGGCTGGGCTTTGGCCGTCGAGGTGTCCTCCGTATTACCAATGACAGTCCAAGAGATCCGTCACGACGATCGGTTGTTGGCCAGCGTAGCACCCATCTGGAGGCCCCGCTGTCGGCCCGAATCAAGCGAACCGTCACGCTCAAAGTCGACCATACACCACCCTCCAGCGAACCATGCACTCTGCAGACAGCAGACACCTTGCCAACAGACAGCTTGCCGACAGTCGCTGAGGGGAACAGCAATACAGCAACACACACCCGGGAAAAGTCATGGTTGGACGCCATCCCCTTGTCCCCCCGTGTTCGTGGCCTCGTCATGCTCAACTGCTTGGTGTTTTTGATGGCGACCAACTGGACTGTTGTCAAAGTGGGCGGTGGTGACTTGGACCCTTTTTCTTTTGCATTCTTTCGCTTTGGCGTTGCCGCATTGGCGCTCGCTCCGTTTTTGAAAGAGGCATTCCGAGAGGATCGTAAAGAGTTGCGTGGGGCTGGGCTTGAGCTTGGGTTGTGGACTGCAGCGGGCTATCTGACACAGAGCTTGGGGCTGCTGTACACAGATGCTTCCCGTGCCTCTTTTCTCAGCACATTTACGGTATGCCACATTGCTTGTGGTGGGATGTGTTGAGATGGTGGGTTCCTGAATGGCGGACACGCTGAGAGCGTGAACATGGTGAACCCCCTCATCAACCCCCTCACAACAGGTACTCATAGTCCCTCTCCTTGCGGGATTTTTCGGCAAGGGCGTCAAGCCCTTTGTGTGGTTGTCGGTGATTGCCGCATTTGTGGGCGTGGGGCTCCTTGAGCACTCGGGCACTGAATTTGGAGTGGGGGACATTTGGAGTTTTGCCAGTGCAGTATTCTTTGGCATTCAAGTATTCCGCACAGAGATCGTGTCCAGGCGTTTGCCATACAGGGCAACGCTGCCCCTCATGTCCATTGTCATGTTCACCATTGCAGGATGTTCGGGGATTGTGGCAGCAGCTGCCAACGTAGATTCGCTCATGCACTTTGCAAGCAACCCACTGGATTTGAGAACAGCGCTGCTTGCGTTGCCGTGGTTGGCAATTTTGTATACTGGGCTGCTGTCGACCGACGTCGCCCTCGTGTGCGAGGTGTGTCGTTTTTGGCGCATGTTTGCTGTTGTTGTTCTTTTGCATACCACATGGTGCATACACACGCTTCATGTATACACACACACATTAGAACACACTCACAAAAACAAACAAACAACACACAGTTTGAGGCATTGCATGATGTCAGCAGTGTGGAAGCTGCCCTGGTCTATACCCTGGAGCCAGTCCTGGGTGCCATGATTGCATGGGCCCTGCTGGGAGAACGCTGGGGCGCTTGGGGGTGGGTTGGTGCAGCGCTTATTGTGGGCAGCAGCTTTGTCACCCAGGTGTACGGCGCAGAACCAGAGGAAAAGGCAGGAGGTGCAGCAACAGCAACCGCGGCGAGTAACGGCCCTGTGAGTGCACGTGTTGGTGAGACTGCATCCAAGAAAACAGACTAGGAACCCTTTCTTTTTTTTTTCGTTTTTGACAGCGTGCGTGTGTGCATCTCCCACCCCGAGGGCACGGGAAACCCACGCGAAACAGCATGCATACAAAATGAGAGCCATATGCCAGCATTGATGATGCCCATTTGAGAAAATACGACCCGTTTTTGGTGTGTACACCCTGGAGATGTGTGGCTGTTGTGTGTGTGCGCGGTGTGTCAAGGTGCCACACTAGCACTGTGTTTTCCTCGACCAATTTGTTGTTTTGTTGCTGCGCATTGCCTTGTTTGCTGGCTCTTTTTTCGCGCACCCGCCAATTACTACCTGCCTTGCTTGCGCCTGTGCACATGTTTCTCTGTTGTTTTCCCACACCACGATTTCGTCTGTGTTGATGGATTGTTTACCAGAGCGCGACCGACACTGTCTGCCCAGCAGTTTTGAGCACTTTGCTGTGGCTTTTTGTTTTGTTTCTGTCGCGCAATTTACTAAAACCTACCAAGTACGTCCGGGTTGTTTGTGTGGCACCGGCCCACTGCAGTGCAAGGACAAATACATAAGCAACATGTGCAGGAAAACTGTTGCCCTCGTCACGAAAAATAAAACACCGTTCACCCTCTCTCTCACACACACTCTCCTGTTCACGCGTCAAATCCCTGGAATGCCCCGCTGCTCTGTGTCGGTCGCGTTCGCGGGGGTGTTGCCTGCTGAGGGGTCACCTGCTGCTGTGGTGCTGCACCCCGGGCTGGTCGCCTATCTGTTGGCAGCTGCACATGCCTAGCACGTGCCTGCTGTGCCTGTCGTGCCTTTTCCTTGTCCACTGCTGCTTTTGCAGGTGCTGGTGTTGGTGTCTCAAATGGGTTGGTTGAGGCTCCTGCGGGTTGAGGTGCTGGTTGAGGTGCTGATCCGGGTTGAGGTGGTGCTGGTTGAGGTGCCGCAGATCCTGCTGCTGGTTGAGATGCAGCAGCTCCTTTGCTGGCATCCCCACTGCTGTCTGCCCCACCGCCTGGTGCAGAATGTGCTCGTGCCACCTCCGCATCACCCTCACTGCTCAGATCCACCTCTGCGACTGTGAGATCACGATTGAGCAATTCCAAGCGGCGTGTGAGCTGGTCTAGTTTATCCAGCTGTGCATGCGCCGACTCTTGTATCAACAAATTCAACTCTTGGCAGAGCTTGTCCTTGACCCGTTCCTCTGCTGCAAGCACTTCCTCAGCGGAAGCTGCCATGGCACGTGCTCGCTGCTGGTTTTTGCGTGCAGCAAGCACCTTTTCGTTTTGCGCCTCAATCTTCTTGCGCAGCATCTCAAGGGCGCTGCGTTTGGGGCCACTCGTGAGCTTGAGTTGGAGCTGTAGCCCTGCAAGCTCTTTTTCTACATCCTTGATGCGCGAATAGTTCTTGTTGATCAGCCCCTTGAGCTGTGGTGGCGATGTGGCGGTTGGGGTGTGTGCACAGTGTGGAGTGTGCAGGAGCGTGCATAGGTGATTCACACTCGTGTCATGGGCAGTGTAACTCTGGTGTAGCTACAACAGACGCACCTGCTCTTCTTTTTGCTCAATTACTTTCTCATGCAAGCGTGAAGTCGCCAGCACATCGCCGTTGGTCGCCAGCTGCTGTTCTGCATGAAATGCTGCATCTTCAGCAGGGGCGTCCGTGGCAACCATGGTGGAGTGCAAGCAATATGGTGGTGTGAATGGTGGTGTTGCAACATGTATGGCACTTACGGTTTTTTGCCACAACACAAAACCAAACACCAGAATTACACACCAAGATTACATACCAACACACCAGTAGTATACACGACACACTCTTACTACATTCCCAACACAACTGGTGCATGTTACATCGCTCCAACTTGTAAACAGAGCGCTTCACCATCCCAACCCAGCACCAAAAGTCACAAGAACCCGCTATACAAACAGTATAATCAAATACCACTCTTAAACTCTCTTGCACGACCTCCTTTCTTGCATCACTGGGCAAACCAATGACCAACAGACGTGCTGCAGCCCAGGACAACGGTCAGGACAACCCTGGCAGCTCAGTAAACCAACCCCCACCCTTTTTGATCAAAACGTACGTGCTTGTGGCTGTTGATCTTGCAGTTGGTGCGCGCATGTACGATTACACGATTTATTTCCCACTCGTACAACAGGTATGAGCTTGTAGACGACCCCGATACAGATTCCATAGTGTCGTGGGGAGCAGATGGGCAGAGGTACGTGATTTGACTGGTGGTGTTGGTGGAGCAAGTGTGGCACCATGCATGTTCCGTTGTTCCAACACAGTTTCATCGTGTGGAAGCCTGCAGAGTTTGCACGGGACTTGCTGCCCAAGCACTTTAAGCACAACAATTTTTCCTCATTTGTGCGGCAGTTGAACACCTATGTACGGCGATGGACCGTGCACAACCGTTCACCCACACACATCGTGTTGACACACTACACACACACAACACAGGGATTTCGCAAGGTGGATCCAGATCGTTGGGAATTTGCAAATGAGCATTTTCTGCGCGACAATCGGGAGGCCCTCAAGGACATTCACCGTCGCAAGCCTACTGGTGGCACATCATCCAGCGCCCACCGCAACCAGCAGGCAGCCATTGAGGTTGGACAGTATGGTGGCCTCTCTGATGAAATTGAAGCACTCAAACGTGACAAGAATATACTCATGATGGAGCTTGTTCGCATACGGCAGCAGCAGCAGGTTGTGTGATGAGGGGGTGGTGACATCATGTGCATGTTGATTGCCTATTCTGCAAGTGTACAACTGCTGACCCCCCCCCAACACACACAGAACCAGGAGCGTTTCGTGCATGACATGCAGCATCGCCTCCAAACAACAGAGCAGCGACAGCACAGCTTGATGACGTTTATGGCCAAGATGTTGCAAAACCCCGGATTCATGCAGCAGGTGATGCAATTGCACAAGCAACATGAAATGCGACAGATTAGCCAAGGCGAGCCAGGTGCGTGGGTTTTTGGATGCGCTAACTGATCAGGGGATGTGCTTGATCATGTGCAATCTGCACAATAACTCATCCAACACACATAAACACAGGGAGGAAAAAGCGACGGGCTGGTGTGGATGGTGAGGAGCTTGAGGATCCTGACAACCAAGCTGCCCTCATTGAATACCAGCCACCGGGATCTGACTTCACACAGATGCTCTTCAACCTCATGGGCAACAATCATCAAACAACAACAACTGACTGGGGTGCACCACCCAGCATGGATGGGTTGTCATTGGGCAACACTATGGGGGCTGGTCCAAGCACCATGATGGACACATCAGGGATGCCATCATCATCATACGCACCACTGGTGACACCACCGATGTATCCAGTGGCACCTGTACCAGTGTCGGTGACTGTTGTGCCACAGGAAGTAGATGGTGCAGCACCACCTGTTCCTGATATGGTATCCATCCCACCTGCAAGTGGGGCCATGCCAACCATGTACATGGGTGGTGCAGATGCGGTGCCAGGGGTGTTTTCTGGTGGTTTGCAATCATCCGCTGTGCAACCAGTGGTGCAGTCACCGATTGATTTGGATGATTTGGGGCTTACACCAGACCTCATGGCATCGCTGTCGGGTGGGGATGGGGTGGCCATGGGCGATGGAATGGACGACGCCATGTGGCAGTCATTGATGGAGTCGGCAGACAGTTTGGGGACGTCAGGGCTCATATCTCCATTGATAAAGAGTGAGCCTAAAGACTGATTAATCAAGATCAATATTGATTTTGGCACAGTGCGTGTGTGCGTGTGTGTGTATTACAGTACACCCCAGTCACACGCATGCAAACCACATAGATTTGGTTGTTTAATATTCACTCCGTTGTAACAGTAGTGCGCAATAGTGTGTAGCATTGTTTTAAGGGACTCAAAAGGAAAGCAGATCGTGAGTGTTCGATGATGAGGCTTTCTACGCTCAACAAGGCAACCTCGTGCAGCCCACTGGTATGACAACAACGTTTTGCATATTGTAGCGCATTTGCTTGTGTATGATGCACCTCAATTCCACACATGATCCCACCAACTCGGACTGCCATCCCCACAGTGGCGCCACCAGCGTGTTTTGAGCGCCCACCCTCCCACCACCCTTGTACGCCCTGTGCTACCTACCACACATACATCACGCAGCATGGCAGCACGTGCAGAAAAGGAGTCGGGCCATCAGGTACCCAACACCAGTGTTGTGTCGGAGGATGCCATCGACCCAGAGATTAAAGCATTCCAAGAGCACCAGCGCACTGCTGCACGCTTGCCACTTGCAGATGAAGTGCGCACATTGGTGTCACTAGGACGGTATGTATGGTTGGTTTCCACCATGATCATTTCCTATGCATCTCACATCATCATCCTACTACATCATCCTACATCATCATCATCAACCAGATGGGGTGTGTTGTGCACCCAGGGCCGACAGCAGCTCGACGGCTTCCCCTGTGGCAGTGTGGTGGAATACGCCCTCACAGAGTCTGGCCAGCCTGTCTTTGCCTTTAGCACCCTCTCCCCCCACACGGGCGACCTGCAAACCAATCCCAAGGCAAGCCTCGTAGTGACTGCCCCCGAATTCAAGGGTCTGGCAGATGCGCGCGTATGTCTGACTGGGGAAATCACACCCATTGCACAAGAGGCACTGTCGCCACTCAAGGAGCTGTACAAGGCGCGGCACCCAGGGAGCTTTTGGGTGGATTTTGGGGATTTCAAGTGGTTTCAGATGGAGAATGTGGTGGCTGCACGAGTGATTGGAGGATTTGCACGTGCTGGCTCGGTATGTTGTGCATGGTTGTTGTGCGTGTATGATTATACATTGAGGGATGAATGCAAATATGTATGGAGGGACACCGTGTGCTGCACGATCTGCCACATCATGTACATCCATCTTTTGCACAACGCTCCACATCACAACCACAACAATTCACACACTACTAGGTGACTGGTGAGGAGTATTTTGCATGCACCTCTGATCCAGTTGCTGCCTTTAGCGCCCCCATATGTGGGCACATGAACGATGATCATGCAGACGCCACACGTGCCATTGTCAAACACTACACTGGGTTGACTGTAGAGTCGGCTAATATGTTGACCGTTGACCGTCTGGGCATGAATGTGCAGTGCACTCGGGACGGGCAGACATTCAAGGCTCGTGTGCCTTGGGTCCGGTGCGTGGGTGGGGGGGTGGGAGGGTGTTATTGTGGGGGGGGGTTGGAATGTGTATGCTTTTGTGTGGACACAGTGGTTGGGTGGTTTTTATGTGTCTGTCACACCTGTCATTTGTTTTCCCCTCAACATGTTTTTCCCTCCTCAACATGTACCTCAACATGTACCTCAACAGGCCAGCAGAGGATCGCAAATCCATCAAGGATGTGATTGTGGAGATGACAAGAACAGCTGCTGCAGCTACAGCACAAAACGAAAATGTGGCTGCTTGAGAGAAGAGGCGTGTGTGTGTTGAAAGAGATGCAAGAGGCATGTGTGTGTTTTGAAAGAGCGCATCAGTGTGCTACCTAGGGTAGAGCATTAGTGGGGAGGGCGAGTAGGGTAGGACAGTGTGCTGCTTTGCTGAGGATACATGTGGCATGTAAAGTATTACACAAGTGAACAACTAGTTACTTCTAGGGAAAGAATTCGGCTGCAATTGGTGCAAATGCTGTGGGTGCGTGTGCCCAGGGGTCCATGAGAAAAAGCTCGTGTGAAACAGCAGGGGAGCGGTGCTACACGCAACGCATCCCAGTGACAGGTGTCCCCTGCCATAGCAGATGTCCTTTGCCATGCAGAGCACACATCCCACGTCAGAACACATCCCACATCAGGAAGAAGGAAAAGGGTTGTGCAAACAAGAAAACGCAGAAAATACTCATCACGCTGCCTCACGCAGCAACAAACGGTGCAGTCTTGCCCAGTTGCTGTTGCTCTTTCGATTGCATGGCTTGAATAGAGGTGCACTCAATGGTGTTGACAATATCTGCCACTGTACATCCACGACTGAGGTCATTCACAGGGCGGGTGAGACCCTGCAGGATTGGGCCAATGGCAATGGCACCAGTGGACTGTTGTACTGCCTGTGAGTTGGTGTGTGTTGTGATATTGGTGTGTGTTGTGTGTTGTGATATTGTTGTGTGTTATGATATTGTTGTGTGTTGGATATTCAAATCAGATCTTGGGGGGGATATTGAGGGGATATAGATGGGTGGATACAATGCATGCATATGTACAACAAAACACAGTGGTCCTACAAAAACACACCACACGCACCACACTCACCAAACACACCACATCCAACATCAAAACACCACCTCACACACCTTGTATGTATTATTCCCAGTATTGAGGTCAGGGAACACGCACACATTAGCCTGTCCAGCAACATCACTATGGGATTTTATTTTCACAGCAGCCACCTCAGGGTCCACTGCTGCATCATATTGAATGGGGCCCTCTATGTAGAGGTCAGGTCGTAATTGCTTGGCCAATTTTGCTGCAGTGGTGACCTAGGTGTGTGTGTGTGGTGTTATGTGTATGTACATGTGTCGTTTGCGTATGGATACTTTATGTATGTGTGTGGCATTGTTTGTGTACGTGTGTGGTGTTGTTTGTGTATGGATATTCACACTTACTCACACATACTCACACACATTCACACATATATACTAGACTCACACAACATACTCACGCAACATTAACTCACACAACATTAACTCACACAACATTAACTCACAAAATAGAAACTCACAAAACACGTTCCACACAACGTGCTCCACAAACACACCTTTTCCACTTCTGGCCCTGCACCACTCCCCAGTGTGGAGTATGACAGCAATGCAACACGTGCAGGTGAGATACCAAATGCCTCAGCTGTTTCTGCTGATGTTACAGCAATGTGTGCCAGTTCTTCAGGGCTAGGTGATACATTGACTGCACAGTCACCATACACCAATATCTGTGGGGAATAATAGATGTGGGGGAATGATCGATGTGGGGGAAGAATAGAAAGGGTTGTGTATGGGAGTAGGATGATTTTGTATGTAAACATGCATGCATGGGAACAAGAATATTGTGTATGTAAGCAAGTGTGTATGGGAACAAGTGTGTATGTAAGCAAGTATGTATTGAAACAAAAAGATGGTGTTTGGAAACACAATGCATGTCTGCAAAAACCATGCACGTGATACAAAGCCCCCCCTTCAATCACATCATCATATTCCATACGCATCCCAACCCATACCCCCATACCTTGTTGGGTAGGCACATGAAAAACACAGAGGAAATCAATTGTTTACTATGAGAACGCAGTAGCTGCAGTGCAGGCCGAATGGTGTTGGCAGTGGTGTGTGTGGCACCAGATACCATGCCATCTGCATCTCCACACAACACAGCTGCTGTTGCAAAATAATTCACATCTGACAGAATGTCACGTGCCTGCAATGGGGCGGTGCACATGTGGAGCAATGAAGCATAACATGCCACAGTTATTGTGCCACTTTTTTTTTGACACAATGCAACAACACCAGGTACCATGCAACACCCTCAACACACACAATAATAAATACACACACATAAATACACACACACAAATACACACACATAAATACACACACATAAATACACACACACACACACAAACACCCCCCCCCCCCACATTACCTGTTCAGGAGTCATATTCTTGCTTTTCCGCGCCTCACACACCGCAGCTGCATATCGATCAAACGCGGGGCTCTTGATGGGATCCACCACCTCACATTGACTGATATCCACATTGAACAGCTTTGCCTGGGCATGCACAGCCTCGGGTTCTCCCAGCAGCGTAATCCGGGCAATACCCCTTCGGGTGACGTCCTCTGCTGCCTTGAGCACCCTCTTGTCGGAGCTCTCTGGTAGGATAATGTGCTGTGGGGACTGCTGACAGCGCTTGGTGAGGCCATGCATAAACATTTTGGGGGTGATTATGGTTGACTCTGCCTGTGCATCGAGGCGTTCCACGAGCAAATTGGCATTGATGTATCGGTCAAAGAGGAGTTTCGACTGAGATATTTTTTCAGAGGAGGAGGGGAGCATGCGGTCCTTGAGTTTGCTGACTGCGTTGGTGACAGTAAAGGTGGGGGCATCAATGTGTAATACGGGGAGCAGGGCGTCTTGGTCGTGCTTTGTCAGCCGCTCTACAATCTAGGTAGAGGTGGTGGTGTGGAGGTGGTGGTGTTGAGGAGGAGGTGGTGGTGTGGAGGTGGTGTGGAGGTGGTGACATGCAGCATGCACACACAATCCATGTCTCTACAAAACAACAAAAAGAATAAAGAACGAAAAGAAAAAGGAAAAAAAGGAAAAAACACACACATACCGTGGCAGAGCGTGGTCCATAATCAGCACGCCCTGTTGTGAGAATCCCAGCACATGTGGGTCCCACACCAGTGAAGTGGGCTGCCAACAATGCAATGATGACATCAGCACGTGTCCGGGAGCAGATGACGAGAGGACGCTTGTGTGTCCCCTCATAATACTCATCCCCACCTTCTTCTAGGTATTCCAATACTTGTTCGAGCACTGCGGATGCAACATACACATGGTTGAAATCCCTATCAAGAGACCCCATTGAGCCAAAGACCAACTGTGTGTACAGGGTGGGTGTGTAGGGTGTGGGTTGATGTATTTCTGCACACACAAGGAGAGTGCACACAGGAAATGTGTGTGGTGGACATTCATGTCCTGTGTTGTACATCTCCTCCCCCAATACTTCACATCCTCTCCCCCCTACTGTACATCCCCTCCCCCCCGTACTACACACACACCTGTGCACCTAGGGAAGCATGGATCTGATCCAGGCGTATGGAAGACAACACACTGTCAAATGGCAGGGCCCCTAGAAACGAAATGGGCCCGTCTGCCAGCCGCCGGGTCAGTTGACTGGCAATCAGGGACCGGTCCTTTGCCGGGGCCTTGTTTATTATTAAACCTACTACATCTGCTTTTGCGAGTTGAAACACCTGGGCACCAATTTTCGCACGGTCGTGGAGTTGTGTGGCAGTTTCCCCACCATCGCCACGGGCCACCATGACCACGGGGGCGTTGAGGTTGGCTGCAATCTGTGGGAGGGGGGGTGTAATGGTATGGTAATGATATGGTGTAATGGGTGTGCAAGGGGGGATGCATATGTTATGGATATGCATGTGCGACTGATATGCATATGCATATGCAATGCATACGCAATACATTGTGTGTGTGTGGTGTACAATTGCATTGTATACACCTAAAACCACCCCTATATATATACATCCATGCCCTTTTGGCCAACCAACCCACACCTCCGCATTCACTTCCATAAAGTTGCTGCCGATCATCTCCTGCGTGGCCCCCTCCATGAGCACCACATCATATGCGCCATGATACTTGTCATACGCCTGATATATATCTTCCATCAGGTCCTCCACTTGCCCTGCTGCAAGTCGTGTAACTGCTTCTGTGTACATGATGACAAATGGTGATGGACGTGATGTTGACCAATGGTAGTGATGATGATGACCAAATAGGATATGTATTGTAGCTTGTGTTGTTGGTGGTGTTGTGTCCACCACTCTCACCTTGCTGGGTGACACCCACGCTGCCTGTGGGGCTGCCCTTGAGAGGAAATGCGGAATACAGCAAGTCTGCATGGGAGGGCGCCACCGTGTGGGATCCCGGTGGGGGGCTGAAGCCGATGGGCTGGAAAAAACCAATGCTTGGTATGTGGCGTAGGAAGTAATCCATGAATCCAATGAGGAGGGGTGCATTGGATGTATCCGAGTCGACATTGGTGATGTAAACCGATTTGTGGGCATCACCGTTGGTGGTACCATTGTTGCTGTTGTTGTTTCCGTTGTTGGTGGTTCCAAATGGACGCGTGCCATGGATGGGGACGTGCAATAGGGCTGCAGCTGAGAGGCAACCCTTGTTGCGTGACCTAGATGCCACACCGTGGATGAGCGACTTGAGCATACGTAGTGCTGCGTAGTACTGACGGAACGGTGGCTATGTTTGATGCTGTGCTTTAAAGGCTAGTGCACGCGCTGTGTGGACTGTGATCGTGTGATCGTCGTGTAGCACATGCAGCTCGTGCAGATATCATGTTACTATGTGGGTTTACGCATATTTATGAATATAGACGTTGCACAAACTCAAACAGATTGTTTTCGCTCTCTTGGATTTGCAAGTGCCTGCGCCCTGTATGTTTGTGTGGAAACGTGACACCTCACTGACCTACACATGTGCTCACCCCCCACCCACCCACCCACCACCCATACCTGGCACGCTTGGCGGCATCACGTGCCCTCTGTTCCTGAAAGCTCACCCCCGAGTAGGCAGCACCCCCACAAAAACCTACCACAAGCCCAAGCACGTTGACAGGATGGTATGATACGTCGTGAAACAACAACAGCCCCAGCCCCATGGTCAAAATGTCTTTTATTTGTCCCGTCACGCTGGTTGCAAGTGGTGAGTTGATAGTGGTGCACTTGAAGATGCACAGGTTGAGCAAAAACGCTTGTGATGCACTGAGCACCAGGAAAAACTGTGCGTGGAATTGTATTGGGGGGGGTGTTGGAGAGATGGTGTATGGGGGGTGGGTGGATGACACTTGCAGGTGTGTGGAGACAACATAGTACACACACATGTTTGTTGCATACCACACATGCTTGTTTGTTGCATACCACACACACATGTTTGTTGTATACCCACACATGATTGTTGTATATGTAAACACACATGTTGCATACACACCACGTACCCAAAAAGGCACACTAGTGAGTTGTGGGTAGGACACCACATCTCGTAGCTCATTGGTACCACCAACTAAATACAATAGCATGATGGGAAGGCCCAATATGTTATTATGCCATAGTAATGTTGTCTGATTCAAGCCTGGCATGTGGGGAAACAGCAGCAATGGGTGTATAGGGCAACGGGGATGTATGCATGATTGCATGTATGCACAACAACGCACACGATTGTGTACAATGTGTATCACACCCATCCAGATGTGCACTTAATACAACACACAACCCCACACCTCAACACACCTCAACCCCCCAAGAGGTCAACACACACCTGCTTTATCACCCAGCATTTTTATCAACAGCAAATATGTGGCAGTGCTAAATATAAGGATACCCATCCACAAATATCCAGGTAGATTGAATGTGAGGTCTGAGCACCCAGCAACCACTGCCCCTGCTACCATAAACACCAGTGCCACCTGTGTGAATAGTGGGTATTTGAGTGTTTGGTTGTGTGTGGTGTATACAAGGGTGTGTGTGTGATGTACACAAGGGTGTGTGGTGTGTATGCAAGGGTGTGTGTGTGGTGTATGTACGGGTGTGTGTGGTGTAGAACAAGATGCACAATGTGTATATGCTGCATAAGGGCTTTATATTATGTGATACACTAGGTTTGGGTACATACCGATGCAGGTTTTGATGGGCTCTTGTTAAACAGCTGTACCTCACCCAGTGCAATCACGAGAGTGGTGATGCGCCTCAATGTGCTGTGAGTGTGTATGGATGTGTGTGATTGTGTGTGTGTGTGTGTGTGTGCATAGATGCGTGTATGTGTATAGATGTGCTAGTGTTGGTAGATGTGTTGCATGCTTTGTTGTGTTGCATGTGTTAGTTGGGTGATGCAACCTCCATATCAATGCCTGTCGTCATCAACATCATCATCTTGTCAAAAACACATCACCCAACCACACACACGCACCTGTACATGGGCACGTTGAGGTAGCGCAGGGCAGTCACCCCTGATACAACATACAACCACCAAAAAAATGCCAATGGCAACACCTGTGTGATGTGTCATGATGTGATGTATTGTGATGATACATTGTGATGATATATGTATCATTATGTGATCATAAGCAATGTGCTGCTGCCCCAGTGCCAACAATTACTATTTGCACACACCCACATGTCAGCACACGCTCATTTGCCCATCATCAACAAACCTGCCGTGCTGATTGCGCAGTCACGTTGAAAAAAGAAAGCACCCCCCCACTGCGCAGCACCCACATGTATGTGATGGACACGAGTATTTGCAACGTAGTGACGAGGTTGGGGTAGTGAAAATGGTAGATCGCAAAAACGGCCTTGTTGAACAATGTGATGGACACACTGGTAAAGCCATAGCTGAGACACGCCAATAGCCTGGTCGTGAGGCTGTACCGCACCACCGTATTATGGGTGTCGGGCTCATTTGCTGATGGTGCTGTGTGTGGCAAGAGTGCTGCCTGGTTGCTGGTGGTGTGTGCCTTGACGTCTACATGGTAGATTGGCTGCGGGGATGTGCGTGGGTGTAATCCAGTGTGTTGCATCTTTTCTGCAGGAATCTTATCTGGTGGTGAATCCAGGGCTGCCATGATGTGCTACGGGGAATGGGCGGGTAAACTGCCGGTTTGCAGGGAATGGAATTGCCATCAGCAAAAGATACCGCTGTTTAAACGGGCTAGCAACGTGGGCTTGACGGCGATCATTGCATAGTACAGCGCATCTGTTGATATGGCATGCGAGGGAAGAGCAACAGTGTGCTGTCAGTTGCGAGGTGGAATCATGGACGTTGCAACCAAGTGGCTGTCCCTAGGGTAGATGGGGCGTGTGATGCGGCAGTTGAAGCTTTACGATAACGCTGAATATCGTGTATTGTGAATTGAGTGGTGTGTTTTTACAACACAGCACATTCCTACCAGCTACCTGTGATAATACAACATCAGCACACAGATACCATCAGCACACATGATGGAACAACAGATGAAACAATAATCACAAAAGAACAGTGCCAATTGATGATGGGTTGCCAAGATGTGGTAGAAGGCATCATTGATATGATCAGCCCTTGGCAGAGCCATCATGGCCTCAACCACCTCTGCATTTCCCGTGCAACGAAGGAAGAAGCATTTGGAATCGAGGGCCTACCAATTGGAACTGTTTGAGTACGCCAAGGAACACAATGTGTGTGTGTGTGATGTGTGGCCATCATTGTGGTTGTCTGTGCTCACCTCATTCTCAACCTCATCCCCACAGGTTGTCATCTACCTGGACACTGGATCAGGCAAAACCTTTGTGTCTGTGCTCCTCATCCGCCACGAGCACGCTGTTGCTGCTGCACGCCACGCTGCAGGCACTGGCCCACAGCCACTCGCCATCTTCATGGCCCCCACTGTTGCCCTCGTGGAGCAACAGTATAGTGTATTGAAAAACCAGCTTGATTTACGAGTATCCAGGTGTGTTAATGCTGATCTAAGGAGCACACAATGTCGCTTGCGCGATGGATGACATGCCAGCATGTACACATGTGTTGTGATGGTTGCAAACCCATACAACCAGGTATATTGGTGCACTCAATGTAGACTCCTGGAATATGCACCGCTGGAAGGAGGAGTTTGCAGGGAATGATGTGATGGTCATGACACCTCAAATTTTGTTAAACGCACTGCAACGGGCATTCATCAAGGTGGTTTTTTTGGATGGGGGGTGATGTGCTGTCATGACGGTTGCATGCGCCTGTGTTGCACAGGACACCATCCCATGTACACCGTGTTGTGTGCTTGCATGAGCATACATAAACATAAACACACTGTAACACACCGTCATAAACACACACACAACACATCCCCAATCATCATCCCCTAGCACTATTACATCACACCCATTTTCCACACAGATGGAACACATTACCCTCCTCACCTTTGACGAAGCCCACCATGCCTTTGAAAAACACCCCTACAAGGTCCTCATGGAAACATTCTACCACCCGCTGCCCCGCACGGGCCCCCGGCCCCGCGTCTTTGGCATGACTGCGTCCCCCCTCAACACAAAAGTCAGGGACCAGCATGATGTACTGCATGCAATAACTGCCCTGGAGCGTCATTTGGATGTCACTATTGTCACAGTGCAGTCAAGGCAAGAGGTGGAGGAGTACACACCCACTGCTGCACAAGAGGTGGAGGTGTTTGCGACGTATAGCCCCACAAAGGAGATTAATGTGGCGATGGGTCGAGCGTGCATACGATTGAGATTGTCACACTTGTTTCAAGAGTATGGGCACTTTGGGTGGAGGGGTTGTTTCTGTTGTATGATTCTGGTGTGTGTTGCATGCTTCCCCACACGCCCATGCTTCCCTACACACCCATCCTTCCTCACACATCCATCCTTCCTCACACATCCATGTCTCCCCAACATCCTATACAGGAGTTTACAACAGGTGCAGACTGCAGTCATCACTGCACATGACCAAAGTCAACGGGTGTTGGAACTCGACCCCATCAAGCTATCAACAGTTGCTCAGCGTACATCAAATCATCTGTCCCAATTTTTGGAAACCACTAGGGTATGTGATATGTATAGGATACTTGTGATATATACGGTTCTTGTGTTACATGGATGTATGGTGGATGTATTATGGTACGTGGATGTATGGTGGATGTATGGTGCATGTATGGTGGATGTATGGTGGATGTATGGTGCATGTATGGTGGATATATGGTGGATATATGGTGGATGTATGGTGGATGTATGGTGGATGTATGGTGGATGTATGGTGGATGTATGGTGGATGTATGGTGGATGTATGGTGGATGTATGGTGCATGTATGGTGG
>VFQP010000344.1_pt1 | contig 101864 bp, 83 predicted proteins | sample 3512351 | NCBI WGS metagenome assembly VFQP01 (sample SAMN10412372, study PRJNA504923) | tailings metagenome | isolation source: Relicate 1 Philex TSF1 revegetated site | place: Philippines: Tuba, Benguet | collected 2017-08-29
TACTGATATTGAGCAGCAAAAGACAAAACATGTCGCGCCCCTAAAGTTCGAGATAAAGGGCGTTAGCTACGACAAAAATGCAGGCAACAAGCGCTTTTTCCGAGACGACGCACCGCCAGAGATCAAGGCTCTCGCGGACAACCTTAACGACCGGACAAACCCGCTATGGGACAGGGCTCTACAGTATGCCAATGCACCAGAGTTTGTTTATGAGGTTCGTCATGCCCGAGTCCTCCCGTCCGATGCCTAACAATTCATTTAAGCCGAACCCGCTTCGCGGGTCGGCTTAATTCAAGCGTTAGGCCCCAATGGAGAGATCATGAATTACTGGCGTATGCAGCTCCATCCTTCGGACAGCGCACAGTCCGTATCCCACACCATGAAGTCGGTCGGATTGGGTTACATCGGACTCGACTTTGCAGACCCACCTGGCGACCTGACGGACGTGGAAAGGGAGCACATTCCGGCTAGCCAGAGAGACTACTGGGAGTTCGCTCACACCATGGCGGAGGGTGATCTGGTGCTGGTTATTGCGCACCACTACCCATGCGCACTTGTGCGTGTTGCTGGCAAGTACAACTACATCCGCTCGCCTCACGAAGAGCTAGGCGTATGGTTCAGGCATTTCCGGCGTGTCGATGTTTTGGGCTATTACGCAGACTTTGTGACCCATCCTGCCAAGTGGGAGCAGACAAAGATGACGGACACAATTTCGATCCTGCACACGCCCACGAGCAAATCGTTCACGCTCATCAAGCGCTGGGCTTCAGCGGTTGGGGCCTAACAATTCGTCCAAGCCGACGCCGCTTCGCGGCGCGGCTTAACTCAGGTGTTAGGCATCACATGGCAGATGACGAGTGGTACCGAAACAAGAGCTGGGACGCTGATATTGCCAATGCCTTTGAGTCCAAGCTGAAGCGGGCGCGTCGGAAGAGCCAATACCTACGTATCCAGTCGTCTTACCTCGCCTCATCGCACCCGGAGATCGCACTCGATCTGCTGGAGCGGTACTTCCAGCAAGGCGAAGACTTTGATCACGCGCAGGCATACGTTCATCGTGCCGAGGCCTACTTGGCGCTGGGTGGTGTAGAGGACGCTTTTACCGCGTACGAAGCAGCGCTTAGACGCGAGGCAGAATTTCCGAACCTGCGCACCGGGGCCTAACTGGACTTCCCGTACCAGATAGCGCTCCACGGCGCATCGGGCCGATACGAGCAAGCGCTAAGTCTTTTGTCCGAGTCAGAAGCTCGGCTCATGTTCGCTGCAGATCACTTCGTTTTCCATGCCACCAAGGCACTCATCTTCGCCGCCCAAGGGAACACCTCCGAAGCCCGAGTCGAGGCGCGTCTCGCCCTGGATGCGGCCAGCCAAAGTAACTCTGGTATCCGCTACCATCCCACCGTTGGTCTCGTATCGGATAGGCATAGCAAAGCCTTGCAGGCGCTGCAGCGCTGGTGTGATGCCTAACAATTCGTCCAAGCCGACGCCGCTTCGCGGCGCGGCTTAACTCAGGTGTTAGGCATCAATTCCAGCCGCCCTCGTGACCCCAACATGACCAAATCGCAGCGAGCAAAGTGTCACGCCATCATACATAGCCACGCTGTGGCCGCTGCAGCTGGAAATGTTCCTCCGATTCCTGGGCTTGGAGTGGCAGTTGATCTTGTCACGATGGCAACAATGGCAACGAGCCTGTGTGCCGTATTCGGCGGCAACATCTCAAAAGCCGCGGCAAAGACCATGGCTGTTGCTGCGCTCAAGAATTCGATGCTTAGGCAACCCATAAAGACACTTGCCCGGGAGCTATCAAAGATCGTTCCCGGTCTTGGGCAAGCGGTTGCGCCAAGTATCGCAGTAGTATTGGTAGAGGCAGCCGGCTGGCTGCTGGCGGAGGAGCTCGAAGCGCATGCAGCTTCGTCTCGTGTGCTTCGGACTCGCAGGTAACAGAGAGGAGTTGTGTCATGCCAAAGGAAACGTCCCGTGAGATCGACGAAATCATGCGGCAAAACCAGGGTGTTGGCCACGGCAAGGATAAGAAGCCCTTCGTGGCCGATCATACCGGCTACGGGGAAGGTGGAGAGAACTTCGAGCATGATGACACCGGGTCTATCATGAACTACTCCGGCGTTGTCGACGATGTCAATGAAGCCCTCAAAGAGCACGACGATTGGCAGGAAGGGTACGACTATTGATGCCTAACTATGCGTTCAAGCGGACCGCGGGGAGAGTCCATCGTGTTTCCTGATACACCTCGCGCCCGCGGCCGCTTAACGCGGCGTTAGCCACCAAGGGAGAGTGTGATGCGTCGTACGTTACTCGGCTGTCTCCTTCTGATCACTTCCTCTGCTTCTCATGCATGCTCCCTAGCAACGGCGGATGTTTTTAGGCCATCGCTTGAGAGATGGGAGCAGCATCCCGGGCCAGCCCAAGAGGGCGGCACCGGTGCTTATTGGGAAGCAGTACCTCAGCCGCAAGTTAAGGTGAAGAGCATAACGCGTGGCAGCGAGGCGCCAGGCTCTTCTTGTGGGGACGCAGGCATCATCGCCCTTGAGTTGGCCTTGCCTTCGGAGTCCACATATGCGGTAGGAGACTTTGGCGTTTACTTCCGTGTGCTGTCGGGCGTTCAGCCAGACGCGATCTTTCCGAGCATTCCTATCAAGGAATCGTCGAAGGTAACCGTATGACTGTTGTCCTCGCTTGGTTGGACGGCCACCCAAGCCAACAGGCACCTCTTGAACTCCAAGTAGAGGCGTTTCTAGTCGCTGAGGACCTGACTATCGGTCCAAGCCAGGTGTTTTCTGTCACCGCTTCGGCTGGTGGCTAACATTTCGCTCAAGCGGACCAATCAATCGCTTCGCGATTGATGTGGCCGCTTAGCTCACGCGTTAGGCTTCACGAGCATGATCCCGTTCGATATTCCGACCGAAGATGATGGGCACATGTACGCCATTGCGTACTGTTCTTGCCTTTACGATCCTTCCGGGCGCTCTGTTCCTGCGACGGTGGGTGTGTACACAACGTCCGCGCCAGGTTTCGCACGATTCTCCGGCCATACATTCTCCGAAGATGGAGGCTTTCTCCACTACCACAGCGGCCCCGATTACAGCCCGTCAGCTGAAGCGGCGTTGCTGGACTTCTGGGAGGCGTTTAAGGTGCCGGTCTACTCTTGGAGCCTATATCCTCGCGAGCTGGTCTCCGGGTTCTCGGCGGTTAGCGAAGAAACGGCATACTCGGCTGCCCGCCAAGAGTTCTGCCGTGCACTTTACTATCCCAGAGGCCGCGCATACGCCATGCACAGCCTCGGCGCACAGCCATTTTTTGGCGTCCCCGAAAAGGGCTTTCAGCCTGCCAATTCGATGGCTGCATCAGCTGAGAGCGAAGAGATTATGGCGGCGGTCCTCGCAGGTGAAGCCTAACGTAAAAGGATAGATCGCGCGTAGCCGCGATCTGATCCGGTGGTTGAACAAGCCCGGTGGCGGTCTTCGACCTTTCTTATGGAAAGAGTTTTTCAGGCGCTGGCCGGTGCGATGCCGGTGCTGATCCGGACGGGGTGAGTTCACCGTCCTCAAGCCTGATTTCTTCGAGTGCCGCGGTGTTTGTCGCCGGCAACTCTCCGATTTTCTCGTCTCCCCCGCGCACTTGGCGCGATTGAGTCTGCGCGCGTCGCCGCGCGTGTTCGCTGCCTGCGTCGGCGTGTGGTCTACACCGTGCCGTGAGCCTCTGCAGGCGTGCGCGTTTGGACGCTTTCGATGCATGGCCGTGGCCGAGCAGCAGGCCGAATCCGCATCGGCTGTCCGCAGTGTTTGCAGAGCAGCGGTCTTCGCGTTCTTGGCTCAGCCGGCAGCAGCACGACGCGCAGCATCAGCTGTATGCGCTGCAGCAAGTGCGCTCGTCGGTGATGCAGCAATCCATAGCTGCGACAGCGGCGAAAGCCGCGTGGCAGCACGTGGGCGAGCAGCAGCCACAGGAAGTCGGCGCCGGGCAGGCTGCGGGTGCGGAGTTCGCCGGTTTTGGCATCGCGATAGCGGAAGCGCACGTTCTCGCCTTCGATGCCGAGCATGTCGGCTTCGCTGAGTACGCCGCGGAAGAGGTAGCGCGCGAGGTAGGCGAGCGCGTGGTCGCCGTCGCCGACGCAGGCGCAGTGCGCGACCCAGTCCTTGGGTGTTTCGGCCGGTGCTCTCAAGCCCAACACACGCAGGCGCTGCAGCAGCTTGCCTCGGAACACGCGGGCGAGGTTCTGGCTGTTGAACAGGTAGCGGTGTTTGGCCTTCCACTGGCCGCTGTCGAGGTTCAGGCCGCCGCCAGGAACCACGAGGTGCACATGCGGGTGGTAGTCGCGGGTTCGGCTGTGGGTGTGCAGCACGGCGGTGGCGCCGAGTTCGACGCCGCGTCCGTTGCGCGCGAACTTCGCGAGCGTCTGCCAGGCGCATTGCATCAGGGCCGCGTAGAGCTCGAGCGGGTGTCTTCGGGCGAGCCCTCGCAGCTGCGCCGGCAGGGTAAAGGTGAGCAGGAAGTAATCCACCGGCAGGCGCAGGCGTCGCTGCTGTTCGAGCCAGTCCGCACCGACGTCGTGCTGGCAGTGCGGACAGGCGCGATGGCCGCAGGCTTGCGGCAATTGGGTTCGCGCCGAACACGCCTCGCAGCGGCAGTCGAGCTGCGGCAGATGTTCGCTGCGGCAGTGCCGCCAGCAGCGCAGGGCGCGGCGCATATCGCTGCCCATTCGCGTGCCGTAGTTCTGCTCAAGCGCGGGTTCGAAGCGATCAACGATCTCGGAGAGACGCATCAGCCGGCCCTCCACAACGCCTGCAGCGACTGCATCAGGGCCTCGATGCGCTCACGCGTGTTGGCGGCGGTGCGCTCGGTCAGGTGCGCGTAGCGCGCCGTGGTCAGCGGGCTGGTGTGACCGAGCAGGGCCTGGATCTCGCGCAGATCGACGCCGGCTTCCAGCAGATGCGTGGCGTAGCTGTGGCGCAGGCTGTGGACGGTGATGCGGCGGTGGATGCCGGCCTCCGGCAGCGCCTTCTTGAGCGCGGACTGCACGCCACCGGCATCCATGCCCCGCGAACCACTCGGATCGCTGCCCGGCGCAGGAAACAACCGCCGCGGATGCCGATGTTCGGACCAGTAACGACGCAGCGCCTGCAAGGTCGCCACCGGCAGCGGCACCAGCCGATCCTTGCAGCCCTTGCCGCGCCGCACGTGCACGCGGTCGTGATCGGTTTCGATGTTGCCGACCTGCAGCGCCAACGCTTCCGACAGCCGCAGGCCGAGGCTGTAGGTGACGAAGAAGTAGGTGCGATAGCGCCGCTCACGCACGCAGCGCAGCAGCCGCACCAGCTCGGCCTGACTGAGCACATCCGGAATGCGCTGCGCGCGCGGCGGCCGCACGATCTTGACCCAGTCCCAAGCGCGCTCCAGCACGTGCGCGTAGAAGAACTGCAGGCCGCAGCGATCGACCTTGACGGTGCTCCAGGAATGGCTCTCGATCAGGGCGGAGAAGTAGTCCTTGAGGTGCGGCACAGCGACCTGGTCGAGCGGCACATCGACCCAGCCCTCAAGTCGTCGAACGGCCCGCGCATAGCTGTCGCGCGTGACCTCGCTCAGGCCCTGACGTCGCAGCGCGCGCTCCATTTCGGTGTGGAAGTGGGTGGAAGTGGACGGAGTTGCGGCCTCAGATTGCTCGGATGCATTCACAGCGATACCCTCGCAGCGCAAGAACCGCCAGACGGCGGACGCACCGACCGGGTGCGCGAGTCGAGGGTGGATCAATCTGCCGCATAGCGGCTTCGTTCAACTATCCATTCAAGCCGACGCCTTCGGCGCGGCTTAACTCAGGTGTTAAGGTGTATGAAGAGTCGCACGCTACGACTGATCCTCCTTGTGCTTTGCGGTTCGGCGTCCGCTACTCAGCCACCCGACGGTAGCTGGCTGACCCAGGGTCCGCCTGCCTATGCTCAGCCGGGGCAACCAATGGAGGAGCAGGACATCTACGAGGTGGTCGCATCGAAAGAGAATGTGGCGCTGCGGCGAGATTTGGTGTCTGAGTCCGTAGTGCGGCTGCCACAAAACACCGCGAGATACTTTACTGGACACTATTTCAAGTGTCGTGAGGGCACGAATGCCTACTTGGTCCGGGCTGTGTACGGTCATGGTGGCACGGGTGGATACCAAGTCTCTCGCGTCGGGGACGCACTGTGGGTTCAGCATGGGTCACTGGGTCGTAGCTCCCCCGAAAACCGCTCCGCACTCGTTGTTTGTTTGGACTTTTCGCCATCGCGTGTCTACAACACCACCGTTTTCGCTGAGTAGCGCACCTTGAACTACGTGTTGTAGCGGACTCCGGGGCATTGCTCCTTTTCGTCTCACCACCACGACCGCCGCCGCTGGACACGGCGTTAGCCGTCCCACCGGCCAGCGACCGCTCGATCGAATTGCTTCAGAGTCAAGCGCGCCCGCGGCCCTCGCATCCCTGTGCAGGCGTTCGACGCCATTGCGAGCTGTGCTCGCAGGGCGCGCCGTCTCACCCATGATGGAATCCGCGAAGCAGGGCCATTCGCTCAAGCCACATTGGCTGTGCCAGCACTAGCGGTGTGGCTGCTTCGGGAACCTTCGCATTGGCGTCAAGTTGAAGCGGTGTCGCGCTTGATGTCGTGAGCTCGGTTGTCTGCAGTTCGTGCTTCGTGCACGCGATGGCTCCGGAGATGCTTGGGGATGACGGTGGTCACGCCTGCACGGTTTGTGCGTCCCCTGCGCGGGCTGGGCACGAGGAGAACTCCATGAAGTGGTTGCTCGCGATTGCGGTGGTTGCGGTGGTGGTGTTGCTGGTGCGCAAGGCGCGTCGGCAGGGCAAGGCTGGCGGTGAGCCCGCGCACGGGGGCTACATCGCAAGCGACAGCGGTAGCGTGCGGAGCAAGGAGGCCTGCAGTAGCGAGGGTGCGGGATCGGACTGCGGGGGCGGCGATGGAGGTGGTGGAGGCGACTGATCTTGCCGTCGCTTGCCGCCGGTGTGGCGGTGTGTGCGCTGGGCTTGCGGCGACGCGCTTGCGCGCAGTGAAGCGAACGCGGGAGCAGGGATGGGTGGGCGCTGGCCGTAGCGTTCTCAGCGGTGCTGCCGCGATCGCCGAGTTTGCGCGGGCGGGTGCGGTTTGAATGGGCGGTGCGAGAGCGGTGGCGTGGATGGCCGGCAGTCCGCGGCGGTGGCCGTCAGCCGCTCCGATTGGGGAGCAGGAGCAGGATGAATCTCGACAGTCCCTATGCCCTTGCGCTTGCCGCGTGCGTCGGGCTCGCGGCGTTTGTCTGGCAGAGCTACTTCCAGAGGTGCAGGCGCTGCGGGGGCAGGCTGCGTTTGGACGAGATCCGCGATCCGTGGGGTGTGAACCTGTCGAAGAAGGTGACGATCTCGATCTTCATGTCGCCGCGGCGCTGCACGCAGACGTGGAATTGCAGGGCGTGCGGGCAGGTCGAGGTGCGCGAGGTGTCGGGCTGAGTGCCGGATCAGGGCCGGCCCGGAGTCGGCTCTCGATTCCCCGCTGGCGGTGTGTGCCGAGCTGCTTCTGCTGGTTGGACTGCTCGCAGCGCTCCGCCGTCAGCGCAGGTCGCCGCGGCGTTTCTCATCCATCCACTTGTCGGCCTTGGCCGGCGTGTAGGCGCGCATCCAGCCGAACAGGGCGTCGATGTCCTCGCCGTGCCAGAGGTCGCGGCGCTGGTCGGGGTGCAGGAAGCGGGTTTCGACCATGCGGTCGATCATCTGCATCAGCGGGCTGTAGAAGCCGGCGACGTCGAGGAAGGCGCAGGGGCGGTCGCCCAGGCCGAGCTGGCGCCAGGTGAGCATCTCGAACATTTCGTCGAGGGTGCCGAAGCCGCCGGGCAGGGCGATGAAGCCATCCGAGAGGTCGAACATGCGCGCCTTGCGCTCGTGCATCGAGCCGACCACTTCGAGGCGGGTGAGGCCCTTGTGGGCGACTTCGTAGCGCACAAGGTGCTCGGGGATGACGCCGATGACTTCGCCGCCGGCTTCGAGCACGGCGTCGGCGACGATGCCCATCAGGCCGACATTGCCACCGCCATACACCAGGCCCATGCCTTCAGCGGCGATGCGCTTGCCGAGGCTGACGGCGGCGGCGGCGTAGCGGGGATCGTTGCCGGCGTTGGAGCCGCAGTAGACGCAGAGGGTTTTCATTGGGAGCGGGGATTCGGGATTGGGGATTTGGAGCTGGCTTGAGCGACTCGGGCGGGTTGTTCTTGCTGACTGGCTTCGGCACCAGCGACAGCCACGAGGCTGCGCGCTTTGCCCCCTCTCACCTCGTGGGAGAGGGGCTGGGGGAGAGGGGGCGAGCGTGTCGTAAGGTCGGCTCCCCCTCTCCCCAACCCCTCTCCCACGAGGGGAGAGGGGCTTAGAGCGGGAGTGCTACGCGTTGGATTCGCTTCGCTTCGAACTGACTCTCACCGCAACTGCACCTTCGCTTCGTTCGGCGCTCCCAGGCCCCTGGGAGAGGGGGCGAGCTTGTCGCGATGCCGGCTTCCCCTCTCCCCAACCCCTCTCCCGCGAGGGGAGAGGGGCTTCAGGGGCGGCTGTTGTAGCCAGCTTGGTGCTCTGCGCTCCGCCCGGACCCTCCCCCAACCCCTCTCCCATTGGGAGAGGGACTCAACGATTTAGCTTTGGGCCAGACCGGAGGTCGCGCTTCGGCGGGACCCTCACCCCAACCCCACCTTCGCTTCGCTCGGGCTCCCAGCACCGTCGGCTGCCGCCGGCAGCCGACGGTGCTGAGCCGCTCCATGGGGAGAGGGGCTTGGGCGTGGGAGCGTGGGCCAAGATTCGGGGCTTGCGCGCCCTGAACAACGAATCCCAAATCCCCAATCCCGAATCCCGGGCGAACTTCAGTTCGCCTTGTGAATCGCCCGCTTGTCCACCGCCAGCGCGGCTTCGTGCACGGCTTCGGACAGGGTGGGGTGGGCGTGGCAGATGCGGGCGAGGTCTTCGGCGCTGCCCTTGAACTCCATGGCGACAACGCCTTCGTGCACCAGCTCGCTGACGTTGGCGCCGCAGAGGTGCATGCCGAGGATGCGGTCGGTTTCGGCGTGGGCGATCACCTTGACCATGCCGGCGGTCTCGTTCATCGCCACGGCGCGGCCGATGGCGGCGAAGGGGAAGGTGCCGACCTTGTAGGGCACGCCGGCGTCCTTCAGTTCCTTCTCGGTCTTGCCGACCCAGGCGATTTCCGGCTCGGTGTAGATCACCCAGGGCACGGTGTTGAAGTCCACGTGACCGGGCAGGCCGGCGATCATCTCGGCCACGGCGATGCCTTCCTCGCTGGCCTTGTGGGCGAGCATGGGGCCGCGCACGCAGTCGCCGATGGCCCAGACGCCGTCGACGCCGGTGTGGCAGTGGTCGTCGACCTGCACCATGCCGCGCTCGGTCAGCTTGACGCCGCAGTCGTCCGACAGCAGGCCGGCGGTGGCGGCGCGGCGGCCGACCGCGACCAGCAGCTTGTCGACGACCAGCTGGTGGTCCGCCTTGCCGTCGTTGTATGTGAGGTGGACCTCGCCCTTCTTGATCTCGGCCTTCGAGACCTTGCAGCCGAGCTTGATGTCGAGGCCCTGCTTCTTGAACTCGCGCTGCGCGGCCTTGGCGATGTCGGCATCGGCAGCGGCCAGGAAGTCGGGCAGGGCTTCGAGGATGGTGACCTCGGCGCCGAGGCGCTTCCACACGCTGCCCATTTCGAGACCGATCACGCCGGCGCCGATGACGCCCAGGCGCTTCGGGGTGTCCTCGAAATCGAGCACGCCGACGTTGTCGACGATGTGCTTGCCGTCGAACTTGGCGAAGGGCAGTTCGATCGAGGTCGAGCCCGCCGCTAGGATGACATTGGTGGCCTTGAGTTCGACATCGTTGCCGTCGTGCGCCTTGACCTTGACCACGTTGCCGGCGTGGAGGGTGCCGAAGCCGTGGAAGGCGGTGACCTTGTTGGCCTTGAACAGGCTGGCGACGCCGCCGTTGAACTGTTTGACGATCTTGTCCTTGCGGCCAACCATCGTCTTGACGTCGATCTTCGCGTTGTCGGCGCTGATGCCGTGGTCCGCGAACATGTGGGTCAGGTTGTGGAACTGGCGCGAGGAATCCAGCATCGCCTTCGACGGGATGCAGCCCACGTTCAAACAGGTGCCGCCGAGCGCGAGCTTGCCGTCGGCCTTGCCCTTGGTGGCATCGACGCAGGCGACCTTCATGCCCAGCTGCGCGGCGCGGATCGCGGCCACATAGCCGCCGGGGCCACCGCCGATGACGACGACATCGAATTGCTGCTGCTCGCTCATTTCTTGTGCTCCCTGCGGGAATCGGGATAGAGAAATCGGGGTGTCGTCTGCGCAGATGCTGGCAGCGCCGACGAGTCTGCCGAATCAAGCCCCTCTCCCCTGGAGGGAGAGGGGTTGGGGAGAGGGGGATAGGGCTTGCGGCGACGTGCCCCCTCTCCCCCGACCCCTCTCCCACGAGGGGAGAGGGGAGAACAGCGTCGTGCCGACGCTCGATACGATGTGGTTTCGGAACGCGGAGAGAAACGCGGTGATCTGGGAGCTGACTGCAGGGCCGGTGGGTCAAGACCCATCCTATGGGCCCGCAGTTTCAGAGGGGATTGCGCGCTGTTACGAATCCCGAATCCCCAATCCCGAATCCCCGCTGCTCGGGCTTACAGCCCGAGCAGCATGCGATGCGGATTCTCCAGCTGGTTCTTGATATCGACCAGGAACAGCACTGCGTCCTTGCCGTCGATGATGCGGTGGTCGTAGCTGAGCGCGATGTACATCATCGGCGCGATCACGACCTGGCCGTTCTCGGCGATCGGGCGCTCCTTGATGGCGTGCATGCCGAGGATGGCCGACTGCGGCGGGTTGACGATCGGGGTCGACATCAGCGAGCCGAAGGTGCCGCCGTTGGTGATGGTGAAGGTGCCGCCCTGAAGGTCTTCCAGGCCCAGCTTGCCGTCGCGCGCCTTCTTGGCGTAGCCGGCGATGGCGGACTCGACTTCAGCAAAGCCCATGGCCTCGACATTGCGCAGCACCGGGGTGACCAGGCCTTTGTCGGTGGACACGGCGACCGAAATGTCGGCGTAGCCGTGATAGATGATGTCGCTGCCGTCGACCGAGGCATTGATGATCGGGTGGCGCTGCAGCGCATTCGCCGCTGCCTTGGCGAAGAAGCTCATGAAGCCGAGCTTGATGCCGTGGGTCTTCTCGAAGCTCTCGCCCATGGCCTTGCGCATCTTCATGACCTCGCCGAGGTTGACCTCGTTGAACGAGGTCAGCATGGCGATCGAGTTCTTCGACTGCATCAGGCGCTCGGCGATGCGGGTGCGGATGCGGGTCATCGGCACGCGCTGCTCGGGGCGGGCGCCGCCGGCCGCGGTGACGCCGGCCTTGTTCAGATGGTTGACCAGGTCTTCCTTCGTCACGCGGCCGCCGCGACCGGTGGCTTCGACCTCCTTCGGGTCGATGCCTTCCTGCGTGGCCACGCGGCGGCCGGCGGGCGAGAGATCGCTGACGTCGGCGCTCTTGGCGGCCGGCTTGGCTTCGGCCTTCTCGGCCTTGTCAGCCTTCGGCGCTTCCGCCTTGGCCTCGGTCTTCTTCTCTTCGGCCTTGGCCGGAGCCGCGGCTGCGCCAGCTTCGATGATCGCGATCACCTGCTGGCTGGTGACGGTGTCGCCGGCCTGGAACTTGATTTCCTTGAGCACGCCGTCGGCGGTGGCCGGCACTTCCAGCACGACCTTGTCGGTTTCCAGATCGACCAGGTTCTCGTCGCGCTTGACCGCGTCACCGGCCTTCTTGTGCCAGGTGGCGATGACGGCGTCGCTGACCGATTCGGGCAGCACAGGAACTTTGACTTCGATGCTCATGGCGGATCCTTGAGGCGAATGCGTTGGATGTGGCGTATCGGATGACGCGAAGAAGGCTGCTGCAGCTTACTCGGGCAGGTGCTCGTCGCCCTGCTTGCCGACGAGCGCGTCCTCGACCAGCTTCGCCTGCTCCTTGGCGTGGGTGGCGTAGTGGCCGCAGGCCGGTGCCGCCGAGCGCGCGCGGCCGGCGTAGCTGAGGTGCTGGCCGGACTGCAGGCAGAAGCGGAGGTGGTGCTGGATCTGGTACCACGCGCCCTGGTTCTGCGGCTCTTCCTGGCACCAGACCACTTCCTTGGCCTTGGCGAAGCGCCTCAGCTCGTTGGTCAGCAGTTCGCGCGGGAAGGGATAGAGCTGCTCGACGCGGACGATGGCGACGTCGGTGAGACCGCGCTTTTCGTGCTCTTCCAGCAGGTCGTAGTAGACCTTGCCGGAGCAGACCACCACGCGCGAGGTCTTCTTGGCGTCCTTGACGAGGCCGTCGGGGATCAGGTTCTGGAAGCCGCCCGAGGCCAGGTCTTCCAGGGTCGATACCGACAGCTTGTGGCGCAGCATCGACTTCGGCGTCATCACCACCAGCGGCTTGCGCGCGCGGCGCTTCATCTGCCGGCGGATCATGTGGAACATCTGCGCCGGGGTGGTCGGTGCGCAGACCTGGATGTTGTTCAGCGCGCACAGCTGCAGGAAGCGTTCAAGCCGCGCCGAGCTGTGCTCGGGGCCCTGGCCTTCGTAGCCATGCGGCAGGAACAGGGCCAGACCGCAGAGTCGGCCCCACTTGGCCTCGCCCGAGCTGATGAACTGGTCGATGACGACCTGGGCGCCGTTGGCGAAGTCGCCGAACTGGCCTTCCCAGATGGTCAGCGTGGTCGGGTCGGCGGTGGCGAAGCCGTACTCGAAGGCCATCACCGCCTCCTCGCTGAGCAGCGAGTCGATGATGGTGACGTGGTGCGGGTTCTTGACCAGCTCGCGCAGCGGCAGGTGGGTCTCGCCGGTGTTCTGGTCGTGCAGGGCGGCGTGGCGGTGGAAGAAGGTGCCGCGGTTGGCGTCCTGGCCGACCAGACGCAGCTTGTAGCCTTCTTCCAGCAGGGTCGCATAGGCGAGGTTCTCGGCGAAGCCCCAGTCCATGGCCAGCTCGCCGGCCGCCATCTTCAGGCGGTCTTCGTAGATCTTGGCGACGCGCGGATGCAGCTTGAGGCCGTCCGGCAGGGTGTTGATCTTCTTCGCGAGCTTGTCGAGGTTCTTGCGCAGCACGCCGGTCTCGGCCGGGTCCGACAGCTCGCCGTTGATGTAGGGCGTCCAGTCGGTGGCGAACTTGTCGACCACGCCTGCGGCGAGCTCGACGGCATTGCCGTTCTTGTCGAGCAGGTCACGGTAGTTGTCGACCAGCCCCTTGGCCTCATCGGCGCTGATCACGCCATCCGAGATCAGGGCATCGGCATACAGCTCGCGGGTCGACTTGCGGCTGCGGATGTTCTGGTACATCAGCGGCTGCGTTGCCGCCGGCTCGTCGGCTTCGTTGTGGCCGTGGCGGCGGTAGCAGATCAGGTCGATCACCACGTCCTTGTTGAAGCGCTGGCGGAAGTCGAAGGCCAGCTGGGCGCAGAACACCACGGCTTCCGGGTCGTCGCCGTTCACGTGCAGGATCGGCGCGCCGACCATCTTGGCGACGTCGGTGCAGTACAGGGTCGAACGCGCGTCATCGACGCGGTGGGTGGTGAAGCCCACCTGGTTGTTGATGACCACGTGCACGGTGCCGCCGACCGCGAAGCCGCGGGCCTGCGACATCTGCAGCAGCTCCATCACCACGCCCTGGCCGGCAAACGCGGCGTCGCCGTGGATCAGCACCGGCACTACCTGCTTGCGCTCGGCGTCTTCGCGGCGGGTCTGGCGGGCGCGCACGCTGCCGGCGATCACCGGGTCGATGATCTCCAGATGCGAGGGGTTGAAGCCCAGGGTCAGGTGGATCGAGCCGGTGCTGGTGCGCACGTCGGACGAGAAGCCCATGTGGTACTTCACGTCGCCCGAGCGGGTGGCGTCGACCGGGCCTTCGTGCTTGCCCTCGAACTCGGCGAACAGCTGGTGCGGCGGCTTGCCCAGGGTGTTGATCAGCACGTTGAGGCGGCCGCGGTGGGCCATGCCGATCACCATCTCCTTGACGCCACCGTCGCCGCCGCGGTGGACCAGGTCGTCCATCAGCGGGATCAGGCTCTCGCCGCCTTCCAGCGAGAAGCGCTTCTGGCCGACGTACTTGGTGTGCAGGTAGCGCTCCAGGCCTTCGGCCTGGGTCAGCTTGGCCAGCACGCGCTTGCGGCGCTCGGGCGCGAACTGGAAGTTGTCGCCCACGGCCTCAAGGCGCTCGTACATCCAGCGGCGCTGTTCGGCCTCGGCGATGTGCATGAACTCGGCACCGATCGAGCCGGAGTAGGTGGCCTTGAGATGCGCCAGCAGGTCGGCCAGCTTCATCCGCGCCGGGCCGGACGGCATGCCCGTGTTGAACTCGGTGTTGAGGTCGTCCTTGGACAGACCGTGGAAGGCGAGGTCGAGATCCGGCGCGTTCTGCTTGGCCGCCATGCCCAGCGGGTCGAGATTGGCGCCGAGGTGCCCGCGCGAGCGGTAGGCCGTGACCAGCTTCAGCACCGCGCCCTGCTTCTGCGAGTCGGTGTCGGCGGCGACGATCACGCCGCGGCCGGCTTCGCGGGCGGCGCGCATGATGTCGGCCATCACCAGCGAATGCGGCACGTCGCCGGCCTCGCGGCCCTTCAGCTCATCGAAGTATTTGCGCCATTCGGTTGAGACCGCAGCGGGATCCGCCAGCCAGGTCTCGTAGAGGTCTTCGACGAAGGCGGCGTTGCCGCCGGCGATATGGGAGGACTGGCTGAACTGCTTGATCAGACTGCTCACGATGACCTTGCCGGTGTGCGCGATGGGGAGAGGTGATGCGGTCGTCGAGCGCGTCGGTCGGTGTCCGCTGCCGGGCGCCTTCAGGGGGGCAAAAGTATAAACCGGGTTAAACAGCGCTTAGACGGATACCTTCGTCGGAGTGCGGCCCGTGGCATGCGGGGTTCAGCTTTGCAGGAGACATGCCGCGAGCCTCCCTGCTCTTATTGCGCCAGCCAGGCGGCCGGGCGCTTCTCGAAGAACGCCTTCAGGCCTTCCTGGCCCTCCTTGGACACCCGCAGGGCGGCAATCAGATCGGCATTGGCTTCGTCGAGCGCACGACGCTGCTTGCTGTCCGGGTGCTGGATGCGCTGCACCAGGCGCTTGGCCTCGAGCACCGCGATCGGGCCGGCGGCTTTCAGGCGCTCGACCTCGGCATCCACCGCGGCATCGAGCTCAACCGCCGGCACCGCGGCGTGCACCAGGCCGATGCGCGCGGCCTCTGCAGCATCGAAGACCTGGGCGGTCAGGAACAATCGCCGCGCCTGGCGCGCGCCTATGGCGTCGATCACGTAGGGCGAGATCACCGCCGGCACCAGGCCGAGACGGGTTTCGGTCAGCCCGAAGCGGGCTTCGTTCGCGGCGATCGCGATGTCGCAGCAGGCGACCAGCCCCACGCCGCCGCCGAGTGCCGAGCCGTTGACGCGGGCGATGGTCGGCTTGTCCAGATGGTTCAGCACGCGCATCAGCTTGGCCAGCTGGCGTGCGTCCTTGCGGTTCTCCTTCTCGGAGGCCTGCGCCATCCGCTTCATCCAGTTGAGATCGGCGCCGGCCGAGAACGAAGCGCCAGCGCCGGTCAACACGACCACGCGAACGGCGTCGTCCTCTTCGACCGCGCGCAGGGCGTCGATCAGTGCGTCGATCAGCAGGTCGTCGAAGGCGTTGTGGATCTTCGGGCGGTCGAGCGTGAGGGTGGCGACACCGGCGACGGTGCGTACGTTGAGAGGAGATTCGCTGACCATTTCGGTTCCTTGGAGCGGACAGGGCAGTGACCCTGCCCGCTGCCGGTTACATGCGGAAGACGCCGTAGCGCGGCGGCTCGATCGGGGCGTTCAGGCTGGCGGCAAGGCCCAGGCCCAATACGCGGCGGGTGTCGGCAGGATCGATCACGCCGTCGTCCCACAGGCGTGCGGTGGCGTAGTAGGGATGGCCCTGGCGTTCGTACTGGTCTCGGATCGGTGCCTTGAAGGCTTCTTCGTCTTCGACGCTCCACTGCTTGCCGGCGGCCTCGATGCCGTCGCGGCGCACGGTCGCCAGCACGCTGGCCGCCTGCTCGCCGCCCATCACCGAGATGCGCGCATTCGGCCAGGTCCAGAGGAAGCGCGCGCCATAGGCGCGACCACACATGGCGTAGTTGCCGGCGCCGAAGCTGCCGCCGATGACGATGGTGAACTTGGGCACCGACGAGCAGGCCACGGCGGTGACCATCTTGGCGCCGTCTTTCGCGATGCCGGCGTTCTCGTACTTCTTGCCGACCATGAAGCCGGTGATGTTCTGCAGGAACACCAGCGGGATGCCGCGCTGGTTGCACAGCTCGATGAAGTGCGCGCCCTTGAGCGCCGACTCCGAAAACAGGATGCCGTTGTTGGCGACGATGCCGACCGGCATGCCGTAGACGTGGGCGAAGCCGCAGACCAGGGTCTTGCCGTAGCGGGCCTTGAACTCCTGGAACTCCGAGCCGTCGACCAGGCGCGCGATGACCTCGCGGATGTCGAAGGGCCGGCGGGTGTCGCGCGGCACCACGCCATAGAGTTCCTCGGTGGCGTACTTGGGCTCACTCGCCGGCTGCAGCGCCACTGGCGGCTGCTTGCTGCGGTTCAGATGCTTCAGGATATCGCGGGCGATCTGCAGCGCATGGCGGTCATTCTCGGCGAAGTGGTCGGCCACGCCGGAGACGCTGGTGTGCACTTCAGCACCGCCCAGGGACTCGGCATCGACGACTTCGCCGGTCGCCGCCTTCACCAGCGGCGGGCCGCCGAGGAAGATGGTGCCCTGCTCCTTGACGATGATCGACTCGTCGCACATCGCCGGCACATAGGCGCCACCGGCCGTGCAGCTGCCCATCACCACCGCGATCTGCGGGATGTTCTCGGCACTGAGGCGGGCCTGGTTGTAGAAGATCCGGCCGAAGTGCTCCTTGTCCGGGAACACCTCGTCCTGCAGCGGCAGGAAAGCGCCGCCGGAATCGACCAGGTAGACGCAGGGCAGGCGGTTCTCGCGGGCGATCTCCTGCGCGCGCAGGTGCTTCTTCACCGTCATCGGGAAGTAGGTGCCGCCCTTCACCGTGGCGTCGTTGGCCAGCACCATCACCTCGCCGCCGTGCACACGGCCGATGCCGGCGACGAGCCCGGCGCCGGGCGCCTGGTCCTCGTACATGCCGTGCGCGGCCTGGGGGGCGATCTCGAGAAAAGGCGAGCCGGGATCGAGCAGGGCATCCACGCGCTCGCGCGGCAGCAGCTTGCCACGGGCGACGTGCTTCTCGCGGGCCTTGTCGCCTCCGCCAAGCGCGACGCGATCAAGCTGGGCGCGCAGGTCGGCGACCAGGGCTTTCAGGTGGGCGGCATTGTCCGCGAACTCGGGCGAACGCGGATCGATCTGGGAGTGCAGAACAGGCATCGGGGGCGAAGGTCCTGGGCGTTCCGCTGACAGGCGCGGACGCGTTGCGGGTGCGGCGGCGTGTGCCAGCCACCAAAGCAGGACGCCCGGCATCACGCCGGGCGTCCGGGGCTGCTTCAGACCAGTTCGATGGCCAGCGCGGTGGCCTCGCCGCCGCCGATGCACAGGCTGGCGATGCCGCGCTTCTTGCCGCGCGCCTGCAGCGCATGGATCAGGGTCACCACCACGCGCGCGCCAGAGGCGCCAATCGGATGGCCCAGTGCGCAGGCGCCGCCGTTGACGTTGACCTTCTCGTGCGAGATGGACAGGTCCGCCATGGCCGCCATGGTCACCACAGCGAAGGCCTCGTTGATCTCGAACAGGTCGACGTCGGCGACGGTCCAGCCGAGCTGCTTCAGCAGCTTGTCGATCGCGCCGACCGGAGCAGTGGTGAACCACTCTGGGGCCTGCGAATGGGTGGCGTGCCCGACAATGCGCGCGATCGCTGCGGCACCCGCAGCCTTGGCGGCGTCGTCGCCCATCAGCACCAGCGCAGCCGCGCCGTCGCTGATCTTCGACGCGCTGGCGGCGGTGATCGTGCCGTTCTCCTTGCGGAAGGCCGCGCGCAGTCCGGGGATCTTGGACACATCGCAGCGCGCGGGTTCTTCATCGCTGTCGATCTGCACATCACCCTTGCGGCCGGCCACGGTGACTGCAGCGATCTCGGCCTTGAAGGCGCCCGAGCTCTGGGCTGCCATGGCGCGGTTGACCGACTCGATGGCGAAGGCATCCTGGGCTTCGCGGCTGAAGCTGTACTTGTCGGCGCAGGCCTCGCCGAACACGCCCATGGCCTGGCCCTTGTACGGATCAGTCAGGCCGTCCCAGGCCATGTGGTCGACCAGCTTGCCGTCGCCGTAGCGGATGCCGGCGCGCGCGGCGACCATGTGCGGCGCGTTGGTCATCGACTCCATGCCGCCCGAGACCACGACGGAGGCCGAGCCGGCCTTGATCAGGTCGTGGCCCAGCATGATCGCCTTCATGCCCGAGCCGCAGACCTTGTTGATGGTGGTGGCACCGGCAGACAGCGGCAGGCCGGCGGCGATCGACGCCTGGCGCGCAGGCGCCTGGCCGAGGTTGGCCGGCAGCACGCAGCCCATGATCACTTCGGAGACGGTGTCACCGGCGACACCGGCCTGGGCCAGCGCGGCGGAGATCGCGGCGGCACCCAGCGTCGGCGTGGGCACGCCGGTGAACTGGCCCTGGAACGAACCGATGGCCGTGCGCTTGGCGCCGACGATCACGACGGAATTCGACATGGGGATCTCCTGGGGAGGGGTGCCGCAGCGGGCTGCCGCGGCAAAGCCCGTCGATTATCAACTGCGCGCAGGCGCAGGCCAACCGGGACTTTCGATACGGCGGCGCAGGGAGTGCCTGGCGTGGCACGCTGAAGAAACAGAACGCTCGTCACGACCCATCTTCGTCGTCGCCCCCGCGGAGGCGGGGGCCCAGTAACACAGACGGCAGCCGCAAGAACCCTGGATCCCCGCCTCCGCGGGGATGACGAACCACGGTTTCTTCAAGAACACACGACGCTCGAAGCGGGGGTGAGAGGCTCTCAGGCCGCGAATTGCTCTTCGCCAAGCGGCAGCAGCTTGCGCGCCTGCAACCACTGCCGCGCGTTCTCGGCATCCTGCTCGAACCAGGCCTGGGTGGAGCCAAGCCGGAAGCTGTAGCCCCAGGTGTCCATGTCGCGCATCAGGCGTTCCCGGCCTACGCCGGGCAGGGCGTCAGCCAGCACGATCTGCAGGTAGCAGGTCGCGTCTTCTTCCTCGATCGAATCGGTGGCGTCGGTGTGCACCTGCGCGCGGCGCTCAGGCGGCAGCACGATCAGGTGACAGGCCTCGTGCAGCAGGGAGTGCACGGGCGTGTCGGCGCGCGCGAACACGCGACAGCCGATGATGCCGGCCTCGCACTCACCCCAGTAGCTGCCGGGGATCGCCGCGCCGTCGTCGACCGGCACCAGCTCGAGGCCGAAATGGGCCAGTAGGCGGGCAGGGGCCTCGAAGCCCAGCGCACCCAGGCGCAGCACGGCGGGTTCGGCCTCGCTCACGCGCTTACTCCGCGCGGGTGCGGCCCTCGCCCTCGGGCAGGGCGACCGAAATGTCGAGCACGTCGTGTTCGCCGTCCTTCTGCAGGTCGACCTTGACCGCATCGACGTCGACATTGACGTACTTGCGGATCACTTCGAGCAGTTCGCGCCGCAGCAGGGGGAGGTAGTCCGGACCGCCGCGATTGCTGCGCTCCTGCGCGACGATGATGCGCAGGCGCTCCTTGGCGATATTGGCGGTCGCCTTGGGTTTGGACTTCAGGAAATCGAAAATGCCCATGGCGTGGTTCAGCCCCCGAAGAGTTTCTGCAGCAGGCCTTTCTTCTCGACCTGGGTGAAGCGCATCGGGCGGCTCTCGCCGAGGATGCGCGCGACCGCGTCGCCATAGGCCTGGCCGGCGGGCGATTCGGCGTCGAGGATCACCGGCTCGCCCTTGTTCGAGGAGGACAGCACGTCGGGGCTCTCGGGAATCACGCCGATCGCCTTGATGCCCAGCACCTCCTCGACGTCGGCGATGCTCATCATCTCGCCTGCCTCGACGCGCTTGGGGTTGTAGCGGGTCAGCAGCAGGTGCTCGGCGACGCGCTCGCCGCGCTCGGCGCGGCGGGTCTTGCTGGCGAGCAGGCCAAGGATGCGGTCGGAGTCACGCACCGAACTGACCTCGGGGTTGACGACCACGATCGCCTGGTCGGCGAAGTACATGGCGAGGAAGGCGCCCTTCTCGATGCCGGCCGGGCTGTCGCAGAGGATGATGTCGAAACCTTCGGCGGCGAGTTCGTTCAGCACCTTCTCGACGCCTTCCTTGTTCAGGGCGTCCTTGTCGCGGGTCTGCGAGGCCGCCAGTACGTGCAGGTTGTCGAAGCGCTTGTCCTTGATCAGCGCCTGCTTGAGCGTGGCTTCGCCGTGGATCACGTTGACGAAGTCGTACACCACGCGGCGCTCGCAGCCCATGATCAGGTCGAGGTTGCGCAGGCCGACGTCGAAATCGATCACTGCCACCTTCTTGCCCTGTTTCGCGAGGCCAACCGCGATGCTGGCGCTGCTGGTGGTCTTGCCCACTCCACCCTTGCCCGAGGTGACGACGATGATCTCTGCCAAGGCACGTACTCCGTATCTGTCGCTGTGCGGTTGCTTCAAAGGATTGCAGCAGGCCCTCAGGCCATGACCGCGATCTGCAGTTTGTCGTTTTCAAGCCAGATCTGCACGGGCTTGCCGCGCAGCTCGGCGGGGATCGATTCCATCACCCGGTACTGTCCGGCCACCGCAACCAGTTCGGCGTTGAACTCGCGGCAGAAGATGCGGGCGTTGACGTCGCCGCGGGCGCCGGCGAGCGCACGTCCGCGCAGGCTGCCGTAGATGTGGATGCTGCCGTCGGCAATGACTTCGGCGCCGTTGCCGACCATGGCGCAGACGGTGAGGTCGCGGCCCTGGGCGTAGACCTGCTGGCCGGAGCGCACCGGCTGCAGCTGCATCTGGCTGCCGCCGGCAGCAGGCAGCGGCGCGGGCGCGGCGACGGGTTCGACGACTTCCGCAGCTGGCTCCGGTGCGCGTCGCCGCGATGCGGCTTCGCGTGGGGCCGGCTCGGGCGCGGCTTCGGCGCTCTCGTACTGGGCGCGGAACTTGGCCAGCAGCGGCAGACCGATGCGCTCGGACAGCGCTTCGATCTCGCGGGTGCCGAAGGCCAGCCCGACCGGAAGCACGCCGGCCCCGCGGAGGCCGTCGATCAGCGCGCGGGCCACGTGCTCGTCGGGGCAGCGTGAGAGCGAACCGAAGTCGACGATGACCGCGGCGCGACCGAACAGCTTGGGCGCACGCTCGACGCGCTCGCGCATCTCGGCGACCAGGCGGGCGACGTCGAGTTCGCGGACGCGCAGGTTGGCGATGCCGACCTGGCCGATCTTGAGTTCGCCGGCCTGTTCGAAATTCACGGCTGAGTTCATGGGGCTCAGGTGCCGGTGGCGCGCACTGGCTGCTGCTCCAGACGGACGCGGCTGCGCAGCCAATCCTCGTCGGGTAGTCCGCCGTGGGCGAGGTAGGTGGTGTTCACGAAGTCGAAGCTCGGCAGGTCCTTGACCAGCAGGCTGACCTCGCGGCCGGCTTCCTCCATCTGGTGCTGGCCGACTTCGCGGAACCCGTAGGTGCCATGGAAGAGCAGGGCGGCGTCGTTGCGCGGCTCCAGGAAGACTTCGCAGGCCAGCGTCGGCACGCGCACTTCGGCGTAGCTGGTGACGTCGGCGTAGAACACCTTGCCGAGGCCGGCGCCGCGCCGCGAACTGGCGACGACGATGCGGTCGATGTAGAGGAAGTCCTCGAAGCGCTCGCAGAACCAGCGGTAGTTCGAGCTGCCGTAGGGCGTGCCCGGACGCAGGGCGATCAGGAAGCCCGCCATCTGCCCGTCGACCTCGGCCACCCGGAAGTAGTCGGCATGGCGCATGAAGAAGCGGACGCGCTCGGCATCCAGCGGAAGGATGCTCTGGCCGGCGCTGTTGTTGAGCGCCAGCACGGAATCAAGATCATGCTCGCCGACGTCGCGGATGGCGATCGACATGCCGAACTCCCGGGGGAACGGACGAAAGCCCTGGCAAGGCCAAGGGCGCGTGAATTATGCCATGGTCGGCCGACGCCGGCCCGGCTGCTGCGCATGGCAGGCCGCAAAAGCAGCGGGGCGCGGCTTGCGCCGCGCCCCGCTGCACGACTTGCGGTGGCCGGATGCTTCAGGCCAGGCCGGCGGCCTTCATCACTTCGGCGGCGTAGTCTTCCACCACCTTCTCGATGCCTTCGCCCACGGCCAGACGCTCGAAACGGACCACGTCGGCGCCGGCGGCCTTCAGCGCGGCTTCGACGGTCTGGTCGGTGTTCAGCACGTAGGGCTGGCCGTACAGGGTGACCTCGTTGATGATGCGGTTCACCTTGCCGCTGATGATCTTCTCGAGGATCTCGGCCGGCTTGGCGCGGTCCTTGTCAGACATCTTGGCCAGCTCGATTTCCTTCTCCTTGGCCAGGAAGTCGGCCGGCACGTCGGCCGCCTTGTTGTAGGGCGGATTCATTGCCGCCACGTGCATGGCGATGCCGCGCGCCAGCTCGGCGTCGCCACCCTTGACCTCGACCAGCACGCCGATGCGGCCGCCGTGGATGTAGGCGGCGACGTTGTCGCTGCTCTCGAAGCGCGCCATGCGGCGCACCTGCACGTTCTCGCCGACCTTGGCGATCACCGCGGCGCGGGTCTCTTCGACCGTGGCGCCGTCGGCCAGCTTCGCGGCCTTCAGTGCCTCGATGTCGGCGGCGCCGGAAGCCAGGGCAGCCTGCGACACGGTGTCGACGAACTTCAGGAAGTTCTCGTCCTTGGCGACGAAGTCGGTTTCGCAGTTGACCTCGACCAGCACGGCGCTGCCGGCCGACTGGGCGACGCCGATGCGACCCTCGGCGGCGACGCGGCCAGCCTTCTTGTCAGCCTTGGCAAGACCGGTCTTGCGCAGGTGCTCCATCGCCGCTTCGATGTCGCCACCATTCTCGGCCAGGGCCTTCTTGCATTCCATCATGCCGGCGCCGGAGCGCTCGCGCAGTTCCTTCACCAGGCTGGCAGTGATTTCCATGGGGAGTTCCTTGAAGAGTGTGGGGCAGCGCCTCGGGAGCGCCACCTGATTGATGCTTGGCCCGTGCGGCAGCGCAGCCTGGCTGCGCGGCATTGCAGGGCCGTGACCCCCGCGCCCGGCGCGAGGGTCACAGAGGGCGCTTACTCGCCGCGACGGCCGCCGGGACCACCCGGGCCACGCTTGTTGCCCGGAGCCGGGCGGCGCGGGGCGGGCTTGCGCTCGCCGTCTTCCTTGGCGACCGGGTTGCCTTCGGCGTCCAGCTCGACGAACTCGTCGTCCATGCGGGCCGACTGCGGCGCCGCCGCGCGGCCTTCCAGCACGGCGTCAGCGGCCGCACGGGCGTACAGCTGGACGGCGCGGATGGCGTCGTCGTTGCCCGGGATCGGGTAGTCGACCAGGCTCGGGTCGTAGTTGGTGTCGACCACGGCGATCACCGGGATGCCGAGCTTCTTGGCTTCCTGGACGGCGATGTTCTCGTGGCCGATGTCGATCACGAACAGCGCGTCCGGCAGGCCGTTCATGTTCTTGATGCCGCCCAGCGAGGCTTCGAGCTTCTCGGCTTCGCGCTGGCGCTGCAGCACTTCGTGCTTGACCAGCTTCTCGAAGGTGCCGTCGGTGGCGGCGGCTTCCAGCTCCTTCAGGCGCGAGATCGAGCCCTTGACGGTGCGGAAGTTGGTCAGCATGCCGCCCAGCCAGCGCTGCGCGACGTAGGGCTGGCCGCAGCGGCTGGCTTCTTCCTTGATCGCCTCGCGCGCCGAGCGCTTGGTGCCGACGAACAGGATGGTGCCGCGCTTCTGCGCCAGGCCCGAGAGGAAGTTCATCGCGTCGGTGAACAGCGGAACGGTCTTCTCGAGGTTGATGATGTGGATCTTGCCGCGGGCGCCGAAGATGTACGGGCCCATCTTGGGGTTCCAGTAACGGGTCTGGTGGCCGAAGTGGACGCCGGCTTCCAGCATCTGACGCATGGTGACCTGGGGCATGGAATGCTCCTGAAAGAAATGAGCGCAGGCGCGGGTCAAGGCGCAGGCTCCGGGGTTGGTCCTCCACAGGGCTCGCATCCAGCGCCTGCTCGGCCTTTCGGGCCTTGCAGGACCCCGCTGGACGGGGTGCGACCTGTGTGTGAATTCGCCGGTGACGCCCGGCGTGGGCGTGTTCATGGGCGCGCAGGGCGGCCACAAAGCCGCGGAAGCATAGCCCGGGAGTGCGCAGCGCGCAAATGCGGGGGTGGAGGCAGAGCCATGGACGCGAGCCGCGCAGTCCGAATGGCGGTTTCCCCGCGGGGCCGGCGTGGCCGATAATCCTGCGCATGGCAATCACTCTCAAAACCCAAGAGCAGATCGAGTGCATGCGCGAGGCCGGGCGGCTGGCCGCGGAAGTGCTCGACATCATCGCCCCGCACGTCAAACCCGGGGTGACCACCGAGGAGCTCGACCGCATCTGCAACGAGCACATCGTCAAGGTGCAGGGAACGATCCCCGCGAACGTCGGCTACCGCGGCTTCCCCAAGACCATCTGCACCTCGGTCAACAACGTTATCTGCCACGGCATCCCCAGCCCGTCCAAGGTGCTGAAGGATGGCGACATCATCAATATCGACGTCACCGTCATCAAGGACGGCTGGCATGGCGACACCAGCCGGATGTACTACGTCGGCGAGCCCTCGGTGTTGGCGAAGCGCCTGGTCGACGTCACCTTCGAGGCTATGTGGCGCGGCATCCGCACCGTGCGCCCCGGCGCCACCCTGGGCGACATCGGCCACGCCATCCAGAGCTATGTCGAGGCCGAGCGCTTCTCGGTGGTGCGCGAGTACTGCGGGCACGGCATCGGGCAGGTCTACCACGAGGATCCGCAGGTGCTGCACTACGGCGTGCCCGGCACCGGCGTGGTGCTGCGGCCCGGCATGACTTTCACCATCGAGCCCATGGTCAATGCCGGCGCCCGCCACACGCGGCTGATGCCGGATGGCTGGACGGTGGTGACCAAGGACCGCTCGCTGTCCGCGCAGTGGGAGCACATGATCGCGGTCACCGAGACCGGTTTCGACGTGCTGACCCTGGGCGACAAGGGGCGCGTGCCGAAGTGAGCGTGCAGGGCGCCCTGGCCGGACTCGACGCCCGCCTTGCGGCGGCATTCGAGGATGCCGCATGGCAGGCCCTGGTCAAGGCTGAACTCGCCGCCGGCGATGTGCGGCGCGCCGCAGCCTTCGACGCAGGTGCCGATATCGACGGCCTGCTGGCGGATCGCAGCCAGCAAGTAGACGCCGTGCTGCGCGATGCCTTCCGGCGTGACTTCCAGCAGACCGAGGGCCTGGCCCTGCTGGCCACGGGCGGTTTCGGTCGCGCCGAGCTGTTTCCACATTCGGACGTCGACATCCTGCTGCTCTGCGAAGCGCCGATCGACGGCGTTCGCCAGCCCTGCATCGAACGCTTCCTGACGCGCTTGTGGGACGCAGGACTGGCCCCCGGCCATGCGGTGCGCTCGGTGGACGAGTGCATCGAGGAAGGCCGCAAGGACGCCACCATCGCCACCGCGCTGCTGGAGTTGCGGCCGATCTGCGGGGATCCGGCGCCCGGCCAGCGGCTGGCCCGCAGCGTGCGCAGTGAGGGTTTCTGGACGCCGGACGCGTTCTTCGAGGCCAAGCGCGCCGAGCAGCGCGCCCGTCACGCCCGCTACAACGACACCGCCTACAACCTCGAACCGAATCTGAAGGAAGGCCCCGGCGGCCTGCGCGATCTGCACACGCTGTCGTGGATGGCGCAGCGCATCTATGGCGTGCGCGAAGTGTCCGAGCTGAAGCCGCTCGGCGCGATCGGCGGCGATGAACTCATCGCCTTCGAGCGTGAGCGCCGTGCGCTGTCGCATCTGCGCTTCGGCCTGCATCTGGTCGCCGGCCGGCGCGAGGAGCGCCTGCTGTTCGACTTCCAGCGTCCGCTGGCGGCGCGGCTCGGCTTCAAGGACCAGGCCGCCGACAATCTCGCGGTCGAGCAGCTGATGCAGGGCTACTTCCGCAGCGCCGCGGTGGTGCTGCGCCTGAACGGCCGGCTGCTGCAGCGCTTCGAGGAGTCGCTGACCGGCGAGCCCGGCATCGAGCCACTCGACGAGGACTTCGCGGTCGGCGCCGGCTACCTGCGCCTGCTCGATGCCCAGGCCTTCCAGCGCGAGCCGCTGAAGGTGCTGGAGCTGTTCCGGGTGTGGGCAGGCAATCCCTCGATCCGCGGCCTGCACTCGAGCACGGCGCGCGCGCTGGGCGAGGCCCTGCCGCTGATCGACGAAGCCTTCCGCGAGCGTGCCGGGTCGCGTGCCGCCTTCATGCGCCTGCTGCGCGGGCCGCAGCCCGTGGTGACGCTGACCCGGATGTGGCAGCTGGGCGTGTTGGCGCGCTACCTGCCGGCCTTCGGCAACGTGTCGGGGCGGATGCAGTACGACCTGTTCCATGTGTACACGGTCGATCAGCACACGCTGACCGTGCTGAAGAACATCGAGAGCTTCGCCTCCGAGGATTCGAAGCAGCGCTTCGCCCTGGCACACGAGCTGTGGCCGCGCCTGCGCAAGCCCGAACTCCTGCTGCTGGGCGCGCTGTTCCACGACATCGCCAAAGGGCGCGGCGGCGATCACTCCAAGCTGGGGGCCGATGACGCCATCGAGTTCTGCCTGGCGCACGGCCTGTCCACCGCCGATGCCGACCTCGTCGCCTGGCTGGTGCGCGAGCACCTGACCATGTCGGTCACCGCCCAGCGCCAGGACATCTCCGACCCCGAGGTCATCGCGCGATTCGCCGGCATCGTCGGCGAGCGCGAGCGCCTCGACTACCTCTACCTGCTCACGGTCGCCGACATCGCCGGCACCAGCCCGAAGCTGTGGAACGCCTGGAAGGATCGCCTGCTGGCCGATCTGCACGGCGCCACCCGCTTCGCCCTGCGGCGCGGCCTGGAGAACCGGGTCTACGCCGATGAGCGCATCGAGGAGACGCGCGCGGCCGCGCGCGAACGCCTGGCGGATGCCGGCATCGAGGCTGCCGACATCGATCGCGTCTGGGCCGGCTTTCCGCGCGAGAGCTTCCTGCGCTACAGCCCCGAGCAGATTGCCTGGCAGACCCGCGGCATCGCCCAGGCCGGCGAGGCCGACCTGCCGCTGGTGCTGGTGCGTCCGCATTCGCGCTCGGGGGCGCTCGAGGTGTTCGTCTACTCGCCGGACCGCGACGGCCTGTTCGCGGTGGCCGCAGCCACGCTGGACCGCCTGGGCCTGTCGGTGGCCGAGGCGCGCATCGTCACCTCCACCACGGGCTTCAGCCTCGACACCTTCCAGGTGCTGGATGCCGGCATGGACTTCGTCTCGCCCGAGCGGCGCGCCGCCACGGTGGCTGCGACCCTGCGCGAGGCGCTGGCGCAGATGCCGGACGAGATCAGCCCGCCGAACCGGATGATCCCGCGCCAGCTGCGGCACTTCCGCATCCCGGTGCAGATCGAGTTCGGCCAGGACGCGAGCCATGACCGCACCCGCATGATGCTGATCTGCACCGACCGCCCGGGCCTGCTGGCGCGCGCCGCCGCGGTGCTGCGCGCGCATCGCATCCGCCTGCACGACGCGCGCATCGCCACCTTCGGCGAACGCGCCGAGGACTTCTTCCAGATCAGCGACGAGGCCAATCGCGCCATCGTCGACGATGCCCGGCTGGAGGCGCTGCGCGCGGCCCTGGTCGAGGCACTCACGGACAGCACCGACAAGGATTCGCCGAATGCACGACAGCCTGCCCACGCTTGAACTGAAGCCCGTCATCGAGAGCGCTTTCGAGCGCCGCGCCAGCCTCACGGTCGAAGAGATCGACGGCAGCACTCGACCCGCCGTGGAGCGCGTGCTGGCCGATCTCGAAGCCGGGCGCCTGCGCGTGGCCGAACCCGTCGACGGCGGCTGGCAGGTCAACGAGTGGATCAAGAAGGCCGTGCTGCTCTCATTCCGCTGCAGCGGCAATCGCCTCATGCCCGAGCCCGCGCACGACCCCGCCGGCAGCCTTCTGCAGGCTTGGGACAAGGTGCCCCTGCGCAGCATCGAGACCGGCGACAGCAACTGGGCGGCGGAGCAGGGCGTGCGCGTGGTGCCGGGGGCGGTGGTCCGCCGCGGCGCCTACCTCGGTCGCGACGTGGTGCTGATGCCTAGCTTCGTCAACATCGGCGCCTACGTCGGCGACGGCTGCATGATCGACACCTGGGCCACGGTCGGCAGCTGCGCACAGATCGGCCGCGGCGTGCACATCAGCGGTGGCGCCGGCATCGGCGGCGTGCTGGAACCGCTGCAGGCTGCGCCGACGATCATCGAGGACGACTGCTTCATCGGCGCGCGTTCGGAAGTCGTGGAAGGCGTGATCGTCGAGCGCGGCTCGGTGATCGGCATGGGCGTCTTCATCGGCCAGAGCACGCGCATCTACAACCGCGCCACCGGCGAGATCAGCTACGGCCGCGTGCCGGCTGGCAGTGTCGTCGTTTCCGGCTCGCTGCCCGCGAAGGACGGCAGCCACTCGCTGTACTGCGCGGTTATCGTGAAGCAGGTCGACGAGAAGACGCGGGCGAAGACGAGTATCAATGAGTTGTTGAGGTCGAACGACTAGCGCTTCGCGCCAGTCGTCGGGAATCGGGAATCGGGAGTGGGGAATCGACCGAAGGTCGGACCCTTCTCGAAGGCTTTCCGGCTCCGCTCTGGCGCACTGGCTGGGATTGTCGCGCGCTCGTGACGCACCGCGTGCTTCACTTCGATTCCCGATTCCCGATTCCCGATTCCCGATTCCCGGCTCCCAAATGCCCACCCTCTACGGTCTCGACAAGTGCAGCACCTGCGACAAGGCCCGCGCCTGGCTGGATGCCCACGGCATCGCACACACCTTCGTGGACTACCGCGAGAATCCCATCGACCCCAAGCTGCTCAAGGCCTGGGCGAAAACGCTGACCTGGGAAAAGCTCGTCAATCGCGCCAGCTACACCTGGCGTGACCTGCCCGCCGAGCGCAAGCAGCCGGCCAATGACGCCGAGTGGCTGGCGCTCATCAAGGAGTTCCCGGCGCTGGTCAAGCGCCCGGTCGTGGTCGGCGACGATGGCGTCTCGGTGGGCTTCACCGAGAAGCAGTTCGGCCAGCGCTTCGGCGGCTGAGATCTGCGCATGGATGTCGTCGAGCTCAGCTGTGAACTGATCCGCCGGGCCTCGGTGACGCCGGCCGATGCCGGCTGCCAGGCGCTGCTCGCGCAGCGGCTGGCGGCGGCAGGATTCAGGATCGAGCAGCTGCGCTTCGGCGAGGTCGACAACCTCTGGGCCACGCTGGGCGATGAAGGACCGACCCTGGCCTTTCTCGGCCATACCGACGTCGTTCCGCCGGGGCCGCCGGAGCAGTGGACCAGCCCGCCCTTCGAGCCGACCCTGACGGCCGACGGCCTGCTGCGCGGCCGCGGGGCGGCCGACATGAAGGGCAGCGTGGCAGCCTTCGTGCTGGCGCTGGAAGACCTCGCCGTCCGCCGTGACTGGCGGGGCAGGGTGGGCCTGCTGCTGACCTCCGACGAGGAGGGCGATGCGATCGACGGCGTGCGCCGGGTCGCCGAGCTGTTTGCCGTGCGCGGCGAGCGCCTCGATTACTGCCTGGTCGGCGAACCCTCGTCCTCGCAGCGTCTCGGCGACGTGGTGCGCATCGGTCGCCGCGGTTCGCTCACCTGCACTGCGACCGTGCTCGGCGTGCAGGGCCATGTGGCCTATCCCGAGAAGGCGGTGAACCCGATCCATCGCGCCCTGCCGGTGTTGGCCGAGCTGTGCGCCCGCGACTGGGACGGAGAGCCGTGGCCGGACTTCCCGCCGACCAGCTTCCAGATCGCCAATTTCAAGGCAGGCACCGGGGCGAGCAACGTCATCCCGGGCACGGCGGAGGTGCAGTTCAACCTGCGCTACTCGCCGCGCTGGACGGCCGATGCGCTGATCCATGAGATCGAGGCTGCCTTCTCCGCTCACCAGGTGCGCGCGGGTTTCCGCTGGCATCGCTCGGGCGAGCCTTTCCACACCGGCGAGGGCCGGCTGCGCGCGGCGGTGCGAGAGACGCTGGCGCACGAACTCGGCATCCAGCCGGACGAGAACACTGGCGGCGGCACCTCCGATGGTCGCTTCATCGCCCCGCTCGGCGCCGAAGTGGTCGAGCTCGGCCCCCTGAACGCCAGCATCCACAAGATCGACGAGGCCGTGCGCCTGGAGGACCTGCGCGCCCTACCGGCCGTGTACGCGGGCATCGCGCGGCGCTGCCTGCCTCCTTGAGTGGGGAGGCTGCCGACGGCAGCAACGAAAACGGGGCCGCGAGGCCCCGTTTTTCGTTTCAAGTACGGCCCAGCCCTCAGATGCCTTCGAGGCCCATCCTGGAAGCGGCCGCCCCGGCATAGGTGCCCTTCAGATGCCCCAGCATGCCGAGGATCTCGCGGTGGATCTCGGCGAGGCCGCCGTGCGGCATGTCGCGGGTCTCGTGGTAGACCACCGCAAGCCACAGCGCGATGCCGCGCAGCTTGAGCTGGGCGACGCTGCTGCGGGCCTTGCCGAAGGCCTGGGTCGCGGCATCGCTCCAAGGCTGGTAGCGGTGCAGGTCCTGCGCGCCATAGAGATGCGGAACCGGCGCGCGCGCCGCGTTCTGGATCTCGCCCATGGTCAGGGTGGCCACGGCCGAGCGCGTGCTGGGCGACAACGACTCGATGATCTTGCGCATTTCGCGCAGCTGCCGGCGCAGGGTCATGTAGCGCAGGGTGGAAAGCAGGCGGATCAGGAACGACATGGCGACTCCAGCAGCGGCAGCAGACGGGTGGGGCGAGCCCGGGGTGGCTCCGGGTGGCGGCGATTATGGACTGCAAGTCAGGGGGCTACCGACAGGCTGCGTCACAAAATGACCGACCGACGGCAGATGATGTCAGAGTTCGCCCCGATCTGACCAGCGTGCCGCGGCGTTTCGTGATCCCTCACGGTCGCAATGTCAGCGAATGTTGCGGAGCTCCGGGCAGGAAGGGCGAAGGCCGCCCTTCGGCCCAGTCCGCGTGGCCGGCGCTCCAGAACGGGGAAAGGGGATGACCGCTCTGTCCACCCGGCATCTGGAAGATCCCCTCGGCCTCACGGCCTGGCGCGACCACCATGCGCTGGCTGGCGCCGAAGCTCGGCCCCTGGACCCGCGGCATGTGGTTGTCGCCGGGCAGGGGCTCGGCCGGCATGCACAGCAGTCGGCGTGCGGGCCCAAGTGCGGCAGCGAGCGGGTGGCAGACGGCACTGGTATTGCGCTCACCCCAGCTGCGCTCGGCGAAATCCGTTCCCTGCGCCCGCCAATCCGCGGCCAGCGCCAGCGCCGCCTGCCGCTGGAGCTGGGCGGGCGAAGGCCAGCCCGCCGGCAGCTTGGTCTCTGGCAGCTGCAGGTAGGCCTGGAGAACGGCTTCGATCTGCGGCAGCCGCGGCTCGACGAAGTCCTCGCCCAGCGCCTCGCGCGCAGGGGCAAACAGCTGCTTGCTGAAGGCGTCGATCAGCAGGCCGCGGAAGCCGCGGGCGGCGCGGTAGCTGACCGAATCGACGCTGGCGCGCTCGGGGCGTTCGCGGGTGACCGCTTCCAGGTCTATCAGCTCGGGCGTATCGGCAGTGGCTTCGAGCTCCGCGCGCAGGCGCTGCCACCAGGGTTCGAGGAACAGGGCGCGATCGTCGAGCTGGATGGTCAGCAGGTCGGCTTCCATGAAGCGATCCTTGGACAGCAGCTGGTCGCGGATCTGCGCCTGCCGTGCGCCGAGGTCGTAGCCGCCGTCGCCCACGACGCGCAGGGTTGCGGCATCGACCACCCGCGAATTGGCGGTCCACAGCCGATGACTGGGTGGATCGAGCACGCGCGGCGCCGCTTCGGCGAGCAGCCAGTGCTTGGCCCAGTCGCAGCCCTCCAGCGGACGCAGGGGCAGCAGCGGGTCGCAGTCGCCGATCCGCTGCGGGATCCGCCCCATCAGGGTCCAGCCGATGCGTCCGCTGCGGTCACCGGCCACAAAGTTCTGCACCGGCGTGCCGCTGCGCTGGGCGATGGCCATGGCCTGTTCGATATCGGCGGCGCGCAGCAGCTCGGCCATGCCGAGGTCGATTGCGCCGGGGCGATGGGCCGTCCAGCGCAGGGCGAGGTCGGTGCCGTCCGGCGCCTTTGCGAGCAGCGGTCCCCAGCGGGTTTCGCGCACGTCCAGGGTTTCCGGCTCGCCGCCGCGCACGGTCAGCACTTCGCGATGGATCTGCAGGGCCTCCTCGCCCTCCGGCGTGCGATAGCGCATGTGGCCGTCGTCGGTGAAGTCGACCTGCACCCAGTCGTGCCAGTCGCCATAGCTGTTGGTGAAGCCCCAGGCGACATGGCCAGTACTGCCGACAACCAGTGCCGGCACGCCAGGCAGGCTGACGCCGGTGGCGTCGACCTGGCCCTCCGGTGCCTGTGCATCCGGATAGATCAGGCGCACCCGGAACCACACGCCGGGCGCGCGCAGGCCGAGGTGCATGTCATCGGCGACCAAGGCGCGGCCGTCGGCGGTGAGTGCGCCGGCGACTGCAAAGTTGTTGCTGCCGGGGCTGGGCGGTTCGGGGTCGCTGTCTGGGGAGGCATCGAGCTGCGCGCCTGCAGGGTCCGAGGCTGGATCGGCGCCGCGTACCGCGTCGACGTCGCCTGCGAGAGCGGCCAGCAGGGCCGTCGGCGCGATCGCTTCCATCGCCTCGCCGAACAGCGGCGCATCGTAGGCACTGCCAGGCGCCGCGAGCAGGTCGACGAGGGCATCGGGGCGATGCGTGCGCAGCTGCAGCAGGCCCAGCTCACGCCGGTTCTGCGAGTCTTGCAGATCGAAGAACATGGCCAGCCCGGCAAGCAGGCTGTCCTCCTCGCGCCAGGGTTCGGGCTGCGCGCGCAGCAGCCAGTAGGCCCAGGGGCGACTGTCGAGCGCCGCAAGTCCCGCATTGACGCCGGCGACATAGGCCTGCAGCTGCTCGCGCTGGTCCGCCGGGCCGTGCTCAAGCTCCGCCTGCATCCGGGGGCGCAGGCGATGCGCGCGGTTGGCACGGTCGCGCGGCAGCGCCACGGCGCCGAACAGCGCAGCGAGCTCGCCAGCCGCGCTGCGGCGCGCCAGATCCATCTCGAAGTAACGCTCCTGGGCGTGGACGAAGCCGAGCGCTCGCAGGGCGTCACTGCGATTCGCCGCACGCAGCGTGACCACACCGAGCGCATCGCGCTCCAGCTGCACGGAAGCGGACAGGCCTTCGATGCGGCCTTCACCTTCCAGCTGGGGCAGGCTTGCGCGCAGCAGGGACCACGCAGCTATCCATACGACGGCCAGCAGCAGGCCCATGGCAGCCAGGGTTCGCAACAGGTAGCGCAGCAAGCGGGGGCGGCGGGAGCGGAGAGACATTGCGTGTGCGCCACGTTCGGGGGTGAGCCGGCGATGGTAGCGGCTGCCGGGCATCTGGACGCCTCGGCCATGGGGGGGCGACGCTTCCGCCGTCGCGCCGCGATCGCCAATCGGCCATGCCCTGCGGGTGGATGGCTGCTTCCCGGAGTTTCGGATGCGAGTGCTCTGGGCGGTCTTCACGCCCCCTTGCTTGTCGATTGCGAGATATCGGTTTAATGTATCAACACGCTAGTACAAGAGTCCGCCGTGAAACGACGCATCGCCAGTTCCGAAACCCAGCCCGCACGCAGTCCGCGCGAGCGCAAGCCCGCGCCGGTGGTGCTGCCGGCGGCGGATCCGGTGCTCGCCCTGTGCGAGGCACTGGCCAAGCTGCGCGATCCGGCCGAGATCGCGGCCTTCCTCGATGATCTCTGCACGCCCGCCGAACTCGAAGCCCTCGCCGACCGCTGGCGCGTGGTGCCCCTGCTGCTGGCCGGCCGCACCTACCGCGACATCCATGACCTGACCGGCGTCAGCGTGACCACGGTGGGTCGGGTGGCGCGCTGTCTCACGCATGGCGCCGGCGGCTACCGCGCCGCCGCCCGACATCTGAAGCTGCACGATCCCTCCGGCATCGCTGCCGCCAAACGCTGATTCCGCCGCACTTCCTCTCCCCGCTTCGAGCATCCCCCGTGAAGAATCGTGATCGTCTGCGCATTGCCGCGCAGAAGAATGGACGCCTGTCCGACCCCGCCCGCGAGCTGATGGCGCGCTCCGGCCTCAGTTTTCGCGAAAGCCGCGACCGCCTGTTCTGCTTCGGCGAATCGCAGCCCGTCGACCTGCTGCTGGTGCGTGATGACGACATCCCCGGCCTGATCGCCGAAGGCACCTGCGACTACGGCATCGTCGGTCGCAATGTGCTCGATGAGCAGGCCCTTGACCGCGCCGCTCGCGGTCTGCCGCCAGCCTTCAAGGAAGTGCGCGCGCTGGGTTTCGGCCGCTGCCGGCTGTCGATCGCGCTGCCGCAGGACATGGCCTGGAACGGCCCGCAAAGCCTCGCCGGCCTGCGCATCGCCACCAGCTATCCGGCCCTGCTGGAGGACTGGCTGAAGCGCCACAACGTGCGCGCCGAGATCGTGATTCTCTCCGGCTCGGTCGAGATCGCGCCGCGTCTTGGCAAGGCCGAGGCGATCTGCGACCTCGTCTCGACCGGCGGCACGCTGGCCGCCAACCAGCTGCGCGAGGCCGTGGTGATCCACGAAAGCGAAGCCGTGCTGGCCGGCCCGGCCGAGCCGCTGATGGACGAGCGCGGCGACATCGCCACCCAGCTGCTGCGTCGCCTCGACGGCGTGCTGCAGGTCCGCGATGCGCGCCTGCTGATGCTGGAGACCGAGCGCGCGATGCTCGACGAGGTGCTGCGCCTGCTGCCCAGCGAGGAGCGCCCTACCATCATGAGCCTGGACGGCCAGCCCAATGGCGTGGGCGTGCAGGCGATCTGCCAGGGCAGCCTGTCCTGGCAGCAGCTTGAGGACCTGAAGAAGGCCGGTGCGCGCCGACTGCTGGTGCTGCCGGTGGAGCAGATGCTGACATGAGCACCAGGACCGAGAAGACTGCCGCCGAGCGCACGACTGGCGAGCGCGCCGGGCCCTTCGCCGCACGCGAGCTGCGCGTGCTGGAATGGAACCGCATCGATGAGTCGCAGCGCCGCATGAGCTTGCGTCGCCCTGCGCAGGGCGCACGCGCCGTGCTGGCCGAGAACGTCGAACGCATCCTCAGCCAGGTGCGCGCCGACGGTGACAGCACCCTGCGTGCCTTGACCCGCCGCTTCGACGGCTGCGAGCTGGGCAGCTTCCGTGTCACCGACGACGAGTTCGCGGCCGCCGAAGCGCAGGTGTCGCCCGCGTTGAAGCAGGCCATTGCCAATGCCATCGAGCGCCTGGTCAAGTTCCACGAGGCCGGCGCGCCGCGCGGCTATGCGCTGGAGACCGCGCCGGGCCTGAACTGCGAGCGCGTGATCCGCCCGATCGAGCGCGTCGGCCTCTACGTGCCGGCCGGCAGCGCACCGCTGCCCTCGACCGCCATCATGCTGGGCGTGCCTGCGCGCATCGCCGGCTGCAGCGAGGTCGTGCTGTGCACGCCGCCCAAGCCCGACGGCAGCGTCGATGCGACCGTGCTGGTCGCCGCGCGCCTGTGCGGCATCGGCACCGTGTTCAAGCTGGGTGGGGCGCAGGCGGTGGCCGCCATGGCCTATGGCACCGAGTCGGTGCCGAAGTGCGACAAGATCTTTGGCCCCGGCAATGCCTACGTCACCGAGGCCAAACTGCAGGTGGCGAACGATCCCGAGGGCGCAGCGATCGACATGCCTGCCGGGCCTTCGGAAGTGCTGGTCATTGCCGACGCGAAGGCCTCGGCCGAGTTCATCGCCTCCGATCTCTTGAGCCAGGCCGAGCACGGCCCGGACTCGCAGGTCCTCTTGATCTCCGATTCGCAGGCGCTGCTGGAATCGGTGGCGGTCGAGCTGGAGAAGCAGACCGCCGAGCTGCCGCGTCGCGAGATCCTGGCCAAGGCCCTGACCCACGCGCGTCTGATCTTGAGCCGCGATATTCCGCAGGCCATCGAGATCAGCAACCGCTATGCGCCCGAACACCTGATCCTGCAGGTCGAGCAGCCGCGCCAGTGGCTGGAGCGCGTGCGCAGCGCCGGCTCGGTCTTCCTTGGCGCGCTGGCGCCCGAAGCCTTGGGCGACTACTGCAGCGGCACCAACCACGTGCTGCCGACCTATGGTGCCGCCCGCGCCTACAGCGGCGTGTCGGTGGCGAGCTTCGTCAAGCTGATCACGGTGCAGGAGGTCAGCGCCGAAGGTCTCAACATCGCCGGCCCCGACGCCGCCGAGATGGCGCGCGCCGAAGGCCTGATCGCCCACGAGCGTGCGGTCACGCGGCGGCTGGCTGCGATCAAGGAGGGCAGGGCATGAGCGCGCTGCTCGATCTGGTGCGCCCCGACCTGCGTGGCTTCGGCGGCTATTCGTCCGCACGCAAGGAAGCCAGCGGCGGCCGCGTCTTCCTCAATGCCAACGAGTCGCCCTGGGCGCCGGAGATTGCCGGCGGCGAAGGCCTGAACCGCTATCCCGAGCCGCAGCCCGAGGCGCTGGTCGAAGCGCTGGCCGGCCTGTACGGCGTCGAGTCCGACGCGCTGCTGGTCGGCCGCGGCAGCGATGAGCCCATCGATCTACTGGTGCGCGCGCTCTGCCGCGCCGGTGAGGACGCGGTGCTGGTCTGTCCGCCGACCTTCGGTATGTATGCCGTTGCCGCCCGCGTGCAGAACGCGAAGCTGGTCGAGGTGCCGCTCACTGCGACGGGCGATTCGGAGCGCCCGTTCGCGCTCGATGCGGATGCAGTGATCGCCGCTGCGCTGAACAACCCGGTCAAGCTCGTTTTCCTGTGCTCGCCAAACAACCCGACTGGACAGGCCCTGCCGGTCGAGACCATCGAGCGCATTGCATCAGCACTCGAAGGCCGCGCCGTGGTGGTCGTCGACGAGGCCTACGGCGAGTTCATGCAGCAGGCCTCGGCCACCGCGCTGCGCCAGCGCTTTCCGCAGCTGGCGGTGCTGCGCACGCTGTCGAAGGCGCATGCCTTGGCCGGCGCGCGCATCGGCAGCCTGATCGCAGCATCCGAATTGATCCGCCTGCTGCGCGCGATCATGGCGCCGTATCCGATCTCGGCGCCCTGCGCGCGGTCGGCGCTGGCGGCCTTGCAGCCCGAGGTGCTGGCGAAGACGCAGGTCCATGTCGCCGAGCTGATCGCCGGCCGCGAGGCGCTGCGCGCGCGGCTGGCCGCAACGGCCGGCGTGCTCGGCGTGTATCCCTCCGATGCGAACTTCCTGGTCGTGCGCTGCGCCGACCCCGCCGCCACCTATCGGCGTGCGCTGGCCGCCGGCGTGGTGCTGCGCGACGTCAGCCGCTATCCGCTGCTCGGCGACTGCCTGCGTGTGTCGATCGGCACGGCCGAAGAGAACGCCGCCGCGCTGGCGGTGTTCGCCAGCACCAGCCAGGAGGCCGCGGCATGAAGCGCATTCTGTTCGTCGACCGCGACGGCACGATGATCGAAGAGCCGGCCGACTACCAGATCGACAGCTACGCCAAGCTGCGCCTGGTCGAGGGCGTGATCCCGGCGATGCTGAAATTGAAGGCCGCCGGCTTCGAGTTCGTGATCGTCTCCAACCAGGATGGGCTGGGCACCGAGGCCTATCCGCAGGAGAGCTTCCAGGCCCCGCACGATCTGATGATGCAGATCTTCGAATCGCAGGGGATCACCTTCCGCGAGGTGCTGATCGATACCAGCTTCCCGCAGGACAACGCGCCGACGCGCAAGCCGCGCCTGGGTCTGGTCATGCACTACCTGCGCGATCGCAGCATCGATCTCGCCGGCAGCGCGATGGTCGGCGACCGTGACACCGATATCGAGTTCGCCGACAACCTCGGCGTGCGCGGCTTCCGGCTCAAGGTGACCGCCGGCGCCAAGGCAGCAGCCGGCAAAGGCCCGGAATACACCTGGGCCGAGATCGCCCACCTGCTGGCCGACGCCCCGCGCCAGGCCAGCGTCGAGCGCGTCACCAAGGAAACCAAGATCGAAGTGCATGTCGACCTGGATCGCCCGGCCGAGCCGGTCGCGCTCACGGGCCTCGGCTACTTCGACCACATGCTGGAGCAGCTCGGCAAGCACGGCGGCTTTGCGCTCAAGCTGAAGTGCGCGGGCGATCTGCACATCGACGAGCACCACACCGTCGAGGACAGCGCGCTGGCCTTGGGGCAAGCCCTGAAGCAGGCGCTCGGCGACAAGCGCGGCATCGGCCGCTATGCGTGGGCGGCGGAAGGCGAAGACGGTGCCTCTGAATCGAAGCCCGCGGCGCTGGATCTGGTGATCCCGATGGACGAGACGCTCGTGCGCGCGTCGCTGGACATCAGCGGCCGGCCCTATTTCGTGTTCGACGGCAGCTTCCCGCGCGAGCGCGTCGGCGAGCTGCCGACCGAGCTGGTGCCGCATTTCTTCCGCTCGCTGTGCGAGACCGCCGGCCTCAACCTGCACCTGTCGGTGCGCGGCGACAACGCGCATCACATGGTCGAGGCCAGCTTCAAGGCGGTGGCGCGCGCCCTGCGCGCGGCGATCAAGCGCGAGGGCTTCGATCTGCCCAGCACCAAGGGGACGCTCTGATGCGGCTGGCGGTCATTGATTCCGGCGTCGCCAACATCGGCTCGGTCTGCTATGCGCTGGAGCGGCTCGGCGTGCAGGCCACTCTGGTGCGCAGCGCCGACGAACTTGCTCAGGCCGAACGCGCCCTGCTGCCTGGCGTCGGTGCCGCCGGTGCCGCGATGGCACGGCTGCGCGAGCTTGATCTGGTCGATGCGATCCGCGCGTTTCCGCGTCCGCTGTTCGGCATCTGCCTGGGCATGCAGCTGCTGTTCGAGCGCAGCGCCGAAGGTGACGTCGAAGGCCTCGGGCTGATCCCGGACGAGGTGCGGAAGCTCAAGGAATTCCCCGGCGTTCGCGTGCCGCACATGGGCTGGAACCGCCTGCATCGCGTGCGTGAGTCCGCGCTGCTGAACGACATCGCTGAAGGCGCGCAGGCCTACTTCGTGCACAGCTACGCAGGCCCCGTGGGCGACTACACCTTGGCGTCGAGCACGCACGGCGAGGCCTTCAGCGCCATCGTCCGCCGCGGCAACGTCGCCGGCGCGCAGTTTCATCCCGAGCGCTCGGCGGCCGTGGGCGCGCAGCTGCTCAAGAACTTCATGGAGTGGGACGGCCAATGACCGGCTTCACGGCGATTCCCGCCATCGACGTCCGCGACGGACGCGTGGTGCGGCTGAAACAGGGCGACTACGCCCAGGAAACCCGTTACGCGGCCGACCCGCTGCAGCTGGCCGTGGACTATGCCAAGGCTGGGGCCGTGTGGCTGCACCTGGTCGATCTGGATGCCGCCAAGGCCGGCGGCTATACGCTGGGTCCGCTGGTGCGATCACTTCGCGAACGGTCTTCGTTGCGGATCCAAAGCGGCGGCGGCGTTCGCGGCGAGAATGACGTCGAGGCCTTGCTGGCCGCCGGCGTGGAGCGCGTGGTGATCGGCTCGCTGGCGGTGAAGTCGCCCGATCTCGTCATCGACTGGCTCACGCGCTTCGGCGCGGATCGCCTCTGTATCGCGCTGGACACCCGCTGCGACGACAGCGGTGTGTGGCGACTGCCGACCCACGGTTGGACCGAGAGCGCCGGCGAGGAGCTGTTCGCCCTGCTGGAGCGCTATCGCGGCGCGGGTCTGAAGCACCTGCTGTGCACCGACATCGCCCGCGACGGCATGCTGTCCGGACCGAACTTCGATCTCTACCGGCTGCTGGTCGAGCGTGCCCCGGAGGTGCAGCTGATCGCCTCCGGCGGTGTGTCCGGCTTGGATGACATTCGCACAGCTCGTGCGGTGGGCGCGGCTGGCGTCGTGTTGGGCAAGGCCCTGCTGGATGGCCGCTTCACCGTCGAGGAGGCGCTGGCATGCTGAGCCGTCGATTGATTCCGTGTCTGGATGTACGCGATGGCCAGGTGGTCAAGGGCGTGCGCTTCCGCGACCACGTGGTGATGGGCGCGATCGAGGAACTCGCCGCGCGCTATCGCGACGCCGGCGCTGACGAGCTCGTTTTCTACGACATCACCGCCAGCCCCGAAGGCCGCAGCGTCGACCGCGGCTGGGTCGAGCGCGTGGCCCGGCTGATCGATATTCCCTTCTGCGTTGCGGGCGGGATCCGCTCGGTCGAGGACGCGCGCGCCATCCTGTTCGCGGGCGCCGACAAGGTGTCGGTGAACTCACCCGCGCTGGAGCGGCCTGAGCTGATCGACGAGCTGGCCGAGGCCTTCGGCGTGCAGTGCGTGGTGGTCGGCATCGACAGCCTGCGCGATGAGGACGGCGAGTGGCGGGTACGCCAGTACACCGGCGACCCCAGCAAGACCCGCGCGCTCAGCCGTCGTACGCTCGACTGGGTGGTCGAGGCGCAGCAGCGCGGCGCTGGCGAGATCGTGCTGAACTGCATGGGCACCGACGGCGTGCGCGCCGGCTACGACATCGAACAACTGCGGGCAGTCCGCGCACTCTGTCGCGTGCCGCTGGTGGCGAGCGGCGGCGCCGGCACGCCCGAGCACTTCGCCCAGGTGTTCGAGCAGGCCGATGTGGATGCGGCCCTCGCCGCCAGCGTGTTCCATTCCGGCGCCATCGCCATTCCAGAGCTCAAGTCCACGCTCAAGCAGCGCGGCATCGAGGTGCGTGATGTCTGAAGACGTGGTGGTCAGTCCCGAGACCTTGGATCGGCTCGCCTGGGACAAGCAGGATGGACTGTTGCCGGCGGTGGTGCAGGACGCCGAGACCCTGCGCGTGCTGATGCTGGGCTACATGAATCGCGAGGCGCTGGAGATGACCCTGGCCTGCCGCCACGTCACCTTCTTCAGCCGCAGCAAGGGTCGGCTGTGGACCAAGGGCGAGCGCAGCGGGCATGTGTTGAAGCTGGTCCGCATCGAAACCGACTGCGATGCCGATACGCTGCTGATCCAGGCGCATCCGCAGGGCCCGACCTGTCACCTTGAGCGCACCAGCTGTTTTCCGGATGCGCCGGGCAGCTTTCTGGGCGATCTCGACGCGCTGATCGCCCAGCGCGAGCGCGAGCGTCCCGTGGGCAGCTACACGACGAAGCTGTTCGAGGCCGGTATCCGACGCATCGCACAGAAGGTCGGCGAGGAGGGCGTGGAAACGGCGCTGGCCGCAGTGGCCCAGGAGGATGCGGACCTGCTGGGCGAGAGTGCCGACCTGATCTACCACCTGCTGGTGCTGCTGCGCGCGCGCGGGCTGTCGCTGGGCGATGTCGAGAATCTGCTGCGCCAGCGCCATGCGACTGCGCCGAAGGCCATGGGGTGATGTGATGCGCGGGCTCGCGTGCGAGCGAAGTCGCAGTGCACAGCCTTCGGGCTCGTCTGACTGTGCTTGATTGGCTTCGAGTCGAGCCGAGTCGAGTGCATGAGGCTCATGGTGGGCCAGGGCCCACCCTATGCAGGCACGGGGCGTTCATGGCGTCGGCAATGGCCCGCCGTTCGCAAACCAGGCGAGCGCATAGGGCGGGCCCTGGCCCACCGCAAGAATTGCTCTCGCCCCGATGTCCGAGATTCGAGCATTCCAACTTCGCTGTCGGACACGAGGTTGCGTCCTGATGCGCGTGCTCTAGGACTTCCGATTGTGCCGCCTGCAGAGACCTCGTCTGCCGACGCGCGTTAGGAGCCTGCCGCTTGATACCCGGATGAAGCATCGCGTGCCCGATGCGAATGCGGGGCACCTAAGCGTCGTGAGAAGAACATTCGCCATGGTGGGCCAGGGCCCACCCTATGAGGCTGCAGCGCTCCGCACGGCCTCGGCGCGCCTGAAGGTCAGCACCAGCACGTCACGCCAGGCCGGTGCATCCGGATCCAGCGGCTCGACCGCGGTGACGCCGTGCCAGACGCGCTGGTCATCGACGAGGGCGACGTCCAGCGGGTCGGTCAGGGTGAAGGCGCCGAGCTGGGTGCCGTCTGCCGCATGGATGGTGGTCGTGCCTTCGCGGATGTTGTGGCGATCGATCAGGGCCACCAGCACATAGTCGACACCATCGCGATGCACGCCTTCCGGCGTCGGCTGCCCGGGCTGGCCGAGCAGGGCTTCGATGCGGAACTGATGCGCCTCGATCTGCCAGCGCTCCACCTCGGGGGCCAGCTGCGAGAAAAGCGCGTGCGCGAACTGGCTGAGCGCGTGGAAGGCCGAGCTCTCGGCAACCTCGGGCAAGATCGGCTGGAACCAGCGCTCGATGCCTCCGTTCAGGCGGTTGTAGTGCAGGGCCTGATAGTGCGGCGCATCGGGCAGGCGCTCGATGCCGCGCGCGCGGCTGGCGGCAAACACCGCGTGCCGCCGCCGCCGGTAGCGGCCGCCGTCGGCCATGTGCTCATCGAGCCCCAGCCCGTTCCAGCTGCGGGCGAACGCCTCCCAGCCCACGTCGACCTGTGCCGGCAGCAGGGCCAGCGCCTGCGCACGCGGCAGGAAGCAGAACCCCTTGCTGCCAAGCGCAAGGAGGGTGTGATTGAGTTCATGGACTGCTGCTGAGACGTTCATGGCACAAGCCTAGACCGAGGATCGATGAGCTGCCGTGCAGGAATCGCGCATGGGAGCGAACGGAATGCGTTGGAAGCGGGGAGCGGGCGGCGGCGCCCGCTCCGCCGCGATCACTGGAAATGCAGCTCGGCCACCACCTGCACGCTGCCATCGCTGCCGCGGTCGAAATCGTAGTGCGCGTAGCCGGCGCGTACTGCGAACAGATCGCTGAGGTGCCAGCGCGCGCCGGCCTCCGCCATCCAGCCGCTGTCGTCGTCGGAGACCCGGCGCGGGCCAGCGATGGTGAGCACGCTGCCATCCTCCTCGCGCTGGAACAGGCCCGCCTTGACATAGGGGCGCAGAGTGCCGCTTTGCGTGGTCCAGGTCAGGCCCAGGGACCAGAGATCGCCTTCGGTGAGATAGCCGCCATCGGCGATGTTGCTGCGTTCCAACTCGCCAAGATCGGCCCAGGCCGCTTCGATGCCGAAGCCACGGCCGAACTGCAGGCCGGCCACCGCGGTGACCCCGGTTTCGCCCCTGGCGCCGTCGCGCGGTTCGAAGAGGGAGCGATCCTCAAGCGCGTCGAAGGCGCCGACGCCGACGTGCCAGTCGATGGCTTGGGCCGGGGCGAGTGCGAACAGGCTGGTGAGCGCCAGCAGGGAGCGTTTGATCATGTCTGAGTCCTTTCAGAGGCGCGGCGGATGCCGCGAGGCTGAGTTTCATGAAGTCTTCACGCGTTGCGCCAGCCCCTGAAGGCGCACTGCGTGGAGCTGATTCAGCTGGGGTTTGTTTGCAGTCGCTGCCGCACTCTGCCCACAGCTCCGCGCGGCGGCGGCGAAGGGCTCGAAAGGTCCGACGCAGCGATCCGCGCTATTGGCGCAAGGCTTGTCTCGATCGCGATGTCTCTGCACAGTGGCGGCGCCGCGAGCCGCGGTCACCCCACACCGGAGCCTCTCATGCGCGCAGTTCTGCTCACTCTCGGTCTTCTGCTCGCCATTGGCGGTGGCGTCCTGGTGTCCGGCCTGATCCAGCTGGAAGGCAAGAACGAAGTGCTGCGCGTCGGCGACAAGGCGCTCGAAGTCGGCGATGGCGGCATCCGCGTGGCCGACCGCGGCGAGCAGGGCAAGACGCTCGGTTTCGTCCTGCTCAGCGTCGGCGTCGTGCTGCTGGTGGCCGGGGCGATGCGAAAGCGCTGAGCTGCGTCTTCTTCATAGGGTGGGCCCTGGCCCACCATTGCCTCACTTCAAGCACCGCCCCCGGTTCGAATGCTTGCGCGCAGGCAGTTTGATGTGTAGCGGGCATTAACCGAAGCGAGACTCAAGCGCATGGTGGGCCAGGGCCCACCCTATGAGCATAGGCTCCGCGTCCAGCGTGCGCGCTGACCAGGTTCCACCGCGCCGCGGGGCTCCGGCCAGCGCAGAGCGGGTGATCGTCCAGACGCCGCTCAGAGTTCGCCTTCCAGCACGCCCGCGCGACGCAGCCCCTCGATGACCGCCTCGGCCGCGGCCTCGGCCGACAGCGAGTCGGCGCGCAGGTGCAGCTCAGGTGACTCCGGCCGTTCGTAGGCCGAATCGATGCCGGTGAAGTTGCGCAGCTCACCGCGTCGGGCCTTGGCGTAGAGACCCTTGACGTCGCGCGCCTCGGCGACTTCTAGCGGCGTGTCGACGAAGACCTCGAAGAACTCGCCTTCGGGCAGCAGAGCGCGGGCGAAGGCACGCTCGCTGCGGAAGGGCGAGATGAAGGAGACCAGGCAGATCAGGCCGGCATCGGCCATCAGCTTCGCGACCTCGGCGACGCGACGGATGTTCTCGACGCGGTCGGCATCGGTGAAGCCGAGATCCTTGTTGAGGCCGTGACGCACGTTGTCGCCATCAAGCAGATAGGTGTGCTTGCCCAGCGCGTGCAACTGCTTCTCGACCAGGTTGGCGATGGTCGACTTGCCGGCGCCCGACAGCCCGGTGAACCACAGCACCGCCGGCTTCTGGCCCTTCTGGCCGGCGCGCTTGGCGCGATTGATGTCCAGCGCCTGCCAGTGCAGGTTCGACGCGCGACGCAGGGCGTGGCGCACCATCACCGCGCCGACGGTCTGGTGGCTCAGCGTGTCGATCAGGATGCCCCCGCCCAGACCCGGGTTGTCGGCATAGGCCTCGAAGGGCAGGGCGCGATCGAGCGCCAGATTGACGCGGCCGATTTCGTTCACCGCCAGGGTGCGCGCGGCCAGGTGCTCCAGCGTCTCGACGTTGAGCCGGTACTTCGGCGTGGCCGGCGTCGCCAGCGCGCTGGCGGTGCCGATCTGCAGGCGATAGGGCCGACCCGGCAGCATGGGCTGCTCACCCAGCCAGACGATGTCGACCTCGAACTGGTCGCTGGCCTCGACTGGATCGGTCGCTGCGCACAGCACATCGCCGCGGCTGGAGTCGATCTCGTCCTCCAGCGCCAGCACGATCGACTGGCCCGGATGGGCGACGTCCAGCGCCTGTTCGCCCAGCCACAGGCCGCGCACCTTCGAGGTCTGGCCCGAGGGCACGCTGCGCAGACTGTCGCCGACCCGCAGCACGCCGCCCTGCAGCTGGCCGGCGAAGCCGCGGAAGTCGGCATCGGGCCGCACCACCCAGCTGACCGGCAGGCGCGGCGCATGCCGTGGTCGCGGCGGCGCGGACGCCAGCTCGGCGGCCATCGATTCCAGATGCTCCAGCAGGGCCGGGCCGGCATACCAGGGCATGCGCGAACTGCGCTGCACAAGATTGTCGCCATCCACAGCGCACAGCGGAATCGGCTGCACGTGCTCCAGGCCCACGCGCGCGGCAAAGTCGGCGAAGCGTTCGACGATGCGCTCGAACGCCTCGGCATCGAAGCCTATGCGGTCCATCTTGTTCACCGCCAACACCACCCGCTGGATGCCCAGCAGGGCGGCGATGCAGGCGTGGCGTAGGGTCTGCGGCAGCAGGCCCTGCCGCGCGTCCACCAGCAGCACGGCGAGGTCACAATGGCTGGCCGCGGTCACCATGTTGCGGGTGTACTCGGCGTGGCCGGGCGAATCGGCGACGATGAAGGCGGTGCGTGCCGTGCCGAAGTAGCGCCAAGCGACGTCGATGGTGATGCCCTGTTCGCGCTCGGCCGAGAGTCCATCGAGCAGCAGGGCGTAGTCGACCTGCTCGCCGCGCGTGCCGTGGCGACGCGAGAGGAGTTCGAGAGTGGCGAGCTGGTCGTCGGGCACGCTGTCGGTCTCGAACAGCAGGCGGCCGATGAGAGTGCTCTTGCCGTCATCGACGCTGCCGCAGGTCAGCAGGCGCAGGTGCGGCCGGTGTTCGGGCGCGGGCAGGGCGATGGCGGCGGTCTCGTGCTGCGAAAAGTCTTGGCTCTGGGGCAGGGCGTTCATCAGAAGTAGCCCTCCTGCTTCTTGCGTTCCATCGATGCCGCGCCATCGCCGTCGATCAGGCGGCCCTGGCGTTCCGATGCGCGAGAGGCCGCCATTTCGGCCAGCACGGCCGGCAGATCCGCGGCCTCGCTCTCGACTGCGCCGGTCAGCGGATAGCAGCCCAGGGTGCGGAAGCGCACGCTGAGCATCTGCGGCTGCTCGCCGGGCTCCAGCGGCAGGCGCTGGTCGTCGACCATGATCCAGGTGCCCGAACGCCGCACCACCGGGCGCGGCTTGGCGAAGTACAGCGGCACCACCTCGATGTGCTCGCGCTCGATGTAGCGCCAGATGTCGGCCTCGGTCCAGTTCGAGAGCGGGAACACGCGGAAGGTCTCACCGGGCGCATGGCGCAGGTTGAACTGCTGCCACAGCTCGGGCCGCTGGCGCTTGGGCTCCCAGCGGTGGCCGGGGCTGCGGTGGCTGGCGATGCGCTCCTTGGCCCGCGAGGACTCTTCATCGCGACGGGCACCGCCGAAGGCCGCATCGAAGCCATGGGCATCCAGCGCCTGCCGCAGGGCCTGGGTCTTCATGACGTCGGTATGCGTGGCGCTGCCGTGGGTGATCGGATTGACGCCGGCCGCCTTGCCCTCGGGGTTGGTATGGACGATCAGGTCGAGCCCGAGACGCGCGGCCAGCGCATCGCGGAAGGCGATCATCTCGCGGAACTTCCAGCCGGTGTCGATGTGCAGAAGCGGAAACGGCAGGCGACCCGGCGCGAAGGCCTTGCGCGCCAGATGCAGCAGCACGCTGCTGTCCTTGCCGATGGAATAGAGCAGCACCGGCTTGCGCGCAGCCGCCGCGGCCTCGCGGAAGATGTGCAGGCTTTCGGCTTCCAGCCGGTCGAGATGGGTGAGGGACATGGGGGCGCGCATGGGGAACTGGCGCGCAGGTTAGCCGACCGCGCTGGCCCACACGCAGCCCGATTGGTGGCAGGCATAGTCGCAAATCCTCCCAAGCGCGCACGGCACCGCTACACTGCGCGCCGCCGCCCGGATGGCGAAACCGGTAGACGCAGCGGACTTAAAATCCGCTACCTGCAAGGGTGTGCGGGTTCGAGTCCCGCTCCGGGCACCACGGGCCACGGTGGTTCGGTACCGCTCGCTGGGCACGCGATAGGGTGGGCCCTGGCCCACCATAGCCAACACCCCGCCGCGGTCCGTGCATCACACCGATGGTGCGGTCTGCCGATGCTGCGCCGGGCGTTGTGCGAGGGGATGAGCGTTCGGGCCGCTGCCTCGGCGCCGCAAGGATGCAGAGCGGAGCGAGCGTGGCTCTGCACGCATGCAGATCGGGGCGAGCGTTGAGCTCATGGTGGGCCAGGGCCCACCCTATGAACGTTCTGGTGGGCGGGGAGCCCTGTCGCCCGCGCTTCTGGTGAGTGCCCATGTCCTGCAATCCCGTTCGCCTTGAGTTCGAACCTGTCGCCTCGCTGGGCGCCGTGCCCGAGGGCAGCTTCGCGCTGAGCGCCGGTGACGGCTTCGAGGGCGATGTCTATGCCCACTTCCACGGGCTCACCTCGATGGACTTCGAGGAAGAGAGCCTGGCCGAGCTGGAGCAGGCGGCAGCGAACCTGCGGCCGGGCCAGGTGCTGGCGATCCGCCACCGCTGAGGCGGCTGCGGGCATCATGGGGGGCCGATGTCCCTGCAGGAGTCCCTTCGCGATGCTCATCCGCTACCTGGCCTGGCTGGCCTGCATCGTCCTGGTTCCGGTCGGCGCCGCGCTCGCGCTGGCGCACGGCAACGGCTGGTGGTGGCTGTTTGCGACTGCGCTGCTGCTCAGCCTGCTGGGCCTGCGCGATGTCCTGCAAACGCCGCGGGCCCTGCTGCGCAACTACCCGCTGCTGGCGCACTTCCGCTATCTGGTCGAGTCGATCCGGCCCGAGATCCGCCAGTACCTGCTGGAAGGCGATGAAGAGCAGACGCCGTTCTCGCGCGCGCAGCGTTCAATCGTCTATCAGCGCGCCAAGAACACGCTGGACAAGCGCCCCTTCGGCACCCAGCTCGACGTCTACCGGCCGCAGTACGAGTGGATCAACCACAGCCTGCAGCCGGTCGACCTGCCCGATCACGATTTCCGCATCCGTATCGGCGGGCCGGACTGCGGCCAGCCGTACTCGGCCAGCGTCTTCAACATCTCGGCGATGAGCTTCGGTTCGCTGTCGGCGGCGGCCATCCGTGCGCTGAACTCAGGCGCCAAGCGCGGCGGCTTCTATCACGACACCGGCGAGGGCTCGATCTCGCGCTACCACCGCGAGCACGGTGGCGACCTGGTCTGGGAGATCGGTTCGGGCTACTTCGGCTGCCGCAACGACGACGGCAGCTTCAGCGAGGAGCGCTTCATCGAGAACGCCCGCGACCCGCAGGTGCGGATGGTCGAGCTGAAGCTGAGCCAGGGCGCCAAGCCGGGGCAGGGCGGCATTCTGCCGGGGGCGAAGGTGACGCCCGAGATCGCGGAAGCGCGCGGGGTGCCGGTGGGCACCGATTGCGTCTCGCCCGCGCGCCACAGCGCCTTCGATTCACCGATCGGCCTGCTCAAGTTCATTGCGCGCCTGCGTGAGCTGTCGGGCGGCAAGCCCACCGGCTTCAAGCTCGCGATTGGCCACCCGTGGGAGTGGTTCGCGATCGCGCGGGCGATGGTAGCCACCGGCATCACGCCCGACTTCATCGTGGTCGACGGCGGCGAGGGGGGCACCGGCGCGGCGCCGCTGGAGTTCACCAACCACGTCGGTGCACCGCTGACGGAAGCCCTGATCCTGGTGCACAACACCCTGGTCGGCCTCAACCTGCGCCAGCGGGTCAAGATCGGTGCGGCCGGCAAGATCGTCACCGCCTTCGACATGGCGCGCACGCTGGCGATCGGTGCGGACTGGTGCAATTCGGCGCGCGGCTTCATGTTCGCGCTGGGCTGCATCCAGTCGCAGAGCTGCCATACCGACAAGTGCCCGACCGGCGTGGCCACCCAGGACCCCTTGCGGCAGCGTGCGCTGGTGGTGCCGGACAAGGCCGAGCGGGTCTACCACTTCCATCGCAACACGTTGAAGGCCCTGCGGGACCTGCTGGCGGCGGCCGGTCTGCAGCATCCCGACCAGCTGGGGCCCGAGCACATCATCCGCCGCGTTTCGGGCAACGAGATCCGCTCGCTGGCCAATCTGCACTTCTTCGTCAAGCCCGGCGAGCTGCTGGAAGCCGTGCCGAAGCATCCGGTGTTTGAGCTGTTCTGGCCGCTGGCGCGCCCCGACAGCTTCGCCGCGCCTGCGGCCGTCAAGGCCTATGAGAAGCCCGCTGCCTGAAGCGTGGCCGTGGCGGGGCCGTGTCGCGCCATGACGACGTCGCCGCCATTGCCTATGATGCGTGGCCATGAGCGCGACCCAGCCCATCTCGATCCTGTTCGCCGATGTCAGCGGCAGCACCCGGCTGTTCGAGACCCTGGGTGATGTCGAGGCACGCCGGATCATCGCCAGTGTGCTGGAAGCCCTGACCCGGATTGCCGGGGCGCACGGCGGGCGCCTGGTCAAGACCATCGGCGACGAAATCATGTGCACTTTTCCAGCGGCGGTGCAGGCGGCGCTGGCGGCCTGCGACATGCAGCGCCGGGTCAGCACCGATGCCGAGTTCACTGCCGAGAATCTGGGCATCCGCATCGGCTTCCACCACGGCGAAGCCCTGCTCGAGAATGGCGATGTCTATGGCGACGCGGTCAACGTGGCGGCCCGCATGGCGGCGCTGGCCAAGCGCGAGCAGATCGTCACCACCGCCGGCACCGTCAAGGACCTGACCATCGTCGGCGGTATCCGCTCGCGCGCGCTGGGCCGCGCGAGGGTCGCCGGCAAGCTGCTGGCGATCGAGATCGTCGACCTGATCTGGCAGGACGACACCTCGAACCTCACCACCATCCAGCGCGCGATCAAGGTCGACGACACCACCCAGGCCGGCGCGCGCCTGACCCTGCGCCACCGCGGCCGGGTGATCGAGCTGCGCGAGGACGCGCCGCCTTTCAGCATGGGCCGCGACCCTGGCTGCGGGCTGTCGATCGAGGCCGAGTGGGTCAGCCGCAACCATGCCAGCCTCGAATGCCGGCGCGGGCTGTGGGTGCTGACCGATCGCAGCACCAACGGCAGCTTCGTGCGGATCGGCGACGAGGACGAGTTGCGCGTGCACCGCAACGATCTGCCGCTGCGCCGCAGCGGCTGCATCAGCCTGGGGCAAAGCATTGCTGCGGCCAGCTCGGACTTGCTGGTGTTCGAAGTCGGCTGAAGCCCATCGCGAGCTCTGCAAGCGCTTCGACACGCCCCTGACGCGCAGCTGTCATCACCGGCGATCAGCGTAGGCGGCAGTCCCGCAGCGGAGCCCGCCATGCGTTCCCAGCCGCAGCTGTTGATGTGCGATCCCCGGCACTTCGAAGTGCGCTACTGCATCAATCCCTGGATGCGGGCCGGGCTGGGGCGGGTCGACCCGGCGCGCGCGCGAACGCAATGGCAGGCCCTGCATCGGGCCTTGAGCCGGCAGGCCGAGGTGAGTGTATTGCCGCCAGCGCCGGGCCTCGCGGACCAGGTGTTCACCGCCAACGCGGCCCTGATCCATGGCCGGTGCGCGGTGCCGGCGCGCTTCCGTCATGGCGAACGTCAGCCGGAGCAGCCCCTGGCTGAGCGCTGGCTGCGCAGCGCCGGCTTCGAGCTGCAGCTGCCGCCGCCGGACCTGCACTTCGAGGGCGCGGGTGACGCACTGTTCGAATGCGAAACGACGAGACTCTGGCTGGGGACCGGGCCGCGTTCGGATGCGCGCGCCGCGCCCTGGCTGGCGAGCACGCTGGGCATCGAAGTCGAGCCGCTGCGGTTGATCGATCCGCGCTTCTATCACCTCGATACGTGCTTCTGCCCGCTACCGCGCGGTGGCCTGCTGTGGTTCCCGCCGGCCTTCGACGAGGAGTCGCGTCTGCGCATCGAAGCGGCGTTTCCGGCCGAGCGTCGGGTGGCCGTGGTCGAGAGCGAGGCCGCGCGCTTCGCCTGCAATGCGGTCTGCCTTGACGACACGGTGTTCGGCGATGGCCTCGGTGACGCCACCGAGGCGCGGCTCGCGCACCTGGGTCTCGACGTGGTGCGGGTGCAGCTGGACGAATTCCAGAAGTCCGGCGGCTCGGCCAAATGCCTCACGCTGCGGCTCGATGTGCCGAGCGGTGCAGGGCCAGTTGCGACCCGGCGTCAGGGACGCGCCGCCAGCCAGTCCAGCGCGCCATCTGCAGCGCGCGCGCCGCTGGCGAAGCAGGCGGTCAGCAGGTAGCCACCGGTCGGCGCCTCCCAGTCCAGCATCTCGCCGGCGCAGAACACGCCGGGCAGGTCGCGCAGCATCAGAAGCGCATCCAGCGCCTCGCGGCGCACGCCGCCCGCGCTGCTGATCGCTTCATCCAGCGGGCGCGTTGCGGTGAGCTGCAGGGGCAAGGCCTTCAGCGCGGGGAGCAGAACCTCCGCATCGGCCATCGCCGATTTCGGCAGGCGTTCGTAGACCAGCGCCAGGCGGGCGCCCTCCAGGCCAAGGCGCTTGCGCAGCTTGGAGCCGGTGCTTTCGCCGCTGCGGGCGCGCTGCCAGGCGCGGCGCAGCTGCTCGAGCGAGCGCTCCGGGAACAGGTCGAGCCACAGCTCGGTGCGACCGTCGCGCTCGATCTGGCTGCGCAGGTCGGCCGACAGCGCGTAGATCAGGCTGCCCTCGATGCCGTGCTCGGTCAGCACGAACTCGCCCTGGCGATACTGGCGCTGGCCCGCGGCGTCGATCCATGCCGCCGCCACGGGCTTCACCGGCAGGCCTGCGCAGCGGGCGCGAAAATCCGCCGACCAATCGCATTCGAAGCCGCAGTTGCTGGGCGCGAGATCGCGCACTTCAACGCCGCGCGCGCGCAGCAGCTCCACCCAGGCGCCATCGCTGCCGAGCTTGGCCCAGGAGCCGCCGCCCAGCGCCAGCACCACGGCGTCGGCCATCACTTCGACGGTTCCTGCGGCGGTGTCGAAGTGCAGGCGCGTGGCCTCGATCGCGATCAGTCGATGCTGCACATGGAAGCGCACGCCCTGCTCGCGCAGCCGCCGCACCCAGCCGCGCAGCAGGGGCGCAGCTTTCAAGTCGTTTGGAAACACCCGGCCCGAGCTGCCGACGAAGGTCTCGACGCCGAGCCCGCGCGCCCACTCGCGCAGGGCATTCGCGTCGAAGCGTTCAAGCCAGGGCTGCACCCAGGCGGCGGCCTCGCGATAGCGCGCGACAAAGGGCGCGAAGGACTCCGAGTGGGTGAGGTTCAGGCCGCCCTTCCCGGCGATCAGGATCTTGCGGCCGACCGAGCCCATGCGCTCGTACAGATCGACCTCGGCACCGGCGGCGCGCAGGTGCTCGGCGGCGATCAGCCCGGCGGGGCCGCCGCCGACCACGGCCACGCGCGCGGCACGTCGTTCACTCACGCCTTGCCGTCCGAGGCCTCAAGCCGCTGCGACAGGCGCGCGATCTCGGCGCGCAGCGCGCGCACTTCCTCGACCAGGGGTTCCTCGCCCTTGGCCACGGCTTCCTCGACGACGCGCTCACGATCGGCGTCGATTTCCGCCTGCATGGCCGACACCACAACGCCGATGAACAGGTTCAGGGCGGTGAAGCTGGTGGCGAGGATGAAGGGGATGAAGAACAGCCAGGAGTAGGGGTAAACCTCCATCACCGGCCGCACGATGCCCATCGACCAGCTTTCCAGCGTCATCACCTGGAACAGGGTGTAGAACGAGGCGGCCACGCTGCCGAACCACTCGGGGAAGGCCTCGCCGAACAGTTTGGTCGACATCACCGCGCCGACGTAGAAGATCAGCATCAGCAGCAGGACGATCGAAGCCATGCCGGGCATGGCACCCAGCAGCGCACCGACCACGCGCTTCAGCGAGGGCACGATGGTGATCAGCCGCAGCACGCGCAGGATGCGCAGCGCGCGCAGCACCGACAGCGGGCCGGAGGCTGGCAGCAGGGCGATCGCCACGACCACGAAGTCGAACACGTTCCAGGGGTCGCGGAAAAAGCGCAGCCCGCGGACGTAGAGTTTGGCGGCAAGCTCGATGCAGAAGATCGCCAGCGCCGCCTTGTCCAGCATCAGCAGCCAGTCGCCAAAGCGCGCCATCACCCGCGCATCGGTCTCGAGCCCGAGAGTGATGGCGTTGATCAGGATCACCGCCAGCACGAAGCGTTCTGTGAAGGGGTGGGCAAGCGCGCGTTCGAGCAGGGCCTTCATGGCGAGGTGCGGGGTCGGGGAGGGGAGCGCATTCTAGGGCTTCGCCGTGAATCGAGAATCGGGAATCGGGAATCGTTTGAAGCGGAGATTCACTCCCTGTCGCAGCGCGCCGGAGCTCGGGGCGATTCCCGATTCCCCATTCCCCATTCCCGATTCCCGGCTCTCAGACGTCAAACTGCTCGCCCGCCTCCGGCACCCGCACATCGCAGCCGTACTGCTCGCCAAGGCGCACCCGCAGGCCTTCACGGGCTTCGTCTTCGCCGTGCACCAGCAGCACCCGCGGATGCAGGGGGATCTGCCCGTACCACTGGCTCAGGCCGTTCTGGTCGGCGTGGGCCGACAGGCCGCCGATGGTGTGGCGGCGCGCCTTGACGCGGATGCGCTCGCCGAAGATGTCGACGAAGTCGGCGCCGTCGACCAGGCGCCGGCCCAGGGTGCCGCGGGCCTGGTAGCCGACGAAGACGACGTGGGCGTTCTCGCGCCAGAGGTTGTGGCGCAGGTGGTGGCGGATGCGGCCGCCGTTGCACATGCCGCTGCCGGCAATGATCACGCAGCCGCCGCCGCGCTGGTTGAGCGCCTGCGAGTCCTGCACGCTGCTGACGAGACGCAGGTTGGGCAGGCCGAAGGGGTTGCCGCTGCCGTTCCAGGCGGCGCGGGCCGGTGAGTCCAGCAGTGCCTTGTGGCGCGCATAGGTTTCAGTGACTTTGAGCGCCATCGGTGAGTCGAGATAGACCTGCCAGCGGTCGAGGTGCCAGCGCTCGTAGTTCTCGGCCATCCAGTACAGCAGCTCCTGGCTGCGGCCCACGGCGAAGGCCGGGATCAGCACGTTGCCGCGCTCGTGGGCAGCGATGTCGAAGACTTCACCCAGTTCGTCGATGGTGGAGTCGCGCGTGCGGTGCAGGCGGTCGCCATAGGTGCTCTCAAGCAGCACCAGGTCGGCCTTGGATACGGGTGCAGGGTCGCGCATGATCGGTGTGCCGCGCGGGCCGATGTCGCCCGAGAACACCAGGGTGCGTGGGCCCTTCGGCGTCTCGCCGGTCAGGCTGACCGAGGCCGAACCGAGGATGTGGCCGGCGTCGCGCAGGGTCAGGGTCAGGCCCGGCAGGATCTCGGTGGGCTCGTCGTAGTCCAGTGCGCGCAGCAGGCGCAGGGCATCGGCGACGTCGCCCAGCGAGTACAGGGGCTCGGCGTCGGGCTCCTCGCCGGCGCGCAGCTTGCGGCGGTTGTCGCGTTCGGCATCGGCGGCGGCCAGGCTGGCGGAGTCTTCCAGCATGATCCGCGCAAGATCGGCGGTGGCGCGATGTGTATAGACAGGCCCCGAGTAGCCGCGCTTCACCAGCAGCGGCAGTCGGCCGAGGTGATCGATATGGGCATGGCTGATCACCACGGCATCCAGGCGCTTCAGGTCGAACGGGAAGGCATCGCGATTGCGCTGCGTTTCCTCATGCCCGCCCTGGATCATGCCCACGTCCAGCAGCACCTGCTGGCGGCCGAATTCGAGCAGATGGCAGGAGCCTGTGACTTCGCCGGCGGCGCCGTGGATGGTGATGCGCATTCGAACCTCGCAGCGTGGGGGCTGGCACGATCATAGCGCCGCCGACTTCGTGGCCCGCACCGCTACACTGTGCGCCCCCCGAAGTTCGCAAGGCTGCACATGTTCCCTGGAGATTCCGCACTGCTGCTCCGCGTTGCCGCGATCGGCCTGCTCGGCCTGTTCGCCCCTGTCATCAGTCGCGCCGATGCCGCGCTCGACCCGCGCCAGCGCGACGCCAGTACTGCCGCCTGCATGGATTTCTACCAGCACGCGAACGGCGGCTGGCTGGGTGCAACGCCGGTGCCATCGGGGCAGGCCAGCATCGGCTATACCGATGAAGTGCGCAGCCTGCACGCGATGCGTCAGCGCGACCTGCTGCGCGGCTTCGCCGAGGCGCCTGCGAATCCGCTGGACGCCAGCATCGCCCGCGCCTATGCGCTGGGCATGGACGGCGCCGCGATCGATGCGCTGGGCGTCGGCCCGGCAGCCCCCTTCCTTGCCAAGATCGATGCGCTGAGCAAGCCGCGCGATCTGCCTGCGCTGATCGCCGAGCTGCACGGCTGGGGCGCGCCGATCCTGTTCGCCTTCTCCGCCGCGCCCGATCTGGAGCGGCCCGAGCAGCTCATCGCCTACGCCAACCAGGGTGGCCTGGGCCTGCCGGATCGCGACTACTACCTGCGCGAGGACGCTCCCGCGGTCGAGCTGCGCGAGGCCTATCGCGCCTATGTCGAGCGTCTGCTGTTGCTCGCCGGCCGGCCTGAGGCCGCGGCCGAGTCGCAGCGCGTGCTCGCGCTGGAGCTGGAGCTCGCCCGCGCCTCGCTGTCACTGGAGCAGCTGCGCGACCCGCGCAACAGCTACCGGCTGGTCGGCGTGCGCGAGCTTGAGCGCGCGCAGCCCAACCTGCGCTGGCGCGACTATCTGCGCGGGCAGGGCCTGCGCGGGCTGGATCGCATCTCGCAGGCGCACGCCAGCTTCTTCAGCGCGCTGAACGCGCGCTTCGCGTCGCAGCCCTTGGTCGACTGGCAGTCCTACCTGCGTTTCCATGTGCTGCATGCCGCCGCGCCTTTCCTCGGCCAGCCCTACACCGAGGCCCACGACCGCCTGTTCCTTGAGACCCTGTCGGGCCAGCCCGCGCCTTCGCGCGAGGCTCGGGTGCTGCAGTTCCTGCAGGCCAGCCTGGGCGAGGCCCTGAGCCAGCGCTATGCCCGTGCCCACTTCGAGCCGGCGCGTCGCGAGGCCGCGCTGGCGCTGAGCGAAGGCGTTCGCGCCCAGCTGCGCGCGCTGGTCGAGGGCGCCAATTGGTTGAGCGAGGCCGGGCGCAACGCCGTGCTGGCCGACATCGACGGCCTGGCGATCGCGCTGGGCGGCCCGGCCGAGACGGTTTGGGAGGGCTTTGAACTGAAGGCCACGAACTGGCCCGAGGCCGCGCTGGCGCTGTCGCGCACCCGCCACCAGCGCGAGCTGGCTGCGCTCGGCAAGCCGCCGCGCGCGCTCTGGCCGGTGCCGTCCTCCAGCCTGCAGGTCAGCTACCAGGCGGCGACCCATACCCTGTACCTGCCGGCGGCCCTGCTGTCGTCGCCGCTGTTCGAGCCCGCAGGCGATGCCGCGCTGAATCACGGCGTCGCCGGCGCACTCGTTGCGCGCGGCCTGATGGGTGTGTTCGACCCGGCCTCGGGCGCGCGCCGCGGCCTGCTCAGCGAAGCGGATCGCGCCGCCTATGCCGAGCGCTCACGCGGTCTGGTGAGCCAGTACTCGGCCTTCGCCGCGCTGGGTCCGCTGAAGGTCGATGGCGCCGCGACCTGGAACGAGAACGTGCTCGATCTGGCGGCGCTGCAGCTGGCCTACACCGCCTTTCTCGCTGCTGGCGGCGAGCGTGGCGAGACCCGCGACGGGCTGACGCCTGCGCAGCGCTTCTTCCACGGCTGGGCCAGGCTGATGCGCCGCAACTACCAGGACGAGGCCCTGCGTCTGCTGCTGGCGGCCGACACCCGTGCGCCTGCACGTTTCCGCGTCAACGGCCCGCTGCCGCACCTGTCGAGTTTCCAGGCCGCCTTCGAGTGCAAGGACGGTCAGCCCATGTTCCTGCCGGAGCCGGCGCGGGCGCGGGGGTTCTGAAGAGCTGGGATTGGGGATTCGGGATTCGGGATTCGACCGAAGGTCGATGCGCCGCGGGGCGTCTCTGATCTCGGAATCTTACCCGCCTCCGCTGGGCCCGCTGCTGCCAGGGCTCCGATGCTCGCGGCGGCGGTTACACGAATCCCCAATCCCCAATCCCGAATCCCGGCTCGTGACCACAGGCAGGGTGCCGCCGTCTTCACCCCGCCTATGATGCGGCGATGCTTGCCCGCCTGAATCCGATGCAGCTGCTGCGCTTCGCAGGCCTCTTCACCTGGGGCTGCATGGGCGTGCCGCTGCTGATCGATCTGTTCCAGCAGGACATCAGCGGCAGCGATCTGATCTGGTGGCGGATCTGCTATCTCACCTTCGGCGTCTGCTATTGGCTGCTGACGCGACCGCCCGGTGCCGGACCCCGCTCGCGCTTGCTGCATCTGCCGCTGCTGGGCGTGCTCACGCTGTCGGCGATCGGCATCGGGCACTTCACCGGCACCGGTCTGTCCGGTGCCTTCCTGATCGTCATCGCCGGCCTGCTGCCCTGGTTCCTGTCGCTGGGCTGGGGCCTGGTCTGGCTGATTGCCCAGCACAGCGCCCTGATCCCGGTGTTCCTGCAGATCGAGGGCTTCGACTGGATCAGCGCGCCGCTGCAGGCGATGCTGCTGTTCGGCTACTCCAGCTTCGTGTTCCTCACCAGCCTGGTCGCGCGCCGGCAGATGGACGCCCGCGAGGAGCAGCGCCGCCTGAACTCGGAGCTGCGCGCCACCCGCGCCCTGCTGGCCGAAAGTTCTCGCCTCAACGAGCGCTCGCGCATCTCGCGCGAGCTGCACGACCTGCTGGGCCACCACCTCACCGCGCTCAGCCTGAACCTTGAGGTCGCCACCCACCTGTCCGACGGCAAGGCGCGCGAGCACATCAAGCAGGCGCAGTCCCTGGCCAAGCTGCTGCTGTCCGACGTGCGCGAAGCGGTCAGCCAGCTGCGCCAGGACGACGCCATCGACCTGCGCGAGGCCCTGTTCACCCTGGTCGATGGCGTGCCCTCGCTCGAAGTGCGTCTGGACGTGCCGCCCGACTTCCGCATCAGCGATCCGCATCGCGCGCAGATGCTGCTGCGTGCGACCCAGGAAATCATCACCAACGCCGCCCGTCACTCCGGTGCCGCGCGTCTCGACCTGCGCATCGTCAGTGATGCCGGCGGCGTGCTGCTGGAGGCGCGCGATGACGGCCGTGGCGCGGACGCGGTACAGGCCGGCAACGGCCTGCGCGGCATGCGCGAGCGCGTCGCCGAGTTCGCCGGCACACTTGAGATCGACACCTCCCCCGGCCAGGGCTTTGCCCTGCGCCTGCACCTTCCCGTGGAGACACCCGCATGATCCGCGTCTGCCTGGTCGATGACCAAACCCTGGTGCGCCAGGGCATCCGTTCCCTGCTTGAGCTTTCCGACAACATCCGCGTCGTCGCCGAGGCCAGCGACGGCAAGCAGGGCCTGGAGAAGATCGACGAGGTCAAGCCGGACGTGGTCCTGCTCGACATGCGCATGCCGGTGATGACCGGCATCGAGACCCTGCAGCACCTGAGCGAGCGCGGCTCGATGCCGGCGACGATCATCCTGACCACCTTCGACGACGACCAGCTGGTCCTGCAGGGCATCAAGCTCGGCGCCCGCGGTTACCTGCTGAAGGACGTCTCGCTGGAGCAGCTGGTCGACGCGGTGCAGACCGTCGCCGCCGGTGGCTCGCTGGTCCAGCCGGTGGTGACCCAGCGCCTGCTGTCGGGCCTTGAGCGCATGCAGAACGACTTCACCAGCCTCGACCGCCCCGACCCGCTGACCGACCGCGAAACCGAGATCCTGCGGCTCATGGCGGGCGGCTACAGCAACAAGGAAATCGCCAACTCGCTGGGCGTGGCCGAGGGCACGGTCAAGAACCACGTGTCCAACATCCTCAGCAAGCTCGGCGTGCGCGACCGCACCCGTGCGGTGTTGAAGGCCTTCGAGCTCAAGCTCGTGTAGGCGCTGAGCTTCGCGCGGACCGTGGGTGGTGCGCCGCGCTCAGCCGATATCCTTGGCCTCGCCCACGCCCGCGTTCTCCGCATGCGTGGGTTGGCGCGGACGTCGCAGCAGTGGCTGCGCGAACACCGCGAGCAGCAGGATCGCCACGCCGGCATAGAAGCTCGCATCCAGCTCGCGCTGCTCGTTGAACAGCAGCATCGCCAGCAGGATCGCGTAGACCGGCTCCAGGTTGATCGCCATCTGCGCCGAGAAGGCGCTCATGTGGCGCAGGGCCACCAGGCTCAGGGTGAAGGGCAGCAGGGTGCAGCCCAGCGACAGCGCCAGCAGGAAGGCGAAGTCCTTGCCGTCGGGTATGAGGCCACCTTCGTCCGGCAGCGGAAATGCGAGCAGCAGCACCGGCGCCAGCAGGGTGAGGGTCAGCGTGCCGGCGCCCAGCTCGATCGCGGTCACGGTCAGCGGCTCACCGTCCTCGACATAGCGTTTGTTGAGCGCCGAGAAGAAGGCCACGATGAAGGCCGACAGCGCGCCCATCGCAATGCCCGCACGCATCTCCACCGGTACGCCGCCAACCACCAGCGCCACGCCCGGCAGCACGGCCACACCCAGCGCCAGCTCGCCGCGCGAGAACGGCCGCTTGGCGATCCAGGGCTCGATGAAGGCGAGGAACACGGGCCCCAGCGCCATGCAGGTCGCGCCGACCGAGGCATTTGAGAGCTTGATCGAGCCGTAGAAGGTCAGCCAGTGCAGCGCGACCAGCGCGCCGATCCCGGCATAGATCCACACCTGCCGCGCGCGCATCCGGCGCAGGCTGCGCCAGACTGCGGGGACGAGAGCCAGCGCAGCCGTCACCAGCAGCATCCGCCACCACACCAGCGGCAGGGCGGTCAGCGTGATCAGCTTGCCGAGGATGGCGGTGAAGCCCCAGAGCATCACGCAGAAATGGATCTGCAGCTGGGCGCGGGTTGCAGGCGTCATTGCCACGGCATGGGGTCGAATAAAGGCCGCACACGCGGCGAAGGCGCGTAGGCTGGGCACGCGCGGCAGTGAGCGCAATAGGCAGGAAGGCGCCGGGCTGTGGATATCATGACCCAGGCCTGAGAGCTTCCCAGCGCGGCGTAGAGGCGCAGGTGTTCTCGAAGAAACCTGGATTCGTGATCCCCGCGCAGAGCCTGTCCTCGCAAAGGCGGGGACGGGGATCCAGTGATCGTGCGACTGGGTCAGGCTAGGACTGGGCCCCCGCCTTCGCGGGGGCGACGATTCATTGGGTCGCGAGCGTGCCGTTTCTTGAGAGCGTCTCGGCCCCATTCGACGCGGGAGAGGCTGGCAATGACGCGGATTCAAGCCTGGGCTGTGTCAGCTCTCCTCGTTTGGGGCGCGCCGGCGGTGGCGGCGCTGTCGATCAGCGGCACGGTGGTGGTCGAGCCACATCCCTCGACCCTGTTGCGCGGGCAGGAGGCGACGGTCACCTACATGATCACCAACACCGGCGACGAGCCCATCGAGCTTGCGACGGTGGGATTTCCCTACCGCAGTTCAGGCCCATTGAGCACCGTGCTGCCGTTCCAGACCGTGGCCACGCCGCCCTGCCTGTATCGACTGCGGGTGCTGCCCGGTCCGTTCGAGGTGGCGGGCACAGTGGAAAGCCCGGCCAAGTGGTCGCCGGTTCCGCCCTTCCTGGAGAAGAGCATCGAGTTCGCGCCGCTGCCCATCGAGCCGGGCGGGATGCGCCGCTGCGTTGCTGCGCTGCGCGTCTCGCCGGACACGGCCGGGCCGTTTGTTCAGACCTTCAACTTCCAGGCGTCGCGGGGGGCGCAGTCGGTGACGCAGACGCGTTCCTTGGTCTTCGGCCTGGGTGAGTCAGCCGTCGCGATTCCAGTGGTGTCGACGTGGAGCTTGGCGCTTGCGTCGCTGCTCGTGCTGCTGCTGGGTGTGTTCCGGCTTCGGCGATAGTGCTGGCCGAAGTGGTGGCCGACCCTGCTGCCGCAGGCGGCGGTGCCGCATGCGACGCGATTGCTTGGGGCCCGAGGCTCGCGAGGCGGTGCCTGCAGTCGGCGGCCGCGTGTATCGATTTGACGCTGGGCTGAGTGATCGAACCCGGTGCCTGCCGGCTCTCCACCCCTGAGGGGACGCGCAAGGGCGTGGGGCACACCGGATCTCGCGTGGCTTGCCCCTCTCCCCCGGACCCTCTCCCACGAGGGGAGAGGGGAGAAGAGCGCGCCGCCTGTGTATTGGAACTGGCGCTAAGCCGGTTCTGCGGGCGCTGCACTCAGCCCATCTTGAAGACGCAAAGCTTGTTGCCGTCGAGGTCGCGGAAGTAGCCGGCGTAGAAGCCGGGGAAGCGCTCGCCGCAGGCGCCCTCGTCGGTGCCGCCGAGCTCCAGCGCCTTCGCATGGAAGGCGTCGACCGTTTCGCGGCTGTCCATGACCAGCGAGGTCATGTTGCCGTTGCCCGGAGTGGCCGGCTGGCCGTCGAAGGGCTTGATCACGCCGACCGCGGGGCCACGACCAGTGCCCCAGGAAATGAAGCGCGGGCCCTGCATGCCGCGCTTGCCGCCGATGGTGGCGAACAGCGCGTCGTAGTAGGCCGCTGCGCGGTCGAGGTCGTTGGTGCCGAGGGTGACGTAGCCGATCATGGAGCACTCCGGATGGGGGCGTCGTGCTGGGCGACGCCGGGTGGGAAAGAGCCGCAAGTCTGCGGCTCGGCAGCATGGTGGAAGCGCGAAGGGCGTGGAAGCGCGATGTCGGCCGCAGAGCGGGCGGATTCCGCCAGCCTTTCGCAGCAAGTCTCTGCGCCCGCAGACAACAGAGCCCTCGCCCTGACGTTTGTCATCGTCCTCGCGAAGACCGCCTGCGGAAGCCGCTGCGACCCGGCGTCGCGGCCGCATCAGATCTCGATGGTGGCGAGATCGCCCTTGGTCTCCAGCCAGGCCTTGCGGTCGGAGGCGCGCTTCTTCGACAGCAGCATGTCCATCAGCGCGCGGGTTTCCTCGGGCGCTTCGACGGTCAGCTGGACAAGTCGACGCGTATCCGGATGCACGGCCGATTCGCGCAGCTGCGAGGGGTTCATCTCGCCCAGGCCCTTGAAGCGGGTGACGTTGACCTGGCCGCGGATCTTCTCGCGCTCGATCTTGTCGAGCAGCAGGCGCTTTTCCTCTTCGTCGAGCGCATAGAACACCTGCTTGCCGACATCGACGCGGAACAGCGGCGGCATCGCCACGAACACGTGGCCGGCGGCGACCAGCGCAGGGAAGTGCTGCAGGAACAGGGCCGACAGCAGGGTGGCGATGTGCAGGCCGTCGGAGTCGGCATCGGCCAGCACGATGATCTTGCCGTAGCGCAGGCCGCTGATGTCATGGCTGCCCGGATCGCAGCCGATGGCGACCGCAAGGTCGTGCACTTCCTGCGAGCCCAGCACCGCGCCGCTTTCGACTTCCCAGGTGTTGAGGATCTTGCCGCGCAGCGGCAGGATGGCCTGGAAGTCCTTGTCGCGGGCCTGCTTGGCGCTGCCGCCGGCGGAGTCGCCCTCGACCAGGAACAGCTCGGTGCGTGACAGGTCCTGGCTTGAGCAATCGGCCAGCTTGCCGGGCAGGGCAGGGCCTTGGGTGATCTTCTTGCGGACGATCTGCTTCTCGGTCTTGAGACGCGCAGACGCGCGCTCGATCGCCAGCTGGGCGATGCGCTCGCCCATCTCGACGTGCTGGTTGAGAAACAGCGAGAAGGCATCGTGTACCGCGTTCTCGACGAAGGCCGCGGCCTGGCGCGAGGACAGGCGCTCCTTGGTCTGGCCCGAGAACTGCGGGTCGGTGAGCTTCAGGCTCAGCACGCAGCAGACGCGGTCCCAGACGTCCTCGGGGGCGAGCTTGACGCCGCGCGGCAGCAGGTTGCGGAAATCGCAGAACTCGCGCAGCGCTTCGGTCAGGCCCGAGCGCAGGCCGTTGACGTGGGTGCCGCCCTGCGCGGTGGGAATCAGGTTGACGTAGCTCTCCTGCACCAGCTCGCCTTCGGCGGCCCAGCACAGCGCCCAGTCGACCGCTTCGGTGTCGCGCTTCAAGGCACCCACGAAGACTTCCGGCGGCAGGTATTCGCGATCGGCCAGCTGGCTCTTCAGGTAGTCGCGGAGGCCGTCCTCGTAGTACCAGCTGTCCTTCTCGCCGCTGGCCTCGTCGACCAGGGTGACCTTGAGGCCGGGGCACAGCACGGCCTTGGCGCGCAGCAGGTGGCGCAGGGCGCGCAGCGAGAACTTCGGCGTGTCGAAATACTTGGGATCCGCCCAGAAGCGCACCCTGGTGCCGGTGTTGCGCTTGCCGACCGTGCCGATGATCTCCAGCGGGCTCACGCGGTCGCCGTCGGCGAAGCTCATCCGGTACTCGTTGCCGTCGCGGCGGATGGTGACATCGACCTTCTTCGACAGCGCATTGACCACGCTGACGCCAACGCCGTGCAGGCCGCCGGAGAAGGTGTAGTTCTTGCCGCTGAACTTGCCGCCCGCGTGCAGGCGCGTGAGGATCAGCTCGACGCCGGGAATACCTTCCTCGGGATGGATGTCGACCGGCATGCCGCGGCCGTCGTCGGCGACCTCGCAGCTGCCGTCGGCATACATCGTCACTTCGATGCTCCTGGCGTGGCCCGCCAAGGCCTCGTCGACGGCGTTGTCGATGACTTCCTGCGCCAGATGGTTCGGGCGGGTGGTGTCGGTGTACATGCCAGGTCGGCGCTTGACGGGGTCAAGGCCGGAGAGGACTTCGATATCGGCGGCGTTGTAGCGGCTGCTCATGGGTTTTCGCTTGTACGGGTGCCGCTGCTGCGGCACGGGGAATCGAAAAGGCTGCAAGGGTAGCGCGTGCGTAGCGCTGTCTGCGGCAGATCAGGCGGAGAGAAGCTCGGCCAGCACGGCCATGCGCACGGCCACGCCATTGCTGACCTGTTCGAGGATCACCGACTGCGGGCCGTCGGCAACGGCATCGGTGATCTCCACCCCGCGGTTCATCGGGCCCGGATGGGTAACGATGGCATCCGGCTCGGCGCGCAGCAGGCGGGCGCCATCAAGACCAAAATCGCGGTGGTAGTCAGCCAGCGAGCTGACCAGGCCTTCCTCCATGCGCTCGCGCTGCAGGCGCAGCATCATCACCACGTCGACGCCTTCGATGGCTTCGTCGAAGCGGTCGAACACCCTGCAGCCTTCAAGCGTGCCGTCCTGCGGCAGCAGTGAGGCCGGGCCGCAGACGCGGATCTCTCCGGCGCCCAGGGCGCGCAGGGCATGCAGGTCGGAGCGCGCGACCCGCGAATGCAGGATGTCGCCGACCAGCACGAACTTGAGCCGCGAGAAGTCGCGGCCCTTGCGCTGGCGCACGGTCAGCATGTCCAGAAGGCCCTGGGTGGGATGGGCCGCGCGGCCGTCGCCTGCATTGACCAGGTGCACATGCGGCCGGGCCGCCGCGGCCAGCTCGGCCAGCACGCCGGACTCGGCGACGCGGATCACGAAGGCGTCGGCGCCCATGGCTTCAAGGTTGCGGAAGGTGTCGAGCAGGGTTTCGCCCTTGCGCGAAGACGAGTGCGCGACGTCGAAGTTCAGCACCTCGGCACCCTGGCGCCGCGCCGCCAGCTGGAACGAGCTGCGGGTGCGGGTGGAGGGTTCGAAGAACAGGTTGACGATCGTCCGCCCGGCCAGCGCCTGCAGGTTGGCGCGACCGTCCAGTGCCTGCGGGCGCAGGGCCTCGGCGCGGTCCAGCAGGCCTTCGATCTCGCCTCGGCCGAGGCCATCCAGGCTCAGCAGGTGGCGAAGGCGTCCATCGGGGTGGTGCTGCAGGCTGCTCATGGTCGGGGACATGCAGGGAGTTGGGGATTCAATCGAGCTGGCCGAGCCAGCGTTCGAGGATGATCTGTGCCGCCAGCGCGTCGAGCAGCTCTGCATGCGAGCGCCTGGCGCGGCCTTCGCTGCGCGCCTTTGCGAACCGACGGTCGGCCTCGCGCGAGCTGGAGCGCTCGTCGACCAGCGCGACCGGCAGGCCGTAGCGCTGCTGCAGGGCGCGGGCGAAGCGACGGGCGCGATGGGTGGCGGGCTGCGCCTCGCCCTCGAGGGTGAGCGGCTCGCCGACGATCAGCTGCTGCGGCGACCACTCGCGGAGCAGACGGTCGCAGGCGATCCAGTCGGGCTCGCCGTCGTTCACCGGCAGGACCGCGATCGCGCGCGCGCTCATCGACAGCGTGTTGCCGACCGCCACCCCGGTGCGTCGGGCACCGACATCGAACCCCAGCACGCAGACCGGGGTGGCGCTGTCGGCAGCACTCATGCGCGGCCCGCGTAGTCGGTCAGCAGGCGCAGGTCGACGCCGAGCAGAGCGGCCGCGCTGTTCCAGCGCTGCTCCAGCGGCAGGTCGAACAGGATCGAGTCATCGGCCGGCACGGTGAGCCAGGCATTGGCGGCCAGTTCTTCCTCCAGCTGGCCCGGCCCCCAGCCCGCGCAGCCCAGGGCGAGCAGGGCCTTGGCGGGGCCGCTGCCCGCCGCCATCGCGGCGAGGATGTCGCGCGAGGTGGTCAGCTTGATCTGCGGCGAGACCCGGTAGGTCGAGTCCCAGTCGCGGCCGTCATCGGCATGCAGCACGAAGCCGCGCTCCGGATGCACCGGGCCGCCGGTCAGGACTTCGCGCTGGCCCAGCAGGCCGGTGCGGTCGTCGAGGCCCAGCTGCGAAAGCACCTCGGCCATGTGGTAGTCCGACGGGCGATTGAGCGTGATGCCCATCGCGCCTTCCTCGTCGTGTCTGCAGATCAGGGTGACGGTGCGCGCGAAGTTGGGGTCGTCCAGCTGGGGCAGGGCGATCAGGAGCTGGTTGCTCAGTGGACTGGCAGGCGAGGGCATGGGCGCGATTCTAGCAGTCGCGCGCGGCGCTGCCCGTCACGCGGATGGGCAGGGTCAGCGGTTGCGCAGCACGTTGCCCGGCTGGAATTCCCAGGTGCGGGTGATGTGCAGGATCTCGATGTTCTCCGCCGTCTCGGGCAGTGGCGGGTAGGGCTCGCCCAAGCGGACGATGCGCAGCGCGGCCTCGTCCAGCACCGGATAACCGCTGGAGCGGATGATGTCGATGCGCTCGACGCTGCCGTCGCGACGCACCGCCACGGTCATCAGCAGCTGGCCGACGAGATTGCGGCGGCGCGCCTCGTCGGGGTAGTTGAGGTTTCCGATGCGTTCGACCCGGGCCACCCAGCCGCGCATGTACGACGCGAACTCGTACTCCGCGGTATTGGCCGAAATGAACTTGCGCTTGGGCCGCTTGGCGTAGGCCTGGCTGTCGCGCTCGATCTCGGCGGCGAGCCGTGCCATTTCCATGCTCTGTTCCATCAGATGCCGGGCGCTGGGGAGCTGGGTGTCCGGCGTCGGCACGCGCTCGGCGTCGGGCACCTGCTGCGCACTGTCGGCGCGCGTGCTGAGCACCTGCTGGGTGCGCTCGGGCTGCGGCGGCGGCGCGGCCGGGCTGACCGGCACGGGCGCAATGCCGGGCTGGGCCTTGGGCACGGGCGAAGACACCGGCTCGCTCGGGCGTTCGGCTTTCTCTGCGTCGCCACCGCCCTGCTGGCTGGCCTGGGCAAGGAAGTCGGGATCGTCCGGACGCTGCTCGCTGCGGGTCTGGGTCAGGATGATGTCGAGGGTGGGGCGCAGCGGCGCGGGGTTCTCCACCGTGAACCCGATGCCCAGCGCCAGCACGCCATGGGCAATGAGCGAGAACACCAGGGTGGCGCCCAGGCGGTCGCCGTCGCCAACCACGACGGCCGGGGTCGACAGCTCCGAACTCACTGCAGGCGGGCCTCGATCGCGTCGAAGAGCTGGCCGGCGATGTTGATGCCGAACTGCGCGTCCAGTTCGCGGATGCAGGTCGGACTGGTGACGTTCACCTCCGTCAGCCAGTCGCCGATCACGTCGAGCCCGACGAAGAGCATGCCGCGACGCTTCAGCTCGGGCCCGACCTGGGCGGCGATCCAGCGGTCGCGCTCGGTCAATGGGCGGCCTTCGCCGCGTCCGCCTGCCGCCAGGTTGCCGCGGAAGTCGTCGGCCGCCGGGATGCGCGCCAGCGCGTAGGGCACGGGTTCGCCGTCCACCAGCAGGATGCGCTTGTCGCCCTGCCGGATTTCCGGCAGGTAGCGCTGCGCCAGCGCCAGCTGCCGACCGCCCTGGGTCAGGGTTTCAAGGATGACCTTGAGGTTGTCGTCGTCGGCGCGGGCGCGGAAGATCGAGCGCCCGCCCATACCATCGAGGGGCTTGAGCACGCAGTCGCGCTCCTGTTCGACGAAGTCCCGCAGGTGGCTGGCGTCGCGCGACACCCGCGACGGTGGAATGCACTGCGGGAAGTGCAGGGCGAACAGCTTCTCGTTCATGTCGCGCAGCCCCTGCGGGTCGTTGACGACCAGCGCACCCTGCCGCTGCGCCAGCGTCAGCACCTGCGTGTCGTACAGGTACTGGCTGTCGAAAGGCGGGTCGCGACGCATCAGGATGGCGTCCATGCCGCCCAGGGGCTGCCAGCGCGCCGGACCCTTCTCGAACCAGTCCGAGGGGTCGTCGCGAACGGTCAAGGGCGCAAGCCGGGCCATGGCCACTTCGCCTTCGATGGCGAGGTCGCCCGACGTGGCGTAGTGCAGCCGATGTCCGCGCCGCTGGGCCTCCAGCAGCATGGCGAAGCTCGAATCCTTCTTGATCCTGATCCCCTCGATGGGGTCCATCACCATCGCGATGTCCATGTCGTGTGTGCTTGTCCTGCGGGCGGGCGCCGCTGGGCACCGTCCCTGTGGTTGGGGGGGAGGTCGCGTGACGAGCCCAGCCGCAAACGACGGCGGGCGGACGTCAATTGACCTGCGCGGTCACGCCATCGATCCGGGCCGCACGCAAAGCGTGCGCCGATCGACTCTTTGCCCGGAACGCTCGAAAAGCCCCCGGAGCCTGCGCCGAAGCCACGTGAACGCTGGCTATACTAGCAGCGGCTTGGTGACGCTCGACGCCACCTTGCTGCTGCAACCGAAGAGGTCCGAGGGCGGACCGATCCGATGCAGCGGCGTGCCGGGGATCGCGCGCAACAGGGGGCGTGTCGATGCCGTGGAACAGGCTTTGCTTGACAGTTCCGGCGACGGCTGGGATATAGCTTCGGTTTGCGCGGCCGACGGTTGGCTGGCGCCCTGTGGGGAATGCGAATGGAAGAGAACCAAGGTTCGGCCAGCCTGGAAGGCCTGAAGGTGATGGTCATCGACGACTCGAAGACGATCCGCCGGACGGCTGAGACCCTGCTCAAGAAGGAAGGCTGCGACGTGGTCACCGCCACGGATGGATTTGAAGCCTTGGCGAAGATCGCGGACCACCACCCGCAGGTGATCTTCGTCGACATCATGATGCCGCGCCTGGATGGCTACCAGACCTGCGCGCTGATCAAGAACAACCAGGTGTTCCGCTCGACGCCGGTGATCATGCTGTCCTCCAAGGACGGTCTGTTCGACAAGGCGAAGGGTCGCATCGTGGGTTCGGAGGAATATCTCACCAAGCCTTTCACCCGCGACGAGCTGCTGTCGGCGATCCGCCGGCACGTCATTCGCGGCTGAATCCGTTGAACCCGCAACGCCTTCAGGGGGGCGCTCTGCAATGGCACGCATTCTGATCATCGAAGACTCACCCACCGATACCCGCGTTTTCAGCCAGATGCTGGAACGGGGCGGGCATACCGTGAGCGCCGCCGCGAGCGCGGAGGACGGCATCGCGGTGGCCGAGGCCGAGCTGCCCGACCTCATCCTCATGGACGTCATCCTGCCCGGCATGAGTGGCTTCCAGGCCACGCGCTCCTTGTCGCGCTCGCCGAAGACCCAGCACATCCCGATCATCATCGTCAGCACCAAGGGCATGGAAACCGATCGCGTCTGGGGCCTGCGCCAGGGCGCCAAGGACTATGTCGTCAAGCCGCCAGCCGAGGCCGACCTGCTGGGTCGCATCAACGCGCTGGTCAAGGCCGGAGCCAGGGGCAGCGCATGAGCACAGGGGCATCGCCATTCGATCCCTTTGCGATCCTCGCCGACTACGAGGCGCGCAGCCTCTCGCACGTCGCCGGCGTGCCCGAGCAGCTCGACTCCGCCGGGGCCTGGCGCGGCCTCGGTTACCGGCTGGGACAGCATCTGCTGGTGTCGGCGATCGCCGACATCGCCGAGCTTCTCACCCTGCCGCCGCCGACGCCCGTGCCCGGCTCCCAGCCCTGGCTGCTTGGCGTTTCCAATGTGCGCGGCACCTTGTTTCCGGTGGTGGACCTGAAGCAGTTCCTCGAGGGCGAGCGCACCGTCGTGCACGAAAACACCCGCGCGCTGGTGATCAAGCAGCCGGGCGGCAACGTGGCGGTCCTGATCGACGAGCTGTTCGGCCAGCGCAACTTTTCCGAGGCGCAGCGCGTCGAGCTCCACCAGGATCCCGACAGCCGCTACGCCGCCTTTGTCACCGACGCCTATGCGCTGGGTGACACCGTCTGGCATGTGTTCGACATGGCGCGCCTTGTCCGAACTGCAGAGTTCCGCCAGGCCGCAGTGGCCTGATGGCAGGTAGATTCAACAGGGGCCGCGCACGGATCGCGCGGTCATTGCCCTCTGCGCCCAGTGCGCGGCTGGCATGTCTCCGGACGCGACACGCGTCGCGCCGGGGGAGTGGTCGGGGGATGCTGGATGCGTCGCCGGCCGGGTTTTCTGGGGCGAGGACCATATGAGTACGACCATCGGCGCGATCGGCGGCAAGGAACGACGCGGCATCCTGAACTTCTGGATCCTGATCCTCACGATCGCGATCCTCCTGCTGGGTATCAACTTCTACTTCTCGACGCGCTACGCGCAGCAGGAGGCGGATGCGCGCGACCTCGTCGCCAATATCCAGGTGCAGTCCCAGCAGATCGCGAAGTTCGCGCAGGAAGCGGCGGCCGGCGGCCTCGAATCCTTCTCCGAGCTCGAGGGCACCCGGAATTCCATCCAGGCCAACCTCGACAAGCTGGCCCAGGGTGACGCCACTACGGGCCTGCCTTCCTTCGCCGAGCCGCTGGGTGGCGTCAGTGCAGCGACCGAACTCACCGCGTTGCAGGGTGCGTGGAGCGCGATCAACGAGAACGCCGCGCGAATCCTCGATCGCCGCGAGCTGATCGTGAACCTCGCGGACTCGGCAACCGCCTTCTCGGCCAATGTCCCGCAGCTGCAGGGCCAAATGGACGAGGTGGTCCGCGCGATGACCGACAGCGGTGCCGCCTCGACCCAGATCACCATCGCCAACCGCCAGATCGTGCTCGCCGACCGCATGCTGCGCTACGTCACCCAGATCCTCCAGGGTGGTGCCGCGGCGACATCCGCCGCCGACCGCTTCTCGCGTGACTACGCGATGTTCGGCAACGTGCTCACCGGCCTCGACGTCGGCAGCGCCGAGCAGGGCATCCGGCGGATCGAAACGCCGGCCGGCCGCGTGGCCCTGGGGCGCGTGGCGGAAGCCTTCGGCGGCGTGCGTCAGGACGTCGAATACATCCTGCAGGGCGCCACCGACCTGTTCGAGGTCAAGGAAGCCTCGGACACCATCTTCCGCGAGTCCGAGGAACTGCTTGACCGTGCCCGCAAGCTCGGCGCCCGCATCAGCGCCATGGCCGGCGAGCGCACCTTCCCCAGCCTGCTGATCGGCATCATCGCCGCGGCCCTGGCCGTGGTCGCGCTGATCGGCCTGCTGCTCACCATCTACCGCGACCAGACGCGTCGTTTCTCGGTCACGCAGGAACTGAACCAGCGTAACCAGGAAGCGATTCTGCGCTTGCTGGACGAAATGGGATCGCTCGCGGAAGGCGACCTGACCGTCCGCGCGACGGTGACCGAGGACATCACCGGCGCGATCGCGGACTCGATCAACTTCGCGGTCGAGGCGCTGCGCTCACTGGTCACCACGATCAACGAGACCGCCGTGCAGGTGGCTGCCGCTGCCCAGGAGACCCAGGCCACCGCGATGCACCTCGCCGAGGCCGCCGAACACCAGGCGCAGCAGATCACCTCCGCCTCGGCTGCGATCAACGAGATTGCGGTGTCGATCGACGAGGTCTCGAAGAACTCCGCCGAATCCGCGGACGTTGCGCAGCGCTCGGTGCAGATCGCCGCCAAGGGCGCCGAAGTCGTGCGCCAGACGATCCAGGGCATGGACTCGATCCGTGACCAGATCCAGGAAACCTCCAAGCGAATCAAGCGCCTGGGTGAAAGCTCGCAGGAAATCGGATCGATCGTCGAACTGATCAACGACATCGCCGAACAGACCAACATCCTGGCGCTGAATGCTGCGATCCAGGCGGCCTCCGCCGGTGAAGCAGGCCGCGGTTTCGCGGTGGTGGCCGACGAAGTGCAGCGCCTCGCGGAACGCGCCTCGAACGCGACCAAGCGCATCGAGACCCTGGTGCAGACGATTCAGTCCGACACCAACGAAGCCGTGAGCTCGATGGAGCAGACCACCGCGGAAGTGGTCGCCGGTGCACGCCTGGCGGAAGACGCCGGCCTTGCGCTGGGTGAGATTGAAAAGGTCTCGAACGACCTTGCGGACCTGATTCAGAACATCTCCGAGGCGGCCCGCCAGCAGTCCGCTGCGGCGACCAACATCTCGGCCACGATGAACGTCATTCAGGAGATCACCACGCAGACCTCGATGGGCGCCAGCCAGACCGCCGAGTCGATCGGAAACCTCGCGCAGCTCGCCGCCGACCTGCGTCGCTCGGTCGCCGACTTCAAGCTGCCGGGCTAAGGGCAGGCAAGGTCCGCTACCGCCATGGCACTCGCAACCAGCAAGGCGATCTACGAGTTGGAACCCGGCCGCATGGACGACGCCGAGTTCCAGCTGTGGGTCCGCCTGCTGGAGACGCGCACTGGCGTCACGGTGCCGCCGGAGCGCAAGCCCTTCCTGGTCACCGGCCTGCGGCGGCGGATGCGTGCTGCCGGTTTCAGCGATTACCGCAGCTACTACGACGAGCTGATGGCGGGGCCGCGAGGGCAGGTGGAATGGGTCGCGCTGGTGGATCACCTCACGGTCCACGAGACGCGCTTCTTCCGCCACCCGCCGTCGCTCGCACTGATCCGCGACCAGTGGTTGCCGACCTGGCTGGCCCAGGCCCCTGCCGACCAGTCCCTGCACGCACTCAGCGTGGGATGCTCGACCGGCGAGGAGGCGTACACGCTGGCCATGGTGCTCGACGAAGCGCTGTCCGGTCTCGCACAGCCGCGCCGTTTCGGTATCACCGCCACCGATGTCAGCCAGGCCGCGCTCGGCGTGGCTCGCGCCGGCTGGTATCCCAAGGCGAGGATCGAGGAAATCCCGGAGCCCTATCGTGCACGTTCGATCGAAGAGGCCGACGGCGGCTTCAGGATCATCGAGCGCCTGCAGCGGAGGATCGGTTTCGCCTGCGTCAACCTGCTGCACGCCACGCGCGCTCCGCTTCGCCAACTTGATCTCATCTATTGCCAGAACGTCCTGATCTATTTCGCCCGGGAACGCCGGGGCGAGCTACTGGACGGGCTTGCCCGCCTGCTGCGTCCGAACGGACTCCTGGTGCTCGGCGCCGGCGAAGTCCTGGGATGGAACCACCCGCAGCTCACCCGCACCAGTGGACGCCAGACACTGGCGTTCCTGCGCAATTCGTAACGAGAGCCCGGCATGAGGCTGCAAGACGACATCGATTTCACCACGCTCACCTGGGTCAAGGGCGAGCTCGACGAGACCCTCAAGCAGGCACGGCTTGCGCTGGAGGCCTTCGTCGAGGACCCGGACGACGCCTCCCAGATGCGCTTCTGCGCGACCTACCTGCATCAGGTCCAAGGCACCTTGCGCATGGTCGAGCTGTACGGCGCGGCCATGGTGACCGAGGAAATGGAGCACCTCGCTTCGGCCTTGCAGAACCGCCAGGTCAGCGCGCTTGACGAAGCCTACGGCGTGCTGATGCGCGGCATCGTCCAGCTGCCGGACTACCTCGAGCGCCTGCAGAGCGGCCACAAGGACATCCCCATCGTCCTGCTGCCGCTGCTGAACGACCTGCGCGCGGCGCGCGGCGAGAAAGGGCTGCCGGAGAGTGCGCTGTTTGCGCCGGATCTTTCGCAGCCGCTGCCGGTGTCCGCCGCGGGACCCGCAATCCCGCTGCCTGAACTTGAGCTGCGCCAGCTGGGTGCGGTCGCGCGCAGCCAGTTCCAGATCGCCCTGCTGCGCTGGTTCAAGGGCCAGGACGAAGACGCCAACCTGGCCAGGATGATCGAAGTCTGCGATCGGCTGGTCAGCACCATCTCCCAGGAAGAGGGTCGCCGCCTGTTCTGGGTCGCAGGCTCGCTGATCTTCGGCGTGCGCAGCGGCGAGATCGAGGCCACGCCCCAACTGAAGCAGACCGTCGGCCGCGTCGAGCGCGAGATCAAGCACCTCGCCGACGCCGGCGATACCGGTTTCCGCGTCGATCCACCGCGCGAACTGACCCGCAACCTCCTGTATTTCATCGCCCACGGCCGCGCCAACAGCGATCGTTTGGCCGAGGTGCGAAACGCTTTCCGACTCGAACGCTTCGTGCCGACGCAGGACGAGCTGGCTGATGCGGTCAAGGGCATCAGCGGCCACAATCGCGCCCTGCTCGATACCGTCGCCGGCGCGATCCGTGAGGACCTGCTGCGGGTCAAGGACGCGCTCGACCTCTACCTGCGCAAGTCCGATTCACAGCCTGCCGAGCTGTCCGGCCAGGTCGATGTGCTCGACCGCGTGGGCGATACCCTCGGCATGCTGGGGCTCGGCGTGCCGCGCCGGGTGGTGATGGAGCAGCGCGACGTGGTCGCTCTGGTCGCCCAGGGCCAGCGCCCTGCCGACGAGTCGACCCTGCTCGACATCGCAGGTGCACTGCTCTACGTCGAGGCCACCCTCGAGGACCAGGTGCAGCAGCTGGGCAGCCAGCAGGCGCCGACCACAGCGAGCGATACCCTGCCGCGCGCGGAAGCACGCAAGGTGCTGGAAGCCGTCATCAAGGAGGCCCAGAGCAACTTCGCCCAGGCCAAGCAGTGCTTCGTCGCGTTCGTCGAGAGCAACTGGGACCACCTGCAGCTGGCCGACGTGCAGCGCCTGCTCGGTGAGGTCGGCGGGGCGATGCGCATCCTCGACCTGCCCGACGCAGCCGAACTGCTGAACGCAGTCGCGCGCTTCACCGCGGTCGAGTTGGTGCAGCACCGTCGCGTGCCCAATGGACAGCAGATGGACACGCTGGCGGACGCGCTCGCCAGCCTCGAGTACTTCATCGAATCGGTCCGCGACCAGCGCAGCGATCGCGGCAAGATTCTGGAGCTGGCGCGGGATCGCCTGAACCAGCTCGGCTACTGGCCGGTGCCGGATCACGCCCTGGCCTCGCCCGAAACGGAGATTCCGGTCGCGCCGGCTGAGGCCTCAGTGATCGACGAGGCCACCGCAGTTGCCGCCCGGGCGGCCGTTCCGGGCACCGCGGAAAGCGATCACGATCGCCAGGCTGACGCTGGTCTGGTGCTGGATTCGGGTGTTCCCGAGCATCCGGCCGTCCCCGATCTGGCCAGCCTCGGTGCGGTGGACGTCGCCCCGGGCGAGGATCTGACTGACCTGATCGTCGGCGAGTCCGCGGCCGAGCCCGTGAATTCGGCGCGCGAAGTGCACGAGCTGGGCGGCTTCAAGCCGGCGCAGACCGAGGCCACGCGTCCGCCGGTTCCCGCCGGCAAGGAACTGGTCGGGTTCCAGATCGGTGCCGAAGACATTGATGAGGAGATCCGCGAGGTCTTCGTCGAAGAAGTCCAGGAAGAAATCGACAACCTGCGGCAGCTGCTGCCGGCCTGGCAGGCCAAGCCGGACGATGTCGAGGTGATCAAGCCGATCCGTCGCGTCTTCCACACCCTGAAGGGCAGTGGTCGGCTGGTCGGTGCCATGGTGCTGGGCGAATTCGCCTGGAAGATCGAGAACATGCTGAATCGCGTTCTCGACAACAGCATTCCGCCGCGCCCGGAAGTCCTCTCGCTGGTAGCCGCTGCGCGCGATGCCCTGCCCAGCCTGCTGGCGGCACTGCGTGGCGAATCCGGGCACTACGCTGATCTGGCCGGCATCGAGCAGGTGGCGGACGCACTGGCCGCGGGTCAGGTCGTCGAATACCGCGCGCAGGCCGAAATTGCGGATGCCGGTTCCGATACCGAAGCTCAGGCAGACGCGCAGGCCACTCTCGAAGCCGCCTACGAGCAGGCTTCCGAGCCCACGCTCACGCTCGAGGCCGAGGCAACTGGCGAGCCTGTCGAGGCCTCCGACACCGGCATCGTGCTGGAGGACGAAGAGTCCATCGAGCTGTCTGCCGATGAGAGTGCGGCCATCGACGCCTTGCTGGCTGGCGCGGCGTCCGCGAGTTCGGCGCGGGCCGAGACGGCAGCGGAAGACGAGGCTGTCGCCGACACGGCGTCCACCTCCTTCGACGCTCCGGAGTGGGCGCTCGACAGTGAGTCGAGCGGCGAGACCGCGTCCGCAGCGAACGCGGATTCCGAGCAGTCGTCGACACTGGAACATCCGTTCTCCGAGGAGGCGGTAACGGCCGATGGGGATGACAGCCTGCTCCCGCTGGATTCCGAAGTGCCTGAAACTGCGGACACCGAATTGGCGGCTGGACTCACCGACCTCTCCGAGCCGGTCGGGATGGCGGGTCTTGAGCTCGAAACGCTGGAGCTGGGCGAAGCGCATCTGCCCTCGGATCTGCTTGAGAGTGGATTCGGGCTCGAATCGGAGCAGGCAGAGGACAGCGCCGATCTGGTGCTGATCGATCCCGATCTGTTCGAGATCCTGAAGGGCGAAGTCGCGGGTCATCTGGATACAGTCGAGGCCTATCTGCAGCGAAGCGTCGGTGGCCCGCAGCCGGTGGAAGAGCGCCTGCTGCGCGCCGTACACACGATCAGCGGCGCGTTTGCGATGACCGAGGTGGAGGTCGGCACCGAGCTGGCCTGGCCGCTCGAGGGCTACATCAAGCGCCTGCTTGCGCAGGCAGCGGCGCCATCGATCGTCGGTTTCGAGTGCATCGAAGAAGCCGCGCAGGCCCTGCGCGCGCTGATGATCGAGCTCGACCAGCCGATGCCGCGACCGCAGCGCCACACGCGCCTCGCCCAGCGCATTTCAGCGCTGCGCGATGCCCTGCCAGAACCGACGCGACCGGTGGTCGATACCGGACTGGACGACGACCAGACCGGGGATTCGCCCGTCTATCCGGTGTCTGCGGATACCTTTGCGCTCGCCGCCAGCGTGACCGCGCCGGTCGCGCTCGCCGACACACGGCAGGAGGCCGCGGGCGAAAGCGCGGCGACATCCGAAGTCGAGCCTGCGAAGGACGAGCTGTCTGCTGCTCTGCTCGGTGAACTGCCGCCGGCCGGCGAGCTGGATGCACTGGCTGGCAGCGGCGAGCTGTCCTTCGCTTCCGAGTTCGAGTCGGCGGAGCCGATCCGCCCCGAGGAACAGGCGCAGTCCGCGGATTTCGAGATCATCGAAACCGAAGGTGGCGCCCAGTCGCCGTACTGGACGGATACGGAGTCGGCCTCGCTGCAGCCTGCGGTGGAGTCCGGCCTGACCCTGGACGAGCTCGGTGAGGCCGAGGCGGCTGACGCCTGGCTGGCGGCCTTCGAGGCGGAAGTCAGCGGCGAGGGCGCCAAGCCTGCCTTGCCGCTAGACACCGCGAGCGAGGAGTCTCTGATCGCGCAATCCGACAGCGAGGATGCGCTGCTCATCCACAGCATGCTGTCGGAAGAAGAGGCGCTGGAGCCCAGCGCCCCCGCAGTCGCGGCCGCGCCGCCGTCGGAGTTGGCGGCCGATGCCCTGCTGGAGTCGCTGCTCGCCGACGAGGCCCCAGTGGACATGGCAGCGGAGCCCACGATCACCGTCGAAACGGTCGAGCTGACCGATTGGAATGCGCGCGCCGACGAGCACGGGACTGAGACTGTCGAGCCGGTGTCGCTGGATGCCCAGGGCAGCGAGCACCTCGCGGTCGAGGCGCTCGACACGCCCATCGTCGAGGTGGGGGACGAGCCCCGCGCCGCCGATGCCGCACTCGGCGAACTGCAGGTGGAGCTCGCGTCCGCCACGCCGTCCCCGCCCGCGGATACCGACGCCCTCGCCGTGGAGCTCGAATCGATCGAGCTCGTGGCCGATGGCGAAGACCTTGACGCACGCCTGGAGGAGCAGGGCTTCGAAGCCGAGGGCTTCCCCGAGCTTGAAGCGACGGGAGTGGTTGCCGAGGCGCTCGACGCGCGGCTGGACACATCCGAGCCTGCGAGCATCGATGCTGCAGCCGAGGCAGCGCCTGGGGAAGCAGCATTCGAGCCTGCGAGCGAAGTCGAAGCCAGCCTGACGGAGGCGTTCGCGGAACTTGAGCTTGCTGAGGAAGACACGCCGCCGCCTTCGCCCGCGAGTGTCGAGGCGCCCGTGGCGGACGTCGCCGCGCCGAGCGCTGTCTTGCCTGAGACGCAGGCGCCGAAACTCGCCATCCCCGCCGATGTCGATCCCGAGGGTCCGCTGGACCTGACCGATGTCGACGAGGACCTTCTGGACGTCTTCCTGGAGGAGGGCGTCGACATTCTCGACCACTCGGACGGACTGATGAGTCGCCTGCGCGAAGCACCGCAGGAGCAGGAGCTCGTGGTCGGCCTGCAGCGAGACCTGCACACCCTGAAGGGTGGTGCGCGCATGGCCGGTCTCAACCCGATTGGCGATCTCGCCCACGTCACCGAATCCCTGCTGGAAGTGGTGGCTGCCGGCGGCCGCGACCTCGGCAGCTCCGGCGTCGAAGTCCTTGAACGTGCCTTCGACCGTTTGCACAGCCTGGTTTCGCGTGTGGGAGAGCGCCGCGCAATCGCCACGCCCGTCCATCTGCTCGCGGCCGTGGAAACCCTGCTGCGCGGCGAAGCCCTGCCGACAGTCGAGCTTGCAGTCGAGCCGGTGGCAAGCACCGACGCCGCGATTCCGGTCGAGCCAGCACCCACGCGGCAGGCGCCACCGCCGATCCGCATGGTGCCGACCGAAACGGCGCTTGACGAAGAGGAGACCGTCAGCCGCGCGCCGCAGGAGCAGATCCGCATCCGCGCCGACCTGCTCGATCGCCTGGTCAACTACGCTGGCGAGGTCGCGATCTATCGCGCACGCCTGGAGCAGCAGCTGGGCGCGTTCCGCGGAAACCTGGGCGAACTCGACCAGACCACCACGCGCCTGCGCGAACAGCTGCGCAAGCTGGAGATCGAAACCGAAGCGCAGATCCTGTCGCGCTACCAGCGCCATCAGGATGAGGGCGATGCCGACTTCGATCCGCTGGAGCTCGACCGCTTCTCGACCCTGCAGCAGCTCTCGCGCGCGCTGTCGGAGTCCGCGTCCGACATCGTCAACCTGCAGGGCACGCTGGAAGACCTGACCCGCCAGTACGAAACCCTGCTGCTGCAGCAGTCGCGCGTCAGCTCCGATCTGCAGGAAGGCCTCATGCGCACGCGCATGGTGCCCTTCGACTCGCTGGTCCCGCGGCTGCGTCGCATCCTTCGCCAGACCGCCGGCGAACTCGGCAAGCAGGCGCAGCTCAAGGTCGAGGGCGCCCAGGGCGAAATGGACCGCAACGTCCTGGACCGCATGACCGCGCCTCTGGAGCACATGCTGCGGAACGCCCTTGCACACGGCCTCGAAACGCCGTCGGAGCGCGTCGCCGCAGGCAAGCCCGCGGAGGGGAACATTCGCATCCAGGTCGCGCGTGAAGCCTCCGAAGTGCTGATCCGGGTCAGCGACGATGGTCGTGGCCTCGATCGCGATGCGATCCGCCGCAAGGCGATCGAGCGCGGCCTGATGAAGGCCGACGCCCAGCTTGGCGACCGCGATCTGTACGGATTCATCCTGGAGAGCGGCTTCTCCACGGCCTCGTCGGTGAGCAAGATCGCCGGACGCGGCGTCGGCATGGACGTGGTGTACAGCGAAATCCGCCAGCTCGGCGGCTCGCTGCACATCGAGTCCGAGCGCGGCCGCGGCACCGAGTTCGTGATCCGCCTGCCGTTCACCCTGGCGGTGACCCAGGCGGTCTTCGTCAAGCAGGGTGAAACCTCGTTCGCGGTGCCGATCACTTCGGTACAGGGCGTCTCGCGCATCGATCGCGAAGAACTCGACAAGCAGCTCGCCAGCGGTTCGCCCGTCTTCAGTTACGCAGGCGAGGATTACGCCATCCACGACCTGGGTCTGCTGCTCGGTCAGCCTGCTGCCAAGGCCGCCGACAGTCTGCAGGTGCCGGTGCTGCTGGCACGTTCAGGCGACCAGCGCGCCGCGATCTGCGTCGACAACGTGCTCGGCAGCCGCGAAATCGTGGTCAAGCCCACGGGCCCGCAGGTCAGCTCGATTCCCGGCATCTTCGGCGCGACCATCATGGGTGACGGTCGTGTCGTGGTGATCCTCGACGTCGCGCCGCTGGTCCGCCGCGCGGCCGCCATCGAGCACGCGCCCGTCGCCACCGCGCTGGAAGATCAGCGTGTCGTGCCCCTGGTCATGGTGGTCGACGACTCGATCACGATGCGCAAGGTCACCGGCCGAGTGCTCGAACGCCACAACTTCGAAGTGCTCACTGCGAAGGACGGCGTGGACGCGATCGAGAAGCTGGCGGAGCGGGTGCCCGACGTCATGCTGCTCGACATCGAGATGCCGCGCATGGACGGCTACGAGCTGGCGACGCACATGCGCAACGACCCGCGTCTGAAGTCCGTGCCGATCATCATGATCACCTCGCGCACCGGCGACAAACACCGTCAGCGCGCCTTCGAGATCGGCGTCGACCGCTACCTCGGCAAGCCCTACCAGGAGGCCGATCTGATGCGCAACGTCCAGGAAATCCTGCAGGTCCAACGTGAACGCGGTCGCTGAGGCGAGGGTGGCCGTGTCGGTGGTCCTGCTCGGGCCGGCCGACGCCGCGCGCGAGCAGTTGCGCCAGGCGCTGGTCGCTCTGGGCGCGGACGTGACCTTTGAAGGGGAGGTCCGCGACGGCATCCGCCTGGCAGGCAAGCCTGCGCCGGCGGTGCTGATCGTGAACCTGGAGCCCGGCGTCGAGGACGACCTCGACGCCCTCCAGGACCTGCTCGACAATCCCGCCACCGCGGTCGTGTTCAACGAGGGCGAAGTCTCCAGCCAGCTCACCGGCTGGGACCTGGCGCGCTGGGCCCGCCACCTCGCGGCCAAGGTGCTCGGTGTGCGCGACACCCTGCCGCCGCCGCCCTCAGGCGCCGAGCGCCTCCCCGAGCTGACCCTGCTGCCGGAGCCCGGTCGCCCCGCATCGCCGTCGCAGCAGCAGGACCATCTGAAGTTCGACGATTACGCCGAAGAGGCGCTGGGCCATTCGGGCGCAGTGCCGGCCAGCCTGCGTCTTGAGCTGGAGCCCGAGCGCGCGGAGGCCGCGGCGACGGACTTCGGTGCGCTCGACTTCGATTTCAGCCCGATTGAGGCGGCGGAAGCCGTCGGGACTGCGGCTTCCGAGCCGCCGCCCGCGGGCGAAGATCAAGCGGACCTGCTGGAATCCATGGACCTCTCGACCCTGTTCGAACAGGACATGGGCGAAGTGACGCCCGAGGACATGTTGCTCAAGCTGCAGCAGGCCATGGGACTGGAACCCACGCGCGCGGAACCCGCGAGCTCGGTAGAGCCAAGGGCTGAGCCCCGCGCCTCCGGAGCTGCGAATCCCGTGTTGGCCGACGCGGCGCCGATGGCGCGCGCTGACCTGGACGGCCCTCCGGCAGCCAGCGATGACGCTGGAGTTGCCGAGATCGCCGGGGTGAGCGTCGAAGCAGGGGATGCCCCGTTGGATTTCAGCTGGGAACCCGCCCCAAGCGCAGACGCGGCGGTCGACACCGAGACCACGATTGTCCAGCCGCCAGCGAGCGATGCGACTGTGCTCGAATTCGACTTTGCGTCCGTTGCGCTGGAGAGCCTACCGACGGGGGGACCCAGCCCTGGGTCGCCACCTATCGATGCCTCGTCCCATCGGGCTGAGCGGCCGATGGCGGAGAGTCGCGAGCGGGATGCCGAAGCGGTGCTGGATGCCGGCTTCAGTTTCGATCCGGTGGCGTTCGACGCAGAGGGCGACGATCGTTCGACGCGCGCGCCCGCCGAGCCGCTTGATGCACTTGAGCTCGACGCCATCGAGAGCGATGCGGATCTTGCCGAGTTCGATTTCGGCGCCTTCGACGCTGCAGTGGAGACGCCAAGCGCTGCAGCGCGGCCGGAAGGGCCCCGCTACGAGGCCGAAGACGCGGCCTTGGGGGGGACGCTTACGCTCGATGCTGGCGTCGATGACGAGGAGATCGCGCGCCTCGCGGCCGCCCTCGACGAGGCCCCGGCGCTGCCCTCGGCGGCGGAGCTGCCGCCCCTAGAGTTCGATTTCGCGCGACCTGCGGAAGTCGAGCCTGCGCCCGACGACAGGATTCGGAACGCCGCGCCGCCGTCTGCACCCGCACCCGCACTCGCTGCGCGAGCGGAGGCACCCGCAGCTGCGGCCAAGCAGGCCAAGGCCGGTTTCGGAGAGCTTTCGCTGCAGCCGCTGACCGATGGGTTCATCGATCCGGGCGTTGTCAAGGCTGCCGAGGCACCCGCCAGGGATTTCGACTTCAGCCACCTCACGCTGAGCCTGGAGCCGATCGAGGCCGACGCTCCAGCGCCGTCAACGCTTGACCCCGACGGCGTGCAGGTCGCGACCATGCGCGATGGTGCCTGGCTGCGCGATATCGGAGAGGGCCCACAGCCCGAGCCCGTAGCGACGGCAAACCCACCCGAGGCCGCCGGGCAGAAAGAGCCCGTGGCGGACTCGGGCCCGGGTGAGCTGGGCTACGAATTCACCGGAACCGTCGCCACGCCGCCACCGCTGCCATCACCCGCCCTTGGCGCCGGCGGCAAGGGGCCGGCCACACGGGCGCTCACACCGCTGACGCAAGGCATCAGCCGAGTGGTGGTGCTGTGCGCGTCGATCGGCGGCCCGGATGCCCTGCGCGGCTTCCTTGCCGGCATCCCGGCGGGCTTTCCGGCGCTGTTCCTGGTTGTGCAGCACTTGGAGAACGGTTACTTCGAGCGCCTCGCCCAGCAGCTGCAGAAGGCCAGCCCATTGCCGGTGCGCGTGCCGATGGCGGGCCTTGCGGCGCGCGACGGCGAAGTGCTGGTGGTGGCTTCCGGCTCGCGCTTCCAGCTTGCCGTTGACGGCCAGGTCGAGCTGGGTGAGCCCATCGAAGCCTCGCGCTATCGCCCCTGCATCGATGACGTCCTGCGCGATGTCGCCGACACCTTCGGCCCGCATGCCCACGCGATCATTTTCAGCGGCATGGCTGCCGACGCCGTCGAGGGCGCGGTCTACCTGACTCGGCGGGGGGGCGAAGTCTGGGCCCAGGATCCCGAAACCTGCGTGGTCAGCTCGATGGTCGATGGTGCCCGCAGCCGCGGCGTGGTCGAGTTCATCGGCAGCCCGCGCGAGCTGGCCGAACATTGCGTGCGCCAGATCGGCGCCAACGCCTGAGTCTTATTGCAAGGCAGCCCATGAGCAACGAACGCAAAGACATCCGTGGCGTCACCATCACCGTCACCGGTGGCCGCCTGCTGCTGCCGAACGCCAACATCGCCGAAATCATTACCTTCGCCGAGCCTGAACCGGTCCCCGGCGCGCCCACCTGGGTGCTCGGGCGCCTGCGCTGGCGCGGTTGGCGTCTGCCGCTGGTGTCCTTTTCGCGGCTGGCGGGTCTCGCCACCGACGAGGGCGAACTCGGCGCCAAGGTGGCTGTGCTGCGCGCGCTCGGCGGCAACCCGCGACTGCCGTACTTCTGCCTGCTCACGCAGGGCTTCCCACGTCTGACCACGGTGTCCTCGGACGCGCTGATCACCGCCGATGAAGGAGAGCTGCCGGCCGGCGCGCAGATGCGTGTCCTGCTGCGCGACGAGTATTCCTACATCCCGGACCTCATCGACATCGAGCATCGACTGCTGGACGTGCTGCAGATTGCAGCCTGAGCGTCCTCCGCGCAGGCCTGGATCCGGGTTCACTTCAACCGCTGGCGCCATCCGACACGCACCGCCGGATATCCTTGTGGCCTGCGAGCGTGTGGCTCTGCCAAATCGGTAGACCTCTGGCCCACACGGACTGCGCAGCCGCCGGCACGCGCCATCTCCATGCGCGCTTGACCAAACACGGGTCAAGCCCTTATTGGCTTTGAACAGTGGCCGCGAGTGGGGCACGTGTGCGGACTCGCTCCCGTTGGAACCAGCACGTGCGCGCTCGACCCCTTGGCGCGCCCTCCGTGGCGTGCCGCAACGCTGAATCCTTTGGCGTTACCTTGGGTCTCAGCCCTCGCAGAGCGCCATCGCGGCGCCGACGATCCCGAGCTGACCGTGCTCGATCAGGTGTATCGGAACCTGCTCCAGCACCGGGCGCATGACGCCCTTCGAGGCGAATCGGGCACTGAAGGCATCGGCATCGAAACCGTGCATCAGCCGCGGCAGGATCCCGCCGGCCAGCAGCACGCCGCCGTAGGCGCCAAGCGCCAGCACCAGATTGCCGCAGGTGCTGGCCAGCGCGCCCCAGAACAGCTCGACGGCGCTGCGCGCGAGCGGATCGCCTGAGTCCGAGCTGCGGCTGACGCCTTCGGGCGTCTCGGCGACGGCAGCAAGGCCGCGCAGGTGGGCGAGTCCGCGATAGATGCGCAACAGGCCGGGGCCCGACAGCAGGGCTTCGGTGTCCACGTGGCCATCCGTGCCAAGCAGGGGGCGCATCCATTCGAGCAGGGCCGATTCCTCCGGGGTGACCGGCGCGAATCCGGGCCGGCCGGCTTCGGTGGGCAGAACGTGTTCCCGGTCGCCCAGACGAATGCGCAAGGCAGCGCCCAAGCCTGTGCCGGGACCGATGACAACGACGGGCGCTGTGGTGCTGGGCGTGCCTGAATGCAGCAAGGTACCCGCTTCGGGGGACAGCCAGCGTGTGGCTCGCGCCAACGCCTCGAAATCGTTGCTCAGCACCAGCGGCACCTCGCCCGCCACGGCTTCGAGCGCGTCCAGATGCACGCGCCAGGGCAGATTGCCGTTGACGATCTCGCGGCCGTGGCGCAGGCCTGCGCAGGCCAGCGCCAGCGCCTCGGGGCGCCCCCGATGCTCGGTCAAGAATCGGCGGACGATGTCGGCCAGCCCCGGATACTCGGCGCAGCGATAGGTCTGTGCGGACAGGACCATCGGGGCGCTGCCGCCGCGGCGGTCCACCTCGACCCAGGCCAGGCGGGCATTGGTGCCGCCCACATCGGCGGCCAGCGCGTGCATCAGCGACATCGTGAACGTCCACGGTTCGGGGCCACAGAGAGTAGCGGCTCGCGTGCCGGCCCGCGGCATCGTGTTCCACCTGAGCGTGGAGCATACGTATGCACCGGCGCTGATGGTCGAGGCCGTATCATCAGCGGCCTACCCGCAGTCTGCTCGCACACGTGCCCATCCAGCTTCTGCCTGACACCCTGATCAACCAGATCGCCGCCGGCGAGGTGGTTGAACGCCCGGCCTCGGTGATCAAGGAACTGCTTGAGAACGCCATCGATGCCGGATCCACGCGCGTCGAGATCGATCTGGAAGAGGGTGGCATCCGCCTGATCCGCATCCGCGACGACGGCTGCGGCATTCCCGCCGAGGAGCTGCCGCTGGCGCTGTCGCGGCACGCCACCAGCAAGATCGCCTCTCTGGAGGATCTCGAACAGGTCGGCACGCTGGGATTCCGCGGCGAAGCCTTGCCTTCGATCGCCGCGGTATCGAAGTTCAGCATTACGTCGCGACCCGCCCAGCAGGCCACTGCGACGCGCGTCGAGGTTGAGGGCGGCCGCCTGCGCGCGCCGGAGCCCGCCGCGCATCCGCCCGGCACGACCATCGAAGTGCGCGATCTGTTCTACAGCGTGCCGGCGCGGCGCAAGTTCCTGCGCGCCGAGCGCACCGAGTACGGCCATGCCGAGGATCTGGTGCGCACACTGGCGCTGGCACGCATGCAGGTGGAGCTGAAGCTCAAGCACAACGGCCGCATCAGCAAGCACTACCGCCCCGTGGAGGACGAAGCCAGCCTCGGCAAGCGCCTGTCGGAAGCCCTGGGCGAAGACTTCGCCCGCGGCGCGCTGCGCATCGAGCACGAGGCCGCGGGCCTGCGCCTGCACGGCTGGGTGGGCCTGCCCACGGCCTCGCGCAGCCAGGCCGACCAGCAGTTCTTCTTCGTCAACGGCCGCCACGTCAAGGACCGTCTGGTCGCGCACGCGGTCAAGCAGGCCTATGCCGACGTGCTCTATCACGGGCGCCATCCAGCCTTCGTGCTGTTTCTGGAGATCGATCCGCGCAAGGTCGATGTCAACGTGCATCCGGCCAAGCACGAGGTGCGCTTCCGCGACGGCCGGCTGGTGCACGAGTTCATCTTCCGCAGCCTGCACGAAGCGCTGGCAGGAACGCGCGCGGGCGCAGTGGCTGTAGGGCAGGGCAGCGTGCCCGGTGCCAGCGCTGTGAACGGGCTTTCGGTCGGGTCCCAAGCGACGACCACGGACGAGGCCTTTGCCGCGCGTTCCGCTCAGGCCGCGGGTGTCGGACACGTTGGCTACGGCCTGCAGTCGGCCGGCTTCGGCCAGCGTCCGCAGCAGGTGGGGATGCCGCTGCGCGAGCAGATGGCTGCCTATGGCGCGCTGTATGGCACACCGTCCGCCGCAGCGAATCCGCTCCCGCAGCAGGACCCCAGCGAGGCGCCGCCGCTGGGCTATGCGCTGGCCCAACTGCACGGGGTCTATGTGCTCGCCCAGAACGCGCAGGGCCTGGTGCTGGTCGACATGCACGCGGCGCACGAGCGCATCACCTACGAACGACTGAAAGGCCAGCGCGAAGGCGAGGGCATCCGCTCGCAGCCGCTGCTGGTGCCAATCGAGCTCGCGGTCAGCGAGCGCGAAGCCGATCTCGCCGAGGGCGAAGCCGATGCCCTGGCCGCACTCGGCATTGAACTGCAGCGCATCGGCCCACAGTCGCTCAGCATCCGCAGCGTGCCGGTGCTGCTGGCCGGTGCCGATGCCAGGCAGCTGGTGCTGGACGTGCTCTCGGACCTGGCCGAGCACGGCCGCACGCGGCGCATCGAGGAGGCCGGCAACGAGTTGCTGTCGACGCTGGCCTGCCACACCTCGGTGCGCGCCAACCGCCAGCTCACGGTGGCGGAGATGAACGCGCTGCTGCGCGACATGGAAGCCACCGAGCGCAGCGGCCAGTGCAACCACGGACGGCCGACCTGGACCCAGCTGAGCCTGGCCGAGCTCGACAAACTGTTTCTGCGGGGCCGCTGAGCCATGCACCTGAAGAAACCGTCCGAGAAGCAGCAATCCAGCGACCAACACCCGCCGTCGCCCCCGCGCAGGCGGGGGCCCAGAGGAGACTTGCCGCTGTGGTCGGGGGGCGGGATTCGCACCTCTGCGGCGACCGCGGACCCAGGCTCCATCGACAACATCCATCCCGCGATGCGGTGGTGGAGGGTTTCTGGAATCGCAGCGCTCGCACTGGCGACACTCTTGATCGTTGCCTGCGGGGTGCAAACCGATTCCGATGTTGCGCCCATCGCCAGCACCGATGCGGCTGTGGCCGAGCAATCGACGGCAGGTGCGGCCGCTGCGGGCGGTGGCGCCTGGCTCGCCGAGCTGCAGTCCTTTCGAGCCGAGCGCGAGCAAGCCCTGCGCATCCCCGACGGGTGGATGGCCCTGGTCGGCCTGCACTGGTTGGAACCCGGCGAACACAGCCTCGGCAGCGACAGCGGCAATGCCGTCCGACTTGCGGTCGGCCCGGCCCGGCTCGGCCGGATCGAGCTGCTCCCCGAAGCAATGTCCCTGCGTCTCGTTCTGGCCGAGGGCGTGCGCGTCCGCCGCGATGGCGCCGAGGTGACCGGCGGCGAGATCCTGATCCACGCCGACAAGGCCGAAGTGCCCACGCGCGTCGAGTTCGACGGCGGCAGCCTTGGCCTGATCGAACGCGGCGGGCGCTACGCCCTGCGCGTGCGCAGCCCGCAGGCGCCGTCGCTGCTGGCCTTCAAGGGCCTCAACTGGTTTGCGCCGGCGCCACGTTTCGTCGCCGAAGCCCGCTTCGAGGCGCATCCGCCGGCCCAGACGATTCCGATCGTGAACGTGCTCGGCCAGATCGAGCCCACGCCAAATCCGGGGCGGCTGGTCTTCGAGCTCGATGGCACAACCCATACGCTCGAAGCACTGGGCGATCCCGAGGATTCGCTGTTCCTGATCTTCGCCGACCGCAGCAACCGCCGTGAAAGCTATGGTGCCGGTCGCTTCCTCTACACCGGCAAGGTGGTGGACGGCCGCGTGCTGCTCGACTTCAATCGGGCCATCAACCCACCCTGTGCCTACACCGAATTCAGCACCTGCCCGCTGCCGCCGCCCGAGAACCGTCTGCGCATGCACGTTACCGCCGGCGAAGCGCGCTACGGTCACACCGATGACCGCCCCGCTTCCTGATGCGCCACCCTTCTTGCCTGGAGCCTGCTCGATGAATCACCTGTTTGCTCGTCTTGCCCTTGCCGCCGTCGGGATGCTGTTTGCGGTTGGTGCGCTGGCCCGCCCGGTGCCCCTGCTGTGGGTCGCGAAGAAGGGCGAGACCGAAGTGCACCTGCTCGGCAGCTTCCACATGCTGAAGGAGGGCGACTATCCGATGGATCCGAGTATCGAGCTGGCCTATGCCAACGCCGAAGCGCTGGTATTCGAGATTGCACCGGCCGAGATGAAGTCGCCCGATCTGTCGCGCGGCCTGATGCAGGCGGCACGCTTCGAGGAGGGCGGCAGCCTGCGTGCGGTGCTGCCGGAAGCCACCCGCAAGAAGCTCGAAGCCTTCATGGGCGAGGCCGCGGTGCTCGGCTCGGACAGCATGAAACCCTGGTTCATCACCTTGAACATGACGGTGTCGATGATCCTGCAGGCCGGCTTCAACCCGGCGCTGGGCATGGACGTCCACTTCATGCAGCGCGCTGAAGCCGACGCCAAGCCCACCCGCGGTCTGGAAACGGTGGCGGACCAGATTGCCGCCCTGTCCGGCGCGCCGATGGATGAGCAGGTGCTGGGACTTGAGGAGGCGCTGCGCCCGCGCGAGGAGATGCTGCAGCGCTTCGACGAGCTGCACGGCTTCTGGCGCGCGGGCGACGTCGATGCCATCGAACGCCTGATGGTCGAGGAGCTGGTCGACAAGACCCCGGTGACCGCGAAGCTGTTGAACGAAGACCGCAACCGTCGCTGGCTCCCGCAGATCGAGGCCATGCTCGCGGGCGACGAGGACATGCTCGTCATCGTCGGCGCCCTGCATCTGGTCGGCGACATCGGCCTGGTCGAGCTGCTGCGCGCCCGCGGCTACAGCGTCGAGCGCGTGGACCCGACGCCGTGAGCTGATCGTCGATCCGTCGCTCGCTCCGCGCTACCAAGCGAACATAGGGCGGGCCTTGGCCCACCGTGACCTCTACACCACGACACGACCATAGGGTGGGCCCTGGCCCACCATGCCAATGAACCTCGCGGCAGGACGCGCAGTCCGGTGCGCTCAAATGCGCAGTGCCTGGTGGGCGCTATGGGCTCGGCATCCGTGAAGCAACGGTGGGCCAGGGCCCGCCCCATGCGGATTGAGCGCTGCCGCGCCCCATCGACGCGTTCGCCGCAGCCTCGGCGCTAGAGTGGCACCCGATCTCACCTGCAAGGAACTCTGCCCCGTGTCGCAGCCCGGCTCCGATCAAGAAGAAGTGCTGATCCTCGGCGGTGGTGTGATCGGTCTGTGCAGCGCGCTGTATCTTCTGGAAGCCGGCCGCCCCGTACGTGTGCTGGAGCGCCGCCACGTCGGCGCCGGCGCCTCGCACGGCAACTGCGGCACGCTCACCCCCAGCCATGCGCCACCGCTGGCCGCGCCCGGCGTCATCGCCAAGGGCCTGCGCTGGATGCTGAAGCCGGATGCACCGCTGTACATCAAGCCGCGCATCGATCCCGCGCTGTGGCGCTGGCTGCTGCGCTTTTCGGCGCGCTGCAATCGCCGCGATTGGCGTGACTCCACGGGCAAGCGCGCGGTGCTGCTGAACGCCTCGCGCCAGCTGCTGGCCGAAGCTGTCGTGCGCCACCGTCTCGACTGCGAGCACAGCGATACCGGCCTCACCTATGTCTTCCGCACTCAGCAGCTGTTCGATGAGATCGCAGCGGATCTGCCGGCGCTGTCCGAGTTCGGTATCCGCGCCGAAGTGCAGGAGGGCGCGCGCATCGAGCGCGACGAGCCAGCGCTGAAGCCCGGGGTCGCCGGCGGCATCTTCTTTCCCGACGATGGCCATCTGCGGCCGGATCGCTATCTCTCTGCGCTGGCTCGACGTATCCGCGAGCTGGGCGGTGAGATCGAGGAGGGCGTCAGCGTGAAGCGCATCGTCACCGCACAGGGCAGGGTGGAGGCCGTCCACACCAGCCGCGGCATGCTTCGCCCGCGCGAGCTTGTCTTCGCCCTGGGCGCCTGGAGCCCGGCCTTCGCCGATCAGCTGGGCCTGAAGCTGCCGATCCAGCCGGGCAAGGGCTACTCGATCACCTACACCCGCCCCGGCCGTGCGCCAACGCGCCCCCTGGTGCTCAAGGAACGCTCGGTCTGCGTCACTACCTGGTCGGACGGCTATCGCCTGGGCAGCACCATGGAGTTCAGCGGCTACGACGAGAGCCTGAACCGCGTGCGCCTCGATGCGCTGGAGCGTGGCGCCGCCGAATTCCTGCACGAGCCGGTGGGCGGCACGAAGCAGGAGGAGTGGTTCGGCTGGCGCCCGATGACCTGGGACGATCTCCCCTACATCGGCCGCGCCCCGCGCGCGCAGAACCTCGTGATCGCCGCCGGCCACGGCATGATGGGCGTCAGCATGTCGGCGGTCAGCGGACATCTGGTGGCTGACCTCATCTGCGGCCGCGAGCCGATCATCGATCCCGCCATCGTCAGCCCGACACGCGCATAGGGTGGGCCCTGGCCCACCATGACCTGGGCCAGACCGCTCGCTTCGGTGCGCTCATCAAGCGCTCCCACAGCATCGACACGGTCAGCGGAGCGCACGTCCGTTCCCCCGCGAAGGTATTCATTCCGCCCCGCAACCCGCTAGGCTGTGCCTACCCTCGCCAAAGTCCGCCGCCCCGCGTGAACCACACCGCCAGCGACGTCTACGAGCTGCATCAGGGCAGCGCTCCGCTGCTGATCAGCCTGCCGCACGACGGCACCGCGATTCCCGACGACATCGCGCCGCATCTGCACGATGCGGCGCGCCGCGTGCCGGACACCGACTGGCACGTCGCCACGCTGTACGACTTCGCCCGCGAGCTCGGCGCCTCCATCCTGGTGCCGCGCTACTCGCGCTACGTCATCGATCTGAATCGCCCGCCCGATGGCGGCGCCCTCTATCCCGGCCGCGCCGAAACCAGCCTGTGCCCGACCATCGCCTTCAGCGGCGAAGCGATCTATCGCGAGGGCCACGCGCCGGATGCGACAGAAATCGAACGACGACGCCAGACCTACTGGCAGCCCTACCACTCGGCCCTGGCTCGGGAGCTCGCACGCCTGAAGTCCGCCCACGGCCGCGCCCTGCTCTGGGAAGGCCACAGCATCCGCAGTGAAGTGCCGATGCTCTTCGAAGGCCGCTTGCCGGACCTGAACCTCGGCACCGCCGACGGCGACAGCTGCGGCAACACACGGCTCGACCGCATCACCGCCTTGCTCGCCCAGCAGACCGACTACAGCTGGGTCGCCAACGGCCGCTTCAAGGGCGGCTACATCACCCGCCACTATGGCCGCCCGGCCGAGGGTATTGATGCCATCCAGCTCGAACTCGCCCAACTCACCTACATGGATGAACGCAGCCAGCGCTACGACGCGGTCAGGGCGGGGCGGCTGCAGGGGCTGCTCCGGAAGATGCTGCTTGCGGCTCTGGTTTGAGAGCTTCCCAGCCCGCGTGGCGGGCCAGGAGTTCATGAGGCGACATGGATTCGTCCCTCTGGCTCTCTGCTATTCGTAGGAGCCTGTTCGCAGGCGACCGCAGCCTTCGCCGTGCACCACCTCTGCGGGTCGCGAGCAAGCTCGCGCTTACCACAGCCGGCTTTCGGGTAGACAGCGATAGCCGCAGAGGCCGTTGAGGGGGCTGTTTCTTGAGTGCCTTTCGAGCTCCGGCTTGCCACTCGGTGAGTCAGACGGAGGATGAGAGTCGCGCCAGCCGCTCTGTCACTGAACTGAACCCGATCCGCTCCTGTTCCAGTCGCAACCTTGGCTGGTAGTGGTCGAAGCGAAGATCGTCGTATAGGGCGCGCTCTGAAGGCATCAGCCTCGTCAGCTCATGGCGAACCGGTGTGGGCTCCTCGCCCCAGTGTTCCCGATGGGCCAGCAGGGTTTCGCGATCCATCAGGAACGACGCGACCTGCGGATGGTGGGCCCGCAGCTGATCGAGGATGGCGAAGCCGTGGGTGTCGATATCGCCCCAGTAGTGCAGGGCGCAGCGCTGCAGCCAATCGGCGCGCGCCAGAGCCTCCCAGCCGTAACCGGCTCCGAACACAACGATGGCGCGCGCGACCCCCGGGAACGCGAGGAAGTTGGTCTCGTTCTCGGTGATGAAGACGCGCTCGATGGGCAGCTGCAGCGTCGCGAAGCTGGCGGCGTCCAGCGTGATGTCTGACAGTCCCGTGCAGCCCGACAGCGCCGGAATTCGCGCATCCAGCAGCCGGAAGCGAATGCGCACGGGCTTGTCGAGAAAGCCATAGCGGCGTGCGAACTGCGGGACACCGGTCGCCGAAAGTTCGACAGCCTCGGCCGGGAGCGCAAGATCGAGCAGTTCGATCAGCACACTGCGATGGGCCTCGATGAACTTGCTGTCGACTCCAGGCACATCGACCTGGCGTAGGTAGATGCCCGGGCGCGGATGCACCTGCAGCCAGCCGACCACCGCCAGCATTGGCGGCCAGCGCTCGGCCAGGTCCAGCGCCTGCAGTGGGCGTCGCAGCAGCCAGGCCATGAGTGCAGGCTGCGCACGCTCGGTCTGCTGCCACAGCAACACGAAGCGCCGTGCTTCGGGCGACTTGCCAATGAAAGCCAGAGCGTGTTGCAGATCGTCCAGCCACACAGAGGAAGGCAGGCGCTGCGCGCCCTGCACGCGGTGGTTCCAGTCCCGCCATTCGATGCGGATCTGCGGCGTGTCAGCCAGCGCGTGAACCCGCTCGCGAACCGCCTCGAAGCGATCGGACAAATCCGCCGCGCTGGGCGCCTTCAAGCTAAGGCGCAGCGGCCAGGCGATGACATCCGATACCGCCGCGCGCAGCAGCTCGCCGCGCTCCCACAGCCGCTGCACCTGCGCGCGCAGATCCGATGGCGTGGTCCAGCTCATGAGGCGCTGGCGCTTCCCGCCGCACCGCCTTGGGCCTTCTGCGCGCGGTAGTCCTCGATCGACAGGCAGCGCAGGCGCGAGTCGCGGCCGCCCTCGTTGTGGACGAAGCCGACGCTGGCCACATAAGGCTCGATGATGTGGATCTTCTGCAGCGGAGTCACGATCAAGAGCTGCAGGTTGAGCTGCTGGAACAGGCGCAGGCCGTACTGGGCGGATTCGTCCGAGCCGCGACCAAAGGCTTCGTCGATCACCACGAAGCGGAAGCTGCGCGAGCGCACCGCTCCCCACTCCAGCCCGAACTGGTAGGCCAGGCTGGCGGCGAGCACGGTGTAGGCCAGCTTCTCCTTCTGCCCGCCGGACTTGCCGCCGGAGTCCGAGTAGTGCTCGTGCTCGACGCCATCGGCGCGCCAGCGCTCGCTGGCAGAGAACAGAAAGCCGTTGCGCACGTCGGTGACCTTGGCGGTCCAGCGGCGGTCGGCATCGGCGAAGCCCTCGCGGCCGCGGAAGCGATCGATGATCGCCTTGACCTGCAGGAACTTGGCCTCGGAGTACTGCTCATCGCCCGAGCCGGTCAGCGCGCCCTCGGTGCAGGCGCGCAGGTCCTGCTGGAAGTCGCGGATTTCGGCATCGGGGCTGGGCTGCGCCACCAGCTTGATATAGCGGCCGGGGTTGTAGTCGATCGCCTCCAGCGACTGGTTGATGAAGTCGACCCGCTCCTTGATGGTCTCGCGTTCGCGCGCCAGCTGCGCGTTGAAGTTGGCGATTTCGTTGATCGTGTTGACGTTCAGCAGCTCCTTGAAGCGCGCCTCGAAGCGCGGCAGATCATCACCGCGGAGGCCGTCCAGCATGCGTTCGTACTCGGGCAGGGCGGCCAGGCTGACATCGGTCTCGACCGTCTCGGCCTTGAACTCCTCCTTGAAGCCGCGCATGGCGTTGACGATGCGTTCGGTGAGCCGCGCCAGACGCCGGTCTTCGGCGTCGATGCGCTCCTGCAGCCAGCGGCGCAGGTCCTGCTCGCGGTTGTCGCAGGACTCCACCGACAGCTGATGCTCGCCCAGCGCCTGCGCACGCCAGGCTTCCAGGCGTGTGAACTGCGCCTCCGACAGTGGTGCTTCATTCCACAGCGCCGCGGACTGTTCGCGCAGCGCCTCTGCGGCCTCGCGCTTGCTCTTCAGTTCGCCGCGCTTGCCCAGCGCGTCGGAGCGCTTCTGATCCACCTCGGCAAGCCGCGCCTGCACGGCCTGCAGTTGGCGCGTGAGCTCCTGCAGCGTATCCGAAGCCGCCTCCAGGCGCGCGCGTTCCTCGCTCAGCGCGGCGATCTGGCGGGCCAGCGACATCCAGTCGATGTCGGCATAGCGGGTGAACTCCTCCAGCTTGCTCAGCGCGTCGAGTTGGCCCTGCAAGCCCTTGCGCGCCTGCTGCAGTTCGGTGATGCGCTGGGCCAGGCCGGCCAGCCGCTCCTGCAGCTGCTGGCGCTGATCGCGCAGTGCGCGCAGCTTGTCGGCATTGCTCCAGCCCAGCACATAGCGGCTGCGGTCGTCGATGCGGCTGCGGTCGTCCTTCTCGTGGCGTCCGCTGGGGTCCTTGATCTGGCCTGAGCGGGTGATGGCGCGGGCCTCGCGGCGGAACTGCTCGGCGCTATCGCAGCAGGCCACGTCGAAGCGCTGGCGCAGCTCCTGCTCCAGCCATTCGTAGTGCGGCGAATCCGGCTTGATGAGCAGTTTGCGCACCAGCGACTGCGGGTGCAGGCTCGCCGCCTGTGTGGCCTTGCGCGCCCGCACGTGGAAGTAGACCAGACGCGCGCCGAGATGCTGCTGATCCACCCACTCGGCCACAGCCCTGTAGTGCGCCTCCGGCACCAGCAGGGCGAGGCCGAAGCCGCGCAGCAGGCGCTCGGCCGCGCCTTCCCAGTCGCGCTCGTCCTCGCGCACCTGGATCAGTTCGCCAGCGAAGGGCAGTTCGTCTTCGGCGATGCCCAGTGCCGCGCACAGGGCATCGCGGATGCGCACCTGCGCCGTATCGATGTTGCTGCGGCGCCGCTGCAGGCTCTCGATCTCCTCGGTCAGCGCCGCGTTCTCCTCGCGCCCCTTGCGGAAGGCGAAGTCCTCCTCGCGCTCGCGGTTGTCGAGATGAGACAGACGCTCACGCAGATCCTCGGCGCGCTGGCTGATGCCCTGCTGCTGGATCAGAAAGCCTGCCTCATCCGCTGGCGCCGGCTCGTCGATGCGCGCCAGCAGGCTCTGGTGGCGCTGCGCCTTCTGCTGGCGCTGTTCCTTCTCCTGCTCCAGCCGGCGGATCTCTGCAGCCAACTCTTCGAGACGGTCGCCGCCCTTGTCGCGCAGGGCGCGCTCCAGGCGCGAGACCTCGACGCGCTCGGCTTCGCGCTGGGCCTCCATGCGCTCGATCTGCGCATCCAGACGCGTGGCGTCCTCGGCCAGCAGGCCCAGGCGTCGATCCAGCAGCTCGCCCTTCAGGCGCGCGAAATAGGGCCGCAATTGGTCGCGCGCCTCGCGCCAGCCCTGCACCTCGGCCACCAGGGCGCGATGGCGCTCGCCGTCGGCCACCAGGGGCGTGAGCAGATCGACCTGGCGCTTGGCCTTGAGCACCGCCTGGTGCGCGCGGTCCAGATCATCGAAGTGGCGGATCAAGGCCTCGATACGGCTGCCGACATCGAAGGGCTCCAGCATGTGGCTGCGCACGAAGTCGGTGAGGTTGCCCACCGACTTCATCGACACCGTCTGGTGGAACAGCTCCAGTGCCTGCTCGTGCTCGATGCCGAAACGGCGACGGAACCATGCGCCATAAGGCGGAAAGCCGTCGAACAGCTCGCAGCCGCTGGCGCGCAGCTTCTTGCGCAGGCCGCTGATGTCGCTGCCGAAGCCGCTGAAATCCTCGGCGATGCCGAGCGCGCGTTCGGCGGCCACGAACAGGCGCGCCGGTGGGCCGCCCGGGTCCTTCAGCCAGAAGACCTGGGCGAGTGTCACCGCCTGGTCATAGCCCTCGTTGCGGAACACGCCGAGGATGACCGAGTAGCTCGATGCATCGCGCAGCGCCACCGGCTTGGCGCTGCCGGTGACTTCGTTGCGCTCGCTTTTGTAGTGGCCCAGCACATACGAGCGCAGCGAGCGCTCGCGCGCATCGGCGCCGGCCGCCTTGTTGTAGGCCACGCGATGCGCGGGCACCAGCAGGGTAGTAAGAGCATCGACCAGGGTCGACTTGCCCGAACCGATGTCGCCGGTGAGCAGGCCATTGCGGCCATCGAGCGCGTAGCGCCAGACGCGCTTGTCGAAGGTGCCCCAGTTCAGCACTTCGAGCGTCTGCAGACGAAAGCCGACGCGGCTGTCGTCGGAGACAAAGCTCAGGCCGAGTGTGGGCGCCTCAAGCATCGGAGTCGCCCTTGCTGTCGCCGGCAGAAAGGGCAGTGCGGTAGACCTCCAGGCGCGCATCGAACTCGGCCAGCCACTGCGCGTCGACAAAGGCCTTCAGGATGCGCCGCACCTCGTAGTGGCCGCGATCCTGCGTACTGCCGGCCGCGGGCTTCAGCTTGCGCAGAAAGCCCAGGTCGACCACCTTGGAAATCGTTGCGTCGACCTGGTCGATCAGGCGCGCCTCGTTGCTGCCATCGGGCAGGAAGACCCGCATGAGTTCGGCGATGTCTTCGCGCGACAGCACCAGACGCGTATCGCCGCCACCGGCGTCGAACTCGGCCAGACGCTTGCGCAGCAGGGCCAGCATCAGGCTGACCGGATACGACAGCGGGCGTCGAGCGATCAGCCGCGGCAGGCGCGGCGCGGCATCGGACTCGTCCGGATCGGGCCGGCTCTTGAGATAGGCATAGCCCTCGGCCTCGTCCAGCACCAGGTCCAGCAGCAGCACCACCGCCTGCTCGCGCACGCGCGCCTGCAGGCGCAGCAGGCTGGCCCAGAGCTTCTCGTCGTCATCGCGGTAGAGCACGCCCTTCAGCAGGTGCACCAGCAGCTGCGAGAGCTCGGGGACGGCAGGCGCCGGCGCATTCGCGGCCTCAGTCGTGTCGATGTCTTGCAGGTCTTCGCTCATTGGGTTCCCGTTCGCGCTGCTCATTGTGGTGAGCGCGCAAAGATCACGCGCGGCAGGAGCGCCTCGCGCGTCACTGCCTCGCCGGCTGCATTGGTGGCCTGCCAGCGGATCGGCTCGTTCACCGTCTCATCCACGAGCGCGCGCAGGCCATCGAGAGTGTCGCCGCTGCTGTCGGCGTGGGCCAGCTCCAGATAGGCCACCAGTTCCGCCAAACCCTGCTGCAGGGGCGCGCCGTCGAGCAGCTCGCGCAGGCTGATCTGCGACTGCTGGCGCAGAGCGCGCTGCAGGGTCGAGCGCAGGCGCGCCTTGTCGACCACGATCTGATCGAACAGACGCGCGGTGTCGACCTCGTCCTCGCCCAGCTCCAGCGCCAGCGCGGCGAGACGCGGCTTGACGCTGGGCGTGAACAGCGGGCGCTCCAGCGGCAGCTCGACCTCTGCGCCCATGTCGTCGATGTGCATCACAATGCCGTAGGGCGCGGCCTCGCGCAGGCTAAGTGCCTTGCTCTCGATGCCGTGCAGCAGATCGAGAATGCGGCGGTTCTCCAGAAAGGCGCGGTCGTCCAGAAAGCGGCGCAGCTGCTGCGACAGCTGGGCCACCGTGCGCTGGGTGTGCTCGCCGGCTTCCAGCCAGTCGTGATGCACGCGACGCGTGCGCGGCTCCGGCTTGAGCTCAGCCACTGCAGGCAGCGCCAGCACCGTATCCAGACGCTGCGACAGCTCCTCCTGGCGACGGCTGGACATCAGAAAATCCCAGAAGGCGCGGAAGCTGCGGCCCTGGTCGGAATCACCGATGGCATCGCGCTCGCCCATGATCTCGTCGAGCAGGGCGCCCTTTGAGCCCTCCCACAGCGCGATCTTCTCGCGCACCTTGCGATCGAGCAGGCGGAAGTTGTGCTCCACCTCGCGAAAGTCGGCCAGCAGCTCGCGCGCGAGCTGCTGAAACTGCTGGAAGCGATCGCGCACCGCGGTGTCGTCCATCATCGCCACATCGCCGGCTTCGACGCGGGCGATCTCGGCATCGATCTCGGCGCGCTTGCGGCGCAGCTCTTCCACGCGCTTGTCCGGATCGACCTCGGTGCCCGCGCTGATCTGCTCCAGCAGCGCGAACAGGGTCAGCAGTCGCGACTCGGTGCCGACGAACGCACGCTCGGTCAGCGACTGCAGCCAGGCGATGGCCTTCTCGGTGGCCGGCGTCAAATCGAACTGCGCCTCGTCCGTGCCCGGCTTGTAGAACTTGCGTAGCCAGGCCTTGTCCGGCGTCGCCCAGTCGTTCAGATACTCCAGCGCCGCCTTGGGGTAGGCCTCCTGCCCGTACTGCTCGCGCAGGGCGAACAGCTCGTCCTCCAGCGACTCGGCGAGATCGGCCTCGTTCATCACCCGCACATTCGGCGCCACGAACGCGCGGTGCAGGAAACTCGCCACCAGCGGCGCATGCTTCGAGGCCAGCAGACGCCAGGCAGGGTGACGGTCGCGGAGGGTGGTGAGGGTGGTGTGCTGCATGCCGAGATTCAGCGCTTCGCGCTTTCAGCCATCAGAAAGCCCAACTCGGTGCCGAGATCGAAGGCCAGGCCGCGACTGCTGCGGCTGACAGCATCGAGGCGGTCCCACAGCTCAGAGTGCGGCGGCTGGGGAAGGCCCTCAACAGCCTTGATTGCCTGCGCAAACATGCGCACAAGAGCATCCGCATAGCCTTCCTCCTGCAGGCCCACCTCCTTGGCGAAACCGGTCGCTCGCTCGCAATAGAACACCATCAGCTCAGCCAGCCCTTCCGCTTGGCCTACGGCCCTCTTGTAGTCCGTAATGGCCTTCTTCGCCTTGGCCACCGACGTGTCCTGCTTCTTGCGATAGTCCGGCCAGAGCCATCGGTCGATAGTGGCCTTGTAGGGCTTCAGCACATCCTCGCCCAGTGCGAAACGAGCATGCAGGAAGGCCTGATTGTCGCGATTGGCGGCATACAGCGCCTGCACCAAGGCGACCAGCTCGGCGCGGTCGAGGTCTGCAAGCCTGGCCTTGAGGTCGGACCAGCTGGGGGTGCTGCGTTTGGATGCCACGGTCAGGTTCTCGCTTCTTGTGATGATGGGCGGGTCGTTCGCCGCCGGTCAGAGCGTGCTAACTGGAGTCGGCGAAGAGCATGCCCGACCAGACAACTTACCGGCCCGCATGCCCCGGCAGCCAAGACGCCGACAGCACCTCGGCCTGCTGCAACACGGTCTGCACTGCGGCGTCCTGCAGGTCGGGCGGGTAGCCGTACTTGCGAAGGATGCGCTTGACCAGCACGCGCAGCCGGGCACGGGCCGATTCGCGGTGGGCCCAGTCGACGGCGACATTCTCTCGCAGCGACACCAGCAGCTCGTGCGCGATCACCCGCAGTTGGTCGTCGCCCATCACCTCCACGGCCGACTCGTTTTCCGCCAGCGCGTCGTAGAAGGCGATCTCGTCGTCCGACAAGCCCTGCTCCTCGCCGCGACTGCGCGCCGCGCGAATGTCTCGGGCCAGTCGGATCAGCTCCTGCAGCACCTCGGCGGTGGTGATGGCGTTGGCGTGGTAGCGGGCGATGGCGTCTTCCAGACGCTCCGAGAACGCGCGCGTCTCGACGACATTGGTGCGCGTGCGCGAGCGGATGCTGTCATTGAGCAGCTTGCGCAACGCTTCGAGCGCCAGGTTCTTCTTCTCCATCTGCTGCACTTCCAGCAGAAACTCGTCGGAGAGGATCGAGAGGTCGGGCGTCTGGATGCCGGCCGCCGCAAGAATGTCGACGATCTCGGTGGACACCACCGCGCGGCTGACGATCTGCTGGATGGCCAGCTCGCGATCCTGCCGGGCAAGGCCCGGGCCCGCCGACGACTTGACCAGGGCCGCGCGAATCGCCTGGAAGAAACCGACCTCCTCGCGGATTCCGCGCGCCTCATCCGAGCTCGCAGCCAGGGCGAAAGCTTTCGACAGGCCCAGCACGCCATCGGCGAAGCGCCGCTGCGCCTGCTTCTTGCCCTCGGGCGTCTGTTCGGCAGCGGCCCACTGCTGCTGCTTGTCGAGTATCCATTCGATGGCGCCCGCCATCATGGCCAGCCGTTCGCCGGGCGAGCCACCCAAGCCCGTGCGGTAGTCGAAGCCATGGAACATGGCGCCCACGATCTCGTACTTTTCCAGCAGCACCGCCACCGCTTGCGCCTCATCAATGCCGGTCTTGTCCTGGTCGGGCTTCGAGTACTGGGCCAGCGCGGATTTCAGATTCTGGGCGATGCCGATGTAGTCCACGATCAGGCCCGCCGGCTTGTCGCGAAACACACGGTTGACGCGGGCGATGGCCTGCATCAGGCCGTGGCCGCGCATCGGCTTGTCGATGTACATGGTGTGCATGCTCGGCGCGTCGAAGCCGGTCAGCCACATGTCGCGCACGATGACCAGCTTGAGCGCGTCCTTCGGCTCGCGCGCACGCTTGGCCAACAGATCGCGCCGCGCCTTGTTGCCGATGTGCTGCTGCCACTCAACCGGGTCCGACGCCGCACCAGTCATCACGATCTTGAGGCTGCCGGCGTTGTCGTCAGGGCTGTGCCAGTCGGGCCGCAGCTTGATGATCTCCTCGTACAGGGCCACACAGATGCGTCGGCTCATGCACACCACCATGGCCTTGCCCTGCAGCGCGGCTACGCGATCCTCGAAGTGCTGCACCAGATCGGCAGCCACCAGCGCCAGTCGCTTCTCGCTGCCGACCAGGGCTTCGACCGTGCTCCATTTCTGTTTGACGCGCTCGGCCTTGGGTTCCTCTTCGTCTTCCAGCAGGGCTTCGATCTCGGCATCGATGTGCGGCCGTTGGTCGGCATCCAGTTCGATGCGGGCCAGTCGCGATTCGTAGTAGATCGGCACGGTGGCGCCGTCTTCCACCGCGCGGCTGATGTCGTAGATGTCGATGTAGTGGCCGAACACCGCTGGGGTGTTGACGTCGCTGGCCTCGATCGGCGTGCCGGTGAAGCCGATGAACGAAGCCTGGGGCAGGGCATCGCGCAGGTACTTCGCGAAACCGTAGGCGATCTCACCGGTTTTGCCGGCGACCTTCGCCTTGAATCCGTACTGGCTGCGGTGCGCCTCATCGGCGATCACTACGACATTCGCGCGGTCGGTCAGGGTTGGGAAGTCTGCTTCATCCACTGCCGGCGAGAACTTCTGCAGGGTGGTGAAGATGACACCGCCCGAAGCGCGCGCCAGCAGGCTTCGCAGATGCTCGCGATCCTGCGCCTGCACCGGCGTCTGCCGCAGCAGATCGCGGCACATCGCGAAGGTGGCGAAGAGCTGGTCGTCGAGATCGTTGCGGTCGGTCAACACCACCAGGGTGGGGTTGGCCATGCGCGGCTCCAGCACCAGCAGGCCCGCGTAGAAGGCCATCAGCAGGCTCTTGCCGGAGCCCTGGGTGTGCCAGATCACGCCCGCCTTGCGGTCGCCTGCGGGCTGGTCCTTGACGCTGGGCAGGCCGTACAGGGCCGGGTCTTCGGCCTGCCACTTCGCCCGGCTGGCCCGCAGCGTCGAGGCCACCGCGCGCTTGACCGCATGGAACTGGTGGTAGCCGGCGATGATCTTGATCAGCCCGCTGCTGGCTTCGCCGAACACGGTGAAGTGGCGCAGCAGGTCCAGAAAGCGCCCCCGCTCGAACACGCCCTCGACCAGCGTGGCCATCTCGGGGCTGCCCTTGGGTTCGATGCGCGCGCCATCGGTGGTGCGCCAGGGCATGAAGCGCTCGAAATCCGCCGACAGCGAGCCCACCCGCGCCGACAGCCCGTCGGAGGTCACCAGCAGCGCATTGCTGCGGAACAGTGCCGGCACCTGCTGCTTGTAGGTTTGCAGCTGATTGAACGCGCCAAGAAGCGTCGCGCTCTCCCCACCCGGAGCCTTCAGCTCCAGCACCGCCAGCGGCAGACCATTGACGAACACCACGACATCCGGTCGGCGCTTGTTGGGCCCGGCCACCACGGTCAGCTGCTGCACCGCCAGCCAGTCGTTGTTGTCCGGGCGGTCGAAGTCGATCAGTCGCACCTTGCCGGCGCTCAAGGTGCCGTCCTCGGCGTAGTACTCCACATCCGCGCCTTCGGTCAGAAGGCGATGGACACGGCGGTTCTCCTCCAGCAGGCCAGGAAACTCCGACTGCGTCAGCTGCCGAACGGCATCCGCCTGCGCCTCGGGCGGCAGGTTCGGATTCAAGCGCGCCACCGCCGCACGCAGGCGCGCGCTCAGCACCACTTCGTCGTAGGCCTCCCGCTCCGGCTGCTTGCCATCGGGGCCGATCAGCTCATCCGAAGCGACGGCATAGCCCAGTGCGCTGAGCTGCTGCAGCAGCGCGGCTTCGAGTTGGGCTTCGGAGAGAAAGGCCATGCCTGTGTCCTATTGGCCGTGCTCGTTGAGCAGGGCGGTCTCAACTCTGAAACGCAACACCCCAACGGAGCGTAGTGGGCCAGGTGAC